>OJGO01000001.1_pt1 | contig 372757 bp, 317 predicted proteins | sample 1594871 | NCBI WGS metagenome assembly OJGO01 (sample SAMN05416798, study PRJEB24817) | seawater metagenome | isolation source: Sea water | place: Canada:Atlantic | collected 2013-07 | reverse complement strand
ACCAAGATTTTCTTAATGAAATCAATAAGCGAAGGACCTTTGCTATCATCTCGCACCCGGATGCGGGTAAAACCACCATTACAGAAAAGGTCTTATTGTTCGGAAATGCCTTGCAACGTGCAGGTACCGTAAAGGGCAAAAAGTCTGGGCAACATGCTAAGTCTGACTGGATGGAGATGGAAAAAGAGCGGGGCATATCGGTTACTACATCTGTCATGCAATTTCCTTATGCTGATTGTCTGGTTAATTTACTCGACACTCCAGGTCACGAAGACTTTTCAGAAGATACTTATCGTACGCTGACAGCCGTTGATTCTTGTTTAATGGTTATTGATGCTGCAAAAGGGGTTGAAGCACGAACCATCAAATTGATGGATGTTACCCGTTTGCGTGACACGCCGATTATTACTTTTATGAACAAGCTTGACCGTGACACCCGTGATCCCATCGATTTACTCGATGAAGTGGAAAGTGTACTCAATATCAAGTGCGCACCTATTACGTGGCCTATCGGTATGGGGAAAGAGTTTAAAGGTGTTTACCATTTACTGCGTGATGAGACGATTTTGTATGCCACAGGTCAAGGTCACACTATTCAAGAAAAGCGTGTTATTAAAGGCTTAGATAACCCTGAACTGGATACCGCCATCGGCGATTACGCAGAAGAGTTGCGTGATATGTTGGAATTGGTGAAAGGTGCATCTCACGATTTCAATTTAGACGAATTTATTGCCGGTGAATTAACCCCTGTGTTCTTTGGTACCGCGATGGGCAACTTTGGCGTCGATCACATGCTTGATGGTTTAGTCGAGTGGGCTCCTACGCCCCAAGGGCGTGAAACTGACCAAGGCAAGGTTGAAGCTAAAGATGAAAAATTCAGCGGTTTCGTGTTTAAAATTCAGGCCAATATGGATCCTAAGCACAGAGACCGTATAGCCTTTTGCCGTATCGTGTCAGGTAAATATCAAAAGGGCATGAAAATGCATCAAAGCCGTATCGGTAAAGATGTACGTATTTCAGATGCTTTGACGTTTTTAGCCGGAGATCGAGAGTTGCTAGATGAAGCATACGCTGGGGATATTATCGGCTTGCACAATCATGGCTCGATTCAAATCGGTGATACTTTTACCGCAGGTGATAAGTTCCGTTTTGCTGGCATTCCTAACTTTGCCCCTGAATTATTCAAACGTATTCGTTTGCGCGACCCATTGAAGCAAAAGCAGTTGCTCAAGGGCTTGATTCAGCTCTCAGAAGAGGGCGCAGTGCAAGTCTTTAGACCATTGCAAAATAACGACTTGATCGTAGGCGCAGTGGGTGTGTTGCAGTTTGACGTCGTTGTTGCGCGGTTAAAAGGGGAATACAACGTGGACGCAATGTATGAACACATTAATGTGGCCACCGCGCGCTGGATATACGGCAAAGATGAACGCAAAGTCGACGAGTTTCGTCGCAAAGCAGAAGCCAATTTGGCCCTTGATGGTGGCGACAACCTAACCTATATCGCCCCGACTATGGTGAATTTGTCACTTGCTCAAGAGCGCTACCCAGACATAGAGTTTCATCAAACTCGCGAACATTAATGGCTTGGGGCACCTAGCCCCAGCCAAATTGCACATACATATGTGTTCAACAAATACGATTACTGGCTTTAAATTATGAATTTACACACACTCTTATTAAACAAATTTCGTGCAGCCTTGGTGGCCATCGGGGCACCTGAAAACTCCCCAGCCCCCCTTAGTCGCGCAACCAAAGTAGGTTTTGGTGATTACCAGTTCAATGGTGCTATGGCGCTTGCGAAAGTGCTAAAGCAAAAGCCGCGGGATATCGCAGATAAAATCGTCGCTGCTGTGGAGCTTGATGGTATCGCAGAAAAACTCGAAGTTGCCGGCCCTGGATTTATCAACATATACCTAAGCAAAGATTGGTTAGCGACACAGTTGTCAGAGGCCGCGGCAGACCCGCGTTTAAACATTGAAACTCAGCCAAGCAAAACAGTCGTTGTTGATTACTCGTCACCGAATTTAGCCAAAGAAATGCACGTGGGGCATTTACGTACCACCATTATTGGTGATGCCGTGGTTAAAGCTCTCGAATTTATGGGCCACAAGGTGATCCGCCAGAATCACATGGGTGATTGGGGGACGCAGTTTGGTATGTTGTTGGCGCATTTAAACGACAAACTAGAGTCAAATCAGGTGGCAGAAACCGCTCTGTCTGATTTAGAAGACTTCTACCGAGAAGCCAAAGTACGTTTTGATGAAGAAGACGGTTTTGCCGATCGTGCCCGTGAATATGTAGTGAAACTGCAAGGGGGTGACGCTCATTGTTTGGCGCTTTGGCAAAACTTTATTGACGTATCGATTACCCACAGCGAAGAAGTGTACGACAAGCTTAACGTGAGTTTAACCCGAGCTGATATTATGGGTGAAAGCGCGTACAACCATGATTTGGCCAATGTTGTAAGTGAGCTGCAAGCAAAGGGCTTAGCGGTTGAAAGCGAAGGTGCTCAGGTGGTGTTTTTACCTGAATTAGCAGATAAAGAAGGCAAGCCCGCAGCATACATAGTGCAAAAGTCCGGTGGCGGGTACTTATATGCCACCACGGATTTAGCCGCGGTTCGTTATCGTAACAAGCAGCTACATGCTGATCGCACCCTGATATTGACTGATGCCCGCCAAGCGTTGCACTTCAAGCAAACCGAAATTGTTGCTCGTAAAGCAGGTTTTATTGAGCCTGAGCAAACTTACGAACATTGCCCATTTGGCATGATGCTAGGCAGCGACGGGCGACCTTTCAAAACCCGTACCGGCGGCACCGTAAAATTAGTTGAGTTACTTGATGAAGCCGTTGAGCGTGCCCAAGCATTATTAAGCAAGCGCGAAACCGATTTATCTACTGATGAACTGAAAGTGTTAGCCAATAAAATTGGTATCGGCGCGGTGAAATATGCAGATTTGAGTAAAAACCGTACCACAGATTACATGTTCAGCTGGGACAGCATGCTTAGCTTTGAAGGCAACACCGCACCTTATTTGCAGTATGCATATACTCGGGTGATGAGTATTTTCCGTAAGGCTGGGGTTGACCATAAAACGTTAAATGCTGCGATCACGCTTGATGCTCCACAAGAAAAAATGCTCGCAGTGAAGCAACTTCAGTACGTTGAAGCGATTAATCAAGTTATCGCTGAAGGTACCCCCCATGTGTTGTGTACCTACTTGTATGAACTTGCCAGCTTGTTTATGAGTTTTTATGAAGCGTGCCCGATGTTAAAAGAGGGCATTGCCCCTGAAGTGCGTGATAGCCGCATGACACTGGCGGCGCTAACGGCCAAAACCTTGCAATCTGGCTTGAGCCTGCTTGGTATAGACACCATGGAGCGCATGTAAACGGCGTCAGTAACATATTGTTAGTGATGAAAACACCCGCCTTATAGCGGGTGTTTTGCGTTAAGTAGGTGTCACATTTTGGCAGTAAGGTATGATTTGTTGTAACTGATAGTACAGATCTGTCATTAACAGAGAAAATCCGGTAAAATCCGCCGCCATTCAACTGCTATGACAATGTTAAGGTTTATGTTCGAAATCAATCCAATATTAAATACCATCAGTGACGTAAAGCAGCGCAGTACATCGCTTCGGGGGTACCTTTGACTATGATCAAAAGAGTGAACGCCTCGAAGAAGTTAACCGCGAATTAGAAAGTCCTGATGTATGGAATGAGCCAGAGCGTGCTCAGGCCCTTGGAAAAGAAAAAGTTGCCCTAGAGCAAGTGGTCGAGACCATCGTTTTTCTTGAACAAGGTTGTGTTGATGTTGAAGAACTACTTGAGCTGGCTGTTGAAGAAAGCGATCAAGATACCTTTGATGAAGCTGAAAAAGATTTAGCAGAGTTGGTAGCTAAGCTAGAAACCCTTGAGTTTCGCCGTATGTTTAGCGGCCCGAATGATGCTAACGACGGTTACATTGATATTCAGTCTGGGTCCGGTGGTACTGAGGCGCAAGATTGGGCAAGCATGTTATTGCGCATGTATTTGCGTTGGGGTGAAGCCCATGGCTTTAAAACCGAGCTCATTGAAGTCTCAGACGGTGATGTCGCTGGAATAAAAAGCGCCACGATCCGTTTTGAAGGTGAATATGCGTTTGGTTGGCTGCGCACCGAAACCGGCGTACACCGTTTGGTACGTAAATCTCCGTTTGACTCAGGTAGCCGCCGTCATACTTCATTTGCCTCTGTGTTTGCCTACCCAGAAATAGATGATGATATTGAGATTGATATCGACCCCTCTGACTTACGTATTGACACCTATCGCGCTTCTGGAGCCGGTGGTCAGCACGTAAACAGAACCGACTCAGCGGTACGTATTACCCACGAACCAACGAACATAGTGGTGCAGTGTCAAAATGACCGCTCACAACATAAAAATAAAGCCCAAGCCATGAAGCAGCTGAAAGCCAAACTGTATGAATTCGAAATGCAGAAGCAAAACGAAGAAAAACAGAACATGGAAGACAGCAAGTCTGATATTGGTTGGGGCAGTCAAATACGCTCTTACGTATTGGACGATTCGCGCATAAAAGACTTGCGCACCGGTGTGGAAACACGCAACACACAAGCAGTGTTAGACGGTGATCTAGACAAATTCATTCAAGCCAGCTTAAAGTCAGGTTTGTAAGTTAATTCACATTTATATATAGCTAATAGAAATCAGGAAAGTCGATGACTGAACAGCAACAAGATGAAAACAAGCTCATAGCTGAGCGCCGGACTAAACTTTCGCAGATCCGTGAAAACTGCAAATCGAACGGCTTCCCTAATACCTTTCGTCGTGAATTTTATAGCCAAGATCTTCAAGCAGAGTTTGGAGAACATGAAAAAGCGGCTTTAGAAGAACTTGGTAAAGTGGTCAGTATTGCTGGGCGTATACTTGCTAAGCGCGGGCCATTCTTGTTATTGCAAGATATGACAGGTCGCATTCAAGCGTATGCGTCAAAAGACACGCAAAAAGACATTAAAGCCCGTTACACCAGTCTCGATATTGGTGACATCATTGGTGTTAAAGGTGAACTTCATAAGTCTGGTAAAGGCGATTTGTACGTCAACATGAGCGAATACCAATTGTTGACTAAGTCGTTGCGCCCATTGCCTGAAAAGTTCCATGGCCTAGCTGACCAAGAAACCAAGTACCGCCAGCGTTATGTTGACCTGATTACAAATCAACAAACCCGTGATACGTTCATGATCCGCAGTAAAATTGTAACGGGTATTCGTAACTTCTTAAGTGAGCGTAAGTTCATGGAAGTAGAAACACCTATGTTGCAGGTTATTCCCGGCGGCGCAACGGCCAAACCGTTTACCACGCACCATAACGCATTAGACATTGATATGTATTTGCGGATCGCCCCAGAGCTTTACCTTAAGCGTTTGGTGGTAGGTGGTTTTGAACGCGTATTTGAAATTAACCGTAACTTCCGTAACGAAGGGTTATCGACGCGTCACAACCCAGAATTCACTATGCTTGAGTTTTATCAGGCCTATGCTGATTATCAAGACTTGATGAACCTAACGGAAGAAATGCTGCGCAGCGTTGCACAAGACGTGTTAGGTACGAGCATTGTGAAGAACACTATCAAGGATAGCGAAGGTAACGTAGTCGAAGAGAAAACTTACGACTTTGGCCAACCTTTCCAGCGTTTGACCATGAGCGAAGCGGTGATCAAATATTGGCCTGAAGCGAACGTTGAAGCGATCAACGATCCTGAAGCGCACCTTGATGAGCTTAAAGCGATGGCCAAGCAGCTGCACATCAAAGAGCCTGAAGTAGATGGCATATGGGGAGCAGGTAAGTACCTTTGTGAAATCTTTGAAGCCACAGCAGAAGAGCAACTTGATCAGCCTACGTTCATCACTGCATACCCGTGGGAAGTATCACCACTGGCGCGCCGCAATGACGACAATAGTTTCGTGACTGACCGTTTTGAGTTTTTCGTAGGCGGTCGTGAACTAGCAAATGGTTTCTCTGAGTTAAATGACTCAGAAGACCAAGAAGCGCGTTTCCGTAAGCAGGTAGCTGAAAAAGACGCGGGCGATGATGAAGCGATGCATTTTGACGATGACTATATTCGTGCCCTTGAATACGGTCTGCCGCCAACAGCAGGTGAGGGGATCGGTATTGACCGTTTGGTGATGTTATTCACTGACAGCCCTACGATTAAAGACGTCATCCTGTTCCCGCACATGAAGCCGGAAGTTAGCAGCGAGAAAGCTGAATAATCAGCCACTAATAATAGGTTTCGAGTATGAAAAAGAGCGCCGTTGGGCGCTCTTTTTGTATCTACACTCTGAAAAATACTCTGGCAAGCCTAACCCGCAATGTGACGCGTCACTAAGCTAATACGCCATTAAGCTAATGCTTTAATTTGGCTCACCAGCGCCGTGTTGAGTGGTACATCGATAGCGTGTTTCTCTGCTTCGCGGCAAATATAACCGTTGATATAGTCAATTTCGCTAGGGCGTTTGTGCGTAATGTCTTGATACATCGAGGAATAGTTTTCGCTGGTGGCCTGGGCAACATCAAGCACTTTTTGATAAAGCTGTTCTTCACTGCCTAAAAAGCCTAGGGCGCTCATTACCGCAGCGGTTTCTCCGCATATATCCTTTATCATGGCCTGATATTTGGCTTCTATTAGCTGGCCATTTTTGACTTTATATATCGCGGTCAGTGGATTAATAGCGGCGTTGATCGCAAGTTTATCCCAAAGCGCCTGTTCTATATTTTGCTGCCAAGAACATGGCGCTAAAAGCGTATCGAGAACCTGACTACATGACACAGTTTGTAGGGCGTCATTTTTTGGCGCGCTTTTTAGCTCGTTTTCTCGCTCGTTATGTAGCGTATTGTGTGGCGGGTTGAGTACATACCCAAGTTGGCAGTTTCCCAAACCGGTTTCAACCACGCTATGTGTATCAGGCTTATAGGCTGCATGACTGGTGGTTGCTGCAATCAGTGGGTTATTAGGAAGCAGCATTTTCGCGTCTTCGATAACCCCCATACCATTGTGCAGTAATACGATGGTTTGTGTCGGGGCTATGTAAAGTTGCATCTGCCTAAGCACATCGACTATTTGGTAGGCCTTTACCGGCAGTATGAGCATGTCATAATCATGTAGCGAGGCCAGTGCAATCGAATTGATGTCAATTTGATGAGACTGACCGGCTATGTCAGTGGCATTTAGTGTGAAATTGCGCTGCTGGCGCATAATTACCCCCACTTCTAGGTGCATTTTTATGCTTTTTAATAGGAGTAGGTTTCCAATAGCACCATTACCAACAATCGCGACTTTCACTGCTAGGTATCCTCTGTTTTTTGCCTAACTGGGGGAGGTTTTAGGCGTTGGCCAACTTTTTAACCAAGGTTCGGCATATTCTTGCTGCGCTGTTTGGCATTCTTCATCCGTAAATAGCGCGCCTTCGGTTGGTGGGCAGACTAACTGCACCAATTGACCTTGATAGGTAAAGCGCAGGCAATAGGCGTGCAGATAGGTTCGGTCTTGTGCCTGAGCTTTATATAATTCATCCCCTAAAATAGGGCTGCCCAAACTTTTTAACATGACCCTGAGTTGGTGGGTTTTACCGGTAAGTGGCTTTAGTAGAAACAAGCGAATACCGGCCGATACACTCTTACTAAAAAACTGAGAGACGGCGACAGCGTTGCCATTTTGGTTAAAAGCCCATTTTCCGTCGCGAATTTTTTTCATGGCACCTGTGACGGTACCTTGCTTTTTCTTTGGTTTAGCGCCGCCCAACGCAAGATAGTATTTTTCAATTTCCCTCGCTTCAAATAGTTTACCCAATTGGCTGGCTGCTTGCGCATGCTTGGCCAATATCAGTAAACCTGATGTGACTTTATCTAGTCGGTGGACTAACCACAGTTTATCAAATGCGTGCTGTGCACAAACCATGGGCAAAATCCCCGAACTGCTTGCCTCATTTTGCACACTTACGCCGGGTGGTTTGTCGATAATAATGAAGTCAGGGTGATCGAAAACAACAGAAATCGGGGGAAAAGCGGAATTACTCAAGTAAAGCAATCGCCGCAGGGTAATCAAGATCGTCAATAGCGTTGCGCAACGCTGTTTGGGTATCGTTGTCCAGTGCGCAGTCTCTTATGTACTGATCGAGTTTGTCAGGGGTGATGAACTCGTTTCTTTTAAGCGCCTTAAGCAATTCTTGTTTGCCTTGAGGGTTAACTTCCCCTTGTGCAGCATTCGATGTGGCTGCATTTGCGCTTTGCACTGTATTAGCATACTCATTGGTTGTCGCTAACGTTTGCTTAAGAACAGCAATATACTGATTGCAATTGAGCGTTTCTGGCGCTTCGCTTTTAATTTGGGCTTCAAAGTCACGGCTAGCTTGGTGCAAAGCTGACATGCCTAAATTGCCACTTACCCCTTTTATGGTGTGAACTTGTTGGCGAACAGCGTCTAAATTTTGTAAGCGAATATCACTGACAAGCGTCTCTTCGACTCCTTCGTATTGTTCGTTGAACTTGCCAAGCATTTTGACTAATAAGCTCTCATTGCCGCTAAATTGGCGCAACGCAAAGTCTACATCGAAAATTACGGGGTCTTGATTCATGCACAGGATCCTTAGATCAGGTCGTCACTTACTGCTGAGTCAGCCCACAAGCTGGGTGACTTTGTTATGAATGAAAGGGTAGACTATTAAACTAGTGTAAATCAATGGGCAAGTTTCTCGTGGTAAAAAAAATCGTTATATTATCGGCATTTGCCGGCATTTTAGCCGCATGTCAACCAACCAGTTCCGTGTCACTTCCAACGACAACAAACTTACCCGAGGGGATAACCCTCATTTCCGAGCATACGGTAGATAAAAATCAGGTAGGTATACCCTACAAGAAGTATCGCTTGGCCAATGGGTTAACAGTGGTGCTACATGAAGATCATTCTGACCCATTAGTACGTGTTGATGTCACCTACCATGTAGGCTCTGCTCGTGAGGAAGTAGGTAAGTCAGGGTTCGCGCACTTTTTTGAACATATGATGTTCCAAGGCTCAAAAAACGTTGCGGATGATGAGCATATTAAACTTGTCACCGAAGCTGGTGGGAATATGAATGGGACTACCAACTCTGATCGCACTAATTATTTTGAAACAGTACCTGCTAATCAACTTGAAAAAATGATGTGGTTAGAAGCTGATCGTATGGGCTTTTTACTGGGCTCAGTGACTCAAGAAAAATTTGAGATTCAGCGCGAAACAGTAAAGAACGAGCGTGGCCAAAGTTATGACAACCAGCCTTATGGCCTGCGCAGTGAGCGTAATTCAGAGGCGTTATATCCAGCTGGTCACCCTTATTCATGGTCGACCATTGGTTACATCGAAGACTTAAACCGAGTCAACGTAGATGACTTGAAAGCCTTCTTCAAACGTTGGTACGGGCCAAACAATGCAGTGTTAACCATAGGTGGCGACATTCAACCAGAGCAGGTTCTAAAATGGGCAAACAAGTATTTTGGGCCTATCCCGTCAGGGCCAGAAGTTGAAAACGCTGAAAAAACCTTGGTAACCCTAGATGACACTCGCTTCGTCACTTTAGAAGATGAAGTTCACTTACCTTTGTTACAGGTTACGTTTCCGACGGCCTATGTGCGTCACGAAGATGAAGCGCCTTTAGATGTGTTATCAAACATTTTAGGGGCCGGCAAAACCTCACTTTTCTATAAAAACCTCGTTAAGGATGGTTATGCTGTACAAGCATTGGTGTCACATCCTTGCCAAGAATTAGCATGCGAATTTCAACTGATCGCGCTTGCCAACCCGCAAAATAGCACCAATTTGTCTGAACTTTATACACGGTTCGAGCAAACCCTGGCTGAATTTGAAAAGCGGGGGGTAAACGAAGATGATTTAAACCGGACTAAGGTCGGTATAGAGTCTTCCACCATTTTTGGATTGCAAAGCGTATCGGGTAAGGTTTCAACGCTTGCCTCAAATCAAACCTTCGATGGCGAGCCTGATATGGTGCAATACGATTTAAATCGCTATAACGCCGTGACTGCCGAAGACGTGATGCGAGTATATAAGCGCTATATTAAAAATAAGCCCAGTGTGGTGTTAAGCATAGTACCTAAAGGTCAGGCACAATTAGCTGCTAAGCCGGCGAACTTTGCTCCGCCAAAGCGCAACTTAGACAACCTCAGTACGGTTGAGCAGCATGTGGAACAAGCAGAAATTACAGATTCGTTCGATCGTAGCCTTGTGCCACCTGTAGGGCCTTCACCTGTGGTGAGTGTTCCGAATTTTGATCAACAAACGTTTGATAATGGGTTGACGCTTGTCACTTTAGATAGTGAAGAAACTCCTACTGTCTCTATTAGCTTTAATATGGAAGGGGGGCCGCTGCTTGACCCTATCGAAAAAGCAGGGCTGGCGTCGTTTACCGCACAAATGATGAATGAAACCACTCAGGGCTTTAGCAATGAAGAAATGGCCAATCAATTGGCGCTTTTAGGCAGTAGCATTCGCTTTGAAGCAAGTGGTCGTTATACCACAGTGCGGATCAATAGCTTGTCACGTAATCTTGATGCGACTTTAGCGTTATTTAACAAAAAGCTGTTTGCCCCTGCATTTTTAGAAAGTGATTTTGAGCGTTTAAAACAGCGCTCTGCACAATCGTTGCAACAACAGGTTAAAAACCCGTCTGTGTTAGCCAGTCGTGCGGTCAGTGAATTGCTATTCGGTGACAACAACCGTGTGAGTTTGCCTGACACGGGTACATTGCACACATTAAACAACATTAGCCTGGATGACGTAAAAGCTCACTATCAAAAATATTACTCACCGAGCATGGCTAATGTCGTTGTGGTTGGCGATATTGACCCGAAAACGATCGTGGGGTCATTGTCATTTTTGACAAACTGGTCAGCTAAATCATATGAAATAGAAGATTATGCCGAATTTCCGGAAATGGGAAAGCCTGTCATCTATTTGGTTGATAAACCGGGTGCAAAGCAATCTGTGGTGTCTATCGTTAAACCTTATCTACCCTATGATGCTACCGGTGAGCAATTTAGAAGTAAGCTGATGAATTTTGCGCTTGGCGGCGTGTTTAGCAGCCGTATTAACCTAAATTTACGTGAAGACAAAGGGTATACCTATGGTGCTTCAACAAGTTTTATCGGCGGGAAAACGTTAGGTTGGTTCGATGCCAGTGCCGATCTTAAACAAGATAATACCGCAGACGGTATTCGTGAAATGCTGAGTGAAATCAGTAAATATCATGAAAAAGGCATGACTCAGGCTGAGTTAGAGCTGATGCGCAATGCATTCACTCAAGGAGATGCGTTAGAATATGAAACACCGTCGAGCAAAGCGGGCTTCTTACGCCACCTACTTACTTACGAGTTAGATAAGTCATATCGCGCTACGCAAAATGAGATTATTCATAACATTGGTAAAGAAGAGTTGAACACGCTAGCTGCAAAAGTGCTTGATCCGGATTCAATGCAGATTGTGGTTGTTGGAGATGCTGAGGTGATCCGCGCTCAATTAGCAACCCTTGGAAGGGAAGTGGTTGACATGACCGTTGAATATTAACACCTGAATTGAGTGAAAAATAAAGTAACACAGGTCTATATTCCTTGAATTAACTTTAACGCTCCCCATTTACTGGGGGTTGCTGATATTACTGGAACTTATTTTGCAGACATTAGAAAAAGATTTTGCCGAGCGCGTGGCGCTCTTAGCTAAAGAAGACCTTGCTTCTACATTGACAGGGATCTGCCATGGAATTGAGCGTGAAGCGTTACGTATTCAACCTAATGGAAAGTTAGCGCAGACACCCCACAATGAGAAACTGGGGGCTGCATTAACCCATGAATACATTACCACTGACTTCTCTGAGTCTTTGTTGGAATTTATTACGCCTCCTGAACAAGACGCTGATAAAACTATGGGCCAATTACGTGATGTGCATAAGTTTGCTTTAGCTAATATTGATGATGAATGTCTGTGGCCGATGAGTATGCCTTGTTATATTGACGATCAAGATGAAATCCCTATCGCGCAATTTGGTTCGTCTAACGTCGGCAAAATGAAAAGTCTGTACCGAGAAGGTTTAAAGAACCGTTACGGTAGTATGATGCAAGCGATTGCGGGGGTGCATTTTAACTTTTCGTTGCCTGATACATTTTGGGATCTTTGGATAAACAAAACCCAAGGCAGCGAAAACAATAAAGAAACCAAGTCCGCTGCGTATTTTGCAATGATCAGAAATTACCGCCGTTTCTGTTGGTTAATCCCTTATTTATACGGTGCGTCTCCGGCAATATGCAGTTCGTTTGTAAAAGGGAAAAGCACCACATTACCTTTTAAAAAAATAGGTAAGGGGTCGTTGTATTTACCTTATGCAACCTCCTTACGCATGAGCGATCTTGGCTACACAAACAGTGCTCAGTCGGGGTTGATGACCTGTTATAACCAAGTCGATACTTATATTGAGTCTTTGCGCAAAGCGATTAGTACGCCGTCAGACGTTTTCGAAAAATTTGCTGGCAAAAAAGACGGGCAGTATCAGCAACTCAATAGCAACGTATTACAGATAGAGAACGAGCTCTACTCGCCTATTCGTCCTAAGCAGCCAACAAAACCTTTAGAGAAGCCCACTGATGCACTGCAAGCCCGCGGTGTTGAGTACATTGAAGTGCGCGCACTTGATGTGAACCCATTTAGTGATATTGGCATTGAACGCAATCAGTTTTTCTTTTTAGATGTATTTTTAGTGTACTGTGTTGTTATGCCTAGCCCAGACATGACAACTGATTCTTATCGCGAAACAGAGATGAATTTACGTGCTGTGGTCGATCATGGCCGTGACCCTTCATTAACGCTTACAAAAGACGAAGAAACGATAGCTATGACCCAATGGGCAGCTACTGTGTTTGACGGTATGAGGCAGGTAGCTAAAGTATTAGACAGTAACCTAGACGTGCCTGAATATAGTTTAGCTGTAGAGCACGAATGGCAAAAGATCCTAGATCCGGAAAAAACGCCTTCTGCTAAAGTATTGGCAATTTTACTAGCCAACGATAAGGATAATGGGGTTTTGGGGCTAGAGTTGGCATCAAGCTACAAAGCGCGTTTACATGACACCGATTATCAATTCTTTGATGCAGAGATGCTGAGCAAGCATGCAATGAGCTCGCTGGAAGATCAGCGTCAAATTGAAGAGTCAGATACGGTGGGATTTGATCAGTTCTTAAGTGATTATTTTACTTATCAATTTGCTTAGTTTTTAGGTTACTTCGATTAAACCGGCTTAGGCCGGTTTTTTTGTGTTTGTTATACACTTCTCATTTGGCGTTATCAGAAAATAAAGCAAAAAAAAGCCCAGCTAAAGAGCTGGGCTAAGTAGTTTAATCGGGAACACACATAAACTAAAACACACGCTAATTATGACCGGCATCTTCGCTATTTAGTTCAGAATAAATTGAGAAAAATATCATTATTTATCAATCGGTATGAAAATCATGCAGGGTGAAGAACACTTTCTGCGGAGCAGCTAAGTACAAGCCTCCCTGCGATAAAAGACAATTTATGATGTGATCTTTCATGCGAGGTTCTTTGGATAAAAATCGAGTAAAAGGAGGATGAGAATTAGATGAAAATCAGGTAAAAAAAAAGCCCAGCTAAAGAGCTGGGCTAAATAGTTTAATCGGGAACACACATAAACTAAAACACACGCTAATTATGACCAGCACCTTCGATGTTTAGTTCAAAATAAAGTGAACAAACCAGTATTATTTATCAATTGGTACGAAATTGGCGGAGTGTAGAGACATTTATATAGCCAAAGATCATGCAATACACTTTTGGGTAGCAGGAGGTTGAGTGTAATACGAGAGCCTAGATGCATTTTTTTAGGGTAAAAAAAAGCCCAGCTAAAGAGCTGGGCTAAATAGTTTAATCAGGAACACACATAAACTAAAACACACGCTAAATATGACCGGTATCTTCGCTATTTAGTTCAGAATAAAATAAGAAAAATATCACTATTTATCAATCGGTACGAAATTGGCGGAGTGGAGCATAGGAGCATAGGAGTATGTATGTCGCCAAAGATCATGCAATACGCTTTTGGGCAGAAGGGTTGGGTGTAATACAAGGGCATAGATGTGTTTTTTGGGGTAAAAAAAGCCCAGCTAAGAAGCTGGGCTAAATAGTTTAATTAGGAAACACACATAAACTAAAACACACGCTACTTATGACCGGCACATTCTTCATTTAGTTCAGATAAAAGTGCAAAAAATATAAATATTTTGGTCGGTAGTACTAAATTGGCGGAGTATAGAGACATTTATATCGCCAAATATTATGTAATACGCTTTCGGGAAGAGCGGGGTTGAGTGTAATACACGGGACTAAATGTGTTTTGTTTTTTTTGGGGGGTAAAAAAAAAGCCCAGCTAAGACGCTGGGCTAAATAGTTTAATCAGGAAACACACATAAACTAAAACACACGCTACTTATGACCGGTACATTCTTCATTTAGTTCAGATAAAAGTGCAAAAATTATAAATATTTGGTCAGTAGTACTAAACTCGCCGTCTGCGGAGGGGATAAGGATGCGCTTTTATTTTTTGATGTGAACATGGCGATCGGATTCAGAGGGTGTCGACAAGTGGTTAGCGCACAGCCTCTTGCGCTAACGACATAAAACATTTGAACCTGACAATATAGCGAAAACGCATTTCAAAAAATTTGAACAAAAAAAAGCCCAACAAAATGTTGGGCTCAATAATCCTAATCTCAATAATGCTAATAAGGAACACACATAAACTAAAACACACAGAGCTTAAGAGTAGAGTGCTCTACTTTAGTTCAATGGGAACGCGATAAAGTGCGTATACGTGGTACGTGTATAATAATCTTAGGGCAATTTTGTTTGCGGGCTTACCTTCATCGTGACGATCGGGTTAAGATTGCTCACCCGTGTTATACGTAGAAAATCGTAATAACATTTATTTTAACTTCTGACGAGAGTGACGTATGTCTCGCGATTTGTTAACTAATACAACTTGGCTTCGCAATTCCTTCCTGTGTGTCTCGCTCTTGTGGCTTTGTAGTTGCACTACCACACCGCCAAAAAATATAAGCAATATTTGTGAAATATTTCTGGAAAAGCGTGACTGGTTTGATGCGGGGGAAGACATGACCGATAAATGGGGTGTTCCTATTCATGTGCCTATGGCAATGATGTATCAAGAAAGCTCATTTCGAGCGGATGCATTGCCACCAAAAGACTATGTGTTTTTTGGCTTGATCCCCTGGGGGCGAGTGAGTAGTGCTTATGGTTATTCTCAAGCCAAAACACCCACGTGGGCCGATTACAAACGTGAAACAGGGAATGGTTGGGCGAGTAGAGAAGATTTTGAAGATGCTATGGACTTCATGGGATGGTTCATTAGTAAAACCCATAAAATAAACGGTGTTTCAAAGTGGGACGCTGAGTTGCAATATTTGAATTATCACGAGGGGTGGGGCGGTTATAAACGGAAGAGTTATCGCAAAAAACGTTGGCTTCAAAAAGTAGCGAAAACAGTCAAAGCTCGTTCATTACGTTATGCGACTCAACTCAAAGGATGCCGTGAAGAATTAGAAAAAGGGTGGTTTATGCGCTTGTTTACGTAAACGCATTCTTAGTTTTAGCGTTTTGGTAGCGAAAATAAATTTTTCTAAAAATGCAGGAAATCTATAACTGGGAGAATGAACATGCCAGAGTTGCCAAGCGAGATAGCTGACTATATTGATAGCGCGCCACCAGAACGGCGTGCTCGTTTGACGCAGTTGGTTGAATTGGTTCAGCAGTTATCTCCTCAAGCTGTTGTCACTGTGCGCTATAAAATGCCAACCTTTACCGCTGGAAGTGGATGGATTTCAGTGGCAAATCAAAAACATTATCTGTCTGTTTATACATGTCAGTTAGCGCATATCGCACCTTATAAAAAACGCTATCCAAAACAAAAAACGGGAAAGGGGTGTATTAACTTTGCCGACAAAGACCACATAGATCTCGCCGTTTTAACTGACGTGATCTTCAGTGCCATGGGCACTATGGATAAGGATTAGGATTCTGTCATTTAACGCATAACTGCCGATTACCCTTTAAGCTGCAATCAACTTGCTCTTCTATGCACCTTACGTTAGCGATAGGGGCGAACCAGAAGCCTTTAACATTTACCAACCTCTTAACTTACCCGACGGCCACGATATTCATTCTCGAAATAGAACGCCATTTATAAATCTGATACGCCTTGTGTACAGGCTTGAGGTATTCTCGAACCAGTCGCATGGTTGTTAAGAAAGCGTAAGCAGGAGGCATATATGGCAGGGCATTTTTATTTAAGCGGTACTCGAGTGGATCGTAGTGATATGACCACGCGAGCAAAGAAAATAGCGCGCTTACTCAGTGATAAAGGCGTTACTACCGGCGATGTTATTGCCATTTTGCTGCGCAACGATACTACCTTGTACGAAATCGTTGAGGCCTGTCGCTATGTAGGTGCATATTATGTCACGCTGAACTGGCACGGAACCCAAGCCGAGCTGATGCCAATATTGACTGATAGTGGTGCGAAGGTGCTTATTGGTCATACGGATTTACTTGCTAAATTTACCCAGCCAATGCCACGTGAGCTATCTATTGTGAGTGTGAAAACCCCGCAGGCAGTGCTGTCTCGTTATACTCAAACCAAGACTACAAACAAAACTGAAGAAAGTGTTATACCAGCAGCCTTTGAGCATGAAAGTCTAGCCACGCTATTATCGACTACGCCGCCTATACAATCTGAGCCTCAGCGTTTTCGGGGGATGTTTTCTTATACCTCAGGCAGCACTGGGCGGCCTAAAGGGATAAAACGTGAATACGATGAACAAAGGCCTGATCCTTACATCGTGTTTGCTGGCCTTGCTAAGGCACTGATGCAACTCGATAAAGGTGATCGGTTTTATAATGCCGCGCCGCTATACCACAGTGCGCCTCACGCTCTGACTTTGTGTTGCTTAGCGGCTGGTAATATTGAGGTATACCTAGAGCCTAAGTTTGAGCCAGAGCAGTTTTTGGCCGATGTGCAGAAATACCAAATTACCCACACATATATAGTACCGACCATGATGGTGCGTTTACTGAAATTGCCGCAAAACGTACGTGAACAATATGATGTTTCAAGTCTACGCTATGCACTCTCGACGGGGTCGGCTTGGCCGGTAGAAGTGAAAAAAGGCATGATCGATTGGTTTGGGCCGATTTTTTATGAATCCTATGGGGCCAGTGAGTTAGGGTTTATGACCTTGATTTCCTCACCAGAAGCGGCCAGCAAACCGGGCTCGGTCGGCAAGGCGATCCCTGGTGGTTCAATCATTATCCTAGATGACGATATGCAACCATTGCCCACCGGCGAAACGGGCTCAATCTATGTGAATCTACCCATGTTTGGGCCGTTTAAGTACACCAACACCCAGGGGACGCTCGATGGATTGCACTACCAAAATTACACGACTCTCGGTGATATGGGGTATTTAGATGATGAAGATTACCTGTATATCAATGATCGCAAAAAAGACATGATCATTTCTGGCGGGGCGAATATTTTTCCTGCGGAAATTGAAGCGCTACTCATACATATGCCGCAAATCGAGGATTGCGCGGTTTTTGGCGTTCCCCATGCTGAATTCGGCGAAATGATTGTTTTAGCGGTGCAATGCGCACCTGACAGTTATCTCGATATTGAACAAGTTCACGCCTTTCTAGATGGAAAACTCGGGCGTTTCAAATGGCCCAAAAAGCTGGACATACATAACCAGTTGCCCAGAGAAGACAGCGGTAAAATATTCAAACAACGCTTACGAGCCGCTTATGTTTAAGCTGGCTCGCGAATAAACAAGTTGACGGCACAGGTGCACATTTCTTCGATATGGCTGCGATCGGCGTATATTCCGTCGATGAGTAAGCGCGCGATCCCGTGCATAGTGCCCCAAGTGACTTGGGCCAATCTTAGGGTGTCTTCATCGGATGACATCAGGCCCTGCTCTTGCCACTTTTTGGTCATTTCCACTTGTCGTTGAAAACTCGGATAAGCGATATCACGCAGGGCCGTGGTTGCACTATTTTGTTTCCAAATGGTGCGGCCAAACATCAAGTCGTACATTTCGGGATTTTCAGCGGCATAGCCAATGTAGCTTTGAAAAAACTGATGATATTTATCCCGAGCACTAATGCCGGTTTGCGCCAATATTCGCTCTGCATTGCTGTGCCAATGGTCAAAGCCTTCTTGGGCAATGGCACACAGCAACTCATTTTTATCTTTGAAATGGTGATAAGGCGCCGTTCGCGACACGCCCACACGGTCGGCCAATTTTCGCAACGACAGGCCTTCAATGCCGCCATCGCTGAGCATGGCTTTCGCCGCTTCAAGCAAGCTAGAACGAAGATCGCCGTGATGGTAACTGCCTTTGCCAGAAACCGTTTTTTTAGATGATGTATTTTGCATAGTTGAGAATTTACCACATATCTTGACAGCGTCAAAATAAGACTTTATCTTGACGTTGTCTAGTTTAACTGGCTGATAGGCGTGAAATCGTTTTTCACGAGAAAACACGCTAATTAGCAACCTAAAATCCGTAAAATGGAGAATAACGTGTCTGATTTAGATTTTTCAAAGCTGGAAACCTTGAGTGTTAGCATTGACCAGCATATTGCTCATATCCAGCTATCACGCCCTGAAGCGTTAAATAGCATGATCCCTATCTTTTGGCATGAATTGCCAGCCACAGTGCGCAAAATCGATGAGCAATCCGCTGCTCGCGTTATCGTTATTTCGTCTCAAGGTAAACATTTCAGTGCTGGCATGGACTTGTCTGTTTTCACTCAAATGGGCCAAGATTTTGTTGGTGAACCTGGCCGTCGCGCTGAGCGCATGCGCCGCATGGTGCTTGAGTTACAAGACAGTTTTAATGCGCTTGAATCAGTGCGTATGCCAGTGTTGGTCGCCATGCAGGGCGGGGTGATTGGTGGTGCCGTAGACATGGTTTGCGCAGCTGACAGTCGCTATTGCACACAAGATACTTTTTTCACCATCAAAGAAACTGAAATCGGCATGACTGCCGATGTAGGTACGCTACAGCGATTGCCACATCTTATTCCTCAAGGGCTGGTACGCGAGCTTGCATATACCGGGCGCAATATGGGAGCTCAAGAAGCGAAAGAGTCTGGCTTAGTCAATCAAGTTTTTGACGACCAAGAAAGCTTACTGGCAGGTGTAATGAAAATTGCTGCACAAATTGCAGGTCATTCACCGCTGGCCGTGGCTGGGTGTAAGGAAATGATTAACTACACACGTGACCACACAGTAGCAGATGCCCTTAACTATATGGCCACGTGGCAAACCGGTATGTTTCAAATGCCTGATATTCAAGAAGCCATGGGGGCTGCCAAAGAGCGACGTAAACCCGTATACGAAGAATTACATAAAAACATTAGTGGTATGCAGCGTAAATAAACGCTGGCACAGAACAAATAGGACCGAAAAATGACAACATCTACAGTAAATACAGCAGGCGCTAGTGTTTATCCAAATTTGCTTAAACCTTTAGATTTAGGCTTTACCAAATTGAAAAACCGCGTACTGATGGGCTCGATGCACACTGGGCTTGAAGAAGCACCGAATGGTCACGAGCGTATGGCAAAATTTTTTGCTGAACGTGCCAGAGGCGGGGTTGGCCTTATCGTAACAGGAGGCATTGGCCCGAATGATGAAGGTGCGACACATCAGCACACCAAACGCCTGAGCAATGATAAAGAAGTGGCGCAACATAAGATGATCACTGATGCGGTGCATAACGAGGGTGGCAAAATCTGTATGCAAATTTTGCATACAGGACGTTACGCCTACAACCCTAATTTGGTGGCACCTTCTGCGGTACAGGCGCCTATCAACCCATTTAAGCCCAAAGCCCTGGATGACGATGGCATTGAGAAACAAATAGAAGATTTCATTTTCACCTCTACGCAAGCGCAAAAAGCGGGTTACGATGGTGTGGAAATCATGGGCTCAGAAGGCTATTTCTTAAATCAATTTATCGCGGCGCGCACCAACCAGCGTGACGATCAGTGGGGCGGCAGTTACGAAAATCGTATTAAGTTGCCCTTAGAGGTTGTACGCCGGGTACGTGAAGCCGTAGGGGATAAATTCATTATTATTTATCGTCTGTCTATGCTGGACTTGGTAGAAGGCGGTTCTACTTATGAGGAAGTCGTTGAGCTAGGTAAACTTATTGAAAAAGCCGGAGCTACCATTATCAATACCGGCATCGGCTGGCATGAAGCGCGTATTCCTACCATAGCGACTAAGGTACCTCGAGCGGCGTTTACTTGGGTTACGGCGAAGTTTCGCGAGTCGTTGTCGATTCCGGTTATCACCTCGAATCGAATTAACACCCCTGAGGTGGCAGAGCAAGTTCTTGCGCGCGGCGATGCAGATATGGTCTCTATGGCACGTCCATTCTTGGCTGACCCTGATTTTGTGCTCAAAGCCATTGAGAACCGTTCTGATGAAATCAACACCTGTATAGGCTGCAACCAAGCCTGTTTGGATCACGTATTCGAGGGCAAGATGACCAGTTGTTTGGTTAACCCAAGAGCCTGTCATGAAACTGAACTGAGTATTTTGCCAACACAAACACCTAAAAATATTGCTGTTATCGGTGGTGGCCCTGCCGGTCTTGCTGCTGCGAAAACGGCTGCTGAGCGCGGGCACAAGGTGACTTTGTTTGATTCTGCAGACGAACTTGGCGGGCAGTTTAATATTGCTAAGCAAGTGCCGGGTAAAGAAGAGTTTTACGAGACAATCCGTTACTTCAAGCGCCAACTTGAATTACACAAGGTGACCGTCAAGCTTAATACGCGTGTGACGGCCAGCGACTTAAATGACAGTGACTTTGATGACGTGATTGTCGCCACAGGTATTGAGCCTCGTACTCCACCGATTGAAGGCATCGATCATGCTAAAGTGATGACTTACATTGAGGTTATAAAAGAGCATAAACCAGTGGGTAAAAAGGTCGCTGTAATTGGTGCTGGTGGTATCGGCTTTGATGTATCGGAGTTTCTATCACATTCTGGTGAATCAACCAGTTTGAATATTCCTGCCTTTATGAAAGAGTGGGGCATCGACATGACCTTTTCTTCTCGGGGCGGTATTGAAGGGGTTAAACCACAACCTGCACCTTCTCCACGAGAAATATTCTTGCTACAACGTAAAACAACCAAAGTTGGGGCCGGTTTAGGTAAAACCACTGGTTGGGCTCATCGCGCTGGGTTACTCAGTAAAGGGGTAAGTATGATTGCCGGCTGTGAGTACCTCAAAATTGACGACCAAGGTATTCATATTAAGGTCAATGACGAAGTGCAGGTTCTGGATGTAGACAATGTCATTATTTGCGCAGGGCAAGAGCCACTGCGTGAACTGGTCGAGGGCTTAACGAAACCCCATCATTTGATTGGTGGGGCCGATGTGGCAGTTGAGCTTGACGCGAAACGCGCTATAGATCAAGGAACGCGCTTAGCAGCAGCCCTCTAAGTCAATATAAGACGCCAATAAAATACGCCATAGGCGAATAGCACACCCCATTTACCTTGTATCGGTAATGGGGTGTTTTACATTTTGTGAGCGCTCATTTTCAACCGCTACTCATTTTCAGCGAGCGCCCGGTTACTGGTGCTCATACCACGCAGTGCTCAGGGTTAGCATTCGTCAGCTTTGATACCATTCCACGTTAATAAGTGATGACTCAGCGAGAGTTTAAAAGGGCTTAAACAAGGCGCATGACTGAATGAATAGTTGTTCTCTTTCGAAGTCATGCAACGCAGTGTAAGCCCTTTTAAAACTCGCCTGCAAGGAATGCCCCAGCGGCTTTTGCTCTGCGTTCTCACTATTTGAAAGGGAACAACCATTACTACATAGCGACGCCTTAATCAAAAACCGCTGGACGCATTCTGAGACGGTCACTTATTAATGCGGATTGGTATTACACCTATATTTGCCAAAATAGACGTTTACCAGCCATAAAAAAGCCCTGTTAAACAGGGCTTGGTGCGACGTCGGTAAACAATTACTGTTCTTTCATCGCTTTTAACTGTTCCTCAGAAAGCAATCCTCGGCGCTCAAGTAACGGCCATACTTTAGGATCTTGTCCTCTAAAACGACGATACATAATCATAGGATCCTCTGTGCCGCCAGTTTCAAGCACATGCTTACGATAGCCGTTGGCAGTATCTTGATCGAAGATACCGTTTTGGCTAAACACTTGCCACGTATCGGCGTCATAAATATTTGACCAGATGTAGCCGTAATAACCAGACGCATATCCGCCAGCAAAGATATGTGAGAAGTAGCCCGTACGATATCTAGGGGTTATTTCAGGTATTAAGCCAATCTCGTCCATGGCTGCTTTTTCGAACGCGTCAGCATCCTGCTCGGTGGCGGTCTCAAGGGTATGCCACTTCATATCCAATAACGCGGCCGCCATGTATTCTGTCGTGGCAAAGCCTTGGTTGAATTTACCTGCCGCTTGAATCTTGTCGATTAATGCCTTTGGGATCACCTCGCCTGTTTGATAATGCTTAGCAAACTGAGCTAACACTTCAGGCTCCATCATCCAGTTTTCCATAACCTGTGACGGATATTCTACGTAATCACGAGGTAGAGAAGTGCCAGTCTGAGATTGATAATAACCGTCTGACAGCAAGCCTTGAATGGCATGACCAAATTCATGGAACAAAGTAGATGCTTGGTCAAACGTCAGTAGAACCGGCGCATCTTCCACGGGACGAGGGTAGTTCAGCACATTATAAATGATGGGTTTAACATTCTCGCCAAACATTTTTTGTTGCTTACGGTAAGAGTTCATCCATGCACCGCCACGCTTGCTTTCACGCACGTAGTAGTCGGTCATGTATACGCCAATGCTTTCCCCACCTTTGTCGAATACTTCAAAAGTGCGTACATCTGGGTGGTATTTAGGAATATCGTCGCGCTCTTTGAATGTGACGCCCCATAGTTTTTCGGCGGTGTAAAAAACACCTTCTCGGGTAGCATCAAGAGAAAAATACGGCTTAGTCTGCTCTGCATCTAGGTCGTAACGGGTTTTGCGGATTTTTTCCGCGTAATACCACCAGTCATAGGCGGCTAGGGTAAAGTCGCCACCCTCAGCATCAATCATATCCTGCATATCGGCTGCTTCTTTTTTCGCTTGGGCTAAGGCCGCAGGCCAAACTTGGTCAAGTAAGCCATATACATTTTCAGGGGTTTTGGCCATAGCCTTTTCGAGTACGAAATTCGCGTAGGTTTTATACCCAAGCAACTGCGCTTTTTGATAACGCAATGAAGCAATTTTAGACGCTAATTTTTTATTGTCGTTTGCGTTGTCATTGTCACCACGCTGAATATAACCCTCGTACAAAGCCTTACGTAATTCACGATTTTCAGCATAGGTTAAAAACGGGTTTTTACTTGGGCGGTGGGTGGTAAATACCCATTTACCGTCGTGGCCGCGTTCGGTAGCAGTCACGGCGGCAGCGGCAATAATATCGTCAGGTAACCCTGCTAGGTCTGCTTTGTTGTCGATAACCAACTCAAATGCGTTAGTTTCAGCGAGTAAGTTTTCGCCAAATTGCACTGATAATTTGGACAATTGGCCGTTCAAGTCACGTAGTGTCGCTTTATCTGCATCATTTAAATTAGCGCCACCACGCACAAATGACTGGTAGCTATCGTCGAGAAGCGTTTGCTGGTCAGCACGTAAATCCAGTTGATCTTTTTGTTCATATACGGCTTTTACGCGAGAAAATAGCTTGGCATTAAGATAAATGTCATCATTTAAGGCAGATAAACGAGGAGACATTTTTTTGGCAATGCTCTGCATTTCTTTAGAGGTATCGGTACCGTTTAGTGCATAAAAAACCGTGGACACATGATTCAGTGCTTGGCCTGATTTTTCCATGGCTTCGATGGTATTTTCAAATGTTGGGGTTTCAGTTGAATTGGCAATGTCATCGATTTGTTGTTTGTTTTTCGCTATGGCGAATTCAAATGCAGGCTCGTAGTGTTCAATTTTTATTTTGGAAAATTCAGGCACGCCAAATGGGGCACTTGATTGGGTTAATAGAGGGTTAGTGTTGACGATATCGTTTGTCTGTTGGGCTGTTTCTTGCTGGGTAATTTTTTGCTGGTCTGTGTTTGTGTTACTTGTGCTGTCAGGTTGACACGCAGCAAGCATAACAGCCATCGCAATTGGGCTGAGTACTGCTTTTTTCATAAAGATCCCTGAGTTAAATACTTTGACGACTATATTGTCGTTCGATGTTGTTTATTGTGATGTTACTTACCTGCGAGGATAATGCGCGGGTAATACTAAAGACTATCGCGATCTGCTACATGACCGCAAATTTGTTGACCTATACTGTGGTAGGCAAAGTGTAAGCGTTGATGTGCAGCGATGGGCGTTGATGTGCAGTCATCAGCGTTAATGTGCAGCTATAAGCGTTAATGTGCAGCTATAAGCGTTGGTGATGATAGTGTCTTTTTAGCGGGTTATTTCGTGCGTATTTTGAGCGAAAACACGAATTAATTAATTAATTCTTGCGAAAAAAATTAGCAACTGTTAAAAAGTCAATCAAATTACATAAAAAGTTAATTTGCAGTTGTAATTATATGTTTACATCTAATCGGCCGCTTGCTTTAAATGTGTTATTTCTAGAAGGACTGCTAAGCAGTTTTAATTTATTTTTTACTTATGTGAGTCAAGATTATGTTACGCGACAACATTAACAATATTAACGTTACCTCAGAGCAGGTACTGATAACCCCCGAAGCCTTGAAAAGTGAACTTCCTGTTACCGATCATGCCTTGTCTGTGATCCAGTCTTCACGAAAAATTATCTCTGATATCATTCACCGCAGAGACCATCGTTTCTTAGTCATTAGTGGGCCTTGCTCCATTCACGATATTGAAGCCGCTAAAGAGTATGCGCTTAAACTCAAAGAGCTACATGAATCATGTAAAGATACGTTGTACATTGTTATGCGTGTCTATTTTGAAAAACCCCGCACTACCGTTGGTTGGAAAGGGCTAATCAATGACCCGCATATTAACGATACCTTTGATATTGAAACAGGGTTACGCAAAGCCCGTGAACTACTGATTTGGTTAGCCGAGCTTGAGATACCCGTAGCGACAGAAGCACTTGACCCCATTAGCCCCCAATACTTAGCTGAGCTTTTCAGCTGGTCAGCCATTGGTGCTCGCACGTCTGAATCACAAACTCACCGCGAAATGGCCAGTGGTTTATCTATGCCGGTTGGCTTTAAAAATGGTACTGACGGCAGCCTAGGCATTGCGATTAATGCATTGCAATCAGCCGCATCAGGCCATAGTTTTATGGGCATTAATGGAGAAGGACAAGTTAGCGTCATTCAAACCCAAGGCAATCCCGATGGGCATATTATTTTACGAGGCGGCAAGCAACCTAACTATGACTCAGTGTGCGTAGCAGACTGCGAAGAAGAAATGCGCGCTGCTAAGCTAAGCGCCGGGTTAGTGGTTGATTGTAGCCATGCTAATTCAAGTAAAGATTATCGCCGTCAGCCGTTAGTCGCACAAAATGTAGTGAACCAAATACTTGGCGGAAACCAATCAGTTATTGGTATTATGCTGGAAAGTCATTTAAACGCGGGCAATCAAAGCAATAAAGGTAAAACGCCTAGTGAATTAGAATATGGCGTGTCAATTACCGATGGGTGTATTAATTGGGAAGCAACAGACGAGTTAATCAACCATATGCGTGATAAACTTATTACTGTATTGCCTTTGCGGTTAAATAAAATGAACAGCCCGAATTAGAAGGAACTTTGATGCCAACCGAACTAGAAAAACTACGTGACCAAATTGATGCTGTGGACTCGGAGTTAGTTGCACTTTTAGCTAGACGTGCTGCGCTTACCGAGCAAGTTGGTTTGTATAAAAGTAAGGTTGGTTTACCTGTGTATGTGCCTGCGCGAGAAGCTGAGCTGATTGAACAGCGCTGCGAGCAAGCAAAAGCAATGGGGGTTCCGCCCACATTAGTAGAGGATTTGTTACGCCGTATCATGCGTGAGTCGTATCATACGCAAAATAAGCGCTACATGTGCTGCGCTCCCGAGGTAGAAAATATTGTCGTTATCGGCGGGGGCGGGGCACTTGGGCGTATCTTTGTCGATATGTTCACCAGAAGCGGATACAAGGTTGATATTTTAGAGCAAAATGATTGGCCCAAAGCGAATGATATGTTCGCTACCGCGAGTCTAGTACTCGTGGCAGTGCCGATTAAGTTGACTGAACAAATTATCGCTAAACTCGACAACCTTCCTGAAGACTGCATTTTAGCGGATATCACCAGTACCAAAGCGGTGCCACTGAACGCAATGTTAAATGCCCATAAAGGGCCTGTGGTGGGATTACACCCCATGTTTGGCCCTGACGTATCTAGTATGGTTAAACAAGTTGTGGTGGTATGCCACGGCCGCGAAGAAGATAAGTACCAATGGTTGCTACAACAAATGCGAGTGTGGGGTGCGGCGCTGCAAGAAACCGACGCTCAAGAACACGATGACTCAATGGTGTTTATTCAGGTCATGCGTCACTTCTCAAGTTATGTATTCGGGGCACATTTACTGACTGAAAACCCGTCCCTTGACCGTCTTATTTCACTCAGTTCGCCGATATACCGACTCGAGCTTGCTATGGTAGGGCGTTTGTTCGCACAAGACCCAGCCTTATACACAGACATTATCTTTAACAACAAAGACAGTGTCGCTGTTCTGACTAGCTTTAGAGATACCTTCGACAACGCATTAGACATGCTCAAAAAAGGTGACAAGGGCGCGTTTATCAAATTGTTTTTCAAAGTCGGGGCGTGGTTTGGCGATTATTCGAAACAATCATTGGTGGACAGTAAAAAATTGCTGCTAAAAGCCAACGATGATCGAACCATAAGCGAGTAACGCGCACCTAAATACAAATAACGATAATTTCATGATTTTTTGGATTCACAGTTACCAAGGCCGGTCCAGTACGGTGCATTCGCACTGGCGTTGGTTGTTGGCAGTGTGAATGCCGTTAAGCTTTTCCCATTAAGCTATTTCCCCTTTATCAGGCACGGCAACACTCGTTGGCACGAGCGGTTTACAAAATGCATTGGCGGCAACGTACAGTGGCGGTGTGATAGGCGCGAGTTTATTGAGTTATTTTGGTTTTAACGCGTTATTGATGCCTGCGTCGGCCCTTAGCTATCGTGTTTATCGCGATAAAATAAAAAGAAGGCGCTAAAAAGCGCCTTCTTATCTGACAATGATTAAAAATACCGTAAAGGGTTACTCTTCTTTAAGGGCATTTACAGCCGCAATCTTCGTCGGGTTTATTTCGTCATTTGGGTAGCACCCCAGCACTTTAAAATAACGGGTCGTGTTTTTCAGCTCTTCAAGTGCCACTTGCATAGGGCCATCTTGAATGTTGCCTTCAACATCGATATAAAACATCTCTTCCCACGGATTGCCCGTGATCGGCCTCGATTCCAGTTTCGTCATATTGATGTTGTTACTTTTAAGCACCATCAGTGCTTCTACTAACGCACCTGACTTTTGCACTGTGGACATCACTAGCGTCGTTTTAGCTGGAACTTGCAACGGCACATTAACTGGCTGGCGAGCGACAACGAAGAAACGGCTGTGGTTTTCTTTTTGATTGGCTAGGTTCGACTTAATGGCATGTAAGCCATAAAGCGCACCGCCAGCTTCACTGCCAATTGCGGCAACCGACTCACTTTGTAGTTCATTCACTGTCATCATTGCCGTGGATGTAGCATCACAGGTAATCACCTCAACATTACCTAACTCAGCTAAAAAGTGGCTACATTGAGCAAATACTTGAGGATGTGCATACAAGGTTTTAATGCGATGTACGTCGGTCGTTTTACTCACTAGCAACGCGTGTTTGATAGGATGGGTGAGCTCACCAATAATCGACAAATGAGTGTGCTGTAACTGGTCATAGACTTCGTTAATACTGCCTGACGAGGTATTTTCAATAGGTAATACAGCGTAGTCCGCTTCGTTGGTTTCGACTTTTTTGATGATTTCACCAAAGCTCTGGCAGCCAATTTCCAATAATTCACCCGGGCGGCGAGAGAAATACTTCTGTGTTGCCAGGTAACTATACGAGCCTTTGTCTCCCAAAAATGCCACGCGGTTGAGTGGTAAACTGCTTCCGGGATTTGCTCGTTGTGCCAACAATGCCTGCTGGTTCAATACCGAATCTTCAATGATTACATGAAACAGTTGAGTAACGTAATGGGCATCAAGTCCATGGCCTTGGCCACGCTTAATTAAACTGACTAAAAGTTGTTCTTCGCGTTTGTGATCTCTTACCGGAATATGATGGGTAATTTTGGTTTCAGCCACTTGATTGGTGCACTGCTGACGCTCAGCGAGCAGTTTCAGTAACTGCTGATCAATTGAGGTAATTTGTTCTCTTAATTTATCTAGCTCCACGACCGACATTTTACTCACTTCCATAGATAGGTTAAAAAGCCTTTTGGGTAAGGCATAAGTTCTTTGTATATAAATGATTTAACACAGGCTTGGCGCGCTGAAACTATTATCAGTTGAATACACTGAGCTTTCGAATCTATTAACTCGAGCGCCCAATGTCAATCTTTACCTTATGCTAAAATAGCCTTTAGCGTAGATATTTTCTATAAACAGGCTAAAAGTGCATGTTTCTTAGTGCTATCTACTCCTCTAATAGGGAGATAAGTAACATCTTAACTTGTTCAACTTCAAAGGGTTTATCACACAGAGCATTCACGCCAGTCTGGTGAATATTGGCCATATGCAAGCTGTTTACAGATTCTGACGTTACCATAATAATGGGAATATGCGACGTTTCACTGTTAAAACGGATGAACTCGGATAATTCTCTACCATCCATTTCTGGCATATTGTAGTCCGTTACCACTAAATCGAACGTGTGCTCTTTAAGTTTAGTGAGCGCTGAAGCACCATTTTCCGCTTCAATTATCTGTTCTATGCCTAAGCCTTGTAAAACACGCTTGATATGGTTTCGCGCTAGTTTACTGTCATCCACTAACAAAACACGCACTTGGCGAACATCAAATAAATTTAAGTCTAATTCTTCGGTGTTAATAAGATCTAACGACGCTTTTAACGCACGGGAGAGGTTCTCGGTGCTAAACGGTTTGGGAAGCATAGCCGCCACACCTGCTTGTTTAAACTCTTCTAGCTTTTCAGGGCGATTTTCCGATGAGACCAACATAAACGGGATTGAACAATGTTCAGGCGAGTTTTTAATTGATTTTAATATGTCCACACCAGTACCATCTTCAAGGTACATAGAGCTCACGACCAAGTCAGCGCCTTGTTTATTGATGGCTTCTATGGCTTCTTTGACATTGCTAACGGCATTAACGTTTTCGACGTTTTCTTTGTGCAGCAATGTACTGATAATTTTTCGTTGGGTATCCGATGGCTCGACCAAAATAATACTTAAGTCTGCTAACAATATCTTTTGCATGGTAAACCTTTGTTGGGGACTAATTTAGCGGATTATCCGCCAGCTAGCTTTACAGTGTAGCCGCGCTTTTCTAAAGCTTGTTTTATTTTGTCTCTATTATCACCTTGAATTTCAATGACGCCGTCTTTTACTGCACCGCCAGTACCACACATTTTCTTTAATTCAGAACACAAGGTTTTGATCTGTGCTGAATCCATGTCCATGCCGCTCAAAGTGGTTACTCCTTTACCCTTACGGCCTTTTGTTTCTCTGCGGATACGGATAATACCGTCTGTTTGCGGGCGTGAAGGCTGCGCTTTTTTAGCAGCAATTCGACCACCATCTGTACTATATACAAGATTATCTTGGCTCATGTTGACTATCGCTTTAGCTTGGAAGATGAGAATAAAAATGTGATTCTATTAAAAAAGCGGTGATGTTTATAGGCAAAATGCGCAAACTGCTATTTAATGTAAGAGCAACTAAGCGCAGTTTTATGGAGTAAAGCATGAGTTTGGAACGAAAATTTTCAGCTGACAAAAAGCAATTAACGGTGGTCGCTGATGAAGTATTTGATTTTGGTAAAGTGCAAGATTTTCGCGTGGCTTTTTCAACTGATATTGAAGATGTGGAAGAGGTAACAATCGACTTACACAAAACCGCGTATATGGATAGCTCAGCGCTGGGTATGTTATTGAACATGCAAAAGCTATTATCAGGAAAGGTGTCTACCTTTAAAATTACTAATACCCGCCCTCAAGTGCTTAAAATTTTACAAATTGCACGCTTCGATAAAAAATTTGAAATCAGCTAGTTTGCTTGCTAGCTAAGCGGTGGTTCGCCTAATTATGCGTATACTTATTGTTGATGATGACTCCTTAAACCGTTTCTTATTGGTGCACATGCTAGAACAGAACGGTTATCCAGACTGCTACGAAGCAGAAAGTGGTCACGAAGCACTGTCGTTAGCAAAGCGCATTCAGCCTGAATTAGTGTTACTCGACGTGATGATGGAAGACATGAGCGGCTTTGAAGTGGCACCCTTGCTCAAGGCTCAAACAGATGAAATCTATCTACCAATTATTTTTATTACCGCATTGGATGACGAAGACAGTCTGGTGCGTTGTCTTGATGTAGGGGGCGACGATTTTGTTGCCAAACCCTTTAATAAAACTATTCTTGCGGCGAAAATAAGTGCCCATGCTCGGACCCGAGAATTAAGTAAAAAGTCATATGAACAAAATCAGCAGTTAATATTTTATCGCAACGCAGTGGAGCGTGAGCATAAAATTGTTGAGCATATTTTTGGCAATGCAGTAACGAACGACAACAAGTTATTACCCTATTTAGATTTTAAGTTACTTCCCGCAACGGATTTTAATGGTGACTTATTATTGTTTAGTGCTGGCCCTAACGGTGGACTTTATTATTTAGTCGGTGACTTTACTGGTCACGGCCTTGCTGCAGCTATCGGTGCGTTGCCGGTTTCTCAGGCTTTTCATGCAATGGCGAGCAAGGGACTATCAGTGTTTGAAATGGCTGCGACTCTAAATGAAACCTTATTAAAATTACTGCCTGGCGATATGTTTTTTGCTGCCGCGCTGGTGCATGTAAGTCTTTGTGGTACCCGTTTGGAAATATGGAATAGTGGTATGCCTGACCTACTGCTATTTAACGCTGAAGGGGACGTGATTGAACGGTTCTCGTCACAACATATGGCATTAGGCATACTGGACGCCGATGAGATGGGCAAAGAAATTCAGCGCTATCAAAGTACGGTAGGCGACCGTTTACTGGCTTTTTCAGATGGTGTGATAGAAATCATGGATCCTGAGCAGAATATGCTCAGTGAGAAACAAATTGAACATTGGGTGGCAGCTCAAGCAGATGTGACGGTCACAGAGTTATTTGAGCGGATTACGCAATTTAGTCAAAATACCAGTCCCTCGGATGACTTAACTTGCGTTTCCTATACGTGTCAATCTCTTTTGGCTTTAGAGCACCAGCAGACTATTGCGCCAATACCTTTTCATTTAACGTTTGACTTAGACGCTAGCGCTATTAAAGAAGGCGATCCCGTGCAAAGTGTGGTTAACATGGTATGTAGCCAAACTGGCATGTACGCGCTACACGCTCGTTTATTTACTGTTGTAAGCGAGTTGTACAACAACGCTCTAGATCACGGGGTATTAAAGCTTGATTCTGTTTTAAAGCATTCCCCTGATGGGTTTGAAGCCTATTTTGATTTGCGTACACAGCGCCTCGCGCAGTTAAGTCAGGCAGAAATCAGCATGACCCTATCATTTGATCCCGTTAAGCGTAGTTTGATTATTCTGGTGCGTGACTCGGGCCCAGGGTTTGATTATCAGCTTCGCTTAAAACAAGCCAGTTTAGAGGATTGTTTTGGACGTGGCATTCAGTTAGTGGCAGAGTTAACAGATAGCGTGCAGTATTTAGATGCTGGTAACGCGGTCGAAGTGATGTTTAACGTATAAAGTGAAGTTTCACGGAAAAGCTAAAAAGGCTAGATATGCAAAATAACTTACAAACAATCATCAGAAAAGCCCAGGTGAGTGATATCGAATCTTTGGTTAACTTCAATCAGCTTATGGCTGACGAAACCGAAGGTAAGCAACTCGATAGCGACGTGTTAACGTTAGGGGTAAGTAATCTTATTAACGATGCAAGCAAAGGCTTTTACCTGGTCGCTGAAATAGATGAGCAAGTGGTTGGCAGCTTGATGGTAACAACCGAGTGGAGTGATTGGCGTAACAGTGAGTTTTGGTGGGTACAAAGTGTTTATATTGTGCCGCAATTTCGCCGTAAAGGGCTTTATAGCGCGCTATATAATAAAGTGCGGGCTCTTGGAGATGACGCAGGTAATGTGTGCGGCTACCGTCTTTATGTAGAGCGGGAAAATCTGGTTGCTCAGCGCACTTATGAGGCGTTAGACATGCATGAAAGTCATTACCTTATGTTTGAAAGTCAATAAAAGCTTACCTAATTGATAATTATTCTCAATTGCTTTAGGCTGTCATTCATTCGATAAATACTATTTGAAACAGGATATAGGTTTGAAACGTTTTCTTAAATTAGTGGGTTTAGTCAGTTGTATTTCCGTTAGTGCATTTGCATCTGCGCAAGAAGTTAATGTGTATTCTGCGCGAAAAGAGGCTCTTATCAAGCCGTTGCTCGATAAGTTTAGTGCTGATACTGGTATATCAGTTAACCTTGTTACCGGCAAAGCCGATGCGCTTATCACGCGCCTTAAAAGTGAAGGGAAGTACAGCCCAGCGGATATCTTAATTACCACCGATGTTGGTCGACTATACCGTGCAAAAGAGCAAGGTCTAACCCAAGCAATTGAAACAGACGCGTTTAAAGGATTGATCTCACAAAATTATATTGATCCGGATAGCAACTGGGTTGGTTTTACCTTAAGAGCGCGGCCTTTGATGGTTGCCCCTGAGCGCGTTGATGCCAGCCAGTTGTCCCGTATGGAAGACTTAGCCGATGAACAATGGCGTGGTAGGATTTGTATTCGCTCTTCAAGCAATATTTACAACCAATCCATGGTGGCTGCTATGATTGCTCAGCTTGGTGAAGAGAAAACCCAAGCTTGGTTAAATGACTTTGTTAAGAATTTTGCTCGCACGCCAAAAGGTGGAGATCGCGATCAAATTAAAGCCGTTGTGGCAGGTCAGTGTGATATCGCCATTGCCAACACATACTACTTGGCGGGTATGGCCAGTGATGGAGACGAAGCTACGCGAGAAACGGCCAGCAAAGTAAAAGTGGTTTGGCCGAATCAACAAGACCGTGGCGCCCACGTCAATATTTCTGGTGCCGCCATTACAAAGCACGCCCCTAATGCCGCTGCAGCACAAAAGCTAGTGAGTTTCATGCTACAAGAAGAGTCGCAAGAGTGGTACGCAAAAACCAATCATGAGTACCCTTTACGCGCTGATGTTGAGCAAAGTGAAGTGTTGACTACATTCGGTGACTTTAAAGCCGAAGATGTTGACCTTGCTAAGGTAGGCGAATTAAACCGTCAAGCAGTGGTATTGATGGATAAAGCAGGTTGGAAATAACTCGATAGTTTATTTTACCGACCTGTTCTCTTTTGAAAATTAGTCCTTGGCGAGAGCCGTGGTTATGGGCCGTCACTGTCTTTAGTTTACTATTGGCAGTGCCGGTTTTATTAATTTTTACCAGCGTTTTTATTCCCCAAAAAGAATTATGGCAGCACCTGTTTGCCACAGTGCTTAATGACTATGTTTATCATTCATTACTGATAGCCTTTAGTGTGGGTGGGCTGACGCTATTGCTAGGTACAAGCTTAGCTTGGCTGGTGGCTCGTTACGAGTTTGCTGGGCGTGGCACTTTACAGTGGCTTATTCTTCTACCCATGGCGATGCCTGCCTACATTCTAGCTTACACCTATACAGGTATGTTGGATGTGGCAGGGCCATTACAAACTCACCTGCGCGCTACCTTCAACTGGACATATCATGATTACTGGTTTCCTGATGTGCGCTCAGTAGGCGGTGCAATATTGATGCTATCGCTGGTACTTTATCCTTACGTGTACATGTTAGCGCGCACGGCATTTTCAGAGCAATCAGCGAGCTTTTATGAAGCGAGCCGTAGCATGGGCGTTAGCGGCTTTGGTTATTTTCGTAAAGTTGCTTTTCCGCTAGCTCGTCCGGCCATTTTAACCGGTACTGCATTGGCCATGATGGAAGCCTTTGCCGATTATGGCACCGTGCAGTATTTTGGTATTAGTACCTTTACCACGGGTATTTTTCGTACTTGGAATGGTTTAGGAAATGCGATTGGGGCGGCGCAGTTGGCTGCCGTGCTAACCAGTTTTGTGTTGGTGCTTTTGTTGATTGAAAAACACTCTCGCCGTCGCTTACGCTATTTTCATCAAGGCCAAAAGCAAAACAGCGCTAAGCGTTTAACGTTGACCCCAGTATCCGCAGTGTGGGCGGTGATAGCCTGTTTGTTGCCGGTATCTTTAGGGTTTATTATTCCTTGCGCACAATTGCTAATTTGGGCCGCAGAGCGCGCCACCACGCAAATTGACAGTGGCTTTATCGATTTGATTTGGAATAGCTTTTACTTAGCCGCAAGCGCTGCGTTGATTGCTGTTGGTTTAGCTTTGCTGTTTGCTTACGCGAAGCGTTTACGCAGTCACTGGTTGCTAAACTCTCAAGTGCAAATAGCTAGTTTGGGTTATGCGATACCAGGTACAGTGATTGCTATTGGCGCAATGCTGATGTTAAGCGCCGCAGATGATGCTCTGAATGCGCTTACCGAGTCGCTATTTGACACCAGTGTTGGTTTGATATTTTCAGGTACATTAGTCGCGCTACTTCTGGCGTACTCTGTGCGTTTTCTGGCTGTGGCATTACACAATGTTGAAGCAGGGTTACAACGCATCAAACCAAGTATGGATGATGCGGCGCGTTCAATGGGGTTGTCCTCCTTCGCTGTTTTAAAAACAGTCCACATACCTTTACTACGCGCTAGCGTTCTCAGTGCGATTTTGCTTGTTTTTGTAGATGTATTAAAAGAACTACCCGCCACACTCATACTGCGCCCCTTTAATTTTAATACCTTAGCAGTAAGAACATTTGAACTGGCCTCAGAAGAGCGGCTTCAAGATGCGGCGGTTCCTGCTATAGCCATCGTGTTGGTTGGAATATTACCGGTTGTATTATTAACCAGAGCGCTTGAATCAGGTAAAGATAGGTGACAAAAGCAATGACAGTGCGGTGTTATGAAGGTGAAACCAAATGCTTGATTTGAACAATATTAGTATTGCTTACGACAATAAAACGGTGGTCAGCGAGGTAACTTTTTCGCTCAACTCTGGAGAAATAGGTTGCTTGCTGGGCCCATCAGGATGCGGGAAAACTTCTATTTTACGCGCAATTGCGGGGTTTGAACCTGTTACCCAAGGGGATATTGCTCTAAGAGGTACTCAGGTGGCCAGTGTAGATACGCATATTGCACCGGATAAGCGCAAAGTTGCCGTTGTTTTTCAAGACTTTGCCTTGTTTCCACACTTGAATGTAGCGCAAAATATTGCTTTTGGACTACATCACAGTAGTGGCAAAGAAAAGGCACAGCGGGTTGACGAACTGCTTGCGTTGGTGGGCTTGCCGGATATCGGCGAACGTTTCACTCATGCCTTATCAGGCGGTCAACAACAACGGGTGGCCCTTGCGCGTGCGCTGGCGGTTAGGCCTGATTTATTATTGCTTGATGAGCCATTTTCAAGTTTAGATGCTGAGCTACGTGAAGACTTAGCGCAAGATATAAGGCGTATTCTAAAGCAAGCAGGTACGAGTGCATTGCTGGTCACTCATGATCAGCACGAAGCATTTGCCATGGCAGATAAAATTGGGGTGTTAAAGGCGGGGCATTTATTACAGTGGGCAACGGCATATCAGTTGTACCACCGGCCAGTAGACAAATTTGTCGCCGGTTTTATTGGCCAAGGCACCTTGTTACCCGGGCAAATTATTATGGCGGATAGCGCCGACGACATTCACCTTAAAACCAAGCTGGGCGACTTTTCCCTTACTAAAGAGCAAATAGAACAGTTTGCCGGCGCTACAAACATCGATGTGTTGGTGCGTCCTGACGACATAGTACATGATGACAATAGTCAGAATCTGGCTTTGGTCATGTCGCGTGCGTTTAAAGGTGCACACATACTTTATGAACTTGCTTTGCATGACGATCCTTCGGCAACAGTGCTTTGTTTGGCTCCGAGTCACCACGACCATGCTCTTGGTGAAAGGATCGGCATCCGTTTAGATCTTAAGCACCTCGTCATGTTTAGCGCGTAAGAGCGACCATTTATCGATACATTGCTCACCCCCTCTTGTAATTTACTGAATAATCGTTAGATATAAGGTTATTCAGAGAACGAAAGAGAAGTGGTTATGTTGTCAAAGTTAGTAAATTGGTTTGAAGAAAAGACACGTCAAGACGAGCAAGCAGGACGAGAAAACAGCCATGAGGTAGCCACTGCCGTTTTGCTCTACGAATTAATGCGTGCCGATGGCGACTTTAGCGCAGAAGAACAAAGCGCTTATGAGCACATCCTACGTACACGCTTTACCTTAGATGACGCTCAGTTAACTGAATTACTTGATTTAACCAAAGATAAAGCGGCCGAAGCGGTAGACTTCTCTCAGTTTACTCGGGTTATCAATGATACGTGTACCCCAGAGCAGCGGCGCGGGATTATTGATGGCCTTTGGAAAATAGCCTACGCAGACGATGTACTGGATCCAGAAGAAGAGCACATGATAAGAAGGGTGGCTGACCTTCTGTATGTTTCCCATAGCCAATTCATTCAAAGTAAACTTTCAGCAGCCGGTGAATTGTAACTTTACGGCAGGGTGTATCTAATTGAGTACACCATAAATCTGACCAATTTCCTCAGGGGAGGCCATTTCTGCAGCGTTTCCCCGTACTCGACGACTGTATCATTAATTTTGTCTTAAATTCGCGACACTTAAGGTTGCTGTCTACTTGACTTCTCCTCTTGTAATTAATTTAACTATTTGATTTTAATGAATTAAATAAACTTGGCTTAGATATTGTAATACTAAAGTTGTAATCGTACTTTTCTCGACTGGTTCCTCGGGAGTGACGCATGGATAGCAAGTACGGTGAAAATAATAAGGGTCGACACTAATACTGTTATTGGCTGCGATGGCGTTTGCAACTGATGGCTCTTATGCATTTTTAGCTAGGCTTACGAGTTGCGCTTATTGCAAGGCAAGGATGCTATTTATCTTTTTCATTGAACCCAATTTTGCCTTTGTGCTGCGGATATAACATTCATGAAACGCGTTTTTTGTAAATTCATTTCTTGCCTACTTACGTTTTCAAGTAGTTTCGCTATGGCGATCCCATCTCAGCCACAGGATGATATTTTGCAACGTCTGGACAAAAACGCCGACGGTGAGATATCGATTAAAGAGGCCGTGGCGGATCCAATTATCCTTGAGTCATTTAGTCGTATTGATACTAATGGTGATGGTTTGATCAGCCGTCACGAATTAACCACGGTCCACGTTAGACGATCCCATGGCAACGCTTTGAACTAAGCGAGGTCGAAAATCTGCTTTGCATTAGGTTAAACCATCATATTTTCTGCCTAGTGTTACCACCTTTTGTTATTATGCTGGCCAATTAGGAAGGATTAGATTGTTAGGATTGCCAATGCAGCTTGGATCGTTACGCCAGCTTACCTTAGTCAGCTTTGCACTCGTGCTGGTACCACTAGTGGTACTGCTGTGGCACAGCCAAATAACATTAGGAAGAATGGGAGAGATCGCCACCAATGAAGCCGAGTTTTCGGTGGCTATGGTGCGGCGAGTCAATAGCCTTGAAAGTTTTTCGGTGGATATTGAACGCTTGATCCGACAATACCACGTGTTAGATAAAGCAGAATTAAAAGAGCTATCTGACAAATACGTCGAACGTTTTACAGAAGCCTTAGGTAGCTTGTGTGTGCAGCTAGAAAACTCACAAGAGTGTCATGTTCTCTCTGAGCGTTTAACTTGGTTTCAAAGTTATGACAGGTTAAGCGATCAATTATTGCTCGACGCACAGCTTGCAGAGTTTCGTAGAGCGCTGACCGAATTAGGGCAAAGTGTTGATTCGTTACTCGATGACAGGATCAAAAAACGTCAGGGCTATGTTAGTTCTGTGCAGCAAACGCAAGCTTGGCTGACCGCTCTATTGGTCAGTATCAGTCTAATGTTGATCATTTTTGGTAGTCAGTTGATTTTGCGACCAGTGCGCAAATTGGAGCATGTAATTCAAGCTATCTCTCTTCAAGAGGATGAGCTACCAGAAATTTCTAACTCTGGGCCCAAAGAACTTATTCTGGTAGAACGCAAGTTACACCGTCTTGCAGATCGCTTAACCCAGTTAGAGCATCTTCGCCACGCGTTGTTGCGCCATGCTTCGCATGAGCTTAAAACACCGTTGGCCAGTATTAAAGAGGGTTGTTCATTATTAACAGAACAAGTCGTGGGTGAGCTAACGGAGCAGCAAATGGAAGTGATGTCTCTGCTCAATAGCAGCACGGATCGATTAAACACCCTGATCATGCAGTTGCTTGACTACAATTTGCTGCTGCAACAGGCAAAACCTGATTTCCAATGGTTAAAAACGGCCACGTTGATCGAAGAGTTTATTACGGATAATCGCTTGGCCTTACAACAAAACAAGCATGAATTAGATACCAAAATAGAATTAAACCAAGTGTATGCAGATGCGAAATTGTTTCGTCGTATTTTGGATAACTTGTTATCAAATGCCATTGCTCATGGCAGTAAAGGGCGGCCAATCAATATTAAACTTTATCAAGAGAAACATGTTCAGGTGCTTGATGTGTCCAATCGCGGGCAAAAAATATCACCCGAGCAACGCGCTATTTTATTTGAACCATTTAATCGCGGTGAAGGAAAACGAAATGACCGGATTATTGGATCTGGACTGGGGTTGTCGATCGTAGCCGATTGTGCGCGTATGATGCGAGGTAAAGTTGAAATTGTAGACGTGGATTACGCGGATGTGTGTTTCCGTGTTTCTATCCCCTTAACTGAGAAAAAATAATGAAAGCGAAAATAATAAAAGCAGGGATAAGCTTAGTCGTTTTGAGTTTGGCCGGTTGTAAACTAATACCTGAGAACGAGACCGCTGCTGAGCGTCAAGAAGTGCTTCACGAAAGAAACTACTGTTTATATAAGACCCCTGAAGCCTCTGTTGAGCAAAATTGTGATGTTGTTTATTGGCTTAATTATTGGCTAGATGGCGACGAAATGACGTGGGCACAACGTAAGGCTGAAATCGCTTTGCTGAGCGATAGCCCGCAGGATTTGCTGCGCAAGGTGCTGCTTTGCCAAGGTAAAGACACTCCTTATCAAGATAAGCTTCGCTCTCAATCTTGGGCATTGAGTCTTATCAAAGAGTTTGATGGCGGCATGCAAGACATGCTCAGTGTGATGATCTACCACCCAAGCCAAGTCTTGCTCGAATCGGAATCTGCCGTGGTGACCCTAAGCAAGATTAACGGTGGGCAATCCACCCGAATTGAAGAACAACAAGCCTTGGTTGACCAACAAAGAGAGCAAATTGAAGAACAGCGTAGTCAGATTGAACAATTATTAAAGATTGAAGCGTCCATTATGGATAACGCTAAAGGAGATCCTAAGTGAGTAAAAATGAAGCGTCGTTGAAGCCACAAATATTACTCGTAGATGATGATGAGAGTTTACTGCGATTAATGGCCATACGCCTAGAAGGCGAAGGCTACAGTGTGCAAAGCGCAGAAGGTGGCAAAGAGGCCTTGCGTTTAATGAATACCCAAAACTTTGATGCGGTATTAAGCGACCTTAGAATGCCAGGTCTAGACGGCTTGAGCTTGTTTGAAGAGATTATGTCTTTAGGCAAAGACCTGCCTGTTATATTGATGACAGCCCATGGCACCATTCAAGACGCGGTAGAGGCGACCCAAAGAGGGGTCTTTGGTTTCTTGACTAAGCCGATTGATCATACAGAATTACGCGATTTATTAGCCAAAGCGGTCAGTCAAAGTCAAGGCTCGCAAGCGGGAGCGTGGCGAGAGCAAATCATCACCCGTTCTATGCAAATGGAGCAACTACTTGATCAAGCCCACCGAGTTGCACAACGTGATGTCAGTGTTTTAGTCAGTGGTGCAAGTGGTACAGGTAAAGAGCTGCTAGCCAATGCTATTCATAAAGCCAGTAAACGGGCTAACAAACCTTTTGTGGCAATAAACTGCGGTGCGTTACCGGAAAATCTTTTAGAGTCTGAATTATTCGGCCACGCCAAAGGTGCGTTTACCGGTGCGGTAAATGAGCATCAAGGTTTGTTCAGAGAAGCCGATGGCGGTACCTTATTTTTGGATGAAATTGGCGATATGCCGACGCCTTTGCAAGTAAAATTATTACGTGCATTGCAAGAGCAAGTGATTCGCCCGGTAGGTAGCAGCAAGCAAATCCCAGTTGATGTGCGAATTATCTCTGCGACACACAAGAATTTGTCCACAGAAATGAGCGAAGGGAATTTCCGAGAGGATCTGTATTATCGCTTAAACGTGGTGAATTTAACCTTGCCCACGTTACGTGAACGTTCCGAAGATATTCCGTTGCTGGCACGTTACTTATTAAAGAAAAGCGCCGAGCGTCATGAAGTACGTGTGAGTCGTTTTTCAGATGATGCAATGCAATTGTTGACCACCGAGTTATGGCCAGGAAACGTGCGCCAATTAGTCAATGTGGTTGAGCAATGCGTGGCATTAACGCAAACATCCGTTATTGCTGTGCATCTTGTCGAACAAGCTTTGTCTAGCTCAGAACAAAAGTGGCCAACGCTTACCGAAGCTCGTGACGCATTTGAGCAAAGCTACTTGCTTAAGTTACTGAAAATGACAGACGGTAACGTAACGCGCGCTGCTGAAATTGCCGGGCGTAATCGAACTGATTTACACAAGCTAATGAAAAAGCATGATTTGCACTCGACCGATTTCAAGCATGATTAGCGCTTATTGAGCCTAAAAAGTTCAGCGATAATTCAAAAACGCGAATAATGTTATTATTCGCGTTTTTTTGTGTTTTTGTAAAAATGTTCAATTGCGCAAAGTTAGTGCTACATATTGTTGTGTTCTGTTTTAGAATACGCGGCAATTTATTAAAGAGGTAATTAGTTACATGCGTATAGCGTTAGGAGTGGAATACGACGGTGCCGGTTTTCACGGCTGGCAAAGGCAAAATGAAGTTATCAGTGTGCAACAGCACTTAGAGGAAGCCTTAACGCGTATTGCCAATGAACCTATACGCGTGGTGTGTGCAGGACGTACCGACGCAGGTGTACATGCAACAGGGCAGGTGGTGCATTTTGAAACGAATAGCCAACGCCCAGATAGAGCATGGACGTTAGGTATCAATACTTACTTACCTGATACCGTATCAGTACGCTGGGTTAAAGCGGTGCCTGATGATTTTCATGCGCGCTTTTCAGCCACGGCGCGACGTTATCGTTATATTATCTACAACAGTACCTTGCGCAGCGGTATTTTAGCCAATGGGGTGACGCATATTTATGGTGATCTTGATCATGAATTGATGAACCAAGCGGCACAGAAGTTAGTGGGCAAACACGATTTTAGCTCGTTTAGAGCGGTCAACTGCCAAGCTAAAACAGCCACCCGTACTATGTCTCATATTCGCGTTAAGCGCATGGGCGACTATATTGTGATTGATGTGCAAGCGAATGCGTTTTTACATCATATGGTGCGCAATATCACTGGTACCTTGGTCGCTATTGGCCATAAAGAGAAGCCCGTCGAATGGGTAGATGAATTATTAGAAGTTAAAGATCGTACTAAAGCAGGCATTACCGCATTGCCGAACGGACTTTATTTAGTGCATGTGACGTACCCAGAAGTGTTTGAACTTCCTCGTTTAAAAATGGGCCCGTTGTTTTTAGCTGACGACTTCTAAGACCAGTTTTACTTTCGTAACTTTGGATAACTGTGTTTTAATACGGTTTGAATGCGCCTAGAAAATTAATCGTTGCATCTGTCGTTGCATATCTTCAATAAAAACAACGATATGATTGCCAAAGAAGGTTTAAATTAATGAGTTGGATTGAAAAGATATTACCGCGTACTAAATCACCCACTAAAAGTAATGTACCTGAAGGTATATGGACCAAATGTGGTAAATGTGATGCGGTTCTATATAAAACTGAGCTAGAAAAACAATTAGGCGTTTGTCCTAAATGTAATCATCATATGCGCGTCTCTGCGCGAGCTCGGTTGAATCAATTTTTAGATCAAGGTGAGCGCGTCGAGTTGGGTGCGGAACTTGAGCCAAAAGATTTACTAAAATTCAAAGATTCGAAGAAATACAAAGACAGAATTGTTGCTGCACAAAAAGCCACTAATGAAAAAGATGCCCTAGTTGTAATGCAGGGTAAGTTAAAAGGCATGCCGGTAGCTGTTGCGGCATTTGAATTTGCCTTTATGGGTGGTTCTATGGCCTCTGTGGTGGGTGCTCGCTTTGTAAAAGCTGTTGAAGCGTGTTTAGAGCACAATATGCCGCTTATTTGCTTTTCGACCAGTGGCGGCGCACGTATGCAAGAAGCCTTACTCTCGCTGATGCAAATGGCGAAAACGAGTGCTGCTTTGGCTAAAATGAGCGAGAAGGGCTTGCCTTATATTTCTGTTCTCACTGATCCTACTATGGGCGGTGTCTCTGCAAGTTTGGCTATGTTAGGTGATGTGAATGTTGCTGAACCTAAAGCACTTATTGGCTTTGCTGGCCCTCGTGTTATTGAACAAACTGTGCGTGAAACCTTACCTGAAGGCTTTCAGCGCAGTGAGTTTTTGCTTGAGAAAGGGGCAATTGATGTGATTATCGACAGACGTGAAATGCGCGACCGTCTGCATAGCATATTATCTAAGTTGCATCATCAACACGCATAAAACCTCAGTACATTAATGACAAATTTATCTTCTAAACAGGCCTCTGATTACGAGGCCTGGTCTTTAAATGAATGGCTGGATCATCTCAGCGCATTACATCCTAAAAATATCGAAATGGGTTTAGGCCGCGTTATTAACGTGTTCGAGCAACTTGATATTTCGTTCTCAAATCAAATCGTTGTTACCGTTGCTGGCACTAACGGCAAGGGTACTACTTGCGCGTTTATAGAGCAGGCGTGTTTGGCTGCCGGTAAAAAGGTGGGGGTTTATAGCTCGCCTCATTTAATCGATTACACTGAGCGCGTGCGTATTAATGGCGTAGATGGTAGCGAGCAAGCACACTGCCGTGCGTTTCAAGCTGTTGAGCGAGCGCGAGGCGAGATCCCACTGACCTATTTTGAATTCGGCACCTTAGCTGGGCTTAAATTTATTCATGATGCGAACGTCGACATCGCGTTACTTGAAATTGGGCTAGGTGGCCGTTTAGATGCGGTGAATGTTGTATCACCTGATATTGCCGTAATCACCAGTATCGATTTAGACCATCAAGATTGGCTAGGAGATACCAAAGAGCTTGTGGCTGCTGAAAAAGCGGGCATTATGCGCCCGAATATACCTGTGGTCATAGGAGAGTCAGTAAAATATCAGGCGTTGATAGATGCGGTAGCATCAAACAATGCCTCTGCGTGGTGGCAACGACAAGATTTTGAGTACCAAGTTGAAAATGATGTTTTGACCTGGACAAATCATGACGTTAGCTACTTACATTTACCCTTGCCGCACATTCCCATGCAGAATGTCTCTACCGGATTACAGGTGCTGCAGATACTTGAACTTGGTTTAACTGAAGAGCAAATCGCCCATGTGATTAAGGGCACTCGTGTACCTGGTCGTTGCCAAATACTGTCTCAGTCACCCAAAGTGATGGTGGATGTGGCACATAACCCCCACGCTACTGGCTATCTGTTGTCGCAAATAGCCAAGTGTGATTACAACAACCTTTTCTTGGTTGTTGGAATGTTAAAAGACAAAGATATTAAAGCAAGCCTAGCGGATTTTTCGCAACTAGGTGCCCAGTGGATGTTGGGGGGCTTAGATGTGCCAAGAGGGGCTACTGCTGGTGAAATTAAATCAGTATTAGACGAGCAGCAAAAAGTGCTAGAATTTTCCACGGTTGCCCAAGCGTTCGAAAAAGCCAACGCTTTGGCCCATGAGCAAGACTTGATTGTGGTATTCGGTTCTTTTTTTACCGTATCAGACATTCTTAGGTTAACGAATGAAGGATTAAACGAGTGACATCTGCGCTAAAAAATCGATTAATTGGTACGGTTATTATAGTGGCTATCGCTGTTATTTTTTTACCGGATTTGCTGGGTGGTAAAACCCAAAGTGAAAAAGAGCTGTTTGTTGAACTGCCCGAACGCCCGGCTGTGAAGACGGTACAGCGCCCTAACCATTTCTCAAGTGAAGACGTTGCGGATCTCGCCTCTAGAGACATCGAGATAGTTGAAGACAAAGCGCTTGATGATAAAAATCAAAGCAATGCTGACGCAGGTGTTGAGAATAACGAACAAGATGATGCAGATGTAGCTGCTCAGACAGCTTCAGCCGAGAAGGAAAATACACCTGTAGCGGCTAAGGACACTGCCAAATCCAGTACCCAAGCTTACGAGAAAGCGTTACTAGAAGGCGCTGGTTGGGTCGTGCAGTTGGGAACATTTAGGCATAAGAAAAACGTGCAAGAATTACTCGAAAAGTTAGAGAAGGGCGGTTATCGTGCGTTTTCAAGGCCGGTTCAGACCAGCAGCGGCACCTTAACCAAGGTATTTGTCGGCCCAGATTTGCAAAAAGTGCGCTTGCAAAACTCCTTAGCTGAATTAACCAAACTTACTGGCTTAAAAGGTCGTATTACACCATTCACGGTTCAGTGATGAATCAGTATTAATCCTAAAATTAGCAAGATTTTAGTGATGAGTTTTGGTAATATGCGCGCGAATTTAGTGTCATGGCGTGAGTCTTAAGCATTTGAGCCACGTTATGCATCACCAGCGGATTTATCAATTTATATGAACTGGATAGACTACGCCATTATTGGTGTGATTCTGCTCTCCACTGTTATCAGTTTAATACGTGGCTTCGTTAAGGAAGCCATTTCGCTAGCTGTTTGGTTCTGCGCCTTTTTTATTGCTAGCCGCTTTTACGCAGACCTGGCTACTTATCTTACTAGTATTGATGATCAAACCATACGAAACGGTGTGGCTATTGCGATTTTGTTTATCGTGACATTAATACTCGGTGGGTTACTGAATTATTTAATTTCACAGTTAGTGCATTACACTGGCTTATCAGGCACTGATCGCGCATTAGGCGCTATATTTGGTGTGTTACGCGGCGTATTAATCGTCAGCGCGTTACTCTTTTTTGTCGATACGTTTACTCCATTGGCCGATGCCGACGGATGGAAAACATCATTGCTCATTCCAGAATTTAGCTTAGTGATAGAGTGGTTCTTTCAGTATTTGCAAGGCAACTCAAGCTTCATCAAACCCGTTTAACAGACCCGTATAAAAAGGTAACTCACATGTGTGGTATTGTCGGAATTGTAGGTAAAAGTCCAGTAAATCAGTCTTTGTATGATGCATTGACCGTATTGCAACATCGTGGGCAAGATGCCGCAGGGATCATCACCATTGATGATGGTGTATTTCATCTTCGTAAAGACAATGGTTTAGTCCGTGATGTATTCCATACGCGTCACATGAAGCGTCTTACTGGTCAGTTTGGCATTGGGCACGTTCGTTATCCTACTGCTGGCAGTTCAAGTTCCGCTGAAGCGCAGCCCTTCTATGTTAACTCTCCCTTTGGTATTGCGTTTGCGCACAATGGTAATTTGACCAACGCCCATGACTTGAAAGACGAAGTGTTTAGAATTGCCAAGCGGCATATCAACACAACCTCTGATTCTGAGTTGCTGCTTAACATCATTGCCCATGAGCTACACAATTGTGAAGGTTTAAGTCTGACGCCTGAAGAAGTCTTTAAGGCGGTAACAACAGTACATCAAAAAGTACGCGGTGCGTATGCAGTGGTTGCAGCCATCATAGGTAATGGCATGTTGGCTTTCAGAGACCCTTTCGGAATTCGTCCTTTAGCTTTAGGTAAGCGCAAAACCGAATTTGGTGACGAGTACATGGTGGCCTCAGAAAGTGTTGCACTCGATGCCGTTGGTTTTACTTTTATTCGAGATGTAGCACCAGGTGAAGCGATTTATGTGACCGAAAGTGGCCAACTGCATACCCAGCAATGTGCTCATGGAGCGATAAACGCACCGTGTATTTTCGAGTTTGTTTACTTCGCGCGTCCAGATTCGTTCATTGATGGCATTTCTGTGTATGCATCCCGAGTGAACATGGGCCGTAAATTAGGTCAGAAAATCGCACGGGAATGGGCTGACATGGATATTGATGTGGTAATTCCTATCCCTGAAACATCCACCGATGTGGCGCTACAAATATCCCTTGAGTTGAATTTGCCGTACCGCCAAGGCTTTGTCAAAAACCGTTATATTGGTCGCACCTTCATCATGCCTGGACAAACGATGCGCCGTAAATCAGTGCGTCGTAAATTAAATGCGATCTCGTCAGAGTTTGCTGGCAAAAACGTTTTGCTGGTAGATGACTCTATTGTGCGTGGTACGACGTCAGAGCAAATCATCGATATGGCGCGTGAGTCTGGTGCTAAGAAAGTATATTTTGCCTCTGCTGCTCCGGAAATTCGTTTTCCAAACGTATATGGTATCGATATGCCTTCGGTGAATGAGCTGATTGCCTATGGCCGTGAAATTGAGGAAATCAGTGATCTAATACGTGCCGATGGTCTGATTTTTCAAGATATCAGTGACTTAGTGGAAGCTGTTACTGAACTTAATCCGGAGATTGGTCGTTTTGAAACGTCTGTGTTCGATGGCAATTACATCACAGGTGATGTAGATCAAAACTATTTAGAGCGCATTGATACGTTGCGTAATGAAGGAGCTAAAAATGCCGGCATTCAAACGGAGTTGAGTAACCTAGAAATGCATAACATGCAGGAAGATTCATAGCTTTATTCAATTCAATTCAATCCAATATAATAAAGCGCTGAATGTTCAGCGCTTTTTTGTATCCGAGGTTTTAAAACTCGCTATCCGGTAAATACGGGGCCCATGCCCATACTCCATAAAATAACCGATGCAGCCATCAAAATAGTGAGAAGTACCAGGCCACAGGTTACAACAGAGCTGGCATAGATAAAGCCTTTTTCTTCCGGTATGTGCATTAAGATGGGCGTGCCCGTGTACAACAAATAAACCGAGTAGGTTAAGCCTACTAAACCAATTAGCATCACAAACCATAAAACCGGATAGAAGGCTGCAAACCCGACCATAAATAAAGGTGTTGCCGTATACGCTGCCAGTTCAAGTGATTGGGTATAAGTGGGTGTTGAATCAAAGGCTTTGGCTAATTCGTGAATCAAAACGGATAAGGCTAATACGCCTATTACCAAGCCTAAATAAGTGCCGACGCTCATTATGCCAGCGCTTTCTTTTGTTAATTTAATGGTATCGCCAACACCAATGCTCCAGCCTAGATAGGAGGTAGAGTAATATGTCATTGCGGCGGGGATAAGTGAGATAAGAGCAATATGGCTTAAACTGTAAAAGTAGGTTTCGTGTCGGTCGTCAATGCTGTGCCACTCTTCTTTAGGATGGGCGTACAATCCCCACAGGTGATTCAAAATCATATAGTTACTCGCTCTTTTGTTTTTAACAATGAATTTACAACTAGTTAACGTTTATTCTGTTGTAGGTTGGTTAATTCGTCAACAGTTTTATGCATCAGCTTAATGTTGACTATAAATTTTAGTAATACGTCGATTGTTTTGTTTCATTTAGAGTGGCTCTTAGCTCGGTTTCATTTTGTATAAAAAACGCCCAGGGGATAGCAGAAAATGCCACGTGTATTAAGAGTGTTGTATCAGGCTTATGTTACAATGCGCTGCTGTTAGGCTAACGTGTGTTTAGCGATATAATGTTGATGTGTAGTGTAGGTCATATAGTTTGGAAAATTTGTTAGCTCCTATAAAAGCGTTTTTAAAATGTGATACCCCAGATGAGTGGGTCACCGAAGCCGTTAAGAAAGAAAACTTAGCCGTACTTTTGACGGATCATCTCATTTGTGAATTAAAGGCCGCGCAAAGTGCGATGTTTCTAATTCGTCGCTATGCGGTGGATGCAGACAGCGCCAAAGCGTTGCTTGATTGGTTAAAGCCCTATGAGGATTTTGCCTATCGTCAAATTGGCGACTGGAGAGAGCTTGAAAAGTTAAAATTAGATAAGTCTATGCTGGTTAAATCTGGAAGTCGCTACGGGCAAGATTTAGTCGACAAAATGGTCATGCTTATCCGCGAAGAGTTGCATCATTTCTACCAAGTGCTCGAGATGATGCATAAATACGATATCGAGTATGACAAAATTGAATCGAGTCGTTATGCAAAAGGGCTTTTACGGCATGTTAAAACCCACGAGCCTGATGCCCTCATCGACAAGCTAATTTGCGGTGCTTACATTGAAGCGCGCTCCTGTGAGCGTTTTGCTAAAATTGCCCCATTCTTAGACAAACCCTTAGGGGATTTTTATATCTCACTGCTACGCTCAGAAGCTCGTCATTATCGAGACTACCTAACATTAGCCGAAGAAATAGCAGGCCATGACATATCAGCACGGATTGTGTTTTTTGCACAGGTAGAAGCGGATTTGATCCTGCAGCCTGATAGTGATTTTAAATTTCACAGCGGCACCCCCGCGAATTAGAGGCGGGGCTTTCTCAAACATTGCCCATCTTGACAGGATAAGAAAGTGCTTACTTCGAAGCAACATTCCTTCAAGGCAGCAGTGCTTCTAGTTGATTGATAACCGTGAAGCTCTGATTTTTAGTGAGGGGCTTGTTTAGTGCGGGTTGTGGCAAGTGTTTTGGGTTATACCAAACGGCGTTGATCCCCGATTCAAGGGCAGGGAGTACATCTTTTGCAAAGGTATCGCCCACCATTGTTATTGAACTTGCTTCTACGTTTAACCGCTTAATGATGTGCTGGTAAAAGTCAGCGGACGTCTTATGCAGCCCAGTATTTGCGAAACAAAAATAGCCGGAAATGTATTGCGCTAAATTTACTCTTTCGAACGCCTGTTGAATATCCTGTTCATTTGAATCTGCTGCATTGGTAGCGATATAAATATCGTGCTTTTGTGCTAGCTGCTTGAGAGTGGTAGAGGCCCCTTTGACGGTTTCAACGTTCTGCCACAGGTGCATTTTTCCATTGGCGCTGGGGAAGTCGACCATCAAAGTGTCTCCCCAATCAAATAAATATATTTTGCTCACATCCTTACCCGTAGACATTATTAATTGCGTTGTTAACACTCTTGAACTAGCCGTCAGTTTGCCTGATTGAACTGGGGCTAGGCTAATTATTATTCGCCTATATTGAAAGTTTTTACGAGTATCTGCTATCTAATGAGTAACAATTTTGTTAGCGGAACCATTATGAGCGTATTAAATTTAGCCACAAGTGCACAGCGCACGTTAGAAAAGGCATCGGTTTTTGAGGGAATAGCGCCCTTGCTACTGCGACTGTATTTAGCCCCTGTGATGATCCAAGCGGGATGGACAAAACTTGGCAGTTTTGACAATACAGTTGATTGGTTTGCCAGTCCTGATTATGGATTAGGTCTGCCTGCGCCAGCGTTGCTGGCTTCATTGGCGATAGCTGCTGAACTACTTGGCGGTATTTTCATTTTAATAGGTCTTGCCACTCGTTGGGCGTCTATTCCCTTAATGTTTACCATGCTTGTGGCTGCATTTTCTGTGCATTGGCCAAACGGCTGGCCAGCTATTGCGGATGCATCTAGTTGGTTATCAGATGGGACAATCATGTTAAATGAAAATGTAATGAGCGCTCCGGACAAATTAGCCGCGGCTAAAAACCTGTTGCAAGAGCACGGCAATTACAATTGGCTGACATCCAGCGGTAAGTTTGTGATCTTAAACAACGGGATTGAATTTGCGATGACTTACTTCTTTATGTTGCTGTCTTTGTTTTTTACCGGCGGCGGCAAATCTACCAGTGTGGATTATTTTTTACGCAAAAAATTTATGCCTGAATAACGCATAATGACGATAAAAATCAAGGCGCATTGTGCGCCTTTTTTTATTGCTCCGCGCTATGATAGTCGCCATACTGGTGGCCTACATTCTGTTTTCCTTTGAGGTATTTTTATTTTATGGACGCCTTAAACTTGCTACTTAATCGTAGCTCACATCCTAGACTCCAAGCGCCTGCACCGGAAGGTGAGGAGTTGACTAATATCATGCAAGCTGCACTTCGTGCCCCAGATCATGCTTGTTTGTCGCCATGGCGTTTTATTGTCTGTGAAAAATCTGGGTTAGCTAAGCTAGGGGATATTTTCGAGCGTGCAGCAATCGATGCTGACATGACCGAAAAAGAAATTGAGCGCGCACCGGAGTTACCGAAACGCGCCCCTATGGTGATTGTGGCAATCGCTAAATATGCTGAACATCCGAAAGTACCTTGGGTAGAACAGGTGGCTTCTGCGTCCTGTGCGGTGCATGCCATGCAAATGGCAGCGGTTGCCCAAGGTTTTAATGGTATCTGGCGAACAGGCAGTTATGCGCGAGATGAGAACGTTAAAGCGGCGCTAGAATGTGCCGAAAATGATGAAATTGTCGGTTTTTTGTATTTAGGTACGCCGGTAACAGATGCGTCGCCTAAGCCAAACCGTGATGTGGCTGATTTCTTTGAGTCGTGGAAATAAAGACATATAAATAAGTGAAAATGCTGGACGGGTAGAAACCGTCCAGCTTTCGCTTTTCTAGCGTAGGTTATTCTTCGTTGTCTTGAATGGATTTGCGTGGTTTACGTTTCATGGGTCGATCGCCTACTTCTGTTCCTTGCATAGGTTTAACCCGATTAGGCCCTTGATTATTTGCTCCTGAGCCTGCGTTCCCTTTGTTATTTTCGCTTTTCCCAGCGGGTTTTTTAACGGTGGGTTTGGCTTTTTTAGGGGGGCGTAATCCTTTAAATTTCGCCTCTTGTCCTTCAATTTCGCTAAAGCTGATTTCTTGTTGTAAAAAGCTTTTGATAGAAAGGTAACTCGCCCAATCTTTGGGCCCTACAAATGATACGGCTTCACCTTTATTACCCGCACGACCGGTGCGGCCCACACGGTGTACATACTCATCTGCGAGTTTAGGTAAATCGAAATTCACCACTAAAGAAACGTTAAGTAAATCTAAACCGCGAGAGGCGATATCTGTGGTCACCAAAATGTGTTGTTGACCGCGACCAAACTCACTCATGATGTTATTGCGTTGCCCTTGGCTTAAATTTCCGCTTAAGGCGATGCTGTACAAACCTTGCTCTTTTAGCAGACTCGACAACCGCTCAGTATCGGCACGGGTAGCGGTAAACACGATCACCTGACGATGGTCTTTCTCGTTGATGATGTGGGCTAACATGCGTTCTTTGTGGGTGACGTTGTCGGCTAAAAAGAAACGTTGTTGTATGTCCTTATGCTCAGCGCTGGAAATACCTATGCTGATCCGCTGTGGGGCTTTTAGCATCGATTGAGTGAGATGATGTAGCGCGGCATTATCTAAAGTGGCTGAAAACATCATGGACTGGCGTTTACGATGATCAGCGGCTGCATTTATTTGTTTTAACTGCTCAGAGAAGCCTAAATCGAGCATGCGATCAGCTTCATCCATAATGAGCATTTCGAGTCCATTTAGATACAAAGATTTACCTGAGAGGTGATCGGCAATTCGACCCGCTGTACCCACAACAAACTGAGGGTAATGACGCAAGGCTTTTACTTGATCGTTGAAGTTTTCACCACCTAGTATCAATGCGGCTTTTAACTGATGTTTGGCAATTAACCATTTGAGCTGAAAAAAGACTTGTTTCGCCAGTTCGCGAGTGGGCGCAAGAATGAGCACTCGTGGGTCTTTGCGGCTTAGAGGTTGTTTGGTTAACACTCTTTGCACAGCAGGTAGCAGGAAAGCTAATGTCTTTCCTGAGCCTGTTTTTGACGAGGCAATCAAATCTTTACCCATAAGGGCATAAGGAATGGCTTGCGCTTGAATTTCAGTTGCTTGGGTAAACCCTTTAATCTCTAAGGCTTTACCCAAGCGGTGATCTAATGGTAAATCGCTAAATTGCAAAAAATAAGTACTCTAAAATGGGATTGGGCGCATTATACAATTGCCGCACATTTTATGGAGCTTTATTTTACGTTTTGTCGATTATTCGCTTAATGACACGCGCATTTCTGGCACGTTGTCGCTGACAATCAACTTACCAGCGGTTTTGCTTTTTATTTCTTCAACGCTCACACCTGGGGCGCGCTCGAGTAAATGAAACGCTCCCTCTTTCACTTCAATCACAGCCAAGTCGGTGATGATACGGTTAATGCAGTTCACGCCAGTCAAGGGGAGGGTACAGGCTTCCAGCAATTTTGAATTCCCGTGTTTATCGGCATGGGTCATGGTTACGATTATGTTCTTCGCACCTGCTACTAAATCCATTGCTCCGCCCATGCCTTTAATCAACTTACCTGGGATCATCCAAGAGGCAATGCTACCGGTTACGTCTACTTCAAATGCACCAAGAACGGTAACGTCAACATGGCCGCCGCGGATCATGGCGAAACTCTCTGCTGAGCTAAAAATAGAAGCGCCTACGCCCGCGGTAACGGTTTCTTTACCCGCGTTTATCATATCAGCGTCTACGTTTTCTTCAGTGGGATAAGGGCCCATGCCTAATAATCCGTTTTCTGATTGCAACATCACTTCCATGCCATCGGGCACATAATTAGCGGCTAAGGTTGGGATACCAATACCTAAGTTAATATAGTCGCCGTCGTGAAATTCTTGTGCCACACGCATGGCGATTTGGTCTCTTGATAGTGCCATGATGATCTCCTATTGCCCTTGCTCGGTTGAATTTTTTGCCAAAACTTTTCGTTCAATACGTTTTTCAAACTGCCCTACAATCACGCGGTCGATATAGATACCAGGGGTATGTATTTGACTTGGCTCTATTTCACCTGGCTCAACGAGTTCTTCCACTTCCAGTACAGTAATTTTACCAGCAGTTGCTGCCATAGGATTAAAGTTTTGTGCTGTGTGGCGATAAATACAGTTGCCGTATCGGTCAGCTTTCCACGCTTTAACGATGGCAAAATCTCCAGTAATGGATTCTTCCATGATGTATGGACGGCCATTAAATTCTTTTACTTCTTTTCCTTCACCTACAGGTGTGCCATAGCCGGTCGCTGTATAGAAAGCGGGTATACCTGCGCCACCGGCACGCATTTTTTCTGCTAGGGTGCCTTGTGGCGTTAACTCTACTTCAAGCTCACCATCTAATAATTGACGTTCAAAAAGCGCATTTTCACCCACATAAGACGAAATCATTTTTTTTACTTGCTTGTCTTCAAGTAGCAAACCTAAACCGAACCCATCGACGCCGCAGTTGTTCGACACTATGGTAAGGCCTTTGGTGCCCATTTTTTTCATCTGTCCAATAAGGCCCTCTGGGATACCGCATAACCCAAATCCACCTGCGATAACGGTCATGTTGTCTTCTAAGCCAGCCATTGCGTCTTCGTAGCTGCTCACTACTTTGTCAAAACCTGCCATGTTCATTCCTCGTTTACGTTTATTTAACATCAATATAAAGACTATCTTTTGATAGTAAAGTTGAATTAATATGCCTATTAATAAATTTTATTTATTAATAGGGTGTGGGCCACTGAGTCATGAATGTTTCTTACCGACAACTTCAAGCGTTTGTGCAAGTTGCGCAATCTTCAACATTTGCTGAGGCGGCCCAGAAAATGTGCTTGTCTCAGCCTGCGCTTTCCAGTGCGATCAAAAAAATGGAAGAGCAGGTCGGCGGGGCGCTGTTCTCGCGCACTACCCGAAAAGTACAATTGAGCCCTGAAGGGCAGGATTTTCTGCCCACAGCTATACGTTTGATGAATGACTGGCAAGATGCCTTTGGCGATTTGCAGCAGGTTTTTTCTATGGGCCGAGGGAAATTGTCGATTGCTGCCATGCCATCATTTGCAGTTGGGCATTTACCGTCTATTTTGTCCCAGTTTCAATCACAGTTCCCTAACGTGAAAGTGAGCGTGGCAGACATCGTGATGGAGCAAGTCATTAAAGCGGTGTTAGAGGAAAGGGTCGCCTTGGGCTTTACCTTTGAAACTGAGCAATTAGAAGGGCTCACATTTCACCCTATGTTTAGCGATAAATTTATTGCTGTATTACCAAGTAAACACGCGTTAAGTGCAAACAGTGAGGTAAGTTGGGGTCAGCTAGCCCAATACCCGTTTGTGGCTATGAACCGGGGCTCGGCGATCCGTAGGTGGGTCGATAGTCATTATGAACATTTGGCATTAAAGCTAAATATGGTTGCCGAAGCTTCGCAATTGGCGACTTTGGGTCAATTTGTAGAGCACGGACTAGGTGTGTCTATTGTACCCGGGTTATGTCAGCAGCAAATGCAGCGCCTTGGCTTAGTCTGTTTGCCTATTAAGGGACCCGGGCTAAGTAAACGAGTAGGAATGGTTAAAAAAGTGCAAAGCAATATGTCTGTATCGGCCCAAGCCTTATGGGATTGGGTGAATCAACAATCACCTTTGCCGTAAAAGAGGTGAATAAACAGAGGCGAATACGAAAAGGTGAATACACAAAGGCGCATTTCGTTGCTCTACCATTTTTTCTTTTCTGAGAATAATTCATCTAACTCATTACGTTCCGACTCTTTGCGTTTGAGTACATCTTCCGTATTGGCTGAACGTAAACTGTCTTGAATTTGTTTTAGTTTGCCTTCTAGCTCTTGCTTGCGCTGAATAATATAGTCGTCTGGCTGGGCTTGACTATCCAAGGCGGTGATTGCTTTTTCGATGCATTGGCGGGCGGAGCCCAGTTGTTGAGCTTGTATAGAAGATTCACCTCGGCGCATTAACGTTTCAACATTTGCCCGAAGTTGTAGGCGTTCTAAAAACTTGTCTTCGACCACAAAAGCACTGCTATCCACACGTCCTTTTGTGTATTCAGAGCGCAGCAGACCGCGCATCTTCTTAACGCATTTTATGTAAACAACGACTTGTTTGTCGCTACTAGGCAGGGAGAACGAGTCACTTGAAACCGGCTCTTGGTTGCCAGCGAACTCCTTCAATTTATTGTTAGCCGCTTCTAGGCGACTATTAATATCCATCACACTTGGGTTGATCTGCGCAATAATTTTCAGCGCGTTCAGAATACGCTGTTGCAAAATATATTTTAATTGCTGACTGACTTTGATGTGTTCGGTGGCAAGTAAAATTTCTTCCGTTTCATCGATAACGTTTTTCTGTTTTGCTACTTCGATGCGTTTTTCAGACTCGACCTTATTTCGATGCTGTTGCACGGCGTTTACTATGATAGCCATGACAATTAACGATACGATAAGAACAATTATTATAGGGAAGATCATTTATTACTCTATTTTTTGCCACTGACCTGAACAGGCAAATGCTAGACAGGAATTTTTAAGGTAAATACGCTGCCGCCTAACGAGCCACCATTCGCAAGTGAAATGGAGCCTGTGCTGTCGTGCGCTTTGTGTGCTTCTGCGATTAACCTAGCAAAAAACAAGCCAAGGCCAGTTCGCCCTTGGCTGATATCATAATTTTGCATAGTGACAGTATTTGCTTCAAGCATACTATTTGGATACCCCGGTCCGTCGTCTTGTACTTCAAATATAAGATGATGGGCGTCGCTGAACACTTTGAGCAAAATATGCTTGTTACTGTATCGCATAGAGTTAATCAGCATGTCGTTGAGCAATAAGCTAATTAAATCAGCGTCGAAGTATCCCATTAAGTCGGGTTCTTGCTCAATGTTTAGGGTGATTTTTTTATGATTTATATAGCTCTCATTGGTGGCAAGTATTTCATCGATGACATCTTCGATGTAGTGTTCATCTATGTTTAGTGGCATATTGTCCATGCCTGCTCGGTACAAAGACAATAATTGAACTAACCCAGTATTTAAGCGAGACGCTTCGTAGTGTGCAGAAGCGAAATGTTCACCCACTTCATTATCTTGGTCTTTTAGCGTGTGCCCGAGATTTTCAATGGATTGAATGAGCAGACATAAAGAATTTTTCATGTCGTGCACCGCTGAGGCTAATACTGTGGCAAAATCAATTTGTCCGTTGTCGTTGTTCATACTTAACCGTGAGCTGATAAATGACTAGAATACACTAGCATAAAAATCGAGTATCCTTTAGTTTACAATGCGTTAGTGTCTGGCCATATCGAAAAATTTAGCATTTTCGTTAAAATGTTATGGAATTAATGGCCCGCTCGGTATATAAGAAATTAATATATATAGAACTCTGAATATAACAATCAAGGCATTGCCATGAAACTACAACAGCTTCGTTACATCGTTGAGGTGCTCAACAATAATTTGAATGTGTCGGCAACAGCCGAAAGTTTGTACACCTCTCAGCCGGGTATTAGCAAGCAAGTACGTATGTTAGAAGATGAACTTGGGGTGCAAATATTTGGTCGTAGCGGCAAGCATTTAACCCATGTAACAGACGCAGGCCAAGATGTAATTAATATTTCGCGAGAGATCCTCGCAAAAGTTGAGAGCATCAAAGCGGTTTCTAGAGAGCACACATTACCTGATCAAGGTAAGCTTAATATAGCGACCACTCATACTCAGGCTCGCTATGCATTACCTGATGTTATTAAAGGGTTTATGAACAAATACCCTCGTGTGTCATTGCATATGCATCAGGGAACACCTTCTCAAATAAGTGATTTAGCGGCAAAAGGCGAAGCAGACTTTGCCATCGCTACAGAAGCACTGCATTTGTACAATGACCTAGTCATGCTGCCATGCTATCACTGGAATCGCAGCATCATCGTTAATCGAGATCATCCGTTAGCGCAAAGTACGTCTATTACCATCGAAGATATTGCCCAGTATTCACTGGTTACCTATGTATTTGGCTTCACTGGTCGTTCAGAGTTAGATCAGGCCTTTAGCCGAGCCGGGCTCGACCCGAAAATTGTCTTTACCGCAACCGATGCAGATGTCATTAAAACCTATGTACGCCTAGGCGTAGGTATTGGTGTGATTGCATCAATGGCGGTTGACGAAAAGCTAGACAGCGATTTGGTTAAAATAGATGCCAGTCACTTGTTTGAATACAGCACCACTAAAATTGGTTTCCGTAAAGGGTCGTTTTTACGCAGCTACATGTATGATTTCATTGAACGCTTTGCACCGCACTTAACCAAGAGTGTGGTTGAAAAAGCCATGATGCAGAAAAATAACGATGAGGTTGAACGCATGTTTAAAGGGTTAACCTTACCGGTTAAATAGTGCGGTCAATTTGTGTACTTGAAATGAGCTTAAGCGGACATTAATCATCCTAAAACAAAAAAAGAGGCAAAATATTGCCTCTTTTTTTGTGCCTAGCGCCAGAGCGAAAATATGAAACGCATTAACACTCGATAATGTTAACCGCTAAACCGCCTCTGGCTGTTTCTTTGTATTTTGATTTCATGTCGTTACCCGTATCCCACATAGTTTTAATCACCTTATCGAGAGATACTTTATGCTGACCACTGCCACGCAGGGCTAGGCGAGAGGCGTTAATTGCTTTAATTGCGCCCATGGCATTACGTTCAATACAAGGGACTTGAACTAATCCTCCCACTGGGTCGCACGTTAAGCCAAGGTTGTGTTCCATACCAATTTCGGCGGCGTTTTCTACTGCATCTACCGAGCCGCCGATTATTTCAGTTAATGCGCCTGCTGCCATTGAGCAAGCGACACCCACTTCACCTTGGCAGCCCACTTCAGCACCGGAAATAGACGCATTCTTTTTATACAGAATACCAATAGCGGCAGCAGTGAGTAAGTAGCGACTGACAATGTCTTTGTCTACAGGACGCACAAACTTATCAAAGTAACACAGTACGGCTGGTAAAATACCTGCCGCTCCATTGGTTGGGGCGGTTACCACACGGCCGCCCGCGGCGTTTTCTTCGTTAACGGCCAGTGCAAATAAATTCACCCAGTCCATGGCCACCATAGGGTCGGCGTTTTTCTCACTTTGAAGGCGACGGTGTAAGCCCGGTGCTCTGCGCGTTACTTTTAAACCACCTGGTAGGATACCTTCAGTTTTTATACCGGTTTGAATGCATTCGTCCATCACCTGCCAGATATGCCAAAGCTTGTCGGTAATGTCATTCTTTGTTTGAAAAACTTGTTCGTTGCGATACATCAACGAACTTATCGATAGACCGTTTTCTTTACACAAGCGGACTAATTCCTCTGCGCTTGAAAAGGCGAACGGTACCGGTTTTTCTACTAAGGTAAGGGCAGCGGTTTTTTGCTCTAAAAAGTCTTCAGCGCGAATAATAAAGCCACCACCAATTGAATAATAAGATTGGGATGCAATGATATCGCCTTTGTGTAGCGCATGAATGGTCATGCCATTGGCATGATGGGGTAGGGTTTTGCGGCGGTGAAAAACGATAGCGTCTTTGGCCGCAAACTTGACTAAACGCTCTTGGTCTAACAATAATTTTTGCGTTTTTTCAACTTCTTCGAGCATGCCGTCTACTGCACTGGCATCTACGCTTTCAGGTGCATGGCCGAGCAAACCTAGGATCACTGCTTTGCCTGTGCCGTGACCTTTACCCGTTTGCCCTAGGCTACCAAATAGTTCAGCGCGAACTTCGTCTGTCTTGGCAAAAAGGTCTTGTGTTTTTAATTGTTGGTTAAATTCTTTCGCCGCACGCATGGGGCCCACAGTATGTGAACTAGACGGGCCAATACCAACACTGAACATATCAAAAACACTGATCATAAAAACGCAAAACCTTTTGAATAATTGAGGCGTCAATTGTGCAGGTTTGTAGACAAAGGAACAACTATCGATTTCGATATATTGCCATTAAACAATGTAAAGATATTGTTGCGATAAACGTAAGAAAGGCAGGTATTAGTTCTGGGCTGAAAGGTCTTGTGCAATATGGTTTGATAACACGCGCACAAAGGCAGCTGTGGCTCCCCAAATAACCTGTTCATGCCATTTAATAAAGTAGATGGGGTGCTGAACTGAATTCTTACGTTTTACCCAATGAATAAAATGATTGTTTCTATCGAGTAAGAACGAAAGAGGAACTTCAAACACGGATTCAACTTCGTTGGTATCTAAGGTTAATTCAAGGGGCATACTCACAAAGCCTACATATGGGATTACCTCATAGCGGCTCACGGTGCGATAACGCGGAAGGCTGCCTATCACGTCAATACATTGAGGGTGAATACCGATTTCTTCATGGGTCTCACGTAAGGCTGTGCGCAGTAAGTTTTCGTCGCTTGGTTCTTGCTTGCCGCCTGGGAAACTCACTTGACCAGCATGATGTTTTAGATGGCGAGCGCGCAATGTGAATAACATGCTCAATTCACCCTGTTTTTCAAGCATGGGCATTAGCACAGCTGCAGGTTTGCCTGCTGTGCGCAGGGGATAGTCCATTTCAGGTTGAATGGTGCGAGCATGATGAAAGCGAGAAATAAATTCATTCTTATTCATGTGCTTAGGCGTTCCCTTCCATTAATACGGGCAGTATTTTACACACTTTGTCTAAACTTTCCTGGTATTCGTCTAGCGGTAATGAATCTAGCACTATCCCGCCGCCTGCCCAGCAATATAGATGTGAATCTTCGAGTAATAATGTACGAATACATATACTGGTGTCCATATCTCCGTCGATACCTAAGTATCCGATACTGCCACAGTAGATGTTGCGCCTATGAGGCTCTAGCTCTTCGATGATCTGCATGGCGCGAATTTTAGGCGCTCCTGTAATAGAGCCTCCTGGAAATGCGCCTCTTAGCAAAGAAAGAGGCGTATGCTCCTCTGCTAGCTGGCCGGTAACCGTGCTCACCAAATGATGCACAGCGGCAAAGCTTTCAATTTCAAATAACGCAGGTACATCTACCGAGTGTGGCTCGCACGATTTGCTCAAATCATTGCGCAGTAGGTCAACAATCATTAGGTTTTCCGCCTGATCTTTGCTCGATTGCTGCAGCGCTTGAATATTCTGCTGGTCTAGCGCTTTATCTGAAGAACGAGGGCGGGTGCCTTTAATGGGCTTAGTTTGCACCTTGCCCTGTCTATCAACCGACAAAAACCGTTCCGGTGAAATACTGATTATCACGGCTTCTGGAACGCGTATAAAAGCAGAAAACGGCGCTTTGTTGGCACGACGTAAGCGTAAATATGCTTGGAATTCATCCCCTGTGTATGGGGCATCAAAACGCTGGGCCAGGTTGACTTGATAGCAGTCACCGCTATGTAAATAGGCGTTAATGGTGTCTATTTTTTTAACGTACTGGCTTTGCTCCATATTAGACTGCCACTGTCCATTTAGAGTAAAAGTCTCTGCAAGGCCGGTATCATTTTCATCACTATCTTCTAATAAGGCGTTTAACTCAGCGGCAGTGGGTGCGTTGTCGGTTTGTGCAATGGGAAAATGGCATAAGTAAAACTGCTGGGTGTGATTGTCTTTAATGACAGCCCAATGATAAATGCCGACTGCCATATCAGGTGCTAAATACGGGTCCATTGCCTGTTGCGGCAAATCTTCGAACCTGCGACCCAAATCGTAACCAAAATAGCCCATAGCGCCCGCCTTAAAGGGCAGTGAAGACGAATTCCCTGAAGGTGTTTGTTCTAAATCGGTATGTTTGCCTATACATTGCTCTAACACGGTTTGCACCAAAGACATAGGATCGCTGTGGCTAAGGTCATTGTTTTGCGGCTGTAGCGGATAACAAATTTGCGTGCTATTTCCCTTGGTAACGAGTGTTGCGATAGGGTTTGCCACCATCATATCGTATCGGCCATCAATGTGAGTGCTGTCCGCTGAGTCGAGTAATATGGCCCAATCTTGCTTGGAAAAGTGCTGGAACAAGTGACTCATACTGGGGTTTTTAGTTGTGGTTAGCGGGGTGATGGTAAGGGTTGGCAAAGCTGAATTTCCGTTAAGTTTAGCGTGTTCAATCGTTTGATAATTGCCTAAAACACGCATTGCGGGACGTAGAAGGCGATTTATCGTGGAGCAATCAATCATCACAGGTTATCATATGCGCGACCTACGAACGACAATTGTCGAGCGCTTTGACATGACTTTGTCGAAACTATGTGACACATCAAACAAGAGGCAACTATGGCTGTTATCCGTCAACAGGACTTTATCGATAGCATTGAAGATTCTTTGCAGTTTATTTCCTATTATCACCCGCTAGATTATATCAAGGCCGTCGAGAAGGCCTACAACAAGGAAGAAAGCCAGGCTGCGAAAGATGCAATGGCGCAAATACTGATTAATTCGCGTATGTCAGCTGAAGGCAAACGTCCGTTATGCCAAGACACAGGCATAGTGACCTGTTTTGTGAAAATTTGCATGGGCGTGCAGTGGGATAAAACTGACCTGACGGTTCAACAAATGGTTGATGAAGGTACACGCCGCGCTTACAACAACAAAGACAACCCATTGCGGGCTTCTATCGTTGCTGACCCAGCTGGCGCACGTAAAAACACCAAAGACAATACCCCAGCCGTTGTGCACATCGATACTGTGCCAGGGGAAGGTATTGAAGTAATGATCGCCGCGAAAGGGGGCGGTTCAGAAAACAAATCTAAAATGGTTATGCTAAACCCCAATGACAGCATCGCAGATTGGGTAGTTAAAACGTTACCTACTATGGGAGCTGGCTGGTGCCCGCCAGGGATGCTTGGTATAGGCATTGGTGGTACAGCTGAAAAATCAGCGGTACTGGCTAAAGAGAGCTTGATGGATCCCGTTGATATCCAAGAACTCATGGACAGAGGCGCCGAAACGACCGAAGAAAAGCTGCGCTTAGAAATCTTTAAGAAAGTAAACGACTTAGGGATTGGTGCCCAAGGCCTTGGTGGTTTAACAACCGTCGTCGATATAAAAATCAAGTCATTGCCTACCCATGCTGCTTCACTTCCTGTGACCATGATCCCTAACTGTGCAGCAACCCGTCATGCACATTTCCATCTTGATGGCTCTGGCGCAGCTGAATTTACGCCACCTGATTTGAATGATTGGCCTGAAGTAACGTGGGAAGTCAGCAAAGACACTCGCCGCGTGAACTTAGATGACGTTAAAAAAGAAGACATTCAAGAGTGGAAAGTAGGGGAAACTGTATTGCTTTCGGGCAAGATGTTAACCGGTCGTGATGCGGCTCATAAACGTATTCAAACCATGTTGGATAACGGTGAAGGTTTACCTGATGGCGTTGATTTAACGGACCGTTTCATTTACTACGTTGGCCCTGTTGATGCAGTAGGTGACGAAGTGGTTGGTCCCGCCGGACCGACTACTGCAACGCGTATGGATAAATTCACTGATTTAATGCTAGAGCAAACCGGGCTTATCGGCATGATTGGTAAAGCAGAGCGCGGCCCAGCTACAATAAATAGCATTGCCAAACACAAAGCGGTTTACTTGATGGCAGTGGGCGGGGCAGCTTACTTGGTGTCTAAAGCCATCAAAAAGTCACGGGTTGTAGCCTTTGAAGACCTAGGAATGGAAGCCATCTATGAGTTTGAAGTCAAAGATATGCCTGTCACCGTTGCGGTAGATAGCACAGGTGCCAATGCCCATGAAACTGGACCGGCAATTTGGAAGGTGAAAATACAAGAAGCTAACGCAACCGTGTAATTTTCTCATTCTATCCAAAATAGGCGCCGTATTAATGGCGCCTTTTTTTATGCTACATTCTGCGCCAATACGCTTTGGTTTCTCCATTATATATTTTAGTTACAGGACCGCTTTTACCCTATGAATTTTCTTGCACAATTCTCCTTTGATGATCCCAATTTATTAATGTTACTTGGCACAATCGCCGCCTTGGGTATCGTTAGCGGCTGGTGGGTAAATGCATTGTTATCACGCCGTAAGCATGCAGAAATAAAAAGCCAGTTAGAGCAACATTACCAACAAACACAGGGTTATGTTCAGCAACAAATTTTAGATTTAAAAGAGGCACTGCATACGTCTACTAGCGAGAATACGCAGTTACGTCAGGTGCAGTTAAGTCAACAAAATGAACTTGGGCAGTTAACGCAGCAAGTCGCACGTATTCCTGTGCTTGAGCAAGATAGCAAGCGTTGGCAGGGCCATTATCAGCAAATTCAGCAACACGCATCAGACTTGCGTGAAGAACTAGCCGAAAAAACGGCCCGTTTCGAACAAGAAAAACTAGCCAGTGACGAAAAGCTCGCATTACTTGAATCATCTGAGCAACGTTTACAGCAACAGTTTGAAAACCTAGCAAACAAGATTTTTGAACAAAAAAACAACTCTTTTCAGCAATCGAGTAAAGCAGGGCTAGATGCGTTACTCAACCCATTGAAAGACCAGATTGAAGGGTTCAAAAAACAGGTCAGCGATCAATATGTGCGTGAAGGTCAAGAAAGAGCTTCTCTAAAAACAGAAATTTTGGGTTTAAAGGAGTTAAACCGACAAATCACCCAGGATGCCGCTGCCTTGACCAAAGCCTTAAAGGGTGACAACAAGCAGCAAGGAAATTGGGGCGAAGTGGTACTTGAACGGGTATTAAAGGAGTCAGGACTGCGTGAGGGGCATGAGTTTGACACCCAAGTTGCTTTAAAAAATGATAGCGGCAAAAGTTATCAACCGGATGTGGTGGTACATTTGCCGAATGACAAAGACGTGGTAATCGATTCAAAAGTATCACTTGCGGCTTATGAGCGGTACTTTAACGAAGAGCATGATGAGTCTCGACAAGTCTACTTGAATCAACATGTTGCCTCTTTGCGCAACCACATCAAAGAGTTAGGTAATAAAGATTATCAAGATTTAAAAGGCTTACGCTCCCTAGATTACGTTTTGATGTTTATTCCAATCGAGCCGGCATTCTTACTCGCCGCTGAACATGCGCCTGAATTGGTAAAGTTGGCGTTTGACAACAATATAATGTTAGTCAGCCCAACGAACTTATTGGTGGCACTGCGCACCATTAATAATATTTGGCAGTACGAATATCAAAATCAAAACGCCCAGAAAATTGCCGCAAACGCAGGAAAGCTATACGACAAATTTCATGGGTTCGTTAGCGACATGGAAAAAGTGGGTAAATCTATGGAGTCCACGCAGCGTAACTATGATGCTGCCATGAATAAGCTCACCACGGGTAAAGGCAATCTGATCCGCCAAGCTGAGCAATTTAAAGCCTTAGGTGTGCAGTCAAACAAAAAGCTCGATGCACGTTTACTACAAGATGATGACTTTGCGCTGCCTAACAGCGAGCCGTTTGAAGATAATCAAGATTCGCTCAGTAACGCTTCTGAGCAACACGATGAAAAATGACAATCCCCAAAAAATTGTCGCGACGCCCATAGTCGACAGTTTCATTGCCCCGCCTTGCTTTGAGGCGGTGACTGTCTTGTATCAAGACGACTATTTATTGGCAGTGAACAAGCCCAGTGGTTTGCTTAGTCTATCGGGAAAGAACCCCTTGAATAAAGATTCTGTGCACTACCGTATCGTGAAGCAGTTTCCCACCGCGTTGATGGCTCATCGGCTTGATTTTGGCACGTCAGGGGTGTTGCTACTGGCCCTTGATAAAAAAAGCAATGGCGAGCTTACCAAGCAATTTCAAGCGCGTAGCGTAAAGAAGCGCTATAGCGCCGTGTTATTCGGTAAGGTCCAAGATCGCGAGGGCAGGGTGAGTGTGCCTATCGCGAAAGATCCTGCTAATTTTCCGCGACAAAAAATATGTTTTGAACAGGGCAAAGAAGCCATCAGCCATTACCGCGTTATTGAGTACCTTGAAAACCCGCCTAGAACTCACGTCGAGTTCACACCTGAAACGGGGCGAACCCATCAATTACGGATACACAGTTTAGCGATGGGGCATCCAATTTTAGGCTGTGACTTATATGCGAATGACCAGAGCGAACAACTCGCTGAGCGCCTATTACTTCATGCATCTTGGATTGAATTTTTGCATCCCCACTCGAACCAGCCCATGACAATCGAAGCGCCGTGTCGATTTTAACATTCGGCCAACATTACATGTCTGCGATCACAGGGTCATATTTACATTAAGTTCGTTCATCGGAATATGAAATAGTTAGTATTTTTTACACTCATTAATTTTATTGTCTCTAATGAGCGTCAATTTCTTGTATAACCTGAAAGCAAATCTGTTTATAATTTTTTTACCTAATGGAGGGTAAATAAAATCTACTTTCACCGAGTGGTTAGTTATCCCTTGAGCCTTGTCTGTTGAGTGCGCAATTGGATGAGACTTCTTCGGTGGATAGTTTTAAATACTTGCAAGTTGTATAGGTGTTTTTTTAGTTTGGCGTTTTTATCTCACGGAGTGAAGCATATGAAAAGCAAGTATTTATTTAGCATTATAGTGTTACTAAGCTCTCTGCCTGCGTTGGCAAAGCAACATCACAATCATCAAGACAAAAACGAATGGCAAACCATACCAGTGGCATCTCAAATGGAGATAATTGATCCAAGTGGCCAGTCAAAAACAATCACGCCCTCTTGCGCGTTTGAAACTGTACCAAATCCACTTGACGGAACGCCGCTAGACAATTCATTTCAGTTCTATTTTAAGCAAGGTAAAAGCAAGAACGTGTTGGTTTATTTTAACGGTGGCGGCTCTTGTTGGAATGATGCCACTTGCGTAGCCTCGTTAGCACTTGAAGCCGTAGAAGGTGATCGTCCTACGTATAACCCCTCCATATTACAAGAGAACTCGCCAGTCGACGCCGGTGGTGTTTTTGACGACAGCAATCGTAGAAACCCGTTTAAAGATTGGAGCAAAGTGTTTATTCCCTATTGCACGGGGGATCTTCATGCTGGCTCAAGCGAAGTGGTATACACGGATGTAGATGGCAGTATTACTGGTTTTCCAGGAGCACCCGTGCCGGTGAAACACAAGGGGTTTGATAACTTTTTGGCCGTGCAAGACTGGATGAAAACGCATTTTAAAGGGCGTAGCTGGCATAAAAATGCTATCGATAAAATGCTGGTCACAGGCTCCAGTGCTGGTGGCTACGGGGCGACACTGAATTTCCCTTATTTACAAGCTGCATTTCCTCGGGCCAAGGCTATGTTATTTGCTGATGCCTCTGCATCCATTGTATCAGAGGGGTTCGTTGACGACGTATTTCGTAGTGGTAGCCCGTGGAACTTTGAAAATACCTTGCCGACAATTTTTAGAAGTGGGCTGGGAACTTATACCGCGGCGGACTTGAATGTCGATTTATTCCAGCGTTTGTCTTATCGCTACCCGAGAAGTCGCTTTGCACAATACACAACGGAATTTGATGGAGTGCAGGTGCTATTCAATAAAGTCATGGATCAAATCGATCAAGGCAATACCAACCCGTTCACTTGGGCTTTGCAACCTAGTGATTATCTGTACTTTGCTGATTGGAATGCCCGCATGACTGCCTCTTTTGGGCAGATTGCCGATACCACACGCAATTATCAGTATTACATCGGTGAAGGCTCAATTCACACCATACTCACGGATGACTTTGCTACCGAAGCGCAACCCCATCCGTTTTATGATGAGCAAAGTGCCCAAGGGGTGAGATTCACAAGCTGGCTTAACTATTTTGTTAATGCTAGGTGGTTCTATCCAATCAGTTTGGCCTATGAAGCCCAATAGAAAATAGCATTAAACAGTTGCTGCTTTAGAATTAGTCACCACAGGTTAACAGTTGATCCGTGGTGATTATCTTGGCTGCTTGACACAATTTAACACGTTGACACTTTCTGGTTATAGCCATGTGTTACTTCGGATACTTCGATCAATTTGTACATAAAACTTTCATAAAAATGACATCCACTCACAAAAACGCATATCGCGTTACATTAAATGCCTATTTTTCAGGGTTATTTCCCCCAAGTTGCTGTTTTTAGCCCAGCCTTACCGCTATACTATGCGCCGCATTTAAAAGCGATAAAGAAAGCATTAGTTAAAATTTAAAGGAAAATAATGACTCCTATTACTAAATCATTTCAGTATGGTCAGCATACTGTCACGCTGGAAACGGGCGTAATCGCTCGTCAAGCAACCGCTGCTGTTATGGCAAGCATGGACGACACATCAGTGTTGGTTTCTGTTGTTGGTAAAAAAGACACCAAGCCAGGCCAAGACTTCTTCCCATTAACGGTTAACTACCAAGAAAGAACGTACGCTGCGGGTAAAATCCCAGGTGGTTTCTTCAAGCGTGAAGGTCGCCCTTCTGAATACGAAACACTTACGTCTCGTTTGATTGACCGTCCAATTCGTCCATTATTCCCTGACGGGTTTATGAACGAAGTACAAATCATAGTGACGGTTGTTTCAGCTAACCCTGAAATTCCAACTGACATCATCTCGCTAATCGGTACGTCTGCTGCCCTTGCTATCTCAGGTATGCCTTTCAATGGTCCTGTTGGTGCTGCGCGTGTTGGTTACACTGATGGCCAATATGTACTTAATACACGTACTTCTGAGCTTGAAACTAGCCAGCTAGACCTAGTAGTTGCCGGTACTAAAGGCGCAGTATTGATGGTTGAGTCGGAAGCTGAAGTCTTATCTGAAGACGTGATGCTAGGCGCCGTAATGTATGGTCATGAGCAAATGCAAACCGTTGTTAATGCAGTGACTGAATTTGCTGCTGAAGTTAACACGCCTAAGTGGGATTGGGTTGCTGAGCCTGCTAACGTCACACTTAAAGACAAAATTAAAGCACTTGCTGAAGCAGAAATGACAGAGGCGTATCAAATCTCTGACAAAATGGCACGTAAAGACGCGATTGTTGCACTAACAGATAAAACCGTTGCTGCTATCGTTGAAGCTGATGAAGAACAAGATGCAAAAGAAGTATCTGAGTTATTACATGAGCTTGAAAGTGACGTAGTACGTTCACGTATTCTTGCTGGTCAGCCGCGTATCGATGGTCGTGACCCTGCGATGATCCGTGCACTTGACGTAGCGACGGGCATTTTGCCCCGTACCCACGGTTCTGCTTTGTTTACACGTGGTGAAACGCAAGCAATCGTAGCTGCTACATTAGGCACAGAGCGTGACGCACAGATGATTGACGGCCTAAACGGTAAAGTGGATAGCCGATTCATGTTGCATTACAACTTCCCTCCTTACTGTGTAGGCGAGACAGGTTTTGTTGGTTCACCTAAGCGTCGTGAAATCGGCCACGGTCGTCTAGCAAAACGTGGTATTCAAGCGGTTATGCCGTCTGAAAAAGAATTCCCGTACGTAGTACGTGTGGTGTCTGAAATCACTGAATCAAACGGTTCGTCTTCAATGGCATCAGTTTGTGGTACGTCTTTGGCATTGATGGATGCGGGTGTTCCAATTAAGGCATCAGTAGCTGGTATTGCTATGGGTCTTGTGAAAAACGATGAAAACTTCGTTGTTCTTTCTGACATCTTGGGTGACGAAGATCACCTTGGTGACATGGACTTTAAAGTAGCGGGTACCACTGAAGGTATTACTGCGCTTCAAATGGATATCAAAATCGAAGGTATCACTCAAGAAATCATGCAAGTTGCTTTGAAACAAGCAAAAGAAGCGCGTTTGCATATTCTAGGTGTGATGGACCAAGCGATTTCTGGTCACCGTGATGAAATGTCTGAATTTGCTCCGCGTATTTACACATTGAAAATCGACCAAGATAAAATCCGTGACGTGATTGGTAAAGGTGGCGCGATGATCCGTGCTATTACTGAAGCATCTGATACCAACATCGAAATCGAAGATGATGGCACAATCAAAATCTTCGCTACCGAGCGTGCAAAAGCGGACATCGCTATCAGCAAAATTGAGCAAGTCACCGCTGATGTTGAAGCAGGTAAAACCTACGAAGGTAAAGTAACACGTATCGTTGATTTCGGCGCTTTCGTTGAAATTTTACCGGGTAAAGAAGGTCTAGTTCACATTTCACAAATCGCTCATGAGCGTGTGAATAAAGTGGCTGACCATCTTAGCGAAGGTCAAATCATTAACGTTAAAGTGATGGAAATTGACCGTCAGAACCGTGTTCGTTTGAGCATCAAAGAATTGCTAGAAAAGCCAGCAGCACCCGCTGAAGGCAACGAGTAATCGTTTAGCAAAATAGCGTGGTAAGTTGCTTTAGCAACAATACTGCGCTAACGAGATTTAAAAAGGGAGCCATCGGCTCCTTTTTTATTGCTTGGTGTAAAAGGTTATGAAATGAGAAGTATATGGATGCTAGCGAATCACTTGCTCTAGTGTATGGGATTGCCCTGGCAATACTTGCTGGCCTTGCGTAACAGCCGTTTCAACGCACAACATATTTTTATAGCCCTGGTCTTCCATATCCTGCATGCTTTTTGATTTATCAGCCCATGGGTTCCAGACGACTATGCTGTCGTGGCCGTTTGACTGAATATGGGTTTTAATATTCCCTGAGACAATTGTTAGCGACTCAGGTGTAACTAAGTGCACTCGGTCCGTTTCTTCATTAAACGTGTAGGGGATAGGGGTGCTGATACGCTGATAATCTTGCAGTTTATCTAAATAATCACCGTCTAAACCGGTTAATTCACAATGGTTAATATCATCAATGTTGAAATAAGTGTGTAATGCACTGGTATAACTGAGTGGCTCGCTGCCCGTGTTTTCAGTGACCAATTGAATGCGCAATTCTCGTCCTATGAACAAGACTAAGCTCAATTGTGTTTCACCTTCAAAACCCTCTCCTTGTGTTGTACTCGGCTTGAGTCGAACGACCGTTTGCTCAGGTTCATCCGCGCAATCTACCACATGCCAGTTTTGGGTACGCACGTAACCATGAGAAGCTAAACCACTTTCAGATGCGTGAGCGCCGAACCAAGGCCAACAAATTGGGACCCCGCCCCTTATTGGATGCTGGCCGTCGAGCATGGCTTCTTTGCTTAACCAAAGTCGTTGCACATTATCGTGTTTAGGGATGAAGCTTAGAACATGGCCGCCGAATAAAGAGATAGTCGCATGGGCATGATCGTTATCGATGATCAGCATTTCGATATCATCTTGTGGAAGCAAAGATGCGGTTTTACATAGGTGCATAAAGAGAGACCCTTAAGATCAAAAAAAAGCAGTCACCTAGTGTAGATGACTGCCTTTTTACAATAAAGCGATATGGACTTATTTGCTGATGTGAGCAACCAAATCCAATACTTTGTTTGAATAACCAATTTCGTTATCGTACCAAGATACCAACTTCACGAAAGTGTCAGTAAGTGCAATACCAGCAGTGGCATCGAATACTGAGGTGCGGGTATCACCGATAAAGTCTTGAGATACCACAGCATCTTCTGTGTAACCCATGATCCCTTTAAGTTCACCTTCAGACGCTGACTTCATTGCTGCGCAAATTTGCTCGTATGTAGCCGGTTTTGCTAGGTTTACGGTTAAATCAACCACTGAAACGTCAGCAGTAGGTACGCGGAATGCCATACCAGTCAATTTACCGTTAAGCTCAGGGATAACTTTACCCACTGCTTTTGCAGCACCAGTAGATGAAGGAATGATGTTTTGAGACGCACCGCGTCCACCACGCCAATCTTTGGCTGATGGGCCATCAACGGTTTTTTGTGTTGCAGTTGTTGCGTGTACTGTGGTCATAAGGCCGTCAACGATACCGAAGTTGTCGTTAAGTACTTTAGCCAATGGCGCCAAGCAGTTGGTGGTACAAGATGCATTTGAAACAACTTCTTGTCCCGCGTAAGTGTCATGGTTAACACCCATAACAAACATAGGTGTGTCATCTTTAGATGGCGCAGAAAGCACCACTTTTTTGGCACCGGCGGTAATGTGTTTACGAGCAGTTTCGTCAGTTAAAAACAAACCAGTTGCTTCAACGACTACTTCAGCTTGAATGGCGTCCCATGCAAGTGCCGCAGGGTCACGCTCTGCAGTCACACGAATAGTTTTACCGTTGACGATAAGTTGTCCGTCTTGAACTTCAACAGTGCCTTTAAATTGACCGTGTGTTGAGTCGTATTTCAACATATACGCCATGTATTCTGCGTCTAACAAATCGTTAATACCGACTACTTCGATATCGCTGCGCTCACATGCTGCGCGAAAAACAAATCTACCAATACGGCCAAAACCGTTGATACCAATTTTAATAGTCATATATACATCCTCTAAACGGGTCGTAAGTTCGAACTCTAATTAAGCTGAATCAGCTTAATTGTGAAATATAATTACGAAATTATGGACTAAATGGATAAATAAGGCAAAATAATCGCTTAAAAATGTTATTTTGTTACAGATTTATTTAATGCAAACGTATTCAACTTCGCCTTGCGACACGTTTAGCTAATAATAGTCGGCTGAAAATAGTCTCCATTTATAGGAATCAAACGTTAATGACATCTTCATTGATTGATCAGCTTGTAGAACATCGCGGTATCGAATCAAATTACACCGATGCTTGGGGCAAGCCTGCGACTATCGAGTCGACCGTAAAGAAAAAATTACTGAACGTGATGGGATACAAGGTAGACGATCAAGCTGCTTTAGAAGAGCAGGTTAAACAGGGCATGATAAAAGATTGGTTAACTCCGTTAAATCCTGTTCATGTTCAGCGTAATAATGATGCCCTTTCATTTTTTGTTCGTTTGCCAATTGAATTGGTGACAGACGAATATACTGCCCAGATAACGCTAGAAAGTGGTGACGTTCAGCGCGTCACCTTTGAACCCATTGAGGGTGAGTTAGTCAATGTGAATCATATTGATGAAATAGAGTTTCATGAATATTTTATCTCGATTGAATGTAACTTGCCGTTGGGTTATCACACTCTTGCCTTAGTTGTGGATGATGAGTCACTCAGTGAAATGCGGGTGATTATTGCCCCTGATGCCTGTTATCAGCCACAAACTTTGGTTGACGGGAATAAAGTGTGGGGGCTAAGTGTGCAGTTATATTGTGTGCGCAGCGACCATAATTGGGGGATAGGGGACTTTAGTGATCTTGCTTATCTAACCGCTGAAGCCGCCAAAACGGGTGCAGATTTTATCGGACTAAACCCCATTCATTCTCTTTATCCGGCTAATCCAGGAGCATGCAGCCCGTATGGCCCGTCCTCGCGTCGTTGGCTGAACTTCATTTATATCGATGTCACCGCAATTGATGGCTTTCATCAACCAAGCGTACAGGCGATTGTGAATCAAGTTGATTTTAAAGAGTCTATTGATCACGCTCGCGCAGCGGACTTAGTAGATTATCCCAGCGTAACAAAGCTTAAGCTCGACGCCCTAAGCGCTGTTTTTGATTGGCAGGCTCAACAGTATTTGAGCAAGAATACGCAACAAAACCGCTCCTTTAAAGCATTCATAGAGCAAGGCGGTGAAAGTCTGCAGACTATTGCTGTATATGATGCACTGCAAGAAGACTTAGCCAGTAAAGGAAAGGCCTCTTGGGGCTGGCCGGTATTCCCTGATGAATATGCGGATTTTGATTCTCCCGCTGTGGCTAAATTCGCAAAAGCGAATGCCAAACGCGTGCAATTCTTCTTGTGGTTACAATGGCAAGCGGCATTGCAGTTTGAAAAAGCGAATAAAGTCGCTCTAGAGCACAAGATGCAAATTGGTCTATACCGTGATTTGGCCGTCGGGGTGAGTGAAGGCAGTGCTGAGATTTGGGGAAATAAAGCCTTGTACTGCACTGATGCCAGTGTTGGCGCGCCACCAGACATTTTAGGTCCTCTTGGCCAGACGTGGGGGTTGCCGCCGATGGATCCTCTCAAGCTATATGAGCAGGCTTATCAGCCTATCATTGATTTGTTTAGTTCGAATATGCATGCCACGGGCGCATTACGTATCGATCACGTGATGGCCTTATTGCGTTTGTGGTGGGTACCCAAAGGTGATAGCGCCAAGCAAGGCGGCTATGTTTATTATCCAGTGGATGATTTGTTAGCCATTCTAGCGCTGGAGAGCCATCGTAATCAGGCTATGGTAATCGGTGAAGATTTAGGTACTGTACCAGAAGAAATCCGCGAAAAACTGGCTGATAATGGCGTGTATTCGTACCGTGTGTTCTTTTTCGAGCAAGCTAAAGACGGCGGTTTTTTCTCACCAAGTCATTATCCTGTGCAGTCAATGTCTACGTTGACCACGCACGATATGCCTACCTTAAATGGCTTCTGGCACTGCGATGACTTGCAATTGGGTAAGACCTTGGGTTTGTATCCAACAGAAGAGATACTTGCAAGCTTGTACCAGAGCAGACATGATAACAAACAGGCCATCTTAGATACCTTACATGGACACGGTTCTATTTCTGAGGAGATCAGTCGTGATGTCAATCAGGTAGGGATGACCAAGGCATTAAATTTTGGTATGCAAACTCATATGGCGAGCGGTTCAAGTTCCCTATTGAGTTTGCAACTAGAAGACTGGTTAGAAATGGACGAACCCGTTAACATTCCAGGTACGTTCAATGAATACCCAAATTGGCAACGTAAGCTTTCACATAGTTTACAGGATATTTTTGCTAACAGTGAGCTGCAGTCACTCGCTCACCGCTTGACCGAGGTAAGACGTCAAGCAAAACAATAATATAATCTAGGCGGCCTGTATGTCAGGCCGCCAACACTGCAAGGCGGCACAATGCAAATAGAAACACAGCTTCAACGCGCTCAATGTACCCTTCCTTTTTCCCACTTAGGTGTTAAAAAAACTAACAAAACGTTTTCCATCACAGCTTGGGTGCCCAATGCCAGTGAAATAAGTGTGGTTGATTTATCCACTGAAAAGGTCATAGGTAAACTTAAAAGGCAAGGCAAGAGCGATCTGTTTAGTGCTGAGTTTACTAAAGGCAAGCCCCCAGCAGTCTATGCCTTCGAGGTAAAAAACGCTCAAGATACGTATCGCATCATTGACCCGTACCAATTTCAAGAACAAGCCTTTCATGCCGTGCATTTTGTCGACCACCTGCCAAAAAATGTCTATCAACAGTTGGGTGCACAATTAATTGAATTAGATGTTGGTTTGAAAAACGCTGTTTCTGCCACTCGATTTGCCGTGTTTGCTCCGAATGCAAGTGCGGTATCGGTTATCGGTGATTTTAATTACTGGGATGGTTCATGTTTACCCATGCAAAAAACCGATTTTGGTTATTGGGTACTGGTGGTTCCAGGCGTGAAAGCTGGTGATAAATACAAGTACCAAATCAAAGATGGACAGGGGAATGAGCTACCCCATAAAGCCGATCCTGTTGGTTTTTATGCTGATCAATATCCATCTCATGCGTCTGTTGTGTTTGATCATGAGCAATACCAATGGAATGACAGTCAATGGCAGCAACAAGTTCAGGGCGATAAGTATGCGCAAGCCATGAGTATCTATGAAGTTCACTTAGGCTCATGGAAGCGCCCCGACAGCCAGTCAGGGGAAACGTTTTTAACCTATCGCGAGCTGGTCAACGAGCTTATTCCTTATGTAAAAGATATGGGGTATACCCATTTAGAGCTTCTGCCTATTTCTGAGTTTCCCTTCGATGGTTCTTGGGGTTATCAGCCCGTTGGTTTATTTGCTCCGACGAGTCGTTTTGGTGGGCCTGATGACTTCAAATACTTTGTCGATCAGTGTCACCAAAATGGTATTGGCGTGATCATTGATTGGGTACCAGCGCACTTCCCAGAGGACGGCCATGGTTTGGCGCGCTTTGATGGTTCTCATGTCTACGAATATGAAGATCCGCGCAAAGGCTGGCACCCAGATTGGAACTCGTGTATTTATGATTTTGGTAAAGATACCGTGCGCCAATTTTTGGTCGCTAATGCGTTATTCTGGTTAGACAAGTACCACATTGATGGCCTTCGTGTTGATGCGGTGGCATCTATGCTGTATTTGGATTATTCACGAGAGGACGGTGAGTGGGTGCCCAATGTCGATGGTGGTAATCATAACTACGAAGCGATCAGTTTACTCCAGTGGATGAACAAAGAAGTCTATTCTCACTATCCGAATGCCATGACCATAGCCGAGGAATCTACCTCATTTGCGAAAGTGTCCCGTCCGGTATTTGAAGGAGGATTAGGCTTTGGTTTTAAATGGAATATGGGCTGGATGCATGACTCGCTGCACTATATTTCAAAAGATCCTTCTTATCGTCGCTATCACCATGGTGAAATGACATTTTCGATGGTGTATGCATTTGATGAAAGTTTCGTATTGCCCATTTCTCACGATGAAGTGGTGCATGGTAAAGGCTCGCTACTGCGTAAAATGCCTGGTGATGAATGGCAACAAGCGGCAAACCTGCGTTGTTATGCAGCATTTATGTATGCTCACCCAGGTAAAAAACTCAATTTTATGGGCAATGAAATAGGCCAATCAGCAGAGTGGAATCATGACAGCTCAGTCAATTGGCATTTGCTGGAGTTTGACAAGCATAGTGGTATACAAGCGCTCTATCGTGATTTAAATCAGATTTATACTCAGTACCCTGCGTTGCACGAGCTGGATCACGATTACCGTGGTTTTGAGTGGATAGATCATGAAAACGCTGAGCAAAGTACTTTGGTCATGTTGCGCCAATCAAAAGATGCTAAGCAGCAATTGTATGCGGCTAGCAATTTTACTCCTGTCCCACGTACCAACTTTAGATTTGGTGTGAAAGCGTTGGGCGAATACAGCGTGTTATTGAATACAGATGACAAACAATATTGGGGTAGTGGCCACAGCTTGAATAAAACCGTCAAGGCCGAAGCAGTGCCATGGAACAATCAAGCGTATTCTATTAGTGTGTCATTACCGCCGTTGGCAACGATATTTATTTTGTATAAGGGTAAGTAAACCATGACAGCAGTTAATTATCGAGTTCAGTCGGGTAGTGCTTTGTTTTTAGGAGCCGTGCTTGATGAGGGAGGATGTAATTTTGCGGTTCATTGTCCTAATGCTGATTCGGTTAAGCTTTGTCTTTTTAGCGAAAAGGACGAAGAGCAAATTGCTATTATCGACATGCCCGCAAAAACTGGCAAGGTATGGCATTGTTACGTAGAAGGCATTCAGGCAGGGCAGTTATACGGGTATCGCACATCAGGGGCTGATCATGATGCGTCAGGTTCGCGCTTTTTGCCTGAGAAATTATTAATTGACCCATACGCGAAAGCCCTTAGTCGTCCCATGTTTTGGGATGCTAAGTTATACGCTGGCGATAGCCAAAAAATGGTGGCTAAAAGCGTTGTTGTGGCAAACTCAGGTAAGCAAGAGCGTCCCGCGAAACCGAATACGCCGCTTGATCACACCATACTCTACGAAGCGCATGTTAAAGGCATGACGGCGCAGCACCCAGACGTACCGACAAAATTGCAGGGTACCTACTTGGGTATGTGCCAGCCGTGTATTATTGAGCATTTAAAAGACTTAGGGATCAGTGCAGTACAATTAATGCCTGTGGCAGCCTTTATGCCCGAGCCATACATTACCAATAAAGGTTTGACTAATTATTGGGGCTACAACCCAATCAATTATTTTAGTCCCGAGCCAAGGTATGTTATCGATGATGCTATCGCAGAATTTAAAACCATGGTCGACTGCTATCACGAAGCGGGCATCGAGATCATACTGGACGTGGTGTTTAATCATACCGCTGAAGGCGGCTTAGACGGGCCAGTGCTGTCTTTTAAAGGACTAGATAACTCGTCTTTTTACCTGTTTGAGCGCAACGAATACGGCGCGATTGACTACAACAAATTTGTCAACAATTCAGGCTGTGGTAATAGTGTTAATACTGCCTTTCCTTATGTACTCAAAATGGTTATGGATGCCTTACGTTATTGGGTGCAAGAAATGGGAGTGGATGGATTCCGCTTCGATTTAGCGGCGAGTTTGGGTCGCGACCCTTATGAGTTTTCAGCCCTGTCTGGTTTCTTTAGAACTATTCGTCAAGATCCAGTGCTGATCGGCTGCAAGTTAATTGCAGAGCCTTGGGATATTGGTCATGGTGGATATCGCCTAGGTCAGTTTCCGTCAAATTGGTTGGAATGCAACGACAAATATCGCGATACCGTGCGGGCATTTTGGCGCGGTGATAAAGGCACTACCAGTGACTTTGCCACGCGTTTACTTGGCTCTCGAGACGTTTTTCCAAAAGAAAGCCGTTCGATATTAACCTCGGTAAATAACGTTAGCTACCACGACGGCTTTACGCTACAAGATATGGTCAGTTATCAAGAGCGTCATAATGAAGCAAATGGTGAGCAAAACCGCGACGGTCATGGGCATAATTTATCGGCCAATTACGGGGTAGAAGGCCCCACAACAGACACCGATATTATTGCCATACGCGAACAGCAAAAGAGAAATTTATTTACCACCCTGTTGCTCTCACAAGGTATTCCCCATGTACTTGGCGGAGATGAGTTAAGTCGCACACAACAGGGTAATAACAATGCCTATTGCCAAGATAATCCCATCAGTTGGTTAGACTGGGACTTAGATGAAAATAAGCGACAGTTTTTAGCGTTTTGTCAGCATGTTATCAATATTCGTAAAGAAAGTGTGTTGCTTCATCACTTGCAACTTCGAGATGATAATTTTGATTTGTCGCACAATGTGGCAAAAATTTATTGGTACCGCTCTGACGGGGCACGAAAACTCGAAGATGATTGGCATGACCCTGATAACCAATGCTTTGCCGTTGAGCTACGGGGTGAAGAATATGAAACCGGTGAAACCACTGAACATTGGCTTATTGTATTTAATGCCAGCGACCATGACGTGCAGTTTAATTGTCCGACTTATGTGCCAAATCAACGTTGGAAATTAACCCTAGATACGCGCTACGCAGACCTGCGTAAGCAACCTGAAGTGGTGGTACAAAATTGCTATAAACAGGCCAGTAACAGTATTTGCCTATTTAACGCCATATAAAGCCATGCAAACGGTAGGGGGCCACTGCACTGAATGAGTCAATAAAATTTTGTCTAGAAAAAGCGAAAGTGGCCCCCATATTTATTGCAAACAATGGCAAAGTTTGAGGTAAATTTATGAAGTTAACTGAACAAGAGTGGCGCCAAAGACTAAGTGATGAAGAGTTTCGTGTCACCCGACAAAAAGGAACTGAGCGTCCTTTTACTGGTGAATTACTCAATAATGAGGCGCTAGGTGATTATGTGTGTCGTTGTTGCGGTGAAAAGTTGTTTGATGCTGAGGATAAATTTGATGCGGGTTGTGGTTGGCCTTCATTTTCAGCGCAAAGTGCTGAGAAAAACGTCGAATTCCATCAAGATAATAGCCATGGCATGCAACGCGTTGAAATAGTATGTAAGCATTGTGACGCGCATTTAGGGCATGTGTTCAACGATGGCCCTCAACCTACAGGTGAGCGCTTTTGTGTCAATTCGGCTTCTTTATCGTTCAATAAAAGTACTGAATAACGGCTTGTTAGCGGAAAAATGGAATTAAATAGTCGCAGAACTGAAAAAAACGCATAAATTCACATTTATTTTATGAAAGTTTTTTTCAGTTGTTGCGCGTTTTTTGTACAAAGAATTGCAAGTACCTACAGTAAAAACCTTCTGTCTTCGATATTTTCTATATATACAAATGCCTTATCTTTTAACGCTTCAGTATCGACCGTTGACGGTAATGCGCGTCTTATCTCCGTAAGGCTTATGTTCTGTACATCAAATTCACTCGCAACATAAGCCCATACGTAGGCATCAGCATAGTTTTCCTGTTTAAGGTTTATGGTACTTAAGCTAACAAATATATCTGTGTCTATTTCTTGGTCTTCTGAATACAGAGACAAAGCAGTAAATAAAGCGTGTTTCGCCTTGTCTAAATCAAACTTAACGTAATAAGAAGCGAGCCCTAATTGCAGGCTTGGCGTATTCAGTTTTCCTTGCTTTTCAAGCGCTAAGAAGTGCTTCAATGCCTCTTGTTTTCCAAAGCGAGACCAGTGATAAAGCAGCAAGTGGGGTTCTTTAGAGTTACGCGTTTTATGTATTAGACGGTTTAATTCGCGCTCTGCATTTACGGCTGCTTGTCTGCGTTTGGTTTGCTTTTCTACCTGTACAATATGCTCTATTTGCGCCGCGTTATTAATGCAGACTTTATACTTCTCAAAATCTTCTAATAAATAGTAATCGAGTAACTCACTAGGGGATTGGTCGTAGGCATATCGATGCTTGATAATGCGGCTTTTCTCGGCCAAGCACCAACCATCAGGGTTAAGATCAGCGCAAAATTCGGCGTGTTCTTCACATATTCTAGTGGCCGTCATCGGAAACAATACATCGCACCCCGCGACGGCAAAAATAGACAACAGTACGCCTGCAATTCGCATAAAACCTCTTGTAGTTAATTTACTAATATATTGCCATTTTAGAACACAAATTACTGAATTTAGTAAATTTTCAACAATTTGGCGCATTTACTTCCTTTGATTAGAATAACGGCCCATTTTGCTTTATCCAAGCAATCTCGTCGCTTTTTATGAGCCAACCTACGTTTTTTGAGAGTTTTTAAAGATCATGAATCAACAATCTGAACAAGCATTAATGAGCAGTTGGCAAGAACGTCAAGAATACGCGGAGCGTATGTTGCCGTTACTGGGGAATTTGTATCGCAATAAAGCCATTGAAATATCAATTTATGGTCGTCCCATGCTTGGGGCTTCAACCATCGACATCATTAAAGCTCACCGTACCGTTCGCCTAAAAGAAGGTACGAAGCTGCGTTTACGCGAGAGCTGGCCTTTACTTGAAGAGTTAAGCAAATTACCGCTTGCGCCTGCGCAAATTGATCTTGGAAAGTTAGCCTATGCATTTCATTTTAAAGATGAACATAAAGGCAAAAGTATCGAGCAATACCTAAAAGAAGAGCTTGCTGATATTTTAGATATTGATGACAGTCATACCGCACAAGATGTCGTACTTTATGGCTTTGGCCGAATCGGACGTTTGTTAGCTCGACTATTGATTGAGCGCCAAGGGAAAACCAATAAATTACGTTTACGGGCGATAGTGGTTCGTGGCGGCAAAGAAGGCGACTTAGAAAAGCGCGCCAGCTTGTTACGCAGAGATTCAGTGCACGGCCCTTTCAATGGCAGCATCACAGTTGACAAAGAACGCAATGCCATTAAAGCAAATGGCTCATATATTCAGGTCATATACGCTAACGCACCCAGTGAAGTGGATTACAGCAAATATGGTATTGAAAACGCCATTGTCGTGGACAATACCGGTATGTGGCGCGATGAGGCTGGGCTAGGGCAGCACTTAACATCCAAAGGGGTGAAAAAAGTCCTGTTAACGGCTCCGGGTAAAGGCGCAATTAAAAATATCGTTTATGGGGTAAACCAAACCGATATCCAATCGCAAGATACTATTTTGTCTGCAGCAAGCTGCACCACAAATGCAATTACGCCTGTGCTTAAAGCGCTGGATGAAGAATACGGCATTAATGGCGGGCATGTCGAAACGGTGCACTCTTTTACCAATGATCAAAATCTCATTGATAATTTCCATAAAGCGGATCGCCGTGGGCGCAGTGCTGCATTGAATATGGTGATCACTGAAACGGGAGCGGCAAGCGCTGTGGCGAAAGCCTATCCGCAACTTGAGGGTAAGTTAACGGGGAGTTCTATACGCGTTCCTACGCCGAATGTGTCACTGGCTATTTTAAATTTACACTTGTCTCAAGAGACTGATAAGGCACAAATAAATGCCTTCTTACGCGATGTTTCATTGTTTTCACCGCTACAAAATCAAGTGGATTACACCAGCTCAAAAGAAATTGTGTCGACTGATTTAGTAGGTTCGCGAGCTGCATCTGTGGTGGACTCTCAAGCCACAATTGTCGCGGGTAATAGAGCCACTTTGTATGTGTGGTATGACAATGAATTTGGTTACAGCTGCCAAGTATTGCGCGTGGTGCAGGATATGGCGGGTCTGTATTACCCAAATTTACCAAAGGTACAATAATCTTTTTATAACGTAAAAACCGAGTTTCTGAGTGGGCGTGTTACTTTCTTGTTTAGGTAGCACGCCTTTTTTGTATAGGTCTTTTTGTACGGGAAATAAACAATACGTTTTGCTGTGGCAAACAATGTCTCTGACTATCACAGCATGGCTCAGCTTTGCAGGATAAAATGTTGTAATTCTGCTGACAAAAAACAGCGCATCTTTGGCTTTTTAGCCTGACATTATGCTAAATTGACCGCGGTTAAATTAGATGGACAGTTAATGTGAGAATTAGTAGCAATTTTGACAGTGGTAATATTCGCGTTATATCAACGCACAGCGAAAGCGACATTCAGCTCGCAATTAATAAAGACAACCAATCAGACTTTTATCAATGGTTTCATTTTAAATTAGATACCCGCCTTTGGATATCACATCGCCTCACTATTACCGACCTCGAAAAATCAGCGTACCCTGAAGGCTGGAAAAACTACCAAGCCGTTGCATCTTACGATAGACAAGAGTGGTTTCGTGTCGAAACTGAATTTGACGGCAATAACCTTATCATCGAGCATACACCTGAGCAGGGGCAAATCTACTTTGCCTATTTTGCGCCTTATGGTTACGAGCGACATTTAGATTTACTTGCTTGGGCACAAACTAATGATTTGTGTGAAGAGACATTTCTAGGTAACACATTAGATGGCCGAGACATGTCAATGTTGACCATAGGGGAACCCGGTGAAGGGAAAAAGGCAATTTGGATCACTGCACGACAGCACCCAGGCGAAACCATGGCCGAGTGGCTTGTTGAAGGGCTTTTAGAGCGCTTGTTGGACGAGGATGATGGTCTAGCACGGTTGTTGTTAGATAAAGCGGTCTTCTATGTTGTGCCAAATATGAACCCGGATGGTTCGGTGCGAGGCCATTTACGCACTAACGCTAAAGGAGTTAATTTAAATCGTGAGTGGGCAACGCCGAGTATGGACAACAGCCCAGAAGTATTTTTAGTGACGGAAAAAATGCAGCAAACGGGCGTAGATTTGTTCCTAGATATGCACGGTGATGAAGCGCTACCTTATAATTTTGTCGCCGGTAGTGAAGGCAACCCTAACTACGATGGACGAATAGCACAGCTAGAAAGCACATTTAAAAATGCGCTGTTAACCGCAACGCCTGAGTTTCAGGATGTTTTCGGTTACGATAAAGACGAACCAGGCAAAGCGAATATGACAGTGGCAACTAATGCGATTGCTCATGCGTTTTCGTGCTTGGCGTACACCTTAGAAATGCCGTTTAAAGATAATATTGAAATACCGGATACGGCCTATGGCTGGTCACCTATTCGCTGTAAGCAACTTGGTCAAGACGTACTCGTTGCGATACGTGCGGTGGTAGACGAGCTGCGCTAATCAGCGTATCTGTAAGCTTTATGATCCAACTTAAAATAATAAGATCACAATAATAAAACTATAACGATTAAAAACAAAAAAGTAAGGGGAACAGTGTGGAAGGCTTTCATGATTTATTAAAAATGTTAGATGGAATGCTTGGGGGCGCTTGGTGGTTTCCTTATGTGCTGCTAGGAACAGGTTTGTTTTTTACAATTTACCTTAAATTCCCACAAGTGCGTTTTTTTAAGCACGCTTGGCAAGTGGTAACGGGTAAATATGATAAAAAAAGCTCTGAAGGGGATACCACGCATTTTCGAGCATTAACCACTGCATTATCAGGTACAGTTGGAACGGGGAATATCGGTGGAGTGGCGTTTGCTATCTTCTTAGGCGGCCCAGCGGCACTTTTTTGGATGTGGGCGACCGCGTTCTTCGGTATGACAACAAAGTTTGTTGAGGTGACGTTATCTCATAAATACCGGGTTAAAACAGCTGACGGAACCATGGCAGGCGGCCCAATGTACTACATGGACAGACGCTTAAATATGAAATGGCTTGCTGTTGCGTTCGCGATTGCTACGGTAATCAGTTCCTTTGGTACGGGAAATCTTCCTCAAAGTAATAATATTGCGGCCAGTATTGAGTCAACTTTTGGTTTCGACCCTCTAGTGGTAGGCAGCATCTTAGGTGTATTGCTTGGCTTAGTTATTTTAGGCGGCATTACGCGTATTGCTGCGGTTACCTCTAAAATCGTACCTTTGATGGCATTGATTTACTTGATAGGTGCTATGGCGGTTATTTTCTCAAATCTTGAGAATATTGGGCCTGCTTTTGCGTCAGTTATCGGTGATGTGTTTACCGGCTCTGCGGCGACTGGAGGCTTTTTAGGGGCGACCATTGCTTACGCATTTAACCGAGGCGTAAACCGCGGATTATTCTCGAACGAGGCGGGCCAAGGTTCAGCGCCTATTGCTCACGCAGCGGCGAAAACCGATGAGCCGGTGTCTGAGGGTATGGTGTCTATTTTGGAACCCTTCATTGACACCATTATTATTTGTACTATCACAGGTTTGGTTATTTTGTCGTCAGGGGTGTGGAAAGAAAAGCATCAAAACGTCTTTGACCGCAGTGATATGATGATAGTTGCTGGCACTTACACGGATACGGATGAGAGTGATCGCCAAGCCTTGTATGCGTATATCAATGATCTTGATACCTCAACCGTCGAGCCTTTTAATGGCGAGATTCAAATCGTTAATGGTAAATCCATTAGCAGTGGCTATACGTTATTGAACGCACGCTCAGTAGCTGAAGAGGTTAAATTTACTTTCGGTGAAGATGAAGATTTATTCACTGGTAAATTGAAAGTCGTTGATGGTGGCCTGATTAAAGACAACATAGTCGTCTCGGGTAAGTCGCTGATCCATTCTGCGAGTCTTACGGCTCTGGCATTTACCAAAGGGTTCTTTGGTGAATCAGGAAAATACATTGTATCGATTGGCTTGTTATTGTTCGCGTTTTCAACAGCGATAGCGTGGTCCTATTACGGTGACCGCGCGATGACCTATTTATTAGGGCCGCGATCAGTCATGCCATATCGAGTGGTGTACGTATTCGCCTTTGTTTGGGCGGCCGTATCAGATACCACTTTGGTATGGACACTTTCTGCCGTCGCCATAGTCGTAATGACATTACCGAACTTATTAGGCATATTTTTACTGCGTAAAGAAATGAAAGAATCAGTCAATCAATACTGGGATGATTTTAAGAAAGAACATAAATCGTAATTAGTGTGATAGTGCACCAAGCGCGGCATTGTCCGCGCTTTTGCGATCTGATGTTAAGGTCAAATAGTTAACCATAAAAGTAGTGGAGTGAATAATGGCATTAATTGATTGCCCATCGTGCAATAAAAAAGTCTCTGATAAAGCCGAAGAATGTAACCATTGCGGTTTTGCTTTAGGCCAAGCAAGCGAAGAGGACATTGCTCGTAAACGCAATTTACAGAAATACTTGAAGTCACAAAAAATTCAAACCCAATCAATGATAGCCATGCTCATGTTTGTAACAGGGTTTGGTTTTATGTATTGGGGCGGGGCTGTACCAGGTGAATTGCAATATAACATTGCAGTGGGCGTGGCAGTCATTGGCTTTGTTTGGTACATCGTTAATCGTGTGCGTCTCGTTTTCGTCAAGAAGTCTAATTAATGAACCCAGAAATGTTACTTAAATCGATGACCCCAGAGGTTTATCAAAAATTATTGCAAGCGGTTGAAACCGGTAAATGGCTGGATGGCAACCGATTAACCGAAGCACAGCGCGAAACGACTATGCAGGCTGTGATGTTATATCAAGCGAAAGTGCTGAAATCTGATCAGCATATGACGGTCGGTGCAAGCGGTGAAATAGTGCAAAAAAGTCGCCAGCAATTCAAGCAAGAGCTTAATGACAAAAACACCATAGCGCGGTTTACCGAAAATGATATTTAAAAAACTGTTTCGCCCTAAGCACCAAGACCTTAAACCCGCGGTGCGGATTGCTGCAATTGATTCTTTGTCTGGTGAGGTGCCAGAACAAAAGTCGATTTTACATGAACTGGCCTTTAATGATGAAGATGTGAACGTTAGTTTGGCTGCTTTAAGCAAGTTAAACAGCTTCGTGCTCTGGTATAAAATGTCTGAAATTGCTAAGAGCGAACGCGTCTTAAAGCGCGCTCAGCAAATGGTCGAAAATACCTTATTTGGCGATGATGAAAGTGTGTTAAGCCAACAAAAAAAGCGTGAGTTTGCGTATGAATGCAAAAACAATAAGCTACTAGAGCGCTTGATTAAACAGCCTTGGGTGCAGCAAGAGCCTAAATTAGTGCTGCATATTTTGTCAGTGTTGAACAAGCCGCAATTAGCATTACCTATATTATTAGCAAGCCAAGATAGTGATTTGCAACAGGCGCTACTGGTATACGCTGATAGCCCGGCAAGCTTGCAAAAAATCATTAAAAAGGCGCCTGGTGAGCATATTAAGTCTTTAGCAAAAAACAAACTCGAGCAAATAGAGTTTGCCAAAACACAGCCTGTTGCCTTAGAAAAGAGCACTCGCCTTGTGTTGTCGCGCTTGCTGGCCCTTAGAGAACAGCGCGATTATGCTAAGTTGCTGGACACACGCAGTAAACTAAATCAAGAATATGCCCAATATTCAGCTCAATTTGATTGTCTTTCAGCTGATAAACGTCAAGAGTTTATAACGAAATTCGATGAGCTTAGTAGCAAGTTAGACATTTTGGATGCAGAGCTGGCACCCTTGTACCACGCAGAACAAAAGAAACGTTACCTAGCAGACGCTGTTCAACATGCCACTGCCGATACGCAAGCCATGCAGGTTTGGTTGTCTGACATGCTCGCAGGGGATATTTCGAGTATTACCCTGGCACAAACTGAGCAAGCGCAAACAGAGATTCAAAACCGCACTGGCCGAATTGAAAACTTGATACTGGAAGCTGATTCAGTGGGCATGGCATCACAAAAGGCTGCGTTAAACTCGTTGCTTGTTGCATTGCAAAAGCGCCAGCATACCTTTAATCATCTTCCCGCATTTCAAGACTCACTGAAACAAGCCGATGCCTTGATAACGGAATTTGCCCAAATGGCGGTTCCCGAGCAAGCGATTGACGTGCAACAAGCTCAACACGTGCTTAAAGAAAAGCAGGGTCAATGGCGTAAATTGCGTGAGTCATATCAGGACAGCTGGCCTAAAGCACTAGATAAACAATTTAGCGCTTTGCAGCAAACCTGGCAAAGCGCAATTAAAGCTCTGACTGTTGGCATCTCAAAAGAGGTTAGTCGTATTCGTAGCAAAGCCAAAGCCATCGAGGTACTTATCGAACAAGGTAAGTATAAAGCGGCAATAGGGCTGTTTGCTAAGGTGAGTAAGTGGTTTGATGCCTTACCTGAGCCGGAAAAAAAGCGTAACGAACGTACGTATGAGCAGGTTAGTAGCAAAATAGAAGAGTTGAAGTCATTGCAGGCCTATATTGCTATGCCACGCAAACCCGCCTTACTTGAAGAGGCAGAAGCGTTAGTGAAAGCAAACCTGTCGGTGTCACTTCGCGCAGAACAAGTCAAAGAGTTACGCCGGCGATGGAATAGCTTAGGGGTGTTAAATACCCCTGAGGATGACGCGTTAAACGCGCAGTTTGACACGTTAATTGAGCAAGCGTTTGCACCTTGTCGTGAGCATTTTGAAAAGCAACAAGCTCAGCGCGAGAGCAACCTTGTGCAAAAGCAAGCATTGATCGTTGAGGTTACTGACTTAGCAGAGCAAAGCTTAGAAGCAAGTGAGTTGAGCAAAGTGGTTCAACAGCTGCAACAAAAATGGCAAAAAATCGGCGATGTAGACTTCACTGTTAAGACAGAATTAAACAACGCATACCGTCAAGCCCTGGCCCCCCTTAAAAAGCAAATTGAGGCGTATTTCAATGAAAATGCTGCTCAAAAGCAGGCATTGATTACCCAAGCTCAAGGGTTAAGCTCAGTAGACGATGTCACGCAAGCCATCGAACAGGCAAAGGCGTTACAGGAAAAATGGAAGCAAGTAGGGCAGGTACAACGTAAGTCTGAAAACCTGCTGTGGAACCAGTTTCGTGAAGCTAACGATGCCGTGTTTGCGAAGCGAAAAGCACACAATCAACACCAGAAACAGGCCAATGACGCCCAAGTTTCAGCGGTCAATGGGCTATTGGCAAATATGCAGCAGTCAATCAACGCCGCACAGAGCATCAGTGAACTGGATGAAACGCGCGCTGTTGAAGCTGATTTAGAAGCACAACTATCTGCGTTACCTAAGGGTCTAAGCTCAGGTTTGTTTCGCCGTTTAACAGGGCTGGGTGAGGAGCGCCAAGCAAAACGCGCCAGCCTAGAGCTACAAGCGAAGACACAAAGTTTTAGCAAGTTATTTGATGTGTTGAAACGCTGGGAAACTCCGGCTTTACCTGAGGAAATAGATAGCTTACCTAGCCAGTGGCAGCAATCGTTTAAAGCGTTAGCGCAACATGATGTTCCGCGGCTAAATTTAACATTGATGCTTGAGATCGTTAGCGATGTTCCATCACCCCAGACGGACGATTCATTACGCAAAGAAATACAGTTGCAACTGATGGCGGATAAACTGCAACAAGGTGTTGAGTATGATAAGGCGTCCTTGTTAAAACGTTGGATACAACATGGTCCTGTTGCTCAGCAAGAGCAGGTTTTATTAACTCGTGCCCAACGATGCTTTGCGTAACTTATCTTTTCTAAGGTTTTACATTCGTTTTGCCTAGCCAGCCTGGGCAAAACGAATGGCATTAACCAACATATAGTGAAATAAATTGAATACTTCGAATACAACCTCTTCCAGCATTCGTTTGAACAAGTTCATCAGTGATTCTGGTTTTTGCTCTCGCAGAGAAGCAGATAAATTAATTGATAGCAACCGAGTGACTATCAATGGTGTTATTCCCGAATTAGGCACTAAGGTGTTGCCAGGTGACGAAGTACGAGTGGATGGCAACTTGGTTAAAGCAAGTGCAGAAAATAAGTCAGACAGAGTATATTTGGCTTATCACAAGCCGGTTGGTGTCACCTGCACCACAGAGCGCCATGTGAAAGGGAATATTATTGATGCGATTGGCCATCGGGAGCGCATTTTCCCTATTGGGCGCTTAGACAAACCTTCTGAAGGGTTGATCTTTTTGACCAGCGACGGGGACATAGTCAATAAAATTCTGCGCGCCGAAAATGCCCATGACAAAGAGTACATAGTGACGGTGGATAGACCGCTTACCGAGCGCTTCATACAGGCTATGGCGGCTGGTGTGCCCATACTCGACACTGTCACCAAACCCTGTACGGTAACCATGCAAAGCAAATTCGTCTTTCGAATTATTTTAACGCAAGGCTTAAATCGTCAAATTCGGCGTATGTGTGAGTACTTAGGCTATGGCGTGACTAAGCTAAAGCGCAGTCGCATCATGTCTATTCGTTTAGCAGGGTTAAAAGTAGGACAGTGGCGCAATTTGACGCCCGATGAAATGCACGAAATCAACAGTGCGGTGGCGGGCTCGACGAAAACAGCCGAGGACGCTAAGCACAAAACGGACACTGCCGTGCCAGATAAGCGTACAAATCATGTTGCAAAACGAAGCGGTAATCGAGGATTGAAGTCGGATAGAGGACCAGAGCGAAGCCAAGTGAAAAATCACTCTGCATCATCAGCTAAAACTAGCTCCCGCCGCGCGCCAAAAAGATAATAACTACACTTATATCACGCTTAGAAAAAGACGAGAGCAGTAATGCTCTCGTCTTTTTTTGACTCAATGGTTCGCTATTTTTCAAGCGTGAGAGTGTCGATATGACTCAAGCTCTTAACAGCATTAGAGCTGGTACGTGTATTTCAACAGAGATAGCACGATAGCGGAATAACAAATCGAAATTGGCAGGCCAAATTTCACAAAGTGCTTAAATTTATAATTGCTTGCGCTAAATACCAGTAAATTTGTTTGATAACCGTAGGGTGAAATAAAGCTTGCGCTTGCAGCAAATGCGACGGCTAAGGCTAAGGGCATTAACGGCACACCTAAACTTTCTACTAAGCCATAAGCAAAGGGAAACATTAATGCTGCCGCAGCATTATTGGTGACGACTTCGGTTAATAACAGGGTGGTGAGGTAAATAATGACCAGAGCGATAAACGGGCTTGAGCTTGTCATATAAGGCTCAAGAACGTTAGTGAGCAAGGTAATAACTCCAGCACCTTCAAGCGCACTGGCAAGGCTCAACGCGCCAACAATCACGATGATAAGCTCTAAAGGCAAGTGACGTTTTACTTCGTTCATTGACGTGACATGGGTTGCTACTAACACTGCTAAGAAAAAGAGTAATCCTGTGGCCAGTGGGACAACGCTCGCTGCCGCTAGCGCAATTGTCAAAATAAACCCACCTAGGGTTATCCACTCTTGTTTATTGAGTAGTTTTTTCGCGACCTTTTTCTCAGATAATATAAAAAAGTTCTTGGTTAAATTCTGACGCTGAACAAAGTCAGGGCCAGTGGCCAGTAATAAAAAGTCCCCAGATTGAAGTTTTATTTCCCCCAGTTTACCGGACAGTGTTTCCCCATCTCGGCGAATGGCTACAACCGCCGCGTCAAACAATGCCCTGAATCCGATGCTTTTAAGGGTTTTCCCAATAATCTGTGCGCGGTTTGAAATAATCACCTCTGTGAGGTTATCACGCAGTAAACCATTTGACTCAGCAAACAGAGACAAACCTTTAATGTGACTTAGGTTATCTACTTTTTGGATATCACCAGAAAAAATCAATTTATCGTTTTGTTGTATCACCAGGCCCGGATTGACTGGGCTAATGAGTTGACCGTTGCGAACCACTTCGACTAAGAATAAATCAGGTAGGTTTCGCAAGTGATTTTGTTCAACGCTTTTACCGATTAACTCAGAGTCCGCTTCTACTTTAGCCTCGATAAAATAACTGTTGTATTGGCGGTTTTTATTTTCGATTGAAGGCAACATAGGGCTGAGCAGAAACATCAATAAACCACAGCTGAGACCGGCGATAAGACCATACAGCGTGAAATCCCAAAAGTTAAAGCCAGCGTGACCATGCTCACGCATAAAACTATCGACGATCAGGTTTGTTGAGGTACCAATTAGCGTTACCGTGCCACCTAGAATAGCTGCATAGGAAAGCGGGATAAGCAAACGTGAAGCAGGATGGTATTGATTCTGTTTTGTCGGGCCGATCAGGCTGGCAACCACCGCTGTATTGTTTAAAAAAGCGGATGAAACAAAAGTAAGCCCGAATAATCGCCAATAGCTGTGTTTAAAGTTTGCCACTATCAAAGTCCGGCCAAGACGTTTTACCAACGAAGTTTTGTCTACGGCGGTGCTGACAATGAGCAACAGCACCAAGGTAATTAAACCTTGGTTAGTGAAATTATTCGCTATGTTTGAAAGAGACAGTTGCTGGCTCAATAAGAGCGCGAGCAGTGTACCTGCAAAAATAGAAGAAGGGCGCTTATTCGTCAGAATAAGCGCCGCTAATGTACCGGTAAATATTGCTAATACCAGAAACTGGTTTATGTCCATATAGTATCGACGTTGCGCCTACAGCTTAGTGATATCGGTAGCATTCCAATGAGGGAAGTGCTTTCTGACTAACGCGTTAAACTCAAGTTCAAATTCCGAAAATTCAGCTTTTGCACTTGATTCTTGCGCTGTGTCAATCACCATACCGGCGCCTACTGTGCTGTTAGTGAGACGGTCGATGATAATGAATGCACCTGTTTCACGGTTTTTCGTATACGGATCACAAGCGACAGACTGGGTCAGTTTAATTTTACCGACGCCAATTTCATTTAGATTAAGGCGCACTGCCTCCTTGTGTTCCATGGTGTTAACGTCAATCTGATAATCGATATTCGTTACGCTACCAGGAACAAACTTAGTGGCGAATTTGAAACCATACTGCTTGTTAGGCATTAATGGGGATTCATCCATCCAGACTAAGTTGACTTCATAGGCGCTACTTTGCAGCGGCAAGTTGTCAGACTTAACAATCATATCACCACGTGAAATATCAATTTCATCTTCAAGGGTGATTGTGGTTGTCAGCGGGGTATGTGCTATCTCTTGCTCACCTCCGAAACCAACGATAGAGCGCACCGTCGATTGCTTACCTGAGGGCAGGGCTGTGATCTTATCGCCTTTCTTGATTTGGCCAGACACCACAGTGCCAGCAAAACCACGGAAATTAAGGTTAGGGCGGTTAACATACTGTACAGGAAAGCGGAAATCATCGACATTGGCATCACTGCCGATTTCGATATTTTCCAAGGTTTTCATCAATGTACTACCTTGAAACCAAGGGGTATTTTCGCTTTTGTTAACAACGTTATCGCCATCAAGCGCAGAGATAGGGACAAACTGGATATCAGGGATATCGAGTTGCTCAGAAAAGACCAAGTAATCTTTTTTGATGTTCTCGTATACTTCTTCGCTATATTCCATCAAATCCATTTTGTTTATCGCCACAATGACATGTTTTATGCCTAGTAGAGATACTAAAAATGAGTGACGACGGGTTTGGGTTTTAACGCCAGCGCGGGCGTCAACCAATATGATCGCAAGATCGCAGGTTGAAGCGCCTGTTACCATGTTGCGGGTGTATTGCTCATGTCCAGGGGTGTCAGCAATGATAAATTTACGTTTATCCGTTGAGAAGTAGCGGTAGGCTACATCTATGGTGATCCCTTGCTCACGCTCTGAGGCAAGGCCATCAACCAACAACGCTAAATCTACTTTGTCGCCAGTGGTACCAGACTTTTTACTGTCTTTAGTAATAGCGGCAAGTTGATCTTCATAAATCATTTTCGAGTCGTGTAATAAACGACCAATTAAAGTACTTTTACCGTCATCTACGCTACCGCAGGTTAAAAAACGCAGCATGTCTTTCTTTTCATGCTGCTCAAGGTACGCAAGGATGTCAGATTGTAATAACGCATTTTCACTATTCATGATCAGCAACTCACAAGAAAATAAGGGTTTAAAACGGATTCTTTTTGATTGTAACTAAGAGGTTTAGCGTGTTCGTCGAACACATTGGTGGCACTTTCAATAATCGTCACTTTACCACCTGCAGCACGAACCACTGCGTCAGCTGCACCTGTGTCCCATTCGGACGTGGGGCCTAAACGCGGGTACAAATGTGCTGCACCTTCAGCAACCAAACATAACTTTAATGAACTGCCCATGGCGACAAGCTCAGGCTCTCCGCCAAGTTTGGCAAGTAGCGCTTGAATGTCAGGGCTTTGATGTGAACGGCTGCCTACTACGCGCCACTGTTCGCCTTCGCTCTTTGTTTTAGGGCTAATGGCTGTGCGACTATCGCCTTCAAGCTTATAAGCACCTTGGCCTACTACACCGACATAGGTTTGTTTTAAAACGGGGGCGAAAACCACACCAAAGACGGGTTCACCATTATCAATCAACGCGATATTGACCGTAAACTCGCCGTTCTTTTTAATAAACTCTTTGGTGCCATCAAGAGGGTCTACTAACCAGTATTTATCCCAGGTTTGTCGCTCTGACCAAGGAATATTGGCAGACTCTTCTGACAAAATAGGTAAATCTGATATGGCTTGCAAGCCGCTCACAATACAATTGTGGGCAGCTAAATCGGCCTCAGTAAGCGGGCTTTCATCAGATTTTTCATAAATGGCGAAATCACGCTGATAGATCTCCATTATGGCTTCACCGGCTTGGTGAGCAATCTGCGTCACTTTGTCTATTAATGTGCTATCTAGCATTAGTCAATCAATCCTTTTTGCTTTAATTGAGTGAAAAGCTGCTCAGCAGACTCTTGCGCACTTTGGCCACTGAAGTTGAGGATAACCTCTGGCGACTCTGGTGCTTCATAGGGGGAGCTTATGCCCGTGAAATCGGTGATTTCTCCAGCACGAGCTTTTTGGTATAACCCTTTAGGATCGCGCTTTTCGCACTCCTCTAACGGGGTATCAACAAACACTTCTACAAACTCATTTTCTTGTAATAGATTGCGGCAATAATCTCGCTCACCTTTAAACGGCGAGATAAATGCAGTAATTACAATCAAGCCTGAGTCGACGAAGAGCTTAGCTAGTTCACTGATGCGACGAATGTTTTCAACGCGGTCTTTATCGCTAAAGGTAAGATCGCCATTGAGCCCATGACGCACGTTATCGCCGTCGAGCAAGTAGGTATGTTTACCATTATCCGCTAGTTTTTTTTCCAATAAATTAGCAATGGTAGATTTGCCTGAGCCGCTTAACCCTGTTAGCCATACAACACACGGTTTTTGCCCTTTAGCCTGAGCGCGGCGCTGCTTGTCGACGTCATGTTGATGCCAAACAATGTTGTTTTCCATTAGAAGTAACCTTCCATCTTTTTCTTTTCCATAGAACCAGATGAATCGTTATCAATCACGCGGCCCTGACGTTCAGACGTCTTCGTTAGCAGCATTTCTTGGATGACTTCAGGTAACGTATTTGCCGTCGATTCAACTGCGCCGGTAAGCGGGTAGCAGCCCAGTGTTCTAAAACGCACTGAACGCATTTCTGGGGTTTCACCTTCTTCTAAAGGCATGCGTTCATCATCAACCATGATCAGCAAACCATCGCGCTCAACAACGGGACGCGGCTTGGCTAGATACAACGAAGGAATTTCGATATTTTCCATGTAGATGTATTGCCAAATATCTAACTCAGTCCAGTTAGACATAGGGAATACACGGATGCTCTCGCCTTTGTTAATTTGTGAATTATAGATATTCCATAATTCAGGGCGTTGATTTTTGGGATCCCAGCGATGGTTTTCATCACGGAAAGAATAAACACGCTCTTTGGCTCGTGATTTTTCTTCGTCACGCCGTGCACCACCAAAGGCCGCATCAAATTTATATTTATTTAATGCTTGCTTAAGTCCAACCGTTTTCATTATATCAGTGTGCTTAGCACTGCCATGCACGAAAGGGCTTATATTCATATCAACGCCTTCTTGATTGATATGAACCAACAAGTCTAGGTCGTGCTTCTTTGCCATTTCATCACGAAAGGCAATCATCTCATGGAATTTCCACGTGGTATCAACATGAAGCAAAGGAAAAGGAATTTTACCGGGTGCAAAAGCTTTACGGGCTAAATGCAACAATACCGAGGAGTCTTTACCTACGGAGTAAAGCATCACTGGGTTATCAAATTCAGCTGCCACTTCACGAAAAATGTGAATACTTTCCGCTTCTAGCTGTTTCAAATGTGTAACGTTTGGAATCGACGAAGTCATAGAGTTTCTCGTGCTAGGTTAATGGATATACTAAAATCTTATATGCATAGAACAATATCACGAAAACTAGACGTCATGATATATTTTTTAAAAATATATCATGACAAAGTGACAGTAGTTTGAATGAAGGACTTGAATTGGTAATTAGGTTAGCGCTTGAAGTCTTTCTTTGGCCCAAAGCTGTGAACGTTGAAACATCGCAAATGCATCATCAAAATTGACGTCAAGATTTTCACACAATCTGTTCACGTCGCTCCACTGACCATTTTCGAAAAACTCACTCAACATAAGGTATTGAGCTTGTTCTCCTTGTCGCAGCACAATGCTGTCTTTAATGGCCTGGGAAATAGGCAGTTTCGCCATAAGCTCTGCGATGTCTGCGTCTAACATGGCGTCGAGTAATGACAGAAGCCCTACAAGAAATGCAGATGCGATACCGTCACGCTGATTAGAATATTCCGTGAGTAATTCACAGTAATGCGCGCGAGACAATGACATGACGGTTAATTCAGCCGGTTTGCCTTCGCTAAACTGGGCAGTAAACAACAAAGATACAAACCGCCTCAATTCGTTTTGGCCTAATACGACTATGGCTTGTTTGATGGTTTCAATTTGCTTTGTGCGTTTGAATATGGGGGATTGAGCATAGCGTAAGAGTTTAAATGAAAGACTCACGTCAGACTCAAACGCCTGGGAAATGAGCTTAATGTTTGGCTCTTCTTTTGCCATTTCAGCCATTAATTTGGCAATCGCCATTTGCGAGGGAGTTAACGCTGTGTTTTTAATTAACTCAGGTTTACTGAAAAAGTAACCTTGGAAATAACAACAGCCGTACTCTAACGCTTGCAAATACTCTTGATGGTTTTCGATTTTTTCAGCCAGTAATTTGATATTAGGAAAGGGTTTAATCGCTTCGATAATTTGTAGAATTTGATGATGCGAGGTCTCTTGATAGTCGATTTTAATGATGTCGACATAAGGGTAAAAATGCAACCAAACATTCTGATGAATATAGTCATCGAGGGCGATGATATAGCCTTTCTTTTTCAGATCGATACAGGCGTTTAACAGCTTTTTACCTGGCTTTACCGTCTCTAATATTTCCACGACAATTTGCTCTTTAGGGAGCATCAATGGGTAGCCATCAAGTAATGAATTGTGGGTGAAATTAATAAAAGCCAGGGTATTGGGTAATAAACTGTCTAACCCCAAGTTAAATTGCAGACTTGCCACCATTTTCGCCGTGGCTTCATCCTCGTTTATATTTGGGAAAGTGTTTTCTAAACTATCACGGAACAACAACTCATAGGCAAATAGTGATTTATCTGCATGTAATATGGGTTGTCTGGCAGCATAAAAATTCATGTTAATTTCCTATCTAAACATCAAGATGCGTTTCCGCTGCCCGAGGCTGAGCCATTTAATCTGGCTTGTACTTTTTCAAATGTAGTAATAATAGCGCTGTCAGTTTGTTTCGACATTAGGCTTAGTACCACTATGGTTAAGCTAGATAATATAAAACCCGGTACAATTTCGTATAGCCAAGCACTCAGGCTTTGACCATTAATGGTAAAGGGTAAATAAATCCATAATAACACTGTTACAGCACCCACCAACATGCCACTTATGGCTGAGACCAGCGTCATGCGTTTCCAAAATAGACTGAATAAAATTAATGGTCCAAATGCGGCACCGAAGCCTGCCCATGCATTACTCACTAAAGATAAAATACTGCTGTTTCTATCGTAAGCAAGTAAAATAGCAACCAAGGCAACGATGACTACTGATATGCGCCCTACAATAATTAACTCATGTTGGCTGGCATCACGTCTGAAAAAGGCTTGGTAGAAGTCGCTGGTTAATGAGCTCGAGGTCACCAGCAATTGGGAGGAAATTGTACTCATAATAGCCGCTAAAATTGCCGCTAAAAGAAAGCCCCCAATAAGCGGATGGAAGAGTAGTTGAGAAAGGTAGATGAAGATAGTTTCAGGATCGTCCATCTGCAAACCATGCTCGGTAACATAAGCAAGGCCTAATAGACCTGTTGCCAACGCGCCGGTAATGGCCACTATCATCCAGGTAATGCCAATTCTTCGTGCTGTTTTAATATCGCTTACGCTGCGAATTGCCATAAAACGCACAATAATGTGAGGCTGGCCAAAATACCCAAAGCCCCACGAAAGCATGGAAATAATAGCGATGCTAGATATCACTTGACCACTTGACGCACTAACAAACATATCAAGATATCGACCGTCTAAACTTGTTAGCGAATTGGTCACACCTTGCCAACCGCCAAGATCGATTAATACGACAACAGGAACAAGTACTAGGGCAATAAACATTATGCACCCTTGCACGAAGTCGGTAATGCTCACTGCCATAAACCCACCAAATAAGGTATAAGCCACGACCACTCCCGCGGTGATATACAAGCCCAGCTCATAGTTTAAACCAAACGACGTCTCGAACAGCTTACCGCCGGCCACAACGCCAGATGAGGTGTATAACGTAAAAAACAACACGATAACGATAGATGAGACAATACGTAATACATGGCTCTTGTCATTAAAGCGGTTTTCGAAATAATCTGGAATGGTGATAGCGTTATTTGCCACTTCGGTATATACCCGTAATCGAGGTGCCACGAGAATATAATTAAAGTAGGCACCGATGACCAAACCAATTGCAATCCACGCACTGGCAAGGCCGGTCAAATACATTGCACCAGGCAGTCCCATCAACATCCAGCCGCTCATATCGGATGCACCAGCCGATAAGGCTGTTACTTTAGGGCTCAAATTACGGCCACCTAGCATGTAGCCTTCAACGTCTGTGTTCGCTTGTTTAAATGAATACAATCCAATCGCGAGCATCGCAAGAAAGTACAAACCTAAAGAGATAAAAGTGGCTGATTCCATGTTGTCCTTCAAATATAATGCAGATTAATTATTATCGTGTACGCTGTAGCAAATTAGCGCCCATTTTATTGCTCCATGCTACCAAGCAACCTAGGAATACACTAGTGCCTGAATGTTATAAAACCCAGGTTAACGCCTTTTATCAGCTGGAACTGAACGATTTATATGCAATTTTACGCTTACGTCAGGATGTTTTTATTGATGAGCAACAAAGTATCTACAATGATATTGATAATTTTGATCAATCTAGTCTGCATATATGCATATATTGTGAAGGCGAATTAGTAGCGTATGCTCGCGTGCGCGAAGCAAAAGTAAGTGAGCTTGCTAAAATAGAGCGAGTGGTTTGTACAAAGTCCCATCGAGGAAAAGGGCTAGGTGCGACACTCATTAGAGAAAGTCTTGAGCTAATAAAAGATAGATTTTCTTGCGTAGACGTTATGTTGTCAGCGCAAACCGTCGCCAGCGATTTCTATCTGCAATTTGGCTTTCACGTGCAAGGCTTACCCTATGATGACGGAGGGATAGAGCATATAGATATGCATTTGGCCCAACAGCGTGGACTAAATAGTGTTAACTAAGATAGCGTGAATTAAGAAGTGCAAACTAAACAGCAAAAAGGAGCTAAAGCTCCTTTTTGGGCAATCACAAATGCGTTAGCGAATAAACGAGCCGCAATCTATGCAGAAAAGGTCATACGTTTAGCCAGTCTATCTTTGGTTTGCTCAACGTCATGCACATTTTCACTGACAATCACTAAACTGGTGTTCTTTAACTCTACCGCTTCCGCAGTGAGATACCCATCGCTGGCTCTATCATTTGCTTTGTAGCCATCTTGATGAGGAATGACAAATACGGTTACTTTGCCATTTTCCCCTTGCATCACCAAATGCAGACTTTTTACACCTTGGTAGACACAATGATTGGCGTAATATATTTGGCCAACCTCATCATCTATATGCCCACCATACTGTGCAAGCTTGGCGTTAACCTGTTGCAATGAAAAATTCTCATTGGCGTCAAGCGCGTGTGGGCCTTCATGATAAACATGGGCTATAGATTGCGCTGACACATCAATATAATTTTGCTGTTGCCATAAGGTAAAACTCACACCAACAACAAATGCCAATGATGCAGCTAGTGCTAAATGCACGCGTGCACGTTTTTTGTCATGTTGATGGGTTTGCATGGTTTGGCGCAAAATAAGTTTGTTTGCTAAGTCATCAGGCACATCTACTTTCATTGCAGCCTTTAAACTTGCATCAATTCTTTTTTGCTCCGCCCAAAATTCTTGCTTTGCAGGATCCTTTGCTGCCGCTTCTTTGACTCGTTCGTCATTGCAATTCGGATCAGCATAAATGGTTCTGCGAAACTCTAAATCATCCATTTTTCCGTTCTCGATTGTCATTTGATTTCTCTAGTGCCTCTTTAATTTGGCTTCGTGCCCGAAATAAACGGGTCATTACTGTATTCTTGTTTAAGTCTAATTGAGCGGCAATTTCCTCACCGCTGTACCCAAACATGATTTGCAACATGAGTGGTTCTCTGTACTCTTCACTGAGCGATGCCATGATTTCGCGTAATTCACGATGTTCAATTTCGACCTCATGGGTCAATTGATCGTCTGAAATAGACACATCATCGATATCCACCAAGTCAAATTGTTTACGTTCAAAACGGCGAGCGTTTTCCCGTCGTAAGATTGTAATCAACCAAGATTTGGCTGCTTTTTCATCCTTTAACGAATCAAGTGATTTCCAGGCACGCAAAAATGTCTCTTGGACTATGTCTTCAGCGACCGCTTTATCTTTAACCAGCCAATACGCATAGCGGAAAATATCGCCATGTAATGCTTGGACCAAGGTTTCATATCTTTTTTGTTTATCTAGCATGTCACTAGAGACCGAGGCTTTTTTAAATTGCTTTCGCAAATTCATTATTTAATTCCGCCTTTATTATTTGTTCTTATTATTCGTTAAAGGAACACATTGTGCAATTCGCCCTTTGTTGCATTTAATGGCGAGCATTAGCGCAAAGTAGATGTTTATCTACTTTGCGCTTTTAGTGTGTATACTTTCGTACTTTAATAAAGGGGAGGGAGCTCACCTTTTGATTGGTCAACTGGGATGTCTTGACGAAGAGATTTTAATGTTGATATCAGTTCTTCACGCTGCCACTGGGTACTCTGCTGACTGAATTTAGCCCCATACAAAGCATTCACTGCTTTGTTCAATGATTTATTGTGTAGGCGTTGCTGTATAGCACTCAGAGACTTATTTGTGCTACCCAGTAAGGTATTTAACCAGATGGTTAATGCCTCAATGATGACATTACTATCTTGCTTCTCAATTGCCTTTTGTAGTTGTTTCCAAGCCTGCTTTTCAGAGGTGTTTTTTGTTACTGGAGTATTCAACTTTTGTGATGTTGCAGAGGCATTTACGTTATTCACTGAACCGCGACGACTAACATGTAATACCCAACCCAATAGGGTCAAAAGCCATAATGCGAGTAATATCCAGCTGCTCATCGACCACCAATTCTCTTTGTACACTACTCCTGTGCCATCAGTTAATGCGTTTGAGGTGGGGGCGGAATCTGTTGTTGGCCCGACAGCACCGTCTTCATCTGGCTCAGACAAAGGCGATGAAGCCGCAGGAGAAGTGCCTGAGGCAGAGGTAACCGTAATGGTACGCTTAGGCAAAGTAGCGTATTCGACTTGTTCACTGACAATGTTAAACCACGGAACTTTCACCTCATCAATAGTGAACTGTCCTGCTTGACTGGGGATAATGGCAATGGTTTCTGTACGCTGGGCAATTAACGTTTCATCTTTTTCAATGGTTGTGGTGTTAGGTTGGTTGGGATACACTTTCACCCCTGACGGGTATTGACTGTTTATTGCGGGTAATTGCGCTTCGTCTACTCCGACAGCAGTCAGTGTCAGGGTGCGCGTGATTGGCTCGCCTACAGTAAAATCGCCCGAATCTGGTTGCCACTCTTCATGTAACTCTACATATTCGCTGGGTAACCATGCTCCAGAATAATTATCTGGGATTGGCTTTACGCTAATTTCTTGTGGTGGTCCAACACGATTAATCGTTTTGCTTCGGCTGAAAAAACCGAAACTTTGTTGTCTGTCTTGAACGACCTCTCCTTCAAAAACCGGCCCTTGGATGGTAAACGTGCCACTTTTTTGCGGGATCACGGAAAATGTACGCTCTATCACGCGATAGCGCTTTCCATCTACAATGTCGTTATATTCTGCGTCTTTTCCAATTTGGCGAATTTCACCATCCGTTAAGGTAGGGGTTGAAAGGCTGCCTCGCTGAAGATCACGCGCTAGGTATAGTTTTGCCGTATAACGAATTTGCTGTTGCAGGTAAGTTTCGTTGGTGTCAACTGATGTGGTGACATAGACGTCTCGCCCTTCTGTACTTTGACGGGCAGAAACAGGCAGCACCATCATATTAATCGGATCAGAGCGTTTCCCGTCAATGGTAAAAGCGGGGATGACAAAGCGCCCAGGTTTGCGCGGGATCAGAGTTGTTGTCCAAATTGTGGTGCGCGTCGTGTCGAAATTAATCATTTGAGTTTGCGAACTGACAGAGGTTCTACCGACAATAAAATCTGCGTTTAACGGCGTAGCGTCGAATGCGTCGCGAGACGCGCTACCAGAAGCGACTACGCTCAAGGTGATTGATTCATCGGCAAGCACTGGGTTTTTGTCCACAGTGGCAGACAGCTCATCAATTTGTGCAAAAGTCATTGAAGAAAATGCCCACAACAATAAGCATGAACGGATGAAATAACGGATGAATAACTGCATTGTGGCTACCAATTCCTTTGTCGTTGAGTCGGTGTACGTTGTTGTCTACGCTTTTGGTTTTCTATCTGCATTTTGCGTTTTAGTAAAAAAGCGGGGTCGTCTGGCACGCGATTAAGTAACGTTTGCATACGTTGCATTTGTTCTTTTTGTTCGTCTGTAAGCTCTTCGGGTGACTGAACACCTGCTGCTGACGCTTGTTGCTCCTGAGCGTCTTGCTCATTAAGCTGCTGATCATCATTCATAGCGTGTGATGATTGATTGTTTGCCGAGGAGTCTTGTTCTTCTTGCTGCGCAGAAGCGTCTTTATTCTGTTGCTCCGCTGATGGCTCATCACCCTCGTTTTCGCCTTCTTGCTCTCCTTGGTTGTCTTGCTCAGGTTGATCTTCAGGTTGAGAGGGGTTGGCGTCACTTTGATCTGAACTATTACCGTCTTGAGACTGTTCCGAGCCCTGACTTTGCTGTTGATCTGAGCTTTGCTCGTTTTGTTGTTCGCCTTGTTGATTATTATCGCCTTGCTCGCTGTTATCGCTCTGTTGGCTGTTGTCATTTTGCTGACTGTCATCACCTTGTTGCTGATCAGAGTTATCCTGCTGTTGTTGATCTTGCTGTTCTTTTTGTTGTTCAAGCAGAGCTTTGTTCGCTTTGGCATCCTCATGAGCAGGGTCAATTTCTAAGGCTTTGTCATAAGCTTCAATTGCTTCATCAAGTTTGCCTAGCTGAGCAAGGGTGTTACCTTCGTTGTATCTGGCTTGCGCACCTTTGGCTTGTTGGAATGCAGCAAGCGCGGCGTCGTAATCCTGTGCTTTGTATGCTGCTGCGCCGCGCCACATTGGGTCCTCAAAATGCTCTGCAGCCGCATTATAATTCTCAGCTTGAAAGGCTTGCTGACCCTGTTGGTTCTTGGTTTGCCACATATCGTCCCACCAATTTGCACTGGCTGTGGGTGTGTATGCAGGCAGTAGCAAAAACAGGGCGAATATACCGAGCAAGCCCCTGCGGAAACCATAAGCGGCGAGAGGCACTAAAAGAAGTAGTAAATAAGGGCCCATCTCTTGCCATTTATCGCCGAAGTTTTCATTAGCTTCGCCTTCTTTTTCCTCATCGCTAGAGATTACAGACTGGTTTTTAAGGTAATCGATATCACTGTCATCAGTACGCATCGCAATGTATCTTCCTTTCCCTTTGCGGGCGAGGATCTTCAAGTTACTTGCACGCAATCTGGGTACCACGACAGCGCCACTGCTGTCTTTTAAGAAATCGCCATTTAATAATTGAATTGGTGCTCCATCCGCGGTGCCAACGCCAAGCACGGAAAGACGATAGGGCGAATTTTCAAGTAATTTGCTGACCTCCGCCACTTGACTGTTCTCAATACCATCAGTGATCCAGAATATTTCACCTTGTTGATAACCGGCATTGTGTAATAAGTTAATGGCTGACTCTAAGCCCAGAAAAGGCTCGCTACCTTCTACTGGCATGATTTCAGGGGATAAGCTGGGGATCAAAGTCGTCAAATTCTGCGCGTCAGAACTTAATGGGCTAATGGTGAATGCATCGCCCGCATAAGCCACAAGGCCAGTTTCACCTTCGGCTATGGCTTTTACTAAATCGATAGCTTTGTATTTTGCTCTTGTTAATCGATTAGGGGAAACGTCTGTCGCGCGCATGGAAAGCGACATATCCAATACCACGACCTTGCCACTGTTAAGCTGATAAACAGGTTGCGGCAACCTAAGCCAAGTGGGACCAGCTAGCGCAACTGAGGCCAATAACCAGGCTGTAGTTAATATGTAAAAAGGCGGCTTGGCGGATTTGAGACCGTTTTGAGCTACTAAGTGTTGATATAGGTGAGTAGGGAGCACAGATTGCCAGCCACCACTGTGTCGGCTCATACGTTTGAGCACTACAACTAGCGCTATCAATGGAATAATGGCTAGCAGCCAGAAAGGACGCAAAAAATGAAAATCGGCGATATTCATATCAACCATCATTTGGCTCCTTTTTTGTTAGAGTGACTTATGTTGGATACCCAACTAAGCACAAGCGGTTTGAGCGCGAGCAAGAACGTTATGAATAGGGCAAACGCTAAAGGGTAATAGTACAACGCTTGTAACGGGCGCATTTGCCTGCTTTCTCGCGCAATGGGCTCTAATTCGTCTAGTTTGTCGTAAATGGCTTTTAAACTCTCGGCATCTCGGGCACGAAAGTAGCGTCCACCGGTTGATTCAGCTAGCTGGGTTAGCATGCTCTCATCTAATTCTTGTGAAGGATTAACTTGGCGACTTCCAAATATGCTTTGGACCATCATCTGATCTGCGCCAACGCCTATGGTATATAAGGTCACACCATTATTTATGGCTAACTCGTTGGCTTGTTGAGGACTAATATTACCCGCGGTATTTTGTCCGTCAGTTAATAAAATCAACACTTTGTTTGATTCTTTTTTGCTTTGGAATCGCTTAATAGCAAGGCCAATAGCATCGCCAATGGCGGTTTGTTCCCCCACTAAACCAATCAACGATTCACCAAGAAGTTGTGAGACCGTTTCGCGGTCATAGGTTAAGGGCGCTTGCAGATAGGCGGTATCAGCGAAAAAAATCAAGCCAAGACGGTCGCCAACGCGGCGTTGAATAAAATCGTGAAGCACTGATTTAATCATTTGTAAGCGGTCAACTTGGCGACCGTTAACTTGCATATCATCGATTTTCATACTGCCAGACAAGTCAACGGCAATCATAAGATCGCGCCCTTGTGCAGGTATGCTTACAGGCTCTCCTAACCACTGAGGTCGCGCGCTCGCGCCGACTAGGGCTATCCAAGCCAGTGCAGCAACGAGTAAAAAACCACGGCGGCTAGTAGGCGGCTTTGAAACGTTTTGTAGCCCTTGAGGTAAATGGGGCACTCTCAGGGCTGCTGATTGAACTTGGGCTTTGGCTGGTAGCAAATAAATTAAAAAGGGTAAGGGCAGGGCGAACCACATCCACCACCATGCAAACTCAAACATGGGCCGCTCCTGTAGCAGTTGAGGTTCGTTTTGCTGTGAATTTGGCACTTTTTAACCACACGTTAACCTGAGTGTGGATTTGCTGAAAGTCATCTGCATTTGGCGCATCAGGTCGGTACAATTGAGATTGAAAAGTACTAAAAGCGGTATTAAAAGAGGCTTGTTTAGACTCAGGCAATTGTCCTGATAGAAAATCCTGCCACTGTGAAGTATGCAGATTTGCCGCTTGCTCATTGGGAAAATAACGTAAGCACACCCGTTTGAGTAATGTATTTATTCGAATAGGCCAATCTGTTTGTTCACTGGATATCTGTGATAGTTCAATTAATGCCTCACGTTTTGCACTATTGAAGCGACGACGTTTCATCAACACAAAAGTGATAACTGCTACTGCGAGGATGCATACCAAGGCAACTAACCACCATCCATAAGCGGGAGGCCATGCACTGACTTGCGGGGGAACATGAATGTCTTTTAATTGCTCTAACGGGTTCATACGTCTGTTTCACTACTGCGTTTTGCTAATTGGCGTTCTAATGAGAGACCACAACTGATCGGGACTACATTGGCGCGGCTTTTTTTTAACCTAGAATGAATAGAATTGAATCTTTGCTCATGTTCGGTTTGGTATTGGGTGGCAATACCTTGCTCGCCGAGCAATATTTGTTGCTCGTTATAGCCGTCGGTTAAATTCAGCATTTGCTGGTACTTGCTTTGCGGAAGAGTGTGCTCAAACGGATCACTTATAGGGTAGGCTGTGACCTCGCAATGTCGGCTTAGCTGCGCTAAATGCTGTTGAGCAGTATCGTTTAATTGAGCGAAATCACTTAACACGAATACCAAACTGCCAGGATGCGCTAATCGGCGCAAGCGTGCGCAAGCATCTGCAAACGTCACATTCGAGACAGTATTTTTATCCTGTATTTCATGAGGCTTATGAAGTTTCACCATTCCATTTAACAAAGACAATACGGCTTTTTGACGGGAAAAAGGTTTAAATTCTTTATGCTGAGTTTGGTTAAACACCAAGCCACCAATACGATCACCTCGCTTATGGGCTGCCCACGCAATCAGTGCGGTTAAATGGGCAACCTGCACCGATTTGAACAGCAACTGCGTACCGAAATGCATGGAACTTGAAAGATCCGCTAATACGAACACTGGGCGTTCTTTTTCTTCTCGGTAGATTTTGGTATGGGTTTTCCCGGTTCGTGCTGTTACACGCCAATCTATAGCGCGAATATCATCGCCTGGCTGGTAGTGACGAGCTTCGTCAAACTCCATGCCTCGACCTTTAGTTTTAGCTAAATAGCCACCGGCAAGTTTTGCCTGCGCTGGGCGACCTAGTGCTAAATTTAATAAGCTGGCTTTGGTGCGATAATAAAGCAGCTCTTTTATCTGTAGGTTCACCCCATCGCTATGATGCGTGGCTAACCATTGGGGAATATCTTGGGATAACTGCATATACGACAGCCCTAAGGGACAGGAACATGTTGCAAAATGCTATCAAGTACTTGATTGCTCGAGACACCCTCAGCTTCAGCTTCATAACTAAGCAATAAACGATGACGTAACACGTTATGGAATACGGCTTGTATGTTATCGGGCCCTACAAAATCTCGCCCCATCAACCAGGCGTGGGCTCGGGCGCATTTATCGAGGGCAATCGTTGCTCTTGGGCTCGCGCCAAACTCAATCCAACTGGCTAGCTGCTCGCTGTATTTTTCAGGTTGTCGGGTGGCGATAATCAGTTCAACGAGATAGCGTTCTAAGGCTTCATCCAAGTGAATTTCTAGCACCGCTTTACGGGCACTAAATATATCTTGCTGAGTCAAATTTGGCGCGGTAACCGGGGCGCTATGTAAAGACTCGTTGCGGGTTAGTTTGAGTACTGCAAGTTCTGTTTCAGCACCAGGGTAATCAATTTCCAAATGCATTAAAAAGCGATCTAATTGTGCTTCAGGTAAGGGGTATGTACCTTCCTGCTCTATAGGGTTTTGGGTTGCCATAACCAAGAACAATTCAGGTAGAGGGTATGTTTTGTTACCCACGGTAATTTGTCTTTCTGCCATCGCTTCAAGTAATGCAGATTGCACTTTCGCCGGCGCTCGGTTTATTTCATCAGCTAACACCAAGTTGTGAAACAGTGGTCCTTTTTGAAAATCAAATTGACCGGTTTCAGGACGATAAATATCTGTACCGGTTAAATCTGCGGGTAATAAATCAGGTGTGAATTGAACCCGATGAAAATCTCCTTCTACGCCATTGGCAAGAGAGTTTACCGCACGGGTTTTAGCAAGGCCGGGGGGGCCTTCAACTAATAAGTGACCATCTGCGAGTAATGCCACGAGAATATTTTGGGTCAAGGTTGTTTGACCGATAACTTGCGAGTCTAAATACGCTTGTAGTTGCGAAAATTGAGCTGAAAGCATGTGTTTTTATTATTCCTGCGTTGAATGGTGTACATAGGTGTACGGGAAAATAAACTGTGTTTACAGACAATGCTATCTATATAGGGTTCCCTTACTGAAAAACAATGTTACAAATGACAAAGTTGCGTTTATTTGTATGCAATTTAGAGCGTATAAGTCATTGTCTGGGTTACTAAATTGGATCAATAGTAAAACATTACCAAATTCGTGTATTCGTTAGTTTCACGTTCCACTGTGTGCTTAACGATATTGCGAGGTTGCATTGTGAACACGTGTTTAAGTGGCTATTGTAATTGCTTATAAATGACACAATATTATCTATACTTTCAAAATTTTCATTCTCCCTGTACAATTCATCAAAATTACAGGTCAGACCACTTGGTTTCGACTCAACATTAAGGTTAAATCATGACGGCAAAACAAACAGTAACAACTCGAAGCGGTGAACGAATCGCCATAGTGGCGGGGTTACGCACACCATTCGCTAAAATGGCAACCAACTTTCACGGTGTTCCTGCCGTTGATTTAGGCAAAATGGTTGTTAATGAGATGCTGGTAAAACACAACGTCGATCCGTTATCCATTGAGCAATTGGTATACGGGCAAGTGGTGCAAATGCCAGAGGCACCGAACATTGCTCGCGAGATTGTGTTAGGTACAGGTATGAGTGTGCATACCGATGCTTATAGTGTGTCGCGCGCGTGTGCAACAAGTTTTCAATCTACAGTGAACATTGCTGAATCAATGATGCTTGGCAATATCAGTGTGGGTATTGCGGGTGGTGCTGATTCGACGTCAGTTTCACCAATTGGTGTATCGAAAAACTTAGCCCGTGCCTTAACAGATCTGCAAAAAACCAAGACAGTCGGACAAAAGTGGAATGTGCTGAAAAAACTTGGCTTAAAAGACTTGTTGCCAGTTCCACCTGCTGTGGCTGAATATTCTACGGGCTTGTCCATGGGACAAACCGCTGAACAGATGGCAAAGACCCACAATATTAGTCGAGCAGATCAGGACAAGTTGGCCCATCGCTCGCACTCATTAGCTGCGCAAAGCTGGAATGAAGGCAAATTAGCGGGAGAGGTGATGACTGCGTACCCTGCGCCTTATAAGAGTGCCTTCGAGAAAGATAACAACATTCGTTTCGACTCAAAGTTAGAAGGATACGCCAAGCTTCGCCCGGTATTTGATAAGAAACACGGGACGGTGACCGCCGCAAATGCAACGCCGCTAACAGATGGTGCTTCAGCGGTATTAATGATGACCGAAAGTAGAGCGAAAGCATTGGGTTATAACCCGCTTGGATACATCAAGAGTTATGCTTTTGCCGCAATCGATGTGTGGGAAGATATGCTCATGGGGCCGTCTTATGCCACACCCATTGCATTAGATAGAGCAGGAATGACACTGAATGATTTAACTCTGATTGAAATGCATGAAGCGTTTGCTGCACAAACGTTAGCGAATGTGAAAATGTTCGCCAGTGACAAATTTGCCCAAGAAAAATTGGGCCGCAGTAAAGCGACAGGTGAAATCGACATGGACAAATTTAACGTAATGGGCAGTTCACTCGCTTATGGCCATCCCTTTGCTGCCACAGGCACGCGAATGATAACTCAAATGCTAAATGAACTAACACGACGCGGTGGTGGCAGTGGTTTGGTAACCGCTTGCGCTGCAGGTGGCTTGGCCGCTGCAATGATCGTTGAAACTGAATAAGGGCAATATGATGACCAATGAAAATACAACAGAGCAACATGCCCCAAGCGCGTTTACCCTTACCAAACGTGATGATGGTATTGCTATTTTAAGTATGGATGTACCCGGGGAAACCATGAATACGCTCAAAGTTGAGTTTGGTGATCAAGTAGGAGCCATGCTTGACCAGATTGAGAGCGACAGCAGTATTAAAGGTGTGGTTGTTATCAGTGGAAAAGACAACTCTTTTGTAGCGGGCGCTGATATTTCGATGCTTGCAGGGTGTAAAAGTGCTGAAGAAGCACAAGCAATAGGCCAGGGGGGACAAGCTGTTTTCCAACGTATTGAAGATATGTCGGTGCCGTTTGTTGCTGCAATCCACGGACCTGCGTTAGGCGGAGGTTTAGAGCTGGCACTTGCTTGCCACATGCGAGTGTGTAGTGACGATGACAAGACCCAACTAGGCTTACCCGAAGTTCAATTAGGCTTGTTGCCAGGCAGTGGCGGCACGCAACGTCTGCCGCGTTTGATCAGTGTACAGCAGGCCATGAAAATGATGCTGACAGGGTCGGCGGTACGAGCAAAACAAGCGAAAAAATACGGTATTGTGGATGACATGGTGCCACGTTCGATTTTACTTGATGTGGCCATTGAAATGGCGAAGAAAAGCAAGCCGAAACGTAAACCAGTCAAGCTTGATCTTATGGGGCAGTTTCTTGAGCGCACCCCCATGGGCAGAAAATTAATGTTCAAACAAGCGCGTAAGCAAACCCAAGCCAAAACGCTGGGTAATTACCCCTCACCCGAGCGTATTATCGATTGTATCGAAACAGGTTTAGAAAAAGGTAATGCACAAGGCTACGCCCTAGAAGCTCAGCATTTTGGTCATCTTGTGATGACACCTGAGTCAGCCGCTCTACGCAGTTTGTTTTTCGCCACGACTGAAATGAAAAAAGAGAACGGGGTTGAAGGTGTTGCTCCTAACGCATTGAAGAAAATTGGTGTGTTAGGTGGTGGCCTAATGGGTGGTGGTATCGCCTTTGTCACAGCAACAAAAGCGAAATTGCCCGTACGCATTAAAGATATCCGCAGTGATGGCATTGCCCATGCGATGAAATACTCTTATGACATTTTGAGCAAAAAAGTGAAACGCCGCTTCATGTTGCATTCTCAAATGCAATCTCAGCTTTCGCGTTTAACAGGCTCTGTTGATTATGTAGGTTTCGACAATACGGATGTTGTGATTGAAGCGGTTTTTGAAGATCTGGCATTAAAACAAAATATGGTTGCTGACGTGGAAACACATTGTTCAGAGCACACTATTTTTGCTTCGAATACTTCCTCGATCCCAATTGGTCAAATTGCTGCCAATGCCAAGCGCCCAGAAAATGTTATTGGCCTGCACTATTTTTCTCCAGTAGACAAAATGCCACTGGCTGAAGTCATCGCCCATGAAGGAACGTCTGATGAGACTATTTCAACAACGGTTGAGCTAGCGAAAAAGCAAGGCAAGACACCCATTGTTGTAAAAGACGGAGCAGGCTTTTATGTTAACCGTATTTTGGCGCCGTATATGAACGAGTCGGCCGAAATATTATTAGCCGGCGAGCCGATTGAGCAAATTGATAGAGCCTTGGTGAAATTTGGTTTCCCAGTTGGTCCTATCAAGCTGCTAGATGAAGTAGGCATTGATGTGGGGACGAAGATTAGCCCGATTTTAGTTGCTGAGTTTGGTGAGCGTTTTAGTTCAGCCCCAGGATTCGACAAATTATTGGCGGATGACAGAAAAGGCAAAAAGAACAAACGTGGCTTTTACAATTATGAAGGTAAAAAACCAGGCAAAGAAGTCGACGAGAGTGTCTATGATTTATTAGGTATTACACCAAGTAGCCGTTTAAGTGAAAGTACTATTGCAGAACGCTGCGTTCTATTAATGCTAAACGAGGCTGCAATGTGTCTTGATGAAGGTGTGGTGCGCAGTGCCAGAGATGGAGATATAGGTGCTATATTCGGTATTGGTTTCCCGCCGTTCTTAGGTGGGCCGTTTAGATACATGGATAGTTTAGGTATTCAACAGGTCGTAGAACGTTTAAGCCATTACCAACAACAATTTGGTGACAAGTTTACGCCAGCTAAGTGCCTAGTAGAAATGGCTGAGAATAACGCCACCTTCTACAGTTAGCCTTCCTTTTCATTAGTAAAAATAAAAAGCCGAACCTTGTTAAAAGGTTCGGCTTTTCTGTATTCTGGGCTGTCAGTACGGCATACCCTTTTCTTAATCCGTTCAGGCATAGTCGTTTTACTCACTAAATGACAGGCATAAAAAAAGAGAGTTCCTCTCTCTTTTTTGACTGAATAATGTTTATTCAGCTAAAGTCGACGTTGATTAAAATCTAACAGAACCTACTTTTATTGCTTTGTTTTCTACACTTGTTGTAGTGGTTTTAGCTGCTTCAGGTGCTTTTGCACTTTCAACAGATTGAGTAGCAACAGGAGCGGCAGTAGTAAGTGCTAGAGCGATTGCATAAGCTTTTAACATTGGATATTCCTCTTAATATTTTATTATTGACGTTTCGCTGACTATTATTTGTCAGTCGAAACTATTAATGCTTATTGCGTGCCAATGTGTATCAGGTAGAAAAAATATGCGTTTATATTTAGTGTTCAATTGATGAGTCACACGGGAAGTCGCTGACGGTTGGCCGTTTTAAAAAGGATAGAAAGAGGCGTCTCAAAAAATAAAATTTTGAATAGAATTAGCCAAATTGACCCATTCAAAAAATCACGACTTGTACAAAAAACAACCCGCTAGCCCATGTAGTATGGGGTTATTAGTTTTACCTGACGAATTTAAAAGTGTGAAAATAGAAGACTGCAAAAAATATGAAAGGAAGCTAATGCGCTAGCATTAACTTCCTTGCAGTAATCTGTTTAGTTGATGATTTTCTTTGAGTAAACGTTCGAAACGAGAAGAGCTTAAAGGTTTGCTATAAAGATAACCTTGAAGCATTTCACATTCATAACGACGTAAAATTGACATCTGCTCTTCATGTTCTACCCCTTCGGCAACGACTTTAAGGCCAAGATTGTGCGCTATAGTGATTATAGCGGCAGTCATATGCCGGTCGACACTACTCGTGGCGATGTCATCAATGAAAGCTTTGTCTATTTTTAGTGTATTTAACGGAAAGCGCTTTAAATAAGCTAACGATGAGTACCCTGTACCAAAATCATCTAACGCGAGGTGTATACCGCGCTCACGTAAACGAGTCATCATGCGAAGGGCATTATCGGGATCTTGCATCAAAGTGCCTTCGGTAATTTCACACTCCAGATGAAGCGGCGACAGGTCGGCTTTTTGCAAAATATCGGCGATTTTCTCGTCTAAGTCAGGTAATTCAAATTGACGTGCTGAAATATTGACGGCTACGCGGCCGGTAAAGATGCCCGCTTTTACCCAGCGTTTCGTATCTTCACAGGCTTTACGTAAAACCACTTCCCCGATGTCAATAACTTGACCTGTTTGCTCAGCTAAAGGAATAAATTGCGCTGGGCTAACGATGCCTTTTTCTGGATGCTCGAAGCGCACCAGTGCTTCCATACTGAGTAACTTACCAGTAGCAATATCAATTTTAGGTTGATAGTAAACGTTGAACAGGTCTTCTTTTAAGCCGTGACGAATTAGGTTTTCTATTTGTAGTTGACGCACCGCATTTTGGTTCATTTCACCACTGAAGAATTGATACTTATTCCCTCCAGCGTTTTTGGCAAAGTACATCGCCGTGTCTGCGTTCTTAAGTAATTCTTGCGGTGAGCTACCATCTTCTGGAAAAAACGCGATACCAATGCTGGCACCTAGTACGAACTCTTGATGGTTAATTAAGAATGGGCGGGCTAAATCATCCAAAATAGATTGTGAAAAGTGAGTGACGTTGTGAACATCTGTGTCTTTGTCGAGTAATATACTGAATTCGTCCCCGCCGAGGCGGTAACAGGTGGCGCTTTTACCGGCCAATTTTTGCAATCGCCGCGCTATTTGTTTAATCAATAAGTCACCAGTTTGATGTCCCAGCGAATCATTGATTTTCTTAAAATTATCCATATCCAAACAAATCAGTGCGTGCTGCGTTCCGCGGCGAACAATATTATTGTGGCTAGCTTGAAAAAATGAACGGTTGGGTAGGTCAGTTAACGGGTCGGTATTGGCCAACTTAAGCAATTCTTTCTCGGTGCTTTTACGTGGAGTAATATCGGAAAACACCCCAACATAATGACTGATTCTGCCATCTTCGTCGTTGATTGCATCGATGTTCAATTCCATTTCGTACTTTTCACCATTGATACGTCTAGATTCTACTTCTCCGTTCCAGTTACCTTTTTGGCGAAGTGACTTTTTCACCTCTTCGGTAAATGCCCCTGGGTATTGGTGGAACGTCAGGTAGCTGGCAAGAGCTTGATCACGGGTTTCACCTGTGTATTTGCAATATGCTTTGTTCACCGAAATATATCTAAAGCTGGTATCCGCAATAAACACGCCGTCAGAAATTGTCTCAATAGAACGCTTAAACAGTTTTAATTGCTCTTCTGCGACTTTTAAGTGACTGATATTTTTGAACGTACCCGTCATTCGAATGGGTTGATTGTTACTGTCTCGACTAACGACCTTTCCGCGATCAAGTACCCACAGCCATTCACCTTTAAAGGTGCTGGCGCGATAAGTTACTTCAAAATGTTCAGTTTTATCTTGCAGATGCTCATTTAGCGCATCCTGCACTCGCTTAATGTCATTTTGGTGAATGTTGGCTTGATACGCGCTGTTAACCCGAATGTCATCTTGGGGGAAGTCCATAATGCCCCAAGTATTTGAACGAAAGACTTGTCCTTGGTATATATCCCAATCCCAAAGCTCGTCACCACTACTCCACAGGGTCAACTTCAAGCGCTCTTCACTTTCGGTGATGGCCAAGCGGGCGATACGCTTAGAGCGATATTGCTTAACAACGCTTAAGGCTATGAACAAGGCTAAAATGCAATATAGAACCAAGGCATTGCGATGAAGCCACAAAGGAGGCTCAATATTGATGGTTAACGATTGAGAATCTGACCAAGGATTCAGATTATAGCGACTTTGCACTTCAAACTGATATTGGCCAAAATCTAAGTTAGTAAAGGTTGCTTCTCGAGTACGTTTATCCGCATCTAGCCACTTATCAGAATAACCTTTTAATTTGTAACGATACGAATAGCCATTAGCGTTTAACGGGTTGAGTTGACCAAACGTTAAACTCACGTGATTAGAGCTGTTTGGTAAGGTAAGTTCATTAGTAAGGTAAATAGGTTTATTAAGGGGAGTGCCTACACTGTGAACTGTGACCCTCCTATTGAATAACCCTAAGTGGGTAATGATTGGCGGCGTCAGTAAACTATCATCTATTGGATCGGCAGATGATTTTTTATTCTGGGATACTTGTTCATGATCAAATAAATTAAACCCTTGAGAGCCACCAAAAAGTATTTTTCTATCAAGGGTAACTAGTCCTGCGCCTTCATTGAAATCATTGAAATCTAGTCGCTCTGGAGTGATTTGTTGAACAACCTGTTTAGATGAAATAGAGACTTCTTCGATGCCTCCGGCCATGGTCGTTAACCATATGCTGTCGTCTACTCTTAGCGCTTTAACAATTTGGTTGTCAAATAACCCCGTATTTACATTGATTTTCTGGGTTATTTGAAAGGTTTGCTTGTCTAAAACGATGAGACCGAATTCAAGTGATGCTAGCCAAAACTCTTCTGCTGTTTCAACGACAGAGCTAAAATTATTGCTAGTTAATAAGGGGTCGCTTGATAATTTCGTAAGTTTCTGAGAGACCAAGTCAAATATCAGAAGTTCGTTATTTCCTCTTAACCAAAGTCTTTCATCGCTGTCGATAAATATAGGATCTAGCGTTTTAAACCCAGTGCTTCGAAGTTGAATGGAGTGTTCACTAAAATCTTTTGTGTCAATCCATCGCAAATTATTATCTTGTGATTTAAGCCAAATTTTATTTTCAGAATATAAAACTCTGTAATAGAAGTTACCTGGAGATAACACTTTTAATAGTTTTAACTCTCGACTTTTATCTTTTTCGTATATATAAATTCCACCGCTTGTGGCCAGCCAAAGACGGTCTTTTTCGTCAATAGTCATATCCCAAATGCTGTGTTCAAATCCTTTAAGCCAGGAAGTAAATTGCTCTTTTTGGGGAGCAAATTCAGATATACCTCCAGACTGGCTGGCAAGCCAAATTATGTTATTGCTGTCTTGTTTGATTGACCAGACCACATTTCCAGCCAAGGTATTCTCAACGGCTTGGTTAGCAACATAATGTTTAAAAAGAGCAGAGTCTTGGTTGTATCGGTAAACTCCAGCGGTGTGAGAGCCTAGCCATATAGTGTTATTGCTGTCACGGAACATGCTGAGTAGAAATATTCCAGCATCAGATTGAGTAGCCTGATTATTTAATCCGCTATCCAGAGGCACATGCTTAGTTACGTCTAGCGTCTCGTTCACTATAGTCAACCCAGCTGATGTACCGAGCCATACCGAGCCGTCATGCCCTGGCTGGATATTTCGCACTTCGTTTCCAAGAAGGTTGGGAGTACTTTCTGTGCTGAAATGATTCAGTGTATTGGTCGCTTGATCCCATGCGAAAGCACCTAATTCTGTAGCAAACCAATAAATGTCACCAATATGTTTAACGTCGAATAAGTATTCCCCTGGTACGGTTATATTAAGCGGGTTTGCAGTCTTAAGATCGTATAGTGTTTGGCTGTCGTTTTCTAAGAGGAATATACCATGACCATATGTGCCAATTAGCGTGTAGGCCTCTCCAGCAAGTATGGACTTAATTTCAGGTGGCAGACGGCCCGACGAAATTTCAACGGGGGTAAAGTCATTTGTCTGTTTGGAATAAAGATATAAGTTGGACTCATTTGCCACTAGTAAGCGGCCTGATTGAGAAAGACTCAATGCGTTAATAATATTGTTATTTAAACTACTATTGTGCTGATTGTAGCGGGTAAAGTTATCACTCAATGGGTTATACCGAGCTAAACCGTTCTGAGTTCCGACCCACAACGCTCCTTCCTGATCAATCTGTAATGTCCTAATAAAGTCATGAGGTAAAGAAGTTATATCATTGGGGTTATGTTGGTAGTTAACGAATTCATAACCATCAAAACGACTTAATCCATTTGCGGTGGCAAACCACATGAATCCGCGTTTATCTTCGATAATATCGGTAATTGTATTTTGAGTTAAGCCATCGGCTTTGGTGAGATTATCAAAAGAAAAGGATTGGGCGTGCGCTGTATTTAAAAAGCCCAAAGTAGTGCTTATAAGCCACACCCAGCAAAAGAAGGATTGAATAGTTAAAGTATGCAATTAACACCTGTCAGCAGTTTTTCTGCTTTGTAATTATTAATATTTAGGAACCAATCCATTGCATCCATTAGGCTAAATATGCCTAAAATACGGGGCCTTAACAAGTTTTAATCGTTACTTTTTAACGCTAATACACAGATTTTACCTCAACCAGTGTTTTGTTCGGTCTATCGGCTGAATCTTAATGGTTTATTCTACCAAAGGCGTATGTTTTTTGAACTCCGAAACATCTGTCACCTGGGCTACGGATAACTCGCTTGCCGATATTTTATGATTTGGATCACTATACAATATTAATTCACCAGTATTTTTTCCGATGACTAACCCTTTGACGAATGTCATCAAGTCAGAAAACTCAATATTGGTTAACTCGTTGGCAGTATCTTTATTCTGAGAAAATGCATAATCTCGATTACCTAATGCAGACCACAGACGTTGGCTTTTCATACTTAAATTCGCATCGTTTTGACACAATTGTTTCATTACACCTTGTTTTATATCATTCCAATTTTTTTGATATTGCTGTAAATCAACGGTGAATTTTTGCAGAAAATCGCGGATTGTTGTGATTAAGTACTCGGCGGAATACTGTGGTGACTGAACGTAAAAAGCCATACCAGGATGTTGATTAAAGGGAACATAACCACTACCTACCAGATAACCCAACTGTGCTTGCTGGCGAGCAAAATTAAAGAACACAGGTGACACAAGCTGCTCTAATAAAATGGTCAATAAGGTGTCGCGCCGCTTTGCGTTAGGTGATTGGTAATAAATGACGACCGCCGCATCTGGGTGATTACAGGGCAGTGAATGTAATAGCGAGCGCTGCTGAGATAAATCAAACACACTGCGCGATAATTTCCCATGCCCTGTAAACTTTTGATGTTGCTTGTATAAACTAGATGAAAACTGTTCAGCCTCTGTTTTGTGCCAGTTACCAAAGATTAAAGATTCAATATACCTATTATTCAGCATTTGGCTTTTCACCTCATAGACCTGTTCTATGCTGGCTTTTTCTATCGCGTTAACCATGCTCAGAGGCGTGTGGGTATTTTGCTGCATCAGTGCAGATAATCTGGTAAATAAGCGGTTGATTGGCTTATTAAGCAGGTTATTGTGCAGACTTTGCAACTGCTGATGCTTCACTTGCTCGAAGTGCTTATTGAAGTCTTCGAACGTGTGAATCTGCTCAGTCAGTTCATGTGCAAACATTAATTGATTGGCGCTAAAGCCACTTGTATGAAGGGAAAAACCACATTGATGCGAATACAAGTGATAATTTAACCCAGCAACATTGGCCTGATAATAACGTTGCTGAAAATGGTTATTTAATAGGGCTATCCATAATTTCTTTGTGGCCGCAGCCTCTACGCCTAACGTGGCGGCTTGGCAATCAAATGAAACGTAGCAATCTCCTCTAGGTAACTCAAATTGGTTATCTTGTCCGAACCACACATTAAAATCTGCTGTGTCAAATGTTTGTTGCGGAATAATAAATTGTGCATCTGTTGCTATCCGCGAATGGTTACGACTAAGAAACGGATTTTTCTCGGGTAATTTTAATAATGGGTTACACGAGGCGTTTTGCAGTTTTTGCATTAAGCTCGATGGAATCGCGGAAACGTTATATGGGGTCTGGTACCACCGACTAACAAAAGTTGTTTTAGGGTTTGGTGAAACCACTTTGACCCGCATATTCTCCGGGGTGAAAAAATTTAGCACTTCGTCGACAACAGCAGGATTCGGCTTATCCAGAATATATTCTGACGCAATGAGGTGCTCTGGTGGATAAATAAAGATGCTACTCGATAAGCTGATTGCTTCGTCAGTGGGCTTTATGGCATCAGCAAATTGCCAAATTTGGGAGAGCAGTGTGCTTTTTTCATCGAAGTAGCGAAGTTTATTGTGCTGCTTTATATCTTCAATATATTGAAATATCGTTTCCAGCATAAGGTCAATATTGGCTAAACCTGCTTCGGTTAACTGTAGGTTGACGTTGAAATCTCGAAAGTTACTGCCTTCAATACCCCCACCTACACTAATATTTGTCGCAAAACCCTTTGCTTTAAAATGCCCAAGCAAACCGTCAGGACCTTCATCTGCTAACAACTCACTAATAATGCAAAGTGGTTTGGTTCGATAAAGATGTTGCATAGAGGGCAGAGCGAAGGTCACGATAAGCCTCCGTGCTGATTTCAGTGGTGCAATATCAATTCTGATCCCCAACTGCTCATCTAAATAAAGCGCTGGGAGTGGGGCCGCAGGGGGTGCTTGCCTGTTTGCAAAAGACCCAAAATGCGCCTTAACAAGCTCTAAGCAGGTTTGCGTGTCAAAGGGGCTGATGATGCACACCGTCATATTGTGGCTAACGTATTGATTTTGATGCAAAGCAAACAAACGCTGTTGAACTTCTTTAAGACCCAACGTGTTTAACGTGCTGGCATTACCGACGGAAAATTGACTAAAGGGGTGTTCAGGGTTTGATGTTTCTTTATGGACTTCATACAGTCTACGTAAATCGTCATTTATTTTTAATGAAAATTCAGCGTCAATAGCGCTAACTTCTTTTTTAATGGACTCAATTTCAAATAATGGTTGGGTTAATAAATGGCTGAAATGATCAAGCGCAGTCGAAAGATTTTCATTATTTACAGAAAAATAGTAATGGCTGTATTCTGAGCCCGTGGCAGCATTTACCGTACCACCATGCAAAGAGAGAAACGTATCAAACGCATCAACTGTCTTATATTTCTTATTCCCTTGGAACAGCATGTGCTCCAAAAGGTGACTTAAGCCGAGGCAATCAGCAGGATCACTAAAATGCCCATTGCCTATGGTCGCCGCCACAGAACAGGTTTCGCTGGTTTGATCTTCGACAAGGATCACCTTCAACCCATTCTCAAGTTGAGAATACAGGTAGTGACGATTGTCGAGATGATGAGTAAGCAAAATATTAGATCCTGTTGTCATATATTGCGCTTAAATAGCATAACTTAAAAAACACTCAACTCTCGGATTTTCAAACATTTATTTGTTATATTAAGCGTAACAAAGTTTGTTAACTATTCAGCAGTAATTTATGCAGATTATGATCATGCGCCACGGCGACGCAGAACCAGTACAAGATGACGACCGTTCTCGTGAGTTAACGAAGTTTGGCCAACAACAAGCTATGGTAGCAGGGCAGTGGTTAAACCAGCGCTATTCAGAAGGCATTGAGATGAGCTTGGTTAGCCCTTATGTTCGGGCGCAGCAAACATTAGACGCCGTTAGCGAAAATGTGGATGTTCATCATCACGCCGTATCAGACGATATAACACCTGATGGCAATATCTGGCTGACGCATGACTATGTTGATTACTTACTAGAGGTAAAGAAAGTCTCTGATTCATTGTTGATTGTCAGTCATATGCCCTTTGTTAGTTACTTCCTAGATGAAATAACCAAAGAGCAACATTCGTTATTTTTTGATACATCGAGTATAGTGTTGCTTGATTATCAACCAGCTACACACTCAGGGACGGTGCTGGACATTTATCACCCATCATGAAGTTAAGGGATAAACTTCCACTATAGTTTTGAGTATGAGAACCGATAACTCGTTAGAGAGGTTAGATTCATGCCAGGCAAAAATTTACCTGCGTATTTAAAGCAGGTACTAGAACATCACGTATCAAACGCGCAACTGACTCACGACACTGAGCTTCAGAGTATTTATGATCGCCTGACAAACCTGAACTCAAAAGTAGAGTTAGCTAAAGAAAAAATTCGTCAAAATAGACTGGCAAATAATTCTCTGCCAAAATCCTGAGTAACACATTTTTAATCAGCTCTAATCAGCTTTATTATTATCTTGAGCCAAATAGAACTGAGGCATGATACGCACGGTTTTTACCACATTATCTTTCATCTCAATGATTTCAAGTGGGTAACCGGCTAAGCGCAAACTGATATTGGCTTCTGGAATATCTTCTAAATATTCTAGAATGATACCATTGAGGGTTTTTGGTCCCTCAGTAGGGAAATGCCAATCCATTTCTTTGTTCAGTTCTCTCACGTTTGCACTACCGTCAACTAAAACACTGCCATCTTGTTGGGTATCAGCTTCTTTACTGTGATCAGGCACCATACTGGTGGTGAAATCACCAATAATTTCTTCAAGAATATCCTCTAGTGTCACTAAGCCTTGAATATCACCATACTCATCTACAACTAAACCGATTCGCTCTTTCACGGCTTGAAACTTGTACATCAAGGTATGTAACGGAGTCGACTCGGGGGTGAAGTATATTTCTCGAACGGCTCGCAACAGACTGGATTTAGTAAATTCATCTTTAGACAACAAGCGCAGGGCATCACGCACATGGACGAATCCAACTGCATCATCAATGCTGTCACGGTATAGTAAAACCCGAGTGTGTTGTGAGTTTATTAGTTGTTTCTGTATGTCTTTCCATTCATGGTTGATATCAATCGCCACAATTTCATTGCGGGGTACCATGATGTCCTCGGCAGTGACTTTTTCTAGGTCCAGAATACCGACTAGCATATCTTGGTGCTTTTTGGGGATCATGGCCCCCGCTTCATGCACAACGGTACGCAACTCTTCTCTACTGAGGCTACCACTGTCACTGTCATCTGTGCTGATCCGCAATAATTTAAGAATAAAGTTGGTGATCCCGTTAACTAAAAATACTAATGGATATAGCACTTTGAGCATGGGTAAAAGAAAAAATGATGCAGGGAAAGAGACTTTTTCAGGGTAGAGCGCAGCAACTGTTTTAGGGGTAACTTCAGAAAAAATAAGAATAACCAAGGTTAAAACCACCGTGGCGATTGCGATCCCCATGTCACCGTACAAGCGCAAACCCAAAACTGTCGCTACGGCAGATGCGGCAATGTTAACCAGATTATTACCAATAAGAATTAAACCAATTAACCTGTCAGGTCGCTCAAGCAATGTCTGGACGCGCAACGCCCCTTTGTTGCCTTCGTTACCCAGGTGCTTAAGTCGATATCGATTGATCGACATCATACTGGTTTCGGAGCTAGAAAAATAAGCGGAAAGTAATACTAAAATACCAAGTAGAATAAATAGACTACCTGTTGATATATCGTCCAACTAAGGATTCCCTAAAGGTTGTTAAAGCGAAACTTTAAGGGCAAATTCCCAACGTTTCAAGCAAAGTTGGCTTATTTTACTATAGATAAAGGCTAAAAACAGGCTCAGCTCAAAATTATTTCTTTGACAAAACGGCTGCCAAAATAGGCCAAACTTAATAATAATGAGCCTGCAATAGTAGCGAAAATAATAGGCTTACCACGCCAACCAAACTTAAAATGCCCAAATAGCTCGATAGAAAACACCAGCCAAGCCAATATAGATAAAATAGTCTTGTGGGCTTGCCCTTGAGCAAACATGTTTTCTAAAAATACAAACCCGCTTATTAGCGAGAGCGTTAATAAGATAGTGCCAACGGTTAGAAGTTTAAACAGAATACCTTCGACCATCATTAAAGGAGGTAAAGAGGAATGAAGCAAAGAAGCCTTTTTTTCTTTTAAGCGCATATTGATATACGCCAATTGTAACGCGTATAACAAAGCTATGCCTAAGCACGCATAGGCAAATAAGGCTAAGCCTATGTGTATCATTAGTTCTGGGCGCAAGCCAATGTGCATAATATGAGCATCTGGGATAAACAGATCCAGCAGAATGATAACCCCAGTAAAGGAATACACCACAGGCAGCAATATCGTATTGGGCATGGTGAAGGCCGCCAGCAACATAGTTAAACTGATAAGCCAAGCAACGAGGGAGGCGACATTAAGCATGCTTAGGTTTTCGCCAAGGCCGACAAAAATATCGTTATTCAATAGCCAAGCATGACCTGCTAAAGCAAGCATCGCGAATACGTAAGACAGCTTTAGATTTGGACCTTTATGGTCAAAAAACTTCAATAATATAACGCCAGCAGCGCCAGCATATAGGCAAAAGCAGATTAAGCCTAACAACATGATCTAACCTCGATTTTGGTATTGATGTTGAGCGATTTTACGAGCGAAGCCGAAGGGCAAAAACGCGCACGTTAAATGCTTCAAGACGTCGGAGTATAACCATTATGCCTTGTCATACCTAGTATTTAACAATAATTCTCATTAACTTTATTTGTTGTACTGCATTGGTTCTTATCTGCGTGGAATTTAGGTATCATTAGTCTATCTGAAATTAATATTGTACCCATTTGCTATGTTTGAAAATTTAACAGAACGCTTAGGCAAAACGCTCAAAGACATTAGCGGCCGCGGCCGATTAACTGATGACAACATCAAAGACACCTTGCGTGAAGTTCGCATGGCGCTACTTGAAGCCGATGTCGCCTTGCCTGTAGTAAAGAGTTTTATTGAGCAGGTGAAAGTGCGTGCGGTAGGCACCGAGGTTTCGAAAAGCCTAAATCCGGGCCAAGTGTTTATCAAAATCGTGCAAGCGGAATTGGAATCTGTCATGGGGCAGGCCAATGAAGGATTAGATTTAGCTGCCCAGCCGCCAGCTGTTGTTCTAATGGCTGGTTTACAAGGTGCAGGTAAAACCACCAGTGTCGGTAAATTGGCGCGGTATTTAACCGAACGCGAAAAGAAAAAAGTCCTTGTGGTCAGTGCTGATATCTATCGTCCTGCAGCGATTAAGCAACTTGAAACCCTTGCGACAGAAATCGGAGTGGAATGTTTCCCGTCTACGATTGAACAAAAGCCAATTGATATCGTTAACGATGCTGTTGAGCACGCAAAGAAAAAATTCTTTGATGTGTTGCTTGTTGATACCGCCGGCCGTTTACACATTGACGCTGAGATGATGGGAGAAATTAAAGACCTTCATCAAGCTATCAAGCCAATAGAAACGCTGTTTGTGGTAGATGCCATGACAGGACAAGATGCGGCCAATACAGCCAAAGCATTTAACGAAGCATTGCCACTGACCGGGGTTATTTTAACCAAAACCGACGGTGATGCTCGCGGTGGTGCAGCGCTGTCTGTTCGTCATATTACGGGCAAACCGATTAAATTTCTGGGGATGGGAGAGAAAGTCGACGCCCTTGAGCCGTTCCATCCAGAGCGAGTAGCTTCGCGCATACTTGGTATGGGAGATGTGCTTAGTTTAATCGAGGAAGTCGAGCGTAAAGTTGATAAAAACAAAGCGCAACGCCTTGCCAAGAAGGTACAAAAAGGCAAAGGTTTTGATCTGCAAGACTTCAAAGAGCAGTTAGAACAAATGCGTAACATGGGCGGTATGATGTCTATGATGGACAAACTGCCCGGCATGGGGAACATGACTGCTCAGGTAAAAGACAAAGCCAATGACAAGTCGTTTAACCAAATGGAAGCAATCATCAATTCTATGACGCCACTTGAGCGCGCAAAACCTGACACCATAAAAGGCTCACGCAAGCGAAGAATTGCAATGGGCTCAGGCACGCAAATTCAAGACGTAAACCGCTTATTAAAGCAGTTTACGCAGATGCAAAAAATGATGAAAAAAATGTCCGGCGGCGGCATGAAAAAAATGATGCGTAATATGAAAGGTATGATGCCCCCAGGCGGACCGGGTGGCATGTTTCCTCCGCGCTAAGGCAATCGCTGATCGAAAGTTTATAATAGCTCACATTGTGGGCTATTTTTTTAACGTTAAATTTTACCAAATTGCATTAATTAATTAACCACTGGGCGAAGATTTAAAAGGACTTAATCAAGGCGCTTAAACGATAGCCCTTTATTAAAAACTAACCTGTGCTCTTTCGAGTTTGAGCAACACAGAGTGAGATCTTTTAAAATTCGCCCGAAGGGAATTCCCCAGCGGGTTTTGCACTGCGTTCTCGGTATTTGAAAGGGAACAACCATTACTGCACACCGACGCCTTGTTCAAAACGCGCCGGATGAATTCTGAAAGAACAATGATTTAATGGAATTGGTTTTAATGTAAACCCGCTATGAGGTGACGAATGAAGTGTGCTGAGCAAGATTACATTGAGATAGCTTGTTTGTATAAAATGCCTATCGCTTTAACGCTAGACAATAGCAATAAGGTTGAAGGGGTAGCAAAGGACACTGTATATAATGAGCATAAAGAAGAATGTATCGTGCTTGATACCGCCGATGGCGAGCTAAGCATTACACTTAATTTAATTCATTCAATGCAAGCCTTGAAAGCAAATCCGCATTTTACTTTAGTTAAATTTACCAAGTGACACGCTAGTTTTACTTGGTGAGAGGTTGACGAAGCGGTACCGATAGAAGCCGCGTTTTTACTAAATCGTTTTCTCCCTTGGCTTTTCTATCTGAAGGTGTAATCTATTATACATAATAATAGCAATATTCTCAGGGTTAGCCTCCTCATATGAATGCATCTCTTTATGCGTGTTAAGCAGACTCAGCAAGTCAAATCCGTATCTCGGGTTACTCCCTTGAAAGCTCAGCAATATCTTGCGCATCAAGGTAAAAAATTGTTGTTTTTTAGTGGTGGCAGCGCATTGCGCGGTTTTTGTCGGCCATTAAGTGCGACAACACATAATTCAGTGCATCTTGTAACGCCGTTTGATTCAGGTGGTAGTTCAGCAACTATTCGGCGACACTTTACGTTACCCGGAGTAGGGGACTTAAGAAATCGCTTACTTGCCCTTAGTCACAACGGAACACGAGAGCAAGACGTTGTCTCTCGGCTGTTGGGGTATCGACTTTCTTCAAGCGCATCTCAGCAGGCACTACGTTCACATTTAAAATTAATGGCTGAAGGAAAAGACCCTCTCGTATCTTCATTACAAGCCAATAAGCGCCAACTGTTTTGTCAAAAAATCGCCCGTGTGCTTCAGTGTTTGCCCCAAGAGTTTGATTTAAAAGGCGCGAGTATTGGTAATTTGCTGTTTGTCGATTCTTACTGTGTTGGCGATGAAAGGCTGCAGTGTGGCATTGATTTTTTTCATCAAATGCTAGATATCCGCGGTACAGTAAGGCCTATTGTCGAAAGTAATTTAAACATAGCGGCAGATTTAAACGACGGTAGCACAGTCGTCGGGCAACACTTATTAACAGCAAAAGAGACGCCAGCGCTGCGCAGTGCAATCACCAAACTTTACTTGTGTGAGAGCGAGGAAAACCCCGAACCAGTCGACTGCTATTTATTAAAGAAAAATCGCCAATATATTGAACAAGCCGATCTGATTTGCTTCCCCCCAGGCAGCTTTTTTACCAGTATTCTAGCCAATCTCTTGCCTGTTGGAGTGGGAGAAGCCGTGGCCAACAACCCTAACCCTAAGGTGTATATTCCTAATCTCGGTCACGATCCTGAACAGCTGGGCATGACGTTAGAAGATTGCATTTTGACTCTATTAAGCTATTTACGTAAGCATACAGAGCAACCACTGAAGCCATCACAATACATCAGTACTATTTTGCTTGATGTAAATGAAAAATATTACGCAGGGGGCATACCATTTGAGCGTTTACGTGAAATGGGGATTAACGTTGTACAACGTGATTTAGTCACCATGCGCAGTGCGCCTTACTACAATGACAACTTATTATTAAAAAATTTGTTAGCTATTGGCAACTAAACTGCGGCACGTTTCGACAGACCTACTCAGGCATGTATTTGCTTGATGCGTGCGACTAAAAAATCCACAGCGGCCTTCACTTTAGGCACCAAATATCGCTGTTTTTGATACAAAAGATAAATACCAAAATCACTGCTCGAGGTAATGTTTACAGTCGGGGTCAGTGTTAATTCTTGCAACTCTTCAGCATCTAGATATTCGTTAAGCAGCCATTTTGGGGCCATCATGATGCCTTGGCCCGCTAATACCTTTCCTAAAAGCCATTTACCATTATTTGAAACAGCGATTGGCGGTGCGGATACATCTTGCCATTGACCATTTATTTCACTTACCCAGCGCAATGGGCCGTTCGGCGTGCGGTAGTACAGTCCTTTATGATTTTTAAGCTCCCAAGGGCAAGTTGGGGTGCCGAATTGCGTTAAGTACTGTTGACTCGCTACGGCCACGAATTGGTTTTCCATCAGTTTAATCGCAACGACTCGTTCGTTCGGTGCATAGCCACCACGTATCGCAATATCGACTTCATCTCGGGTTAATGCCGACAGTTCATCACTAAGACGAACATCAAGCACAATTTGCGGATAGCGCTGTGAAAACTCTTCTAATAAGGGGAACAATATTGGCTCCCCAAATTCTACCATGGCGCTTATTCGAAGTTGTCCTGTGGGCACAGTTTGATAACTACGCACGGTATCGTTGCTGAGCTCGAGTTGTCGAAGAATGTCATTGACCTGTGCGTAATAGGTACGTCCAATTTCTGTCAATTTTACTACTCTAGTCGAACGTTTCAGCAAGGTGGCCCCAAGACTTTTCTCTAAATCAGCCACTCGGCGAGACAGCGAAGAGGCAGGAACGTGAAACGCTTTGGCGGCTTGGGTAAAGTTGCCGGTCTCAACCACTTTGCAGAAGTAGCGAATGGCTCTGAGTTGATCCATAGATCCTCGATAAGCTAGATTATTTCTATTGTTGTCTTTAAGGCAATAAAGATTGGTCGTTTATGGGGGTTATATTAACAAAATAATGCCTAATAATATATTTAACGCTGCTAAAGCAGTGAATATGTCTAAATGTATTAAATTGGAGATAAATTATGTCAACCTATACTGCTGTTAATCTTATTCAACGCCCCGAGCCTGGCCCTATTCCAGCATCAACGTTTGAAGTGGTTGAAAAAGCCATGCCAAGCCCCGGCCCTGGAGAAATCTTAGTAAAACAAACTTACATGTCTCTCGATCCTGCGATGATTGGTTGGATGAGCTCAGATACAAAAAGCTATATTCCACCTGTGGCCCTAGGCGATGTTATGCGTTCCTCAGGTATTGGCGAAGTCATTGAAAGTAACCATCCTGATTTTACCGTGGGCGAAAAGGTAATGGGAATGACCGGCTGGACGGAGTATTTCGTCAGCACAGGTCAAGGTTTAAATAAATTACCGGCTGGTGTCGGTGAAGAGCAAGCTCTATCTGTTTTTGCTTTACCTGGGTTGACCGCCACCCAAGGCTTGTATGGCGTGGCTAAACCGAAAGAGGGGGAAACGATTGTTGTCAGCGGTGCTGCAGGTTCGGTTGGTTCCATTGTTGGGCAGCTAGCAAAAGCAGACGGACTTAGCGTAATCGGTGTGGCGGGCTCTGATGAAAAGTGCCAATGGTTAGTTAACGAGCTGGGCTTTGACGGTGCAATAAACTATAAATCAGATGATATAAACGCCAAATTGACAGAGCTTGCACCTAAAGGTGTTGATATCTTTTTTGAAAACACAGGTGGGGCGATACAGCAGCATATTTTCGAACACATGAATGCCCATGGTCGTATCGCGGTATGCGGCATGATTTCTGATTACGCGACCAGTGAGCCTAGCCCAGGGCCAAATTGGATCCCAATTATTAAGAAGCGTTTGAGTATTCAAGGTTTCACTATGCCTGACCATTATGCCCAAGTGCCTGAGTTATTGGCGAAGTTAACGCCCTATGTGATGAAAGGACAAATTAAACACCGAGCACATGTACTCGATGGCTTAGCATCAGCGGTCGATGGGTTGAATATGTTATTAACTGGCCAAAATAACGGCAAATTGATGGTGAAACTATAAGGTTTAGGCCGTTATGCTGGGTAAATGACGAGAGGCGAGCAGCCAAGCTGCTCGTTGCTTGCAATCTGCTAGTAGCTAACAATTGGCGCCGCAGCTAGCCTAAGCGTTTTATTGAGGGTTGAGCCAATCATGTTGGTTCAACCTTTGCCAGAACCACTGGGCGGCCTTACCTGAGGTTGATTTTTCCTTGGCAAAATAAATAGAAATGGGCGGTCTAGGTAAAGAGGTTGCTTTGGCCACTAAGCTGCCGTCATCTAGAAACGGTTTGGCAATATGAATAGGTAAAAAACCCACACCAATCCCAGCTGCTTGGGCACGCGCTTTACTATACATACTGCTCACTCGGATTAATTGCTTGTTGTCAAACAAGCCGCTGGTGCGCCCAGGTAATGTACGAGAGCTATCTGCCACGACAATATACGGATATTGACGGATGTGCTGCCCCTCAATTAATCCGATAAAATCCGCCAGTGGGTGGTCAGCACTCACTGCAAATACAAATTCTAATTCACCTAAAAGGGCAACGTCGTATTGGCCCTTGGGTAATTCACCTGTCACCCCCAATGCGATATCGGCACGATTTGATTGCAGCGCGTCCCAGCCACCGCCTAACGCTTCTTCGATAACTGTAATTTCGACATGTTTATCTAATGAACAAAATTGTGAAATCAATTCAATCAGTGGCGCCTCACTAATGATAGTGTCTTTGGCGATCACCAATTTCGATTCCCAACCAGACTCTAACTGTTGAACACGTTCTTCAAGATCACTCGCAGCCCTGAGTATTTCAATGCCTTCGTCGAGTACGAGTTTTCCCGCTGGTGTTAATATGGCTCTTTGCCCTTTTCGGTCAAATAGTGCGACACCCAAATCATTCTCTAACTTGCTGACGGTGTAGGTCAGTGCCGAGGGCACTTTGAATAGTGTTTCAGCAGCAGCTGCAAAACTGCCTTTGTTATGAATAGCCTCGAGTACTCTAAGTGCGTCAAGGGTTACTGCGTGGCGCATATTTTCTCCATAAAACAAAATAAGCTGCCTTGAGGGGGTCAAGGCAGCTAGGTTGGCTTAATTGTACTTTATCTTCATCAAGGAAGGTCAAACATTAAAGCCACACTTGGAACCTTGCTATTGTTTGCTAATAGCAGCGAGTCCAGTTGAGTTACTTGTGCCCCATCTCCAGGGTGCAAACGCTGCTGATTAACATCAAGTGTGCCGTCAACTTGGTGTAGATAAATATGTCGCTGCTTATCGATGTCAACACGTATGCTGGTTCTAGGCGCTAACAGTACCTGATTTAATCGAGCATCTTGTTTGATTGCCAAGGTGCCATTTTCACCTGTCGGGGTCACAATTTGGGTAAGTCCTTGGTGCTCGCCGAAATTTTTTTGCTGGTAGCTCGGCGTGCCTCCTTTACTGCTAGGCACTATCCAAATCTGCAATAAATGCAGCGGCTCACTTTGTGAGGCATTGTATTCACTGTGTGTCACGCCTGTACCGGCAGACATCAGCTGAAACTCACCAGCTGGCATGTTAATCACATTGCCCATACTGTCTTTATGAGCAATCACGCCTTGGGTCACAAAGCTAATGATCTCCATATCTTTGTGCCCGTGAGTACCAAAGCCTGCACCAGGCTCTATTTCATCATCGTTGATCACGCGAAGTGCCGAGTAACCCATATACTTTGGATCGTGATATGAGCCAAACGAGAAGGTATGCTTGCTATCTAACCATCCAAAGTTTGCATGTCCGCGATCTGCTGCTAATCGGATATCAATCATGGTGTCCTCCGTCAGTGTTTAATCAAAAGTAACTTGTATCAAAAGTAAGCCCCATCGAACCGATGTTTTATCCAGGATAAGTTCCTTCGAAAATAAGTGTCGTTGGGGAAAAAGTCGTGGAAAAAGTGTCGTGGAAAAAAGCGCCGCTATTGCTCACTACGCGCGGCAATAGCGGAATCAATCGATAATTTCCCTGCGCCAGAAAACATCAAGGACACAGAGGCAGCCAGTAACGCTAAGGCGTATTCATAACCGTTATTTGCCATAAATAACCCATTGCTAATGTGCACGCTAAAAATAGCGACCAGCATAGTAATAGCGAGAACCACTGCCGCGGGGCGTGTTAACAAACCAACAAGTAACGCTATGCCGCCAAAGAACTCGGCACTACCAGCTAAAAAGGCAAGTGTGTAGCCAGGCTCTAAGCCAATAGATGCCATCCATTGGCCGGTGCCTTCAAGGCCATAGCCGCCAAAGGCTCCGAATAACTTCTGGGCCCCATGAGCAATAAAAATAATGCCTACTGGAATTCTCAGTGCTAGTGCTGACAAGCCCGCTTGAGATGAGAGTAATTTGTTCAAAAATGTGCTTTTCATGATGCTTCCTCAAAATATTTGATGTTAATAGTGTTCAATCTTATCAATCTGCCATGCATTTTAGTCTTATTAACTATTAAGCTGCGGCGATGGGGTAAATGTACCTCGCCGATAAAAGAAATGAAATTAGAATGATTTGAGATGTTAATTCAAAAAATTTGAACTGCCTGGGATGCTTAGTAACTAAAGTAACGAGAGCAAGGTAGACGAGGCCAAACGCAAAACGCCAAACACAAAAGACCAAGAAACCACGAGTACGCTAGCGCTATTTACGGCGAATTTTCAATGTAGCCTATTTCTACTATGACTACGGGCCAACTGGACAAGGAGATATGCGGAGAAAAGTATAAGTAAACTTTTCAGGGAGTTATATTTGCCGAAATAAGTATGTTGTTGGGTTAGGTATTTTTTCGATTAGATAGCTGGACGGATTAAACATGTTTGGTGGCTCAGGTAATACGCTAACAGTGTCTTATGCATAACGCAGGCGCCTAAGGCACCTACGTTGTAAGAGAGCGATTACGTACCCATTTATTCGCCAAACGCCCCTGCGGCACCTGGAAATACAACGGGGCTTTCTGCGCCATCTTGACTCACACTGGCCACACCAAAGAAGTAGTTGTCGATCACTATATTGTCTAACGTGTAGCTATTCACATTGCCCACAAAACGACTGAACTGCCATTGCGGTGCATCTGTGTAACGCCAATAGATTTTATAGCCTTTAAGTCGTGGATTTTGTTTAGGATCTAGCGCTTGCCAATTTAAGGTGGTGCTTGGTTTGACAGCGCCATTAATCTCTACTTTCGCAGGAGGGGCGGGAGCCCATGCCATACCAGCAAGCGATACTGCGTTAAGCGCAGTCAGCTTTGCCGCATACTCAAAGTTAACCCCTTCGATAGTATCCCCATAATCGATACCGTTTTCACTGCGAATGTCTTGGTGTTGACGATTGTAATTCTCGTTGGTTTCCATAATCCGCACACCCGGATAACCCAAGTCATTGAATGGTCTATGGTGACCGCCGCGACCAAATCTATCTAATCGATAAATAACCATGGTATCTAAATTTGAAATGTAGCGATCTGCCATCAGGTCTATATAACGGGCTAAATTGCGACTTGGTGAGTCAACTTCGCCACCTGTAAAGCGTCGAACACGGGCTTCTTCAGGTGTCTCTGTTTGGCGAGTGCCTTCAGCAAATATGCGTGCAGTGGTGTTGTTAATCACCCCGTCAATGCCTTCTATGTTGCCAATCATGTCGTTGTTCAGCACGGCTTTGATGCGCCAACCGTCTTTTTGAGCTTGTTCGGCCAGTATTTTACCTCCGAATAATCCTTGTTCTTCACCCGCTAACGCTGCGTACACTATGCTGCCATTGAATTTATACTTTGATAACACGCGAGCTGCTTCTAAAGTCCCTGCGACACCAGACGCGTTGTCATTAGCACCAGGGGAAATAGAGGTGCTGTTCATTACGTCAGAGACCCGAGAGTCAATATCGCCAGACATCAATACATAGCGATTAGGATCGTGACTTCCGCGCTGTACAGCGATAACACTGACCACGTCTGTTGCATTTGGAATTCGCGTTTCACCACTGATGGTTTTAGATTGAAAATAGACCTCTAAGCAGCCACCGCAGGCTTGGGAAATCTGTTCAAACTCATTTTTTATCCAGCGCCGTGCAGCGCCAATTCCTTGGGTATCTGATTCGGTTTCAGATAACGTATGGCGAGTGCCAAAGCCGACTAAAGTTCGAATATCGGCCTCAATACGTTCAGGTGAGACAGCTTTGGCGATATCATGCAGTTTTGCTTGGTCTTGATAGTCAGTGGTGCTCTGCGCCAAGCTCATAGTGCTGGTCAAACTGAGAGCCAACATGACACTGGCGACATGGAAGTGTTTCATTCATACCTCTTCTTATTATATGTATAACATTGCTTCGCATAATATCGTTATTCTATCATCGAAGTATCACAATGCGCTCAGTCCCCGAGATTTAAAGACGAATACCAATGCAATCTTAGGTTTATACAATAATTAATCTAAAGTGTTCTGTTGGTACGTTTCGGCGCTTTGGTTTTAATGTTGGCATAAAAGATCGTCTAGCGATTAAAAAGACACACTATTGCGCATATTCCAATGACTCGGTATTAAAGTGAATTTGAAGCAAAGACGCAGAGTTATCTATTTCTAATGTCGCTAAACCATTAATGACTAAGGTACCAAGAATACGTACATTTTCGCCAATATGTACTCGTGGTAGCGTATTTGTCAGTTGAACGTGACATGCATCACCCTCGTGACAATGACTTAGAGCGTTTGGATAGCCAAGGACCACGTCTCCGTATATCAATGTATTTCCACTGAGAGATATGTCGCCGTATTGGCTTTTAATATCTCCTGCCACTGTCACACTATCGAGTAAAACCTTGCCTTTGTGCGTGCTGATGGAGCCCGCCACAACACTGTTGGCTCCTAGGGTAATGTTGCCACTATCTGTAAAAATACTTGATGAAACATAAAGTTCAAACGGGCTATAAATATTCCCGTTCACTGATGATATGCGCCTGACCGATGTGCCTGAAGGTAGGCCGACGTGAGCAACGTTAGACTGAATTGATTGCGTGGCAAAGTACGCCAGGCCGAGTTCGGTATTTCTTTGATTAAAAACCTCGGGGCTCTTACTCAAATGTACGGGGCTTAAATGTGTGCGAGGAGCCTGTAAAGTCGGATGCGCTGTATGCGTTGTTGGACTAAATGCCAATACACTTAGTACTGATATGACAGGTAGAATAGCCATGATCCCTCATTGTGTGTTCAATGTTTATTATGATGAGTAGGCAGTTGCTATGCCAATTATCCAACTTATTGTTTTTAATAGTTATTTGTTGTTTTCAGACAGCTAAAATAATGTGGGTTTACAGATTTTTTGTGAGATTCACTAAAAGTTAGTCAAATATTAACTGATATTATTTAAATTTTACTGAAATTAAGCGCGTGTAACATCTTGATGAAATTGAACAGGAAAAAGTGCTAATAACGTGTATATATTAACTATGACGTACTTTCATGTTCTGCGTAAGCTAAGTGTCATGGCACTAAATATAGGTGCACACTTTCGTTTATTAAGCCTTCTTTTGATAGGGTTTGGTTTGTTTAGCTACTCTGTATCTGCCCAGCCATTAGACCGCTGCCAACTATTGAGTGATAACAACAAGACCAAGGCGTCAGACTTAACACTTGCCGCTTCGCTTAGCCTTCCAGTTACGCAGTTTGATAATCTATTTTCATTTCAATGCACTCTTGAACAACCGCGAGTGTTAATGACTAAAGATGGCTTTATTCGACACAGTGTCCTGCTGATAGATGGCGTTGAGCAGAGCGCATTGGCTGCAAATCAACTCGCTTACGCGTTGCCACAAGGAAATTTTAAGCTTGCTTTTCAAATCGATGCTGAGAAAGATTTTACCGCCAGTTTACGCCTACAAAGCTGGCGCGATTACGCGCTAGTGGGGCAGCAACACAATTTGTTGCTAGGGTTGTTTTTTGGCTTGTGCATCACGCTGGTTTTCTATTTGTTCTTTATGGGACGTAGCCTTAACGACGAGCGTTTTCATTACTATTGTTATTACGTGCTTTGCGCCGGTGTATTCTTTCTTTTGCAAGAAGGAAACCTCGATCTTTTCCTCAATGGCAGCACATTTAATAATCGTTCAGTTAATTTACTTTTTGCTGGATTGACGGTTTTCAGTGGCACCATTTTCGTGGTCGCCTTGCTTGATTTACAGCGTCGCTGGCCTCGATTTACCCGTTTTACAGTTGTCTATCCTGCCGCATTTGTCTTAGCTATATCTATCGCGTTGCAGTTTATGGCAAGGGGGCAATTATTCTCTTGGCTTTCTTCAGTGATGTCGATTATCACTATGCTGCTGATGCTGTGTACCTTTGCGTTAATTGGTTACGCTTCTTATTTACGGGTTCATACAGCCCGTTTAGTGCTATTGGCATCTTGCATCGTATGTTGTGCCATGGTCTTTCGCTTATGGTTCGGCGACGTGAGTCCTTTTATTGAGCGCTACGGTTTAATCTACTCATTTGCAATTGAGAGTTTTTTACTGGCGATAGCCACATCGGAGCGGATCAAGCGGATTAACAACGATAAAATATTTGCTCAGGCGCAGGCTATGACCGACTCCCTCTGTGAAGTATTAAACAGGCGAGGATGGGAAAACGCCGCGCAAAAAATGCTTAGTGAACATCAGGCGAACGGCGGGGTGTTATGCTTGTTGTATATTGATTTGGATAATTTTAAACACATAAATGACAGCTATGGCCACAAAGCGGGAGACGAAGTTTTACAAATTATCGCTAAAATTATTCGCAAGCAAATGCGCGACCAAGACGCAGTAGGGCGCTTAGGGGGAGATGAATTTGTGGGATTGGCGCGATTTGAGGACGAGTCTTTACCAATGGCGCTTAAGGCGAGAATGACTCAGCGTCTTCACAATATAAAAATCAGCACTGACAGTGTGCAAATTAAGGTAAATGCCAGTGTAGGCTGCGTGACTTTTGCTCACAGTGACATCAGCGTTAGCGATATGCTGCATAAAGCAGATCATGCGATGTACATTCGTAAAAGAGAAAAGCAAAGTACAATTTAACCTCTGCTTGCTTGTCGTAAATCTTTGCCAATATACTGTTAAAAATTTTGTAAACGACAGTGAGGTCTTGCGTGTTAACTACTGAACAAAAACAACTTTTTCAAACTAATGGATACGTGGTGCTCAGCGAATACTTTTCAGCGGCAGATATGCAATCCTTGAAAAGTGAAGCGCAAGCGATAGTGGAGCAATTCGATCCGAATTCAACACGCGCTGTATTTTCTACCCAAGATCAAAGTAAATCTCGAGATGATTATTTTTTGCAATCAGGCGATAAAATTCGCTGTTTTTTTGAAGAAGAGGCCTTCAACGAAAGCGGTGAATTACAGCAAGAAAAAGCAGTTAGCATCAATAAAATTGGTCACGCATTACATACCTTGAACCCCGTGTTTAAAAAATTCAGTCACGACCCTCGTATTCGTCAAGTCGCCAACGATCTTGGTTTGCTGGCGCCACAAATTCACCAGTCTATGTATATTTTCAAACAACCAAAGATTGGCGGAGTGATCCGCTGGCATCAAGACGGTACCTATTTTTTAAGTGATCCTTTGTCCGTGGTGACATTCTGGATTGCAGTGGAAGACGCTACGATTGAAAATGGTTGTTTACAAGTTAAAGCTGACGGCAGCGATACGCCACTGCGCGAGCAATTTATGCGTTTTGCTGATGACAGCAAAGAGCTAAAGGTGTTGGATGACACGCCTTGGCCGAAAGATGAAGACGCTAGACCCCTTGAAGTTAAAAAAGGCTCGCTGGTGGTTTTTGACGGTTTACTGCCGCATTTTAGCGCGCCAAATCGCTCAGCTAAATCGCGCCACGCGTTCACACTGCACGTGACCTGCGCCACGACTCAATATGATCCGTTAAATTGGCTGCAAGCTGAGCCGAGCCCATTGTAAGGGGGGAATTAACTGCGATATAGGGTTTTGATGAGGTGGAAACCGAATTGAGTTTTCACTGGGCCATGTACGGTTAAAATGTCCTTTTTAAACACCACGTTATCAAATGCCTTGACCATAGTACCCGGGCTAAATTCACCCAAATCGCCGCCTTTTTTACCTGATGGGCAAAGTGAATGCTTTTTCGCTAGTTGTTGAAAGTTCGCACCTTTGTCCAATTGCGCTTTAAGTTGCTGTGCTTCTTTTTCCGTTTTGACCAATATGTGACATGCACCTGCTTTCATTGTTTATCACCTTTTATTCTGCTTGCTATGTGGGCACGTGGGGAAATGTGCTTTGCTTCGTGCTCGGTTGGAATAGTTGGGTATTGTGCCACGCTTGATGCATTTGAAACAGAAAAAGCAAGTGAATTAAGGATGCAAAACCTTCTCCTGCTATACACAAAACCTATAAGCTAAACGCCTAAGGTATCGGATATTCTTCGCGTTTCAGTTACTATAAATGGGTCAATGGCGAAATGCCCTAACAGCAGCCGAGTTGGCGTGTATAGCGGGGCAAATATACTGCTTATCAAATGGTAAGTTGAATCTGTGAAAGACAATCAAAAAAGGAGCGAAGGTGTTTGCGTTATCCGATAGAAGCTTAAAAGGGCAAGTCTCTGACCTTGAGTGGCAAACTCGAGTAGATCTTGCTGCCTGTTACCGTTTAGTGGCTGATGCCCGCTGGGGAGATCTCATTTACACCCACATCTCAGCACGTATTCCTGGGACGGACGAATACCTGATTAATCCTTTTGGGCTGACTTTCGAAGAGGTTACCGCGTCTAATTTAGTCAAAGTAGACTTAGACGGTAATATTCTTGATGACTCAAAATACACCATTAACCCTGCAGGCTTCACTATTCACAGCGCAATACATGAAGTGCGTCATGACGCCCAGTGCGTGATACATTTACACACTAAAGCCACCATTAGTGTTGCCAGTTTGCAAGGCGGTTTACAGCCTTGGAGTCAATATGCCATGTTCTCGTTATCATCAATGAGCTATCACGAATATGAAGGCCTTGCGGTAAATGCTGATGAGAAAAAGCGCTTGCAAGATGATTTAGCTAGCAACAATCATATGTTGTTGCACAACCATGGTGGCCTAACGTTAGGTCCGACTGTGGGGGACGCTTTTATGCGTTTTTATGACTTGCAGCGCGCCTGTGAAATTCAAATGGATCTGTTACAAGCAAATCAGTCTGTTATTGAAATACCGCAAGCGATTGTCGATGGGATCTATGCCCAAGCTAATGTGGTACACAGTGGGCAAACCGGTGGCCAAAAAGCCTGGCCGGCCATGCTACGTAAAGCCTATAAACTCGATCCGTTATTCTGTGAATAATCCCCGATATTACTCAATTTATTAAAATTTACTTTCAGGAACAGCATAAATGAAAATTACTCGCGTCGAAATTTTTGATATTGAATGCCCTAAACGCCCAGTGTGGAACCCGGTTTTTATTCGTATTCATACGGATGAAGGCATCGCTGGGGTTGGCGAAGCGGGCCTTGCATACGACTGGGGACACAGCGCTGCTGCGCATATGATCAAAGAAATCGCTGAGGCATTATTAATCGGTTTTAATCCAGTCAACACAGAATTGTTGTGGAGCAAAATGCTCAGAGAAGGGTTCTGGGGTTTAGGTGGCGGCCCAGTATTTTATGCTGCCATGAGTGCGATAGATACGGCACTTTGGGACATTAAAGCCAAAGCGCTAAATGTACCTTTGTACCAATTGCTGGGTGGTAAAACAAACGGCAAATTGCGTACTTATGCCAGTCAGTTACAGTTCGATTGGGACAAAGAAGTAACGCGTTTGAATGATCCGGTTGACTACGGGCGTGCAGCAGAAAAAGCCGTCGCCGAAGGCTATGATGCAGTAAAAGTAGACCCAATCGTGTATGACAAAACCGGAGCAGGGCACTTTGACCGTACCAAGTTATTTACCCAGCCTGAAATGCGTTTATTTAGAGCACGACTGCAAGCCATCCGCGACGCAGTAGGCGATGACGTAGATATTATTTTTGAATGCCACAGTCTACCTGGGGTTGCCACGGCCATTCAGCTAGGTGAAATGGTAGAAGACATCGGCTGTTTGTATTACGAAGAGCCAGTGAATTACTTAAACTCTAAGTTACACGATAAGGTCGCAAAGCGCGTCAATGTGCCCATTGCCGGTGGCGAGCGCTTATATAACCGTTGGGGTGTTAGACCCTATCTAGAAGACCAGAGCTTAGACGTATTACAGCCCGATATCGGTTTATGTGGTGGTTTTACCGAAGCGAAAAAAGTGTGCGACTATGCTGATGTGTATGACGTGCGCATTCAGGCCCATGTATGCGGTGGTCCTGTAGCAACGGCGGCGAGTTTGCATCTAGAAACGGCCATTCCTAACTTTTTAATTCACGAGCACCATACCTACGCCATTAAAGACTGGAACCGCGAATTGTGTATTCAAGATCCACAGCCGGTAAATGGCTTCTTTGAAGTCACAGAAACTCCAGGAATTGGTATCGATTTGAACGACGAAATCGTTTATCGCTCACCGCATATGGAAGTGAAATAAATCTCGCAAGCCTAGCACAAGCGCACAGTGCCGCCATTCGAAGGCACTGTGCTTAATAATTCAGTACTCTTCTTTTATCGATTCAACCTTCCGCTGTTAGTGACGTCATTGTTTGTTCAGTTCGTTCTAAACAAGTGTACTTTTGACGCTTTTGCACTGTAAAAAGGCGAAATTTACACATAGCTCCTACACTTAACTTTCTTACTTCATGGCTTAATTCGTTGTAGATGCATTGCTAGCCATAGGAGCGGCGAAAAGAATGATAAAAGGGAGAATCAGATGTTAAGACGTCAATTTTTACATGCATTAGGATTGAGCGCAGGGGCAGGTTTGGTCAGCATATCGTCTGTATTAAAAGCGGGACCAAAAACAGCACCTAAGGTAGCAGAGGCAAATAATGCTCTTGAGCCGGGAGATTGGCAGGCGCTGCGTAACTTATTTCCACTAACACGAGATTACATCCAGTTATCTACTTTTTTATTAGCTTCTCATCCCAAACCTGTATCCCAAGCCATCGAAAAGCACAGACAAGCATTTGATGAGAACCCGTCCGATTATTGGCATCAGCACTTTCTTACCATTGACGGTGAAATAATGCAGGCTGCCGCTGACTATATGGGAGGTGAAGCACAACACATCGCCTTAACAGACAGCACAACCATGGGGCTGGGCCTGATCTACAGTGGGCTAAAACTTCAACCTGGGGATGAGATACTGCAAACTGTGCATGATCATTACTCTACTGATATGTCGTTAGCGCATCGTGCCAATCGCACAGGGGCACAAGTAAAGCGCATAGCATTGTACGATCAGCCTTCACGAGTAAGTGTTGCCGATGTGCAAACGCGTTTGCGCGACGCTATCACTGATAAAACAAGAGTGGTGGCTGCTACATGGGTGCATTCATCCACTGGCGTAAAGCTGCCTATTCGGGCTATGGCAGACATTATTACTAAGCTAAACCGTCAGCGTAAAGTTGACCAACAAATACTATTTTGTGTTGATGGTGTTCATGGTTTTGGCATAGAAGATCAAGATATTAGTCAGTTGGGCTGTGACTTTTTTGTTGCCGGCACTCACAAGTGGATCTTTGGGCCAAGGGGCACAGGCGTGGTGTGGGGAAATGAACGAGCATGGGCCCAAAGCGAACCTGTTATTCCCAGCTTCGGAGCGTCTTACGATGTTTGGCTGGGGTCAACGACGCAAGATAAAGTGCCAATTGGCGAGCATATGTCTCCTGGAGGCTTTCACTCTTTCGAGCACCGCTGGGCATTGCCTGAGGCATTTAAATTACACCTTCAATTAGGCAAGGCAAACGTGCAAAAGCGTATTCATCAATTAAACACGCAAACTAAACAAGGCCTAGCAAAAATGCCTCATGTGACTTTGTATACACCGAGTGACAGTTCACTTTCATCTGGCTTAGTGTGTTTTGATGTGAAAGGGGTAGCGCCCGAAACAGTGGTAGAAAAGATGCACGCCAAAGGCATTATCATGAGCAGCACACCTTATCGTCAAAGCTACGCACGCTTTGCACCGTCACTGCTTAATAACGAACAAGAAATAGAGCAGGCACTGGCAGAAGTTAGCGCTTTGGCCTAGCGCTAACATGTGTAATGGAAAAATATCTATAAACAGCAAAAATAAAAAAAGGGGATGATATAAATATCATCCCCTTTTTGCTTCCCCGCCTGCTGTTATGCGGCGTTATTTTGCGGCTGAGAACCTTCCTTGACTAACTGTTGATTGGCATCAAGCAGTTCCATATCAAAGGTGTATTCGTCAACACGCACGGCTAACTGTCGCTTATTGTTATAATCGATTACGCGAGCGTATTCGTCTGCGTTTAGTTCACCGTTTTCATGTAGTTTAGTCACTGCATGTTCAAAGGAAACAAAAGGGACCACAGGGTTTTTGCGTAGTGCTTTTTGCACGACTTTAAGGATGGCCATTACGTCGTGTTTTGCCGCAAATGCCTCTTGGTTGATGTGGTTACCATCACCAGGTATGACCTTAACCAAGTGGGTTAAATCCGCCATGATAGAGCTTTGTGCCATGGTCGCATCTGATAGCTCACGTTTTAGCTTGTCAGAGATGGCCGGCACTGAACGTGTATAGGTATTGGTTAACACGCGCATTAAGCCACGGGTAGCTGTGTTCGGGAAGTTATTCACGAATTCGTTTAGCGCTTGCTCACCCTGTTGTAAACACCATTGAATGGCGTATTCAAAGTATGGCTTGGCTTCGACGCGGTTAGTAACACGTTGCTCATAGAAACGTACAACAGCCATCGAGGCATACAAGTAGCTCATTACATCGCCCAAACGAGCCGATAGCATTTCTGCTTTTTTCAAATCACCGCCTAGCACTAACAAAGACAAGTCAGCAAGTGGAGCGAGTTTGGCGGAAAGGGCATTCATGCGTTTTTCGTATGGTTTCACTTCAGGCAAGCTTGACTGCGCCGAACGGGTAAAGGTTAAGTAGCTTTTGCTAAAACTGCGTAAGGCATTTTTAACGCTAAAGCTGATTGTTTTCCCCAATACCTTGTTGAATTCTTTGTCTGCTGATGGCTCATCGCTGTGGATCAAATCAACCATTTCTTTCATGTGAGGGTGACAACGCATCGCACCTTGGCCGAAAATCATCAAGCTTCGAGTTAGAATGTTCGCACCCTCAACGGTAATTGCAATGGGCTGTGCCGCATAACCATTGGCTAAGGTATTCTGTGGGCCACGTTGTATTGCTTTACCCGCTTGAATATCCATGGCGGTATTACACACATCACGGCCTAATTCAGTCATGTGGTATTTAGCCATCGCAGTGACAACAGAAGGTTTAAGGCCTAAACCCAGACCTTCAGTGGTTAATACTCGCATGGCTTCTAATACAAAGGTTTTGCCTGCAATATCGGCAAGCTTTTCTTGAATACCTTCGAAACGCCCAATGGGCACGCCGAATTGTTCACGAACAAATGAGTATTCAGCAGTGGATTTAAGTGCCGATTGAGCAGAAGCAACTCCCATTGCTGGAAGTGAAATACCGCGCCCTGCACCTAGGCAACTAACCAGCATCTGCCAGCCGCGACCAATGTTTTTCTGCCCGCCTATAATGAAATCCATAGGGATAAACACTTTGTTGCCGCGAGTGGTGCCGTTATAAAAACGAATACCCATAGGATCGTGACGATTCCCTAGTTCAACACCTGGGTGTGATTTAGGAATAAGAGCACAGGTAATGCCTAGCTCTTTTTTATCGCCAAGTAGGTTGTCTGGATCAAACACTTTAAATGCAAGGCCAAGCACAGTCGCTATTGGTGCTAGCGTAATGTAACGCTTATCCCAAGTGACGGATAAACCAAGTACTTCTTCACCGTTATATTGGCCTTTCGTGACTATGCCCGTATCAGGAATAGCACCCGCATCAGAGCCAGCTTCTGGGCTGGTAAGGGCAAAACATGGAATGTCTTTACCGACAGCTAAATTTGGCAACCATTGATTTTGCTGCTCTGTAGTGCCGTAGTGCATCAATAGTTCGCCAGGGCCTAACGAATTTGGAACCATCACAGTAACCGCAACAGCACTGCTTTTAACGGCAATGGTGGCCACTATGGTTGAGTTGGCATAAGGAGAGAACTCTAATCCGCCAAATTTCTTTGGAATGATCAAAGCGAAAAATTTATTGACTGATAAAAAGTCCAGCACATTTTGTGGTAGGTGATTGCTGTTTTGTAGCTCGTAATCGTCGACCATTTCTAGCAGTTCTTGCACGGGGCCGTCTAGAAATGCTTGTTCGTCAGCGCTTAGCGTTGCTTTAGGAATTGCACGCAACGCTTGCATGTCTGGTTTGCCACGATAAATTGACGATTCAATCCATACATCTCCCGCATCTAATGCTTCTTGCTCAGTTACGGAAATTGCAGGTAATACTTTTTTCAGGTTTGTTCTAATACTCATAATTTACTCATCCGCTCATCTGACCAGTTGCAATTAATACTACGCATATTCTTGAATAGATCAAATATTTCTTCGTTTTAGGTGTGTCTCTTGGTTGTTATGCTGTGTAAATATTTCGTCACAGATAGCGTTTTTATTCCGCTTTTATCAAGTCAATAAACTTTTAAATCAATATGTTATTGAAAAGCGCGAAAGCCTAAAGTCGATTGTGGATCCATAACGGGGCGCTAATTTTGAATAGGAATGAGCAGGTGTTGTCGTCAGCTAAGTTTGGCTTATCTACATTCACTGACTAGGCGTAGCTGATGAGTTCACGCCCCAGTGAGACGCGTTTTTATACCATTTACTTTTAATAATTTACGCTCAGTGGTTAGTTATTTATTGGAATTGGTATTAAACGTGATGGGAACCGACTGGTATTTACCATGACTTTTGGCGAAGTACACCGCGAAGTGTAAATGCGGCAGTGATGAAAAACCTGTATTACCTGAATAGCCTAGTAACTGTCCGCGCTGAACGTGATCACCTAGCGCAACTGCGACACCTTTGTGCTGTAAGTGATAGTACTCACCTGTGGTGCCATCTTCATGAAGTAGCGTAACGAAATTGGCATATTTGGCATAACGTCGATGGGCCCCTCCACGGCGGTGGTTTTCTTGCAAATCGATAACTTGACCTTCACGTGCAGCATGAATAGGCGTGCCTATAGGCATGGCAAAATCAACGGCGTAGCGTGATGCACCTTGGTGGCTATAACCACCATTGAATCCTTGAACCACTCTAAAGGATTGATTCTTTGCATAGGGTAGAGCATAACGATAACTATCATTATGCTTGGCGTTTTTAATGCCGGGAGTCCAATAGAAGCTTTCATGATTTGAAACCGAACGGTTGGCGTCAATGGCACTCAGGGTTAGAATTTTTACTCGGGCTAATGCGTGGAGCACGCGAGTTTCGCTGTACGTGTCCTTTATAGAATTTTCACTTTTAAGGTTACGGGTATCCACATCAAGGGTTGAAGTAATAGGGTAGGGCTTGTTGTTACTTAACCAGTATTCTATGGTTTTACCTCGCTTAATTTTTTCAAAACAAGCCCAGTCGTCAATACAATAAGCTTGGGTTAAGAACGACATACCACTTAATACCGCAACACTTAGCCACCTTTTTATCATTTGAGCCTCTTGGAAACCGTTGCACATAGTCATTTGTATTGAGATGCAGACCACTTCACTAGAAATAAATTTCTCATGTCAGGCAAAGTGCCTAATTATTAAGATGAATGGCCTCTTGAATACTCAACCGTTTCATCACCACTGTGAATGTTGACCATTTTTTAACGGCTCTTTTAACTAGATTTGTCGGTATTTATGCCCAATTTAATTTATACATCTCAATAACTTTAGGTGAGTTGCCACACCGAGAGGCTCGGTGCTAGCGTTATCGTGATGATATTACACTCTAAAGGAGCCACAGATGGCTAAAGGTTTGTTGGAAATTGAATTAGGTGAGGAGCTAGCGCCAAGCACTTGGCTGAAAATCGACCAAGAGCGGATTAACCTCTTCGCTGATGCGACGGGAGATCACCAATGGATTCATGTGGATCCAAAAAGATGTGCGAGAGAAAGCCCCTTTAAAACCACGATTGCTCATGGCTATTTGAGTGTGACATTAATGCCAGAGTCCTTTTATCATATGGTTCAGCTCGATTCCGCAAGTCAAACAGTATTGAACTACGGAATAGATAAAATACGCTTTTTAGAGCCAGTTCGTGTTGATGATGAAATACGTTTTGTGTCTTTTTTGGCCAGTAAAGAAAAGAAGCCCCTTGGCACCTTATTTAGCTTCGACACGCAGATAGAAATCAAAGGACGAGACAAGCCTGCTGCTGTAGGTAAATTCTTAATGATGCTTCTGGGTTAAACTTTAGTCTGAGCAATCTTTTTACCCAAAAGATTGCTCTATCATGCCTAACTGGTCTGACCATGAATTGAGCTAATATTTACATATAAGTAACATTGCGTTTACATATCAATAATCCCCCCCTACTATCATTGTGTCGCTTAAGTTTAGCGCCCGAGAATCAGTCACTTACTGGTTAGAATTATAACTATTAGACAAAATTGACGCGCGGTCAGTCTGAGTGGAAGCCGTTGTTTACACGCTCGATTTTAATCTGATAATTACCTCGAGAACACACGATGAAGATAAACACACGAGTCAGTGCTTTAGCCGCGGCTATTTCCGCGCAATTTTTATTAACCTCGCCTACCGTATTAGCCCAAGAAGCTAACGTAGAGAAAAAAGAAGATATAGAAATGATTATGGTGACCGGTAGCTTCGTTCGCCGTAGTGAAAACTTTGAATCACCTTCCCCTTTGTCCGTCGTTGATAGTGTTGCTATTGACGCGCTAGGCGCGAAAAACATCGCCGATATCACGCAAACCCTCACCATTAACACCGGGGCTGAAAATAACCCAGATGCATTCACGCAAAACGCCACAGCAGGTACTTCAAATATCAATCTGCGCGGGTTAGGTGTTGCCTCTACTTTGGTGTTGTTAAACAATAAGCGCCAAGTGGTTACAGCGCAGCCGACCAACAATGGCTTGAACTTTGTGGATACCAGCTCTCTGGTTCCTATGATTGCGATCGACAGAGTAGAAATTATCAAAGATGGTGCTTCAGCACTATATGGTTCAGATGCGGTAGCAGGCGTGGTGAATTTTATAACCAAACGAAATTATGACGGCGTTAAGCTCAGCGCAGACTACCAAGACGGTGCTCATGGCAATAATAAAGAATATGTATTGCAAGGTTTATGGGGCACTAGCAGCGATGATAGCAGTATTATAGCGGCAGTGAGCTATACCAATCGTTCACCTCTTTTTATTAAAGATCGTCGTTTAAGTCGCCCGCAAGATGACAGCAGTGCGCTCGGTAACCCAGGCTCATATTTTATTGGGCCTACGCCGTTTATTGATCCCTATGGTTGTGAGGAATTCGGTGGAAGTCCATCATTACTCGCGCCTCCAGGGACTGTACCAGGCTTAGATGTTGGCCTGTGTATGTTTGATTTCGGTAAAGATTATTCATACGTACCAGATGAATCTCGTCTTAATGCTTATGTAAAAGCAGAATATGAATTGACTGACGAAATGAGCTGGACGACTGAAGTGAGCTTTGCGCGTAACCGCGCATCTCGTGGTGGCGCCCCTAGTTTTCCTATCTTAACAGGCCCAGTCGTGCCCGCCGATCACCCTGAAAACCCATTTGGACAAGCAGTTACTTTTTTCGGCCGTGCTGAGGGTAACGGTAAAGCCCCGGATTTTGCTAATACGGAATCTGATACATTTCGCTTTAACACCGCATTGCAAGGTGAGCTAGAGCATGGCTTCTGGGAGTTGAGTTATACCAATGCCACCAATGACTTCTTCTTCAGCGTTCCGGACGTGTTGAACACAGAATTTAACTTAGCGTTAAATGGTTTGGGCGGCGGACAATGTAATCCGTTAACAGGTACGCCAGGCGAGGGTGATTGCGAGTACTTTAATCCTTTCGCGACATCGTACACAACTGCGCCTAACTCTCAGTACGTAATTGATTCATTTACAGGGCTTGAAACCATCGATTCAAAATCTGATTTGCAAATATTTGAAGGTTTTATGTCGTTCGATGTGTTTGATATGGACGGCGGTGCTGCTGGCCTTGCATTTGGTATGCAATACCGCGAAGAATCATTGAGCCAAGATTACGACGCACTGGCTAATCAAGACAGTTTTACGTTTGTAATAGGTAACCCTGACTTTGACGGATCATTAGATGTGTGGGCTGCGTTTGCTGAGATGGCACTACCGGTAACTGACGATTTAGATATTCAGCTTGCTGTGCGTTACGAAGATTACGGCGGTTCTATTGGCGATACGATTGATCCAAAAGTGGCGTTTTCTTATCGTGCTAGTGAAGAGCTTTCATTCCGTGGTTCAATATCAACCTCGTTCAGAGCACCAACGGTATTTTTAAGAAATGGTGGTGGCACCTCGCTACAACAACTTGTTGACCCTCTTATCGGTGCGAATGCTTTTGCAGCAGTACGTACAATAGGGAATGAAGACTTAAAACCTGAAGAATCTACCGCTTACAATCTTGGTGTGTCGTTCGAGCCGATTAGCGACTTTTCTATTGAAGTGGACTACTGGAACTTCGAATTTGAAGATTTGATTATTCAAGAGAATCCGCAGGCCGTGTTGAATTTAGACCCAAGCGATCCTGAGCGTGTTGTTCGTGCAGGTGACCCACTGACTGGCCCGCTGACTCAAGTGAACAACACTTACGTGAATGCTAGTTCCCTTGAAACTTCAGGTTTAGATTTTGTGACCAGTTATAAAATAGACACAGATGCTGGCATGTTTGTACCGTCTATCAATGCCACTTATATTTTAGAATATGAGCTAGACGACCCTCAAGCGGGTAAAATAGACGGAGCGGGTCGCAGAAACTTTACCAATATTGGTACCTCGTCTCCTGAACTACGCTTGAATCTAGGTTTAAACTGGTCTTCAGGTGCACACTCAGCTAACATTTTTGCTCGTTATATAGATAGCTATGATGATGATCAAAACTGTGCAGATGGCAGCGTTAATACAGGTTCATGTGAAGCGTTAGGTGGTTTTAAAGGCGTTGATAGCCAAGTGACCTATGACGTGCAGTACAACGTGAATTTGGGCGCCTTGTTTGACACACAAAACAACTATGTATTGTCCGTTGGCGGCATAAACATAACGGACGAAGAGCCACCACAGTTATTCACCAACAGTGGTTTCGACAGTAAGGTACATGATCCAAGAGGCCGTCAAATTTACGCACGCTTCGCAGTAGAGTTCTAGGCATTACTTTTATTATGAAAAACCTGCTTCGGCAGGTTTTTTTGTTATGTCGCCTTGTAAACTTAAGTGCCCGCATGAGTAGTATTTAAATCGTCCGTTCACTTTCATTTTAGCTCTGCAACGGCATGATAGACGGTGACGTAGAATGATCAAATAAGAGGATGATATGGTCGACAAATTAACAGAGGGTGAAACCCAAGCGAAGTTGAATGAGTTAAACAAAGATTTACCGGCAGAGCAGCAGTGGCAAATTAACAACGATAAACTGACTAAAAGTTTTAAGTTCAAGAGTTTTATCCGCGCATTCGGCTGGATGAGTCAAATTGCTATTTGGGCCGAGAAGCTCAATCACCATCCTGAGTGGTTTAATGTATATAATAAAGTAGAAGTCAATTTAACAACGCACGACGTGGGTGGTTTAAGTGAGTTGGACTTTAAACTGGCGGCTAAAATGGATCTTTTCTACGTTTAGGGCAACACGTAACCAGCTGATTTGTATGAATTGTATACAGAGCAATTAAACTTCTGGATTAATTTGTGATTTATGCTTCACAACACTTGCACCGTCCCGTTAGCTATGTATAATACGCCCCACTCGAGACGCGACACACATTACGATGTGTTGTTATCGACAAAGATTTCAAGCGCGGGATGGAGCAGTCTGGTAGCTCGTCGGGCTCATAACCCGAAGGTCGTAGGTTCAAATCCTGCTCCCGCAACCACTTTTTGAAACTTGGCATTCAGTCAATTTTCGGTGAGAATAGTGGACTAGGGTCCAGAAACAAAAAGCCCCGCTTGTACGGGGCTTTTTGTTATCCTTTTTATCCTGTTTTTAATTTACTCTGGGCTGATGGCCCTTTTTTCGTTTTTGGAGCGTGAGTTTTGTCACAACTAGAACAGAAATTAACTGAAATGTTGACCGCACCTGTCGAAGCCCTTGGTTTTGAGATGGTGGGGATTGAATTTGTTCGCGCAGGAAAACACTCAACCATGCGCGTTTACATTGATCACCCCGATGGTATTACGGTGGATCATTGCGCAGAGGTAAGCCACCAAGTAAGTGCTGTGCTTGACGTGGAAGACCCTATTAATACCGAATACAACTTAGAAGTGTCCTCACCGGGCATGGAACGTCCCTTATTTAAGTTACAGCATTATATTGATTCAGTGGGTGAAGTCGTCACATTACGATTGAAAATGCCAATGGGAGACAGACGTAATTTCAAAGGTAAATTATTGTCTGAAGCTGATGGCATGCTAACTATTGAAGTCGATAACCAAGAATTTGTATTGGCCTTTGCCAATATTGAAAAAGGCAATGTTGTTCCAACGTTTGATTGAGTAGATGGCCATAAAGGCTTTTGCTAAAGAATAATCAGTGAGGCAATCATGAATAAAGAAATTTTGTTAGTGGCGGAAGCCGTTTCAAATGAAAAACAAGTTCCAAGAGAAAAAATCTTTGAAGCGTTAGAGTTCGCCATTGCAAGTGCTACTAAAAAGAAAACTGAAGGCGAGATTGAAGTTCGAGTATCTATCGACCGCGTTACAGGTGATTTCGATACATTCCGTCGTTGGATGGTTATCGCTGATGATCAAAAGCAAGAGAATCCATTTGCTGAAATGACCTTGTCTGCAGCGCAAATTGACGAGCCAGATATTCAATTAGGTGAATATGTTGAAGATCAAATCGAGTCCATTAAATTTGACCGTATAACGACGCAAACGGCTAAGCAAGTCATCGTACAAAAGGTACGTGAAGCTGAGCGCGCTCAAGTGATGGCAGAGTACGAAGAACGTGTCGGTGATTTAATTACCGGTACAGTCAAAAAGGTTAACCGCGATAACATTATTATCGATTTAGGTAACAACGCTGAAGGCGTTATTTACCGCGATGACATGCTACCTCGAGAAACTTTCCGTCCAGGTGACCGTGTTCGTGGTTTACTTTACGTTATTCGACCTGAAGCGCGCGGAGCACAGTTATTTATTAGCCGTACTCACCCAGACATGTTGGTAGAGCTATTCAGATTAGAAGTGCCTGAGATTGCTGAAGAGACCTTAGAAATTAAAGCAGCGGCTCGCGATCCAGGTTCACGAGCTAAAATCGCAGTGAAAACCAATGACAAACGTTTGGACCCAGTGGGTGCATGTGTTGGTATGCGAGGATCACGTGTGCAAGCAGTGAGCAGCGAGCTAAGTGGCGAGCGTGTTGATATCGTGTTGTGGGACGATAACCCAGCGCAATTTGTTATCAACGCAATGGCACCAGCAGAAGTGGCATCAATCGTAGTAGATGAAGATAACCACACGATGGATGTTGCGGTTGAGTCTGACAACTTAGCACAAGCGATTGGCCGCAGTGGTCAAAACGTACGTTTAGCCGCTCAGCTTACGGGCTGGGAATTGAATGTGATGACGGTTGAAGACTTAAACTCCAAGCACGAAGAAGAAAACTCTAAAGTGCTAGCTGTTTTCGTTAATGGTCTTGATATTGACGAAGATTTTGCTGCGGTATTGGTTGATGAAGGTTTCTCAACGCTTGAAGAAATCGCTTATGTACCCATTAATGAGCTACTTGAAATTGACGGTCTTGATGAAGATATCGTTGAAGACTTACGTAGCAGAGCGCGCGCTGCCTTAACCACGCAAGCGTTAGCCAACGAAGAGACATTGGAAGCCTCTGAACCAAAAGAAGAGCTATTAAGTTTAGCCGGTATGGAACGCCATGTTGCCTACACATTGGCAAGTCGCGGTATTACCGATCTTGAAGCGCTAGCGGAGCAAGGCGTAGACGAGATCAGCGATATTGAAGAACTAGACGAAGAAAAAGCGGGCCAATTAATCATGGCTGCACGTAACATTGTCTGGTTTAACGAAGAATAGGGTCACCAAAGAGGAATTACGAATATGGCAGAAGTATCCATTGAAAAACTCGCCGCCGATATCGGCACTTCGGTTGACCGCTTAGTTAAGCAGTTTAAAGATGCTGATATTGTTAAAGCGGCAAATGAAAACGTGACTGAAGATGAAAAACGTCAGCTGTTGGATTATTTAAGCAAACAACATGGCGGTACGGGCTCTGAAGCGCCCAAGCGAATGACATTACAACGCAAGACGACCAGCACGCTCAATATGGGCAAGTCTAAAGCGGTAACGGTAGAAGTACGTAAAAAACGCACTTATGTTAAACGTACTGATGTAGAAGAAGCGCGTTTAGCGGAAGAAGAAACGGCTCGTGCATTAGCTGAGCAACAAGCGCAGCTTGAAGCTGAAAAAGCCGCCGAAGAAGAAGCGAAAAAAGCGGCTGAAGAGAAAGCGAAAAAAGCTGCTGAATCTAAAGCGAAGGCAGAAGCAGAACGTCTTGCTCGTGCAGAAAAAGCGAAAAAAGAAGCTGAAGCGCGTCAAGCTGAAGAGTCTGCTTTGAGCCCCGAGGAAAAAGCAGAACAAGAGCGTGCTCGCACTGAAGCGGAAAATATCCGCAAGAAGCAAGAGCAAGAAGCGCAGCGTAAGCTTGAAGAAGATGCGAAAAAAGCAGCAGAAGAAGCGCGCAAGCTGGCTGAAGAAAACTCACGTCGCTGGAAAGAAGAAGAAGAGCGTCGTAAGAAGCAAGAAGCAGAAGAAGTGCATGTACACAGTAACCGTTATGCACAAGAAGCTGAAGATGCTGATGATATTAAAATTGAACGTGGCGGACGTCGTCGTAAAAAGTCAAAACGCAATGCAGGTTCTGACCTTAAGCATGCGTTTAACAAGCCGGCTCAACCGGTTGAACGTATCGTACGTTTAGGCGAAACGATCTCCGTTAGTGACTTAGCAAATAAGTTGGCTATTAAAGCCACTGAAGTTATCAAAGCCATGATGAAAATGGGTGAGATGGCTACGATTAACCAAGTATTAGACCAAGAAACAGCGGTATTAGTCGTTGAAGAAATGGGACATAAATACGAGCTTGTTAACGACAACGCGTTAGAAGATGAATTGTTGGCGGATAATGTAACGTCTGACTTGGCATCTCGTGCGCCAGTTGTGACTATCATGGGACACGTTGACCATGGTAAAACCTCGTTACTTGATTACATTCGCCGCGCGAAAGTAGCCGCAGGTGAAGCCGGTGGTATTACTCAGCACATCGGTGCGTATAGTGTTGAAACTGATAATGGGCGCATCGCGTTCTTAGATACGCCAGGTCACGCCGCGTTTACCGCAATGCGTGCTCGTGGTGCCACAGCAACGGATATCGTTGTTTTGGTTGTAGCAGCAGATGATGGCGTGATGCCTCAAACCAAAGAAGCGGTTCAGCACTCTAAAGCAGCTGGCGTTCCTTTGATTGTTGCAGTCAATAAAATGGATAAAGAAAGCGCCGATCCAGATCGTGTTAAAACTGAATTGTCACAACTTGAAGTGATTTCAGAAGAGTGGGGCGGTGAACACCAGTTTGTTAACGTCTCTGCGAAAACAGGTCTAGGTATTGATGCATTGCTAGAAGCAATTAGCTTGCAAGCTGAATTACTTGACTTAAAAGCTCCGCCAACAGGCTCTGCTAAAGGGATTGTTATTGAGTCACGCTTAGATAAAGGTCGTGGTCCAGTGGCTTCTGTATTGGTGCAAGAAGGCCAACTTAAAGCCGGTGATATCCTACTTTGTGGTATTGAGTATGGCCGAGTTCGTGCGATGCGTGATGAAAACGGTCAAAATGTTGCAATTGCGGGCCCGTCGACGCCAGTAGAAGTACTTGGTTTGTCTGGTGTGCCAGTGGCAGGTGAAGACGCCTTAGTGGTTCAAGATGAGCGTAAAGCCCGTGAAGTAGCGACTAAGCGTAATGCTAAGCAACGTGAAATTAAGCTTGCTAAGCAGCAAAAAGCGAAACTTGAAAACATGTTCGCCAACATGGAAGCAGGTGACGTTAGCGAGTTGAACATTGTACTTAAAGCCGATGTTCAAGGTTCAGTTGAAGCGATTTCTGACTCACTGACTAAATTGTCTACCTCTGAAGTGAAGGTAAACATTGTGGGTAGCGGTGTAGGCGGAATTACTGAAACAGACGCCAGCTTAGCTGCAGCATCTAGTGCTATCGTGGTTGGTTTCAACGTACGTGCTGATGCAAGTGCTAGACGTATCATCGAATCAGAAGAAATTGATTTACGTTACTACAGTGTTATCTATAGTTTGATTGATGAAGTTAAGATGGCGATGACCGGTATGCTAGCCCCAGAGTTCAAACAAGAAATTATTGGTTTGGCGGAAGTACGTGACGTGTTCAAGTCACCGAAATTGGGCGCGATTGCAGGTTGTATGGTAGTTGAAGGTACAATTAAACGCAGTAACCCTATCCGCGTATTGCGTGAGAATGTGGTTATCTATGAAGGTGAACTTGAGTCATTAAGACGCTTCAAAGATGACGTACAAGAAGTACGTAACGGTGTTGAGTGTGGTATCGGCGTGAAGAACTACAATGACGTTAAAGTGGGCGACCAAATCGAAGTATTTGAAATCGTTCAAGTAGAGCGTGAGCTATAATTCGCCAACATAGAATGTTAGCGCGTTAATGACTATTGAATTAAAACGGAGGCTTAGGCCTCCGTTTTGTCTTAACAAAAGCATAATTTGATGCTTTAGGAGATTAGAATGGCAAGAGAATTTTCTCGTACAGACCGAGTAGGTCAGCAGATCCATAAAGAAATCGCCAGTATTTTACAGAACGAGTTCAAGAACCGTGACCCAAGGTTGGGTATGGTGACAGTGTCAGCCGTAGAGGTGTCTCGGGATTTGTCGTATAGCAAAATTTATGTGACTTTCTTTGAGAATGACGAAGAAGTGATGAAGAATTATTTGGCTATCCTAGAAGAAAACAAAGGGTATATTCGCACGTTATTGGCAAACCGTATGCGTATGCGCGCGGTTCCTGCGATTAAATTTGTTCGTGACGGCTCTTTAAGTGAAGGTATTCGTATCAGTAACTTGGTTGACGAAACGCTAAGCAAAGACAAAGAACGAGCTCGCAATGCAGGGCGTTCACTTGATGAAGAACAAGAGGACTAAGGATTGGCCAGACGTCGTAAGGGTCGTGCAATAGACGGTATTCTACTATTGGACAAACCGCTAGAGATATCCTCAAATCAAGCATTACAGAAAGTGAAACGCGCGTTTTTAGCGGCGAAAGCAGGGCACACAGGCGCGCTTGATCCGCTGGCAACGGGTATGCTGCCAGTATGTTTAGGCGAAGCAACCAAGTTTTCACAGTTTTTATTAGACGCTGATAAAACGTATATCGTCACAGCAAAACTAGGTGTGCGTACTACCACTTCAGATGCTGACGGTGACGTGGTTGAAACCCACGATGTGAATGTGACTGAGCAACAGTTAAAAGAGGCTTGCGAGACATTCAAAGGGCCAATTAAACAAGTGCCGTCTATGTTCTCTGCGTTGAAACATCAAGGAAAGCCATTATACCATTATGCGCGTCAAGGTATTGTGATTGAGCGTGAAGCCCGTGATATCACGATTTTCTCGCTTAACATTACTCGCTTTGAGGGTGATGAAGTTGATATGGAAGTGCATTGCAGTAAAGGCACCTACATTCGTTCTCTGGTTGATGATTTAGGGCAGCTTCTAGGTTGCTGTGCGTATGTGAGTAAGTTACATCGTACCGCTGTTGCTGATTATCCTAGTGAAAAAATGGTGACTTTTGAAAAGCTTGAATCTCTGCTTGAGAAAGCACAGGCCGAGCAAATTCCTTTAACCGACATCCTCGATCCCTTATTGATACCCATGGACAGCGCGGTAAAAGCCTTACCTAGTGTGCATTTGTCACCGGTAGCAAGAGATTCTTTTTTACACGGTCAGCCCGTGCCATATGAAAGTGAAGAGCAGGTTGCCAAAGGGACGTTAGTGCGTACCTATTGTACTCAGGGACAGGTATTTTTAGGCGTTTCTGAGATTGATAATGACAATAAAGCGGCGCCAAAACGCGTTGTCGTCTTTAGCCCCCAAGGTTAATTGTATTTGCCCTTGCTAATTAATCGTTTGTCACTATAATACGCGCTTCTTGGCACGGCTGAATTAGTGATCGGCCTGCTGTATTTTTAGCTCTTATATTGGAGAAAGTTATGTCACTAACTACTCAAGAAACTGCAGCAATTATTGCTGATTTTGGCGTAAAAGAAGGTGATACTGGTTCACCTGAAGTTCAAGTTGCATTGTTGACGTCTAACATCAACAAGCTTCAAGGCCACTTTGCTGACCATAAAAAAGACCACCATTCACGTCGTGGTTTGTTACGCATGGTTAGCCAGCGTCGTAAGCTTCTTGATTACCTTAAAGGTAAGAACGTTGAGCGTTATCAAGATCTAATCAAGCGTTTAGGCCTACGTCGTTAATCGACAGCTTTATACGTTTGAAAGAAAGCACCTTCGGGTGCTTTTTTCGTTTTAGAGGGTATATTTCTGGTCATACCATTGGCTAATTTTCAATCACTGATATCTTGATAAGATTAGTTTTTATTCAATAAAAACAATAAGATCACGGTACTCAAAATGGATAACCTGGCGCGCTCCCTTATACTCGTTTGTATTTTACTCAGTCCTTGCACTCAAGCAGAACTTATTCAATGGGATGCATTTGAAACAGGGGATAATCTTGCCGTTAAAGACAATACAACTGGCTTGATTTGGCTTGACCTGACATTGACTAATCATTTGAGCTACAACGACGCAGGCAACGCCTATTCTGGCTGGGAATACGCCTCAGCTGATGCGGTCTATGGGTTACTTGATAGCGCTTTTACCGATATTCAGTTGGTTCGTCACGATACACAAGAACCTTCTAACTATGAGCGAAATTGCTCAAACACCAGCGATTGTTATGCGCAAGCGACAAACTGGCAAACCTTATTTGGTATGACACAAGGCACTCGATATTATCAAACTTACGCGTTTGGCTTGTATAGAGATGACAGTAGCCGTCTGCGCATGGATGGTAGTTATTTAAATGGCAGTGCATTAGCGAATGTTTACGGGCAAGACTTTGATAATGCACATAACACTCAGTTGAGCGAATCGAATGATCTTTACAGTACTTTTTTGATCCAATCTCAACCACAGACGCAAGCGTCCTCAACCGTCTCGGCGGGTGCGCCCAATGCATTTGCCTTTCTTTGTTTTCCTTTTGTTTGGCTAGCGATACGTAAGAAAATCAGAGAATAATGTTGTGTAACGCGTGTTGACGCTCTTGCTCTGTTAATACGTTGATAAAGGGCGTTTTTCGGCGCAATTTTCGCATTTGGGGTGTGTCGGCTATCACTCCTTGAATAAAGTCATCGGGTGACTCCTCGATACATTCCATCAAGCATATCCATACTAGGTAACCACCATGGCGTAATAGGCCATTTTGGTAGCGTGACTCAATGGTGTCGATAACCTGTTGACGAAGCTGAGGCTGGGCAATTAGTTTTAGCGCCATCGCTTGGTGCAATACTCGTATCTGCTTATCAATATTTTCGTTCTGTTTAGGGCTAGAACGATGACCTGAGCGATTAAAACGGGAACGAGGGGTGTACATTATCTGAGTAACGGCTGTAACATATTTTCTAAGCCATTTACCTTAATCTCATGCATTAGCGCCAATTGCTGACCCAGTTTTCCTTCTGGGAACCCTTTTTGGCTAAACCACACCAGGTAGGGCTCTGGTAATTCTAGCAATTTTCTACCCGCATATTTTCCAAATGGCATGGTTTGGTTAACAGCGTCAATCAACTGTTGATTTGGTTGTTCAGGCATCTTGCGTATTCACTTTTTGTTGGGTATTCCACAGCTGATAATAGGGGCCTTTATTCCTCAGAAGTGTAGGGTGATTTCCTTGCTCAACCACACGGCCATTTTGCAGAACTATTATGCTATCTGCATCCACGATCGTCGAGAGCCTATGAGCGATAACCAAGCTTGTGTGGCCTTTAGCAATCTCTTTAAAGGCACTTAAAATAGCTTGCTCCGATTGGCTGTCCAATGATGAGGTGGCTTCGTCAAACAGTAATATAGGCGCTCCTTTTAAAATGGTACGGGCAATCGCCACGCGCTGCTTTTCTCCGCCGGATAGTTTTAATCCTCGTTCACCGACTTTGGTTTCCCTGCCTTTTGGTAAGGCGTTGATAAACGCTGATAAGTGAGCATGTTCGATAGCTTGATTGACTTGCTCGTCACTCGCTGTTGGGTTGCCGTAGCGAATATTTTCAAAAATGCTGTCGTTAAATAAGACGGTGTCTTGGGGCACTATTCCAATAGCTTGACGCAGTGAGGCTTGGGTGGAATCACTGACGGGCTGGCCATCTATGTAAATTTCGCCGCTAGTTGGATTGTAAAAACGAAATAATAACTTGATGACGGTGGATTTACCCGCGCCACTGGGGCCCACTATGGCCACTTTTTGACCGGCAGGTACAGTGAAACTCACATCATGCAGAATTTGCCTGTCTGGTCCGTAACCGAAGTTAACCTGGGAAAAACGTATTTCTCCTTCGCTGACTTTAATTGTTTTTGCATTCTCGTTATCGACAATATTTGATGATTTGCCTAATAGGGCAAATAGGTTTTCGATGTTTGCTAGCGCCCCTCGTATCTCTCGATATACGAACCCGAGGAAGTTGAGCGGCATAAAAATTTGCATTGTAAACGCATTGATTAACACAAAGTCACCTATGGTCATGGTGCCTTGAGCGACATAATAAGCCGCCACGGCCATCATACTGGTCATAGCGATGGCGATAATAGTGGCTTGCCCACCATTTAAGGCAAAAAGAGATAATCGGTTTTTGCGCCTAGCAACTTCCCAATCTGCTAGGGCTACATCGTAGCGCTTTGCTTCATACTCTTCGTTATTAAAGTACTTTACGGTTTCGTAGTTCAAAAGGCTGTCAATGGCTCTGGTATTACTGAGCGAATCCGCTTGATTGACCGCGCGCACAAACTCAGTACGCCAATGGGTGGCTTTAACAGAAAAGCTGATGTAGCTGATGACTGAGACTAAAATGATGACCGCAAAGCTCCAACCGTAATTATAAAATAGCACGCCTACAACGGCTAAAATCTCTAATAGGGTCGGGACAATGTTAAACACTAAAAAGCGCATAAGGAAACTGATACCGCTCGTGCCGCGTTCAATATCCCGTGATAAACCGCCTGTCTGACGATTTAAGTGGTAATCAAGATCCAATTTATGCAGGTGTTCAAATACTTGCAAACTGATACGACGCATGGCGCGTTCGGTGACTCTGCCGAAAAGCGTATCACGAATTTCCCCGAATAATACATTCGCTAAACGCAGTAGACCGTATGCGGCAATTAACGCAAAGGGCACAAGTACTATCGAATTGCTGGAGTCTTCGGCGTTTAGGGTATCGACGGCATGCTTGAGTATGAAAGGCAAACCAATACTGGCGACCTTGGCGGCAATCAAGCAAAGCATGGCGAAAAATACGCGTTGTTTAAACTCTAAGAGATAAGGCCACAGTTGTTTTATTACGCGCCAGTTAAATGTGAGGTCTTCTTGTTGCTGATATTGTTTAGAGCGCATGTATTTCGCTTATTCTGTCTGACGATTAATGGCCAGCTCTAGGGGGTTATATAACGACAGCGTTGCTTATTCGCCCCATTGCTTAGCTAGGTAGCGGGCAAAGTGGTTAGTCTGTTACCACAGTACAGTTACGACCATGTGTTTTAGCGCGATATAAATTAGTGTCCGCTCTGCTAATGGCATGATCTAGTTTGTCTTGAGGGTGCATCTGATAGATGCCAATGCTCACCGTGACTGATAAATGTGTAGAGTCTACTTTTTGTTCATAACTTTCTATTTTTTTACGTAATTTTTCAGCTAACACAAACGCTTGTTGCTGGGAGGTTTCGGGCAACATAAATAGGAATTCTTCTCCGCCCCAGCGCGCTACCGTGTCTTGTTTACGCAAACCATTGGCGAACATCTGACCGACTTGTTTAATCACAATATCGCCGACATCGTGACCATATTTATCATTCACCTGTTTAAAATGATCGATATCACACATCATCAGGGTCATATTTTTACTGTGCCTGAGGGTCCGCTGGTGTTCATATTCGAGTTTTTCTAACATGCCTCGGCGGTTTTGCAAGCCAGATAAGGAATCAATACGAGCTTGTTGCTCAAATTTCTTACTAAGTTCTTGCTGCGTTTTAAATGAGCGCTGTCTTGAATATTCATAGAACACGAACAGCATACTGACGGTTATAAATGAATAAATAAGACGAGAGCGAAACTCATTGCTGTACTCAGCAAACAAGAGACCATTGTTGGGGAACTCAAGAATAAGAATGACGACTAGGGCGAAAATGCCCAGTTGAATTAGCCCTCTCTTTAAACCACCAAAAAACAGCACGACTGGGGGAACTATATAAATCCATAAAGGACCTGTATTTTTTACCCCGCCCATCACAATCAAATACAACATCAGTAACATGAGTGCCGACGTCACTAAATTAGCAGAAAATTTATAGCCATTTTTACTTTGAAAATATTTAAGAATTATCCGTGAGGTAAAGAATAAAACACTAGCGATTAATAACGTCACTCCTAGATAGAAGTCGCCGTTATGAACCCATTGACTGCGAAATATGGCAGCTACACCTAAAATAAAGGTAATAAAATATCCAATAAAACCGAATAGGTTGGTGACTTGGATTTGCTGTCGTACCGCAGGAGAGTTACTCGCTTTTGTTCCTGTATTTAAATAATTTCTAATGAAACGACTAACGATAAACATATGTGCTTAGTTTCCTTCTTGCTTATTCAATATCGTTAATTATCTGATGACTGAGTTTTAGTAATTGTTCTGCAAGTAGAGTAACACTGTGGCTGTATCCTTGTTGAGATAATTCAGAGGTAAATGCAAAACTTTCCTGCGACGTCAGCCCATCGGTTTGAGCTTTGTTCACATGCCAATACTGGCCGCTGGTGATGACTTGCCCTTGGTCTGTGGGCATGAAACGCTTGATACTAATAACAAGGCGTTCGAGGTTGCCGGTTGCATCAGGTGAATTATAAGCAATAAAGCGTGTTTCTGTCGCCTTGTCGTTTAACCACGCGAGTAGGGTGTTATGAATACCGGTTTGTAAGTTTTCCGCCCAAAGATCAATATCAGAATAGTACAGTTGATTACCCTCTATTTGCATCACCAAATTAGGGCGCTTAAGGTAATCAGCTAGCAATATTCTATCGACAACGACCACTCGCTTTACCTCTTTTGGAGAGGCTGATATAAGCGGAGTATGGCTGTTTAACATATAAAACTGTTTCATCGGCGCTTTCGAGGTGCTGCAAGCCGCTAATGTGAAAAGCAGGATTAATACACTCAATCGTTTCATATTATTAGTTCCCTTGCTGGGTATTTGGTTGACTTCCAGGCTGAAGATAGGGCTTGGGAGATTTATCAAAAATAAGGCTGTTCGGTGCTTGGTTTAGCTCAAGTAACAAAGGTTGTAACTCACGTAATCTGTGCTGTAAGGTCTCTAATGTATCGTTAATTTCGTTATTTGTTTTAGAGCCAGAAGAAAATCCTCGAGTTAACTCTGCTATGCCTGACAGCGCGGCTGCAAGCTTCACACTGACTTGTTGCTCATCCATTTCTTTTAATGTTTCAGCGAAATCATCAGCCGTACTGTTCATACTATTCGCACTGGCACTAATGTCAGCCATCATCTGATTCGCTGCTGAGGACATCTGCACGAGGTCCATGTCATTGATGTTATCGAGTATGGCACTGACCTTTTCCGTTATCTGAGAAAACTCGTTTGAAATGCTTGGGATCACGGAATACTGTTGGAACTGCTCCATCTGGGCAACAGGGGCGTTGGGATATTGTTCTAAATTAACAAACAGTGCGCCTGTTAATAAATTGCCGGTTTGCAATGATGCCCTAAAACCGTTTTCTACCCAGATTTTGATTTGCTGATTAATAAATTCGATACCCGCTGCATCATCAGTTTGCTCAACTCGGCCCGGTTGAATGCCAATAACCACGGGAATGGCCACACCTGAGTCCAGCCATTTGTGCTGCTTACCATTAGGCGGGTTAATTTCCAGTACTTTACCGACTTTAATACCTCGGTACTCTACTGGGGCACCAACGCGTAATCCACGTACGGTATCATCTACTAGGATCACAAATTTAGCGGATTCTTTGTAGCGTTCCTCAGCCGCTGATTCATAAGATTCATGTATGCTAAAATACGAGCGCTCATTCACTCGCTCACCTTGCGGCATACCTTCAGGGACGCCGAATGCGACCCCATTGGTAATGAGCGTTTCTATACTACTGCTTTTGACTTTAAAGCCGTTTGCGCCTATGTCCATTTCTACACCACTGGTATTCCAAAATTTGGTATTGGTCGTGATGAGTTTGTGATAAGGCGCTTGAATAAAGGTGTTGTAGTACACAACGCGTTCATCGAAGTTAAAATAGATACTCTCAAATTCGCCTACTTTTAGCCCTTTATAGATAACAGGATCACCTTCTTTGAAAGCGAACTCAGCGTTACTGTTTAACGTAACATGTAACCCTGGTGTGCCGCTTGGGGTAATAGGTGGTGCAGATAGGGCAACAAAATCTCGACTCGAACGACCTTCTAGATTCGTCGACATATTAATGTAAGTGCCTGATACTAAAGTATTTAAGCCAGAAATGCCATTGAGCGAAATGCGCGGGTTTACTGACCAAAATTCGGTGTTTTCGCGTAATAAACCTTCAGAGTTGGCTGACATACGCGCTGTTACCAGAACTTTTTGTAAATCTTCAGTCAGTTCAATACTTTTAACTTCGCCTACATCAACGTTATGCATTTTTATTTTCGTTTTACCTGCTTCTAATCCTGATGCATTTTCAAACACAATACTGATCAATGGTCCTTGATTGCTCCACTGGTGATAGAACATCCACCCACCCATGCATACAGCAATGAAGGGAACTAACCATATTTTCGAAATGCTTTTAACGTGCTTAATATCAGCAGGTTCACCATTGTTCGCCATGATTATTGTTCACTCCAAATTAATTTTGTATCAAATGAAAAAGCCGCCAGCATGGTTAGTATCACCACAGTGCAAAACGCCAATGCTGCATAACCAGGATAAATACTCATGATATTTCCTAGTTGTATAAGGCTGACCAAAATGGCCACCACAAAAACGTCAATCATCGACCAGCGACCGATAAACTCAGTGATACGGTAGCCGACCATACGTGTTTTTTGACCACCATAGTAATCAGTTTGTACGGAATAATTCAGCCAGCATAATATGGCCAACTTACCGACTGGAACTAAAATACTGGCAATAAATATAATCGCGGCAATAGGGTAAGAGCCCATTTTCCAGAGGGTGACTACGCCTCCTAATATCGTACTAGGTTGGTCATCTCCCAATATATTAGTGTGCATAATGGGCAACGTATTAGCCGGTATGTAAAACATAATCGAAGTGACTAATAAGGCCCAAGTCGTCTGAATACTGTGGGAGGCTGGACGAGGTTTTGGAGGTGCAGGAAGCTCACAAGACGTCAGAATATAAAGTTGATGTTGATCTAAATACATGAGCATCGCTGTCATGGAAATGGCAAACAGCGCATAAGCATAGAATGAAAGCCCTATGCCAATATCAGCCATGGACATAATCTTGACTAAGCTGACCAAAACCGCCACCAGAAAAATCTCCACCATGGTCCAGGGGCGTAACGTGAAAATGAGCTTTAATAGCGGTGCGGCGTGTTTGGGCTTTTTACCAAATAAAACGGGGATCAATAAATACAATAAACAGAGCAAAATAGTCGAGGGTAATACGAGAATCACCGCACTTTGTAGAATAGCTAAGCCGAGGTAATCGTTATCTGCTAGGGCTTCTATGCTGCCAATGATATTGATGGCATGATACTGGCCGTTAGCGCTGAAGGATAAGAATTTAAAGCACAATGCCGCAACCATAAAAATCAATGAGGCTAGCGAAAACGCCACTAGCTTTTGTGTCATATTTTGATAATAGGTTGTGATAACATAATGGCATCGAGGGCAATGTGCACGTTGACGGTGAAAGAGTGCTGGAACCTCAACTACATAGGCGCACTCGTGGCACTGAACTTGATGGCAAGCTGTTGTATTCTTTATCGATTCATCCATATGATGCATATCTGACCCTATATTCATATAGGTTACCAAAAAGCCATCAACTGTGGAAAGGTAATCATGCAAGCAATGCATATTTACCTTTTCGAACTGTTAGCGATAGCGTGTTTGGCCTAACGTTTATACAGGACGCTTAGCAACTCCAGCTTGGGTTCCTTTCAAAACAATGAACAATTTTTACGGGTGTTATTTAGGTGTTTGACAGAAAAGTAGAAAAAAATATCACATCAGTCTTATTTGTGTGTTTAGGCAATATTTGCCGCTCTCCTTCAGCTGAAGCTATTTTTCGCCACAAGGCTGCACACGCAGGATTGGCAATTAAAATCGATTCTGCCGGTACCTTAGGGGCGCATATTGGTTCACCACCTGATAAGCGCTCAAGAACGGTAGGAGAAGGGCGAGGCTATCACTTTAAAAAAATAAAGTGTCGTAAAGTTAATAGCAGTGATTTTGAGCAGTTTGATTACGTTATAGCCATGGACAAGGAGAATGTAAGTAATTTAAAGGAAATATGTCCTGATGAGTATCGCCACAAAATCTCTCTCATGATGAGTTTTTGTGAGGCAGACGAAGAAGAGGTTCCTGATCCTTATTACGGGGGAAAACGGGGCTTTGAATACGTTTTAGATTTAATTGAACAAGCATCAGACGGCTTAATCGAACATATTAAGCAACAGCATACGTAATATACGCCAACGCAAACATTAAACCGGCGTAAGCGCTAAAATAGTGCGGTGTCAGTTTCCTAACCTTTTATTGCAAGGTTAACGAACTCGACTATGCTCATTTATGCGCCGGTTAAGTATATTCTTTGCGTTAAGTATATTTTATCACGGCGGATATAAGGTATGATTGAGCGTGACATCTGCGTGTTTAGAGCATGCGGTTTGTGAACCCATTTTCATTTCCGACTCTACTGATATTTAAGGACACAATGTGAGCCAATGGCAACCTGATAGTTGGCGTCAAAAGCCAATTCTGCAACAACCCACTTACCATGATCAAAAACATCTAAACGATGTGGAACAAAAGCTAAAATCTTATCCTCCTCTCGTTTTTGCTGCGGAAACGCGTCAGTTGTTTAAAGAGTTAGGCCAAGTTGCTGACGGTAAGGGTTTTTTACTGCAAGGTGGTGATTGTGCTGAGTCCTTTGATGAATTTAATGCGCCAAAAATTCGCGATACCTTTAAAGTTATTTTGCAAATGGCAATTGTATTGACGTTTGCAGGCCGTTGCCCTGTGACCAAAGTCGCGCGCATGGCAGGGCAATACGCCAAACCACGCTCTGGCGACTTTGAAACTATTGGCGATGTGTCTCTTCCTAGTTACCGTGGTGACATTATCAACAGTTTCGAATTTACCGAAGCCGCACGTTTACCCGACCCACAACGTATGCTTGATGCATACCATCAAAGCGCTTCGACCTTAAACCTGCTTCGTGCGTTCGCCCAAGGCGGCTTAGCAGATTTACATCAAGTAAATAGGTGGAATATGGCGTTCGTGGAAAACAATCCACTTAAAGAGCGTTATCAAGATGTGGCGCGTCGAATTCAAGACTCTTTGGAGTTTATGAATGTTATGGGTATCAACACTAGCAATACGCCAACCCTGCATGAAACCAGCTTATATACGTCTCATGAAGCACTTTTGCTGAATTATGAACAAGCATTGACGCGGGTGGATACCTTAACCGACAAATGGTACAACTGTTCAGCTCATATGTTGTGGATTGGTGAGCGTACACGTCAACTTGACCATGCCCACATTGAATTTTTCCGCGGTATACATAACCCTATCGGCGTAAAAGTAGGGCCGACGATGCAAGGTGACGAGCTAATCCGCCTTATCGATGCATTAAACCCAGAAAATACCTCAGGTCGTTTAACCTTAATTACCCGTATGGGGGCTGACAACCTTGAACAGAACCTACCTGCATTATTACGTCGCGTAAAACAAGAAGGACGCAATGTAGTGTGGAGTTCAGATCCTATGCATGGCAACACGTTCAAAGCATCAAGCGGTTATAAAACGCGTAACTTTGATGCTATTTTACGTGAAATACAGCAGTTCTTTGCAGCGCATAAGGCTGAAGGAACGCATGCTGGTGGTATTCACTTAGAAATGACCGGTCAGCATGTGACTGAGTGTACCGGTGGTGCATATGAGATTGGCGATGATGATCTCGCTCAAGCATACAAAACCCAATGTGATCCGCGCTTAAATGCTGACCAAGTGCTTGAAATGGCATTTTTGGTCGCAGACCACTTAAAAGTGAGTTAATCAGTTGACGTTGCGCCTTTGGTCAAACTTATGGTATTAATGAAAACAATTTTCATTTGTATCAATTGTTTGATGAGGGCGCGATGACACTTTGGGATATCCCCGCAAAAAAATCCGGTTTAATCAGTGGCTTAGATAATGCCTTGTTGCCTGCGGTAACGAATCGGTTATTAGAAATGGGGCTGACTGACGGTCAGTCTGTTCGATGCCTTCGGCGTAGTCCTATGAATGGACCGGTCGTTGTTCAAATTGGTGACTGTGTTTATACCTTAGAACAGAGTATTGCCGACAAGGTTGCTGTCAGTAGCCTTAGCTAAACTATCTTATTTTGTTTTTACATCTAGCCTAAACGACACATTTTCGCGTGGGTAATCACTTAATAGCATTAATGTCTATTTGAGCGCTTTTTTAGTGTTCGAACAATCAAGTAGCGTCATGAAAAATATAATATTAGTAGGTAAACCCAACTCAGGGAAAAGTCTGTTGTTTAACCAACTCACTGGGATGCGTCAGAAAGTCGCTAATTTTCCCGGTGTAACAGTTGAACTAAAAAGCGGTAAATTTGGTGAACACACACTGATTGATTTCCCTGGCGCGTATTCATTAAGCACGCTCTCACGTGATGAAGAAATAGCAGTCGAAAAAATTCACGAGGCGATGCATGACGACAATACAGGTGTCATCGTATGTAATTTGGATGCCACTCGCCTAGAACGAAGCTTAGTGTTTGGTTTACAGGTACGCGATTTAGCTAAGCAACATGACAAGGCTTTAGTGTTCGCCTTAAACATGATTGACGAGGTAGTTCGTTTCAGTCATCAGGTGGATTGCGATAAGTTAAGTGAAGACCTAGGCGCGGCTGTATTTCCGCTTTCAGCTAAAACCTTAGTGGGCATACACGAGTTCAAGTTGGCATTAAACGAGGTTGCCTCACAGCCTGAAAAATACATTCCACGTCAACGCGTGCCAGATGATGACAGCGTATTTAATGTTAGTCGCCGTATCGCGAAGCAATATGGAATTCATGCTGATATCGTTTTAAAACAACAAAATACCATTGATAGTTTTTTGTTAAACAGTGTTTTGGGTGGTGTCGCATTTTTCAGCATAATGTTCGTTTTATTCCAGAGTATTTTTACTTGGGCAACGCCGCTAATGGACGGCGTTGAGAGCATTATTGGTTGGCTAGCCGTAGCTGTAACATCTGTTATCGGCCAAGGCGTTATCAATGATTTTCTGCAAGATGCGATATTTGGAGGACTCGGTTCGTTTCTCGTTTTTGTGCCGCAGATCATGGTGTTGACTTTAATTATCGGCTTACTTGAAGATAGCGGATACTTGGCACGTGCTGCTTTGATATGCCATAAGCCACTAAGTTACTTTGGCTTGTCTGGCCGAAGTTTCATTCCTTACCTGTCGGGTCACGCCTGTGCCATACCCGCTATTATGGCAGCGAGAACGATTGAATCACCGCGTAAACGCTTGATTACCATGATGACGATACCGTTAATGTCCTGTTCTGCGCGTTTGCCGGTATATGCGCTGCTTATTGCGGTGCTAATACCGAATACCACCTATTTAGGTGGGCTACTGAGCCTTCAAGGTACTGCATTTTTTGTGCTGTATTTTTTAGGCATAGTCACTGCTCTCATCGTCAGCGTGCTATTGAATAAATTTACTGAAAATGACAGCGATAAAGCAGAGATGCCATTTATCTTAGAGTTGCCTAACTATCGTTTGCCTCATTGGAAACCACTCATATTACGCGTGCTCACTAGCGCTAAACAATTTATTCGTAGGGCAGGGCCCGTCATCTTTATGGTATCTGTGGTTATCTGGTTTCTGGGGTACTTCCCAAGCTCAGAGCATGATTTACAAGGCTCCTACTTGTCCATGCTTGGTCAGTGGATAGAGCCTGTTTTTGAACCGCTAGGATTAGATTGGCGTTACGGTGTTGCCATATTGGTTTCGTTTTTGGCACGTGAAGTATTCGTTGGCGCATTAGGAACCTTGTTTGGCATTGAAGGCGCTGACGAAAATATCGCCGGATTAGCTGAAAATATTCAAGCTGATGGCCTTACCTTAGGGGCGGGGCTTGGGCTGTTAATATTTTATGTGATCGCTTTACAGTGCGTTGCAACCGTTGCGACTCTCAAAGGGGAAACAGGTAGCAAGAAAATAGCTTGGGGCCTATTCGCAGGCTATGGTTTATTAGCCTATACCTCTGCGTTTATCGTTTCACATATTTTCTAACTTGCGGGTTACTAATTGAGCTTGGCCTGCGAAGGGGTATTCTCTTTCGCAGGTTTTTTATGGGTTAGTCGTTCATAACGTTTTACTGAAGTAACGACGGGGTAATCTCAATAAATTCATCACAGGCATTCATTAGTGAGCTCGCAGTAAGCGCGGGTACGCCATACACTTTTGTGCCCACCTTATATTTGTCTTTTGCGGCTTTGAGCAGTAAGTCAAAATCCCCATCACCAGAAAGCAAAACGACAGTGTCGACGTGTGGGGCAGCGTCTAATACATCTATGGTGATCCCCACATCCCAGTCACCTTTAGCCGAGCCGTCACTGCGTTGAATAAAGGGTTTTAATTTCACATTGAAACCGATGTGTTTGAGCGCACTTTGGAACTTTTGTTGTTGGGTGTCGTGGCGCTCAGTGGCGTAGGCATTAGCGATAACAATGTCGCCTTGTGCACTTAAGTGTTGCCAAAATTTACGATAATTAAATTGTTTTTGGTAGCTATCGCGGGTGGTGTAATAAATGTTCTGCACATCGACAAATACGGCAATTTTAGCGGGCATATATCACTCAAATTAAGTTATAACCAATAGGGCATGATAGCATTAAATATTATTAAAATAGCTATTGCGTTTATTTTAGAAGTGCTGTAATGTGCTGCCTTGCTTATGAATCAACCTCCGCATTTATAAGCAGTGTTACCATTTCGGTAACGCGTTAATGTCTTGTCTTACCTTGATCCAGTCAGCCAGCATTTAAAAACAAAAATATTAAGCTGAATTATTGAACGGCGAACGAGTGAGCATGTGCTCGCTGTATACCACTCCTAGACTTGTAGAAAGTCGTAAAGTTATCGTCAAATCTATAGTGAAGCTTCGTTGAATTTCGCGCGTCAAATTATCGCGCTAATTGAAAGAGAGTTTTATTATGTCTTATTTATATAACGGTTCTCAGATCCGTGTAGTGCACCCAGTGCATTCAATTTCTGTAAACAAACAAAGCGTGGCATTTGCCGACAAACAAGGTCGCCAAAGCACTAAATTTGCCAACGCAATTGAAGCAAAGCAATTTGTTAAATGGTTAGTTAACAACTAATCACACTCGGCTTATACAGAGCGTTGTATCAGCCTATTAAGTTTTAAAAAAAAAGCCTGAATCACTAAATGTGATTCAGGCTTTTTTGTATCTAGAGCGCGCGCTGAGCGCTCTCAATCATACACTAGGCGCCTAGGCTTTCTAGGTAGCTTTCATAGTTGCCACGGAAGTCCACAACACCATTTGGGGTAATTTCAATAATACGAGTCGCTACTGACGAAACAAATTCTCGGTCGTGACTAACAAAAATAAGCGTACCCGCATAGTTTTCTAGAGCCAAGTTTAATGATTCGATTGACTCCATATCCATGTGGTTTGTTGGCTCATCCATCACCAGAATATTTGGGCGCTGAAGCATCAACTTACCAAACATCATTCGACCTTGTTCGCCGCCAGATATGACTTTAACAGACTTAGTAATTTCATTCTGCGAAAACAGTAAGCGGCCAAGCGTGCCACGCATGACTTGCTCGTCATCGCCTTCTTGCGCCCATTGGTACATCCACTCCATAAGCGTCATATCTTTTTCAAACTCATGGGCGTGGTCTTGAGCGTAATAGCCGATATTTGAATTTTCTGACCATTTTACTTCACCGGCAGTTAAGTCTGTGTCTCCGACTAAACATTTAAGCAGGGTGGTTTTACCTAAACCATTTTCACCGATAACCGCGATGCGCTCGCCTACTTCAACCATTAAGTCTAAGCCGTTATACAACTCTTTTTCATAGGACTTCTTTAAGCCTGTTACTTCTAAGGCGTTACGGTGTAGTTTCTTCGTTTGCTCAAAACGGATAAAAGGGGTTTGACGGCTTGATGGTTTAATGTCATCAAGTTTGATTTTGTCTATTTGTTTAGCGCGCGATGTCGCCTGTTTAGACTTAGAAGCATTTGCTGAAAAGCGACTAACAAAGGTGCGTAGTTCAGCAATTTGTGCTTTCTTCTTGGCATTATCAGCGACGAGTCGCTCACGCGCTTGCGTCGAGGCCGTCATGTATTCATCGTAATTGCCTGGAAACAAACGGATCTCACCGTAATCTAAGTCTGCCATGTGGGTGCAAACACTGTTAAGAAAATGGCGATCGTGAGAAATAATGATCATCGAACAATTACGTTCATTTAATACGCCTTCCAGCCAGCGAATGGTGTTAATGTCCAGGTTGTTGGTAGGCTCATCGAGTAACATGATATCTGGGTCTGAAAAGATAACTTGAGCTAATAGCACTCGTAGTTTCCAGCCCGGAGCGATTTCACTCATAGGCCCATAATGTTGCTCAACCGGAATACCGACACCAATCAATAGCTCACCAGCACGCGCTTCGGCTGTGTACCCGTCCATTTCCGCAAACTCAGATTCTAGGTCTGCTACGCGAATACCATCTTCTTCCGTCATCTCAGGGTTAGCGTAAATCGCATCACGCTCAGCTTTGACTTTCCAAAGCTCGTTGTGACCCATCACTACCGTATCGATGACACTGTATTGTTCGTAAGCGAACTGGTCTTGTTTCAACTTACCAATGCGCTCGCCTGGGTCAGTTGATACGTTACCTGCTGTTTGCTCTAAATCTCCCCCTAGTATTTTCATAAAGGTAGATTTACCACAGCCATTTGCGCCGATTAAGCCGTAACGATTTCCGTTACCAAATTTAACTGATACATTTTCAAATAATGGCTTTTCGCCAAATTGCATAGTGATGTTTGCGGTAGTTAACAATGTGTTCTTCCGATATTTGAGGTGAAAAGTGTTATTCCTCGGCGCTATTCATTGTGCTAGCGATAAGCGCTAAAGCTGAAAGTCATAAAGTGGATATCAAGTTATGCATTCATTAGCGCGACGGTTTGAGGAAAATGCGGCGCATATTATGCCACAAGCGCCCATGGCTCGGCTAATATTAGCGGGAATTACCGTCAGTTTTATGACAAATATACCTGCTCTCGTTGAGATTAGCGGATTTGCCGGCAAATCAAATAGTGCTAAATAAGCTTATAAAGCATGAAAGCGGATAGAAGGGGAGGGCTCAAAAAGATTACAAGGCCCAAAAATAGGGTGACTATTGGTAAGTGAACTGAAGGTCGATTAATTTATTCTGCATGCAAATGACAAGGAATAAATTAACCGACATTCGTTACTTCTTAAGGTGGGGCTTACTCATCTAACGGAGTATAGAAGTCTTCAGAGAGCTCAAAGTCTCCAGAAACCTCGCTAACACGATTATCTACAAAGCTAAGAGTCAGTTCCTTACGAAAGTCTTTACCGCGTTTAGCCATGCCGCGCTTCATCTGATACAAGTAATACCAAGTGTCGTGATCAAAAGAGTCTTCAACAACGGGCTTTCCTAATACGTACACTACTTGCTCTTTTGTCATGTTAATACGCAATTTACTTACGTCACGCTCATCCAAAAAGTTACCTTGGGGAACGTCAATTCGATAAATCCAATCAGCACATGCAGATAACATCAACGAGGCAGCAATCACCACCAATATATTTCTAAACTTCATTCTTATTTAAATTCTCAGCTAATAGGTAAATAATGACCCTACACATACTTCGCTAAAGGTCCTTAGGCGAAGCATCCTAACTCAGCCAAGATAGCCTAATCAATGCATAATTGTTATGAATTACTGATTTGTAGTAACTCTTTGGCGTTGGCGAGCGCAGAATCTGTTAACTTGTCTCCAGCTAGTAGACGTGCCAACTCTTCAATTCGTTCACTTTCTTGTAAAGAAATCATGTGGGTTTCAGTCGTTTTCTTGTCACTGAACTTAGTGACAAACATTTGATTATGCGCTCGAGCTGCTACTTGGGGTAAATGGGTGACACATATTACTTGGCAGCTCTCGCCTAACTTTCGCAGTAAGTGACCCACTACTGACGCCGTTGAACCACTAATACCGGTATCGACTTCGTCAAAAATCATAGTGGCAACTTGGCTATTGTGAGAGCTAATAACCTGTATTGCCAAACCAATACGCGATAACTCACCTCCAGAAACGACCTTCTCAATTTTATCTAAGCTCTGGCCTTTGTTCGTTGATACTTTGAATTGAATATTATCTAAACCGTGTTTACTTGGGGCGCTGTTGGCTTGCGGTTCAACTTCAATTTTAAATATCGCATCAACCATATTCATTTTATGAATTTGGCTTTCGACTTGCTTAGCTAATTTACCGGCGGCTTTGGTGCGCGATAAGCTGAGTTGCTCAGTACTATGAAAGTATTGCTTTTCTAATGAAATTAATTCTTCTTGTATACTTTCCAGTAATTCATCGTCTTGTGATAGTTGTGATAATTCTTGGGCCAACGTTTGATGATAATCATATAAGCCTTCAGCTTGCACTTGGTGCTTTCTAGCTAAATCCAACGCTTGCGAATAACGGGCTTCTACCTGCTGCATTTTCATCGGGTCAATTTCTAATTGCTCAGTGTAGTTTCTAAGCTCTTGGGCGGCTTCATCAATTTGAATGCTGGCCTCATTTAATAGCGCTAAAATGGGCGACAGGGAAGGGTCGTGATCTTGTAATTCCGTTAATCTATCTATGCTGTTTTGCACAGCTGACAATGCATTGAAGTCATCTGCTTCATACAGCTGATAAAAGCTTAATTGGGTTTGTTCTAACAGGGCTTGGCTATTGCTGAGTTTTTTATGTTCACTTTCAAGCTCACTAAATTCACCTTCACCGATTGCAAACTCATCTAGCTCTGAGACTTGATAAGACAAAAGCTGGAAACAGTCCGCGCGTTGCTGCTGACCAGCCAAAAGCTCGCGATATTGTTTTTGTTTTTGTTGCAGCGTGCGATAGTGCAGCGCTACTTTATTCAGTAAAGAAGTGTGCTCTGCAAAGTTGTCGAGCAGTTCACGCTGTGTCTCTGCTTTTAAAATTTGTTGATGGGCATGCTGGCCGTGAATACTCAATAAGTATTGACCTAAAGATTTCAGTTGGCTTAGCGGCACAGGCGTACCATTAATGAAGGCTTTAGAGCGACCTTCACTTGAAATAACCCGTCTTATTAGGCAATCATCTCCATCATCCAATTCATGCTCTTGCAACCATTTAGTCGCGAGTGTTAATTTGCTCACGTCAAATGATGCGCAGATCTCAGCTTTGTCAGCGCCACTGCGCACAAAACCTGCTTCAGCTCTGTCCCCAAGGCACAAACCTAAGGCATCAACAGAAATGGACTTGCCGGCGCCGGTTTCACCCGTAACGGCAGTCATACCTTGCGCTAAATCGATGTCTAATGATTTAACCACAGCAAAATTTCGAATAGATAAATGAAGTAACATACCAACACCTGTTCAAACATACAGTAACTGTGAATATATACATATTTTCGCGCCTGTCTAGTGAACTTTGTAGGTTTTAATGACAGTGTCATTTTGTACAATTAGGTGTAATTGTTGTAAATCAATAAGATAGATTGTTTTTTAAACGTTACATGTGCAGCTAAAATAAAAAGATATTTTTAGCCAGGTACTGACTATGGGTGTTGCAAGTGAGATAAGACTTTGTGTAGTGATGTTTGCCATGGTTAACGATGAATTAACTGTAAGCAAATTTTCACGTTAGATGTTTAACCAAAAGCGACTCTGCCGGTAGCTTTTGCGCTTTAGCCAGATTTTACTTACGCCCTATTGTATATAGCTTTAAACGGTACGCGTAGACCTACAAAAACTCCTCTAGATATACTGAAAAATTGGCTTAACAAATAATCAACTATCTTAGGACAACGGCTAACGTTGTGGCGATTCGTTTGTAGGTTGTTGTGTTGCAAATAGGGTTAGTAAAGTTTACTACCCCAGCCTAGTTTTGTGCGTAACACGTTGAAATAATTGTAATCTTTAGGATGGATTAAGGATAATTTTGCTGGGTTTTTACGGATGACTATTTCGTCTCCGGGTAATACGGTGAGCACGATGTGACTGTCGCAACTGACCTGCAGATTATCTTTGTTCTCTTTGGATACTTTCATTCGCACCGTGCTGTTGGCGTCTACTACTATGGGGCGAGCGCTGAGCGTATGGGGGAACATAGGTACTAGGCTAAGGGCGTCTAAATTCGGCGTTAAAATCGGCCCACCGCCAGATAATGAATAGGCCGTTGAACCGGTTGGGGTAGCAACAATAAGCCCATCAGAGCGTTGACTAAATACGAAGTTTTCATCTAAGTAGACTTCAAATTCCATCATATGGGCAACTTTTCCGTGGTGCAACACCACTTCGTTTACCGCTGAATTGGTGCTTTGGAGCTCTCCTCCTCGGTACACTTCAAGCTCGAGTAAAAAACGCTGCTCGATTTGGCACTCGCCAGCAAAAATAGTGTCTAGTTGGTGTTCGAAGTCATCCGGATTGATATCGGTTAAAAAGCCTAAGTTGCCTCGGTTGATACCGACTACGGCAACATTGTGTTTAGCTAATACCCGAGCGGCGCCAAGCATATTGCCGTCACCACCGACCACTATGGCTAAATCGGCTTGGGTACCTATGGTATTCAGGTCGGCTATTTCAAATCCATTGCCTTTTAATTGCGACGCGCAGCTTTGCTCAACAATAACCCGGCAGTCTTTCTGCTTTAGATAAACAATTAAAGCCTGCAAGCTTAAATTCGCTCCAGAATGTCCTTGCTTGCCTATCAATCCAACGGTGTGAAAACCCATAGTAACTCAATAAAATAACGATTTTACCTAGTATAATCATGCCCAGCGCGGAATGTCATACATTTTTATGTCTATGATTTTTCTAAGGGTTCTAACGCTTAATTTGTGTGCAAACTCTATATGTTTGCTCATTGTTTAAACGCAATTGCAGAATAATTTGCTCTTTATTTAATGAAGGGGCTTGTTGAGGCTTTGTTTATTTAACGGGTTCTCTTATAGTGCATTTAATTCAACGCGTTATAAGATGATTCATGGGACCAATAATGTTAGATGTCACAGGTTGTGAATTAACACCTGATGACAAAGAACTGCTCGACCATCCGCTGGTGGGCGGGGTTATTTTATTCAGCCGTAACTATTATGATCAAAAGCAACTTGCCCAGCTCATTGCTCAAATTCGTTTAGCGGCACGAAACCAGGTGTTAATTGGTGTCGATCATGAGGGCGGGCGAGTACAACGTTTTCGTGATGGTTTCAGTGCCATTCCTGCAATGGGGGCTATTTACCAGCAAAGCGCTGAAGATTTGACCAAAGCCCAACATTACTGCAAAACCTTTGGTTGGTTGATGGCAGCTGAGTGTTTGGCATTGGATATTGATCTGAGTTTTGCGCCCGTATTGGACTTAAACGGTGTGTCGGACGTGATAGGTGATCGTTCTTTTCATTCCCAGCCAGAGCCATTGATTCAGATGGCCAGTGCGTTTATTAAAGGGATGCACAGTGCTGGCATGAAAGCCACAGGCAAACACTTTCCGGGACATGGTAATGTGAAAGAAGACTCGCACATAGCCATGCCAGTCGATAAGCGCAGCCTCGAACAAATCACCCAATTGGATATGCAGGTTTTTACCCGCTTAAACGAAATGGGATTACTCGATGGGGTGATGCCTGCACATGTTGTTTACCCAGATGTGGATGACATGCCTGCAGGATTTTCTAAAGTGTGGCTTCAAACCTACCTACGCAAGAAAATGCAATTTGAAGGCGTGATCTTTTCAGATGATTTATCAATGCAAGGGGCGGCATTTATTGGAAACTTTGCCGCCAGAGCAAGCGCAGCATTAAATGCCGGATGTGACATGGTGTTGGTGTGCAATAATCCGGATGCTGCCGTTCAGGTTATCGACAGTTTACCGAGTAATTTACCGGATAATCCGCGCTTAGCGAAATTAGCTAAGGCACCCACTGCTGATTTTAGAGCGCTTGCTAAAACAGACGCTTACACAAGTGCGCTGCGTACACTTGAAGCGTATTACAATCAATAAGATGTTACTTTTTACACCGCACACTAAAGCGCGAAGCTGGTTAGATTGCAAAGCTGGTTAGATTGCGAAGCTGGGTAGATCACGCAGCTATGTCGAGCGGCAAGCATGTTAATAGACCGGGCGAAGTAGCTCGGCTAAATTGATCGTTCGGCGGGTCAAAATACACGGGTTTCTATCAAGCGTTTGACTGAAGCCTAATAATTATTTTTCTTAGTGATTACGCTCTGTTTTGTACGGTTTCATAAAATAGAGCGAAGACAAATTATGTGCTTAGCCTAAGCATTACGTCAGCGCTATACATCAGGACAGAACATGTTATGCAATTAACCCGTCAGCACTTTATTTTGATTGGTCCAATAGTGGCGATCGCGTTTTACGAATTTTTACGCTTTTCACAAGTAGAATATTTGCCCGCTGTTACGGCAGCCATCACGGCATTAACGGTTATTTGGTGGGTAAGTGAAGCCGTGCCTATTCCTGCTACTTCGCTGGTTCCTTTTGCATTGTTACCGTTATTTGGCGTACTTGACCATGGCACTGCAGCCTCAGCGTTAGGGAGTCACGTTATTTTGCTCTTGATGGGTGCGTTCATGCTCTCCACCGCGTTAGAGCGAAGTGGTGCCCACGAGCGTTTAGCGGTTTACATGGTGCGAATGGTAGGCGTGAGCAGTGGTCGGCGTCTGGTAATGGGGTTTTCCCTTGCGACGGGTTTTTTAAGCATGTGGATCTCAAACACTGCCACCGTACTTATTATATTGCCGATGGCGTTGGCGGTATTATCCCACGTAGATAATCCAAAACTTAAAGTCGCTTTAATTTTAGGGATAGCATATTCAGCGAGTGTCGGCGGGCTGGGGACGTTGATTGGCACGCCACCGAATGTGATATTTGCCGGTATTTATCAACAGCAAACAGGGCACGAGTTTGGTTTTTTAGCTTGGATGAAAGTTGGTGTGCCAGTGGTATTAATCAGCTTACCTATTATCGCATTGTGGCTGACGCGTAATGTCACCCTTGAGCATGATATTTCGTTACCTAAGTTAGGCGCTTGGCGTAAAGAAGAATCGCGAACATTATGGGTATTTGGTATCACTGCGCTGGCATGGATAACCCGCAACGAGCCATTTGGTGGTTGGAGTGGCTGGTTTGATATTCCCTATGCCGGAGACAGCACCATCGCCTTAACCGCGGCTGTGGCGATGTTTGTGGTACCTAATGGAAAAGGCAGCAGATTGCTCGACTGGGAAACCGCGAAAAACATTCCATGGGGCGTACTACTATTGTTTGCGGGTGGAATTGCGTTGGCGAAAGGGTTTAGCGCTTCCGGCCTAAGTCAAATTCTTGGGCAATGGTTACTGAGCTTAACGAGCTTGCCCTTAGTAATGGTTATTTTAGCCATTTGCTTGATTGTGACTTATCTAACAGAAATCACCAGCAATACCGCCACAGCAACATTGCTTATGCCCATCTTAGCGGTGGCTGCTGTATCTTCTGGTAACGACCCCGCGCTATTTATGATCCCCGCAGCCATGGCAGCCAGTTGTGCCTTTATGTTACCTGTTGCCACTGCGCCCAATGCCATTGTATACGGCTCAGGTGAAGTCAGCATAAATGATATGGTTAAAGAAGGAGCGATTTTGAGCTTTTTAATCTCCTGTATTGTTGGTTTGCTGTGTTATGCCCTGTTACGTTAATACCTAAGCTGCGTTAATACCTAAACTTTCTGGACACAACTTGTGCTCTTTGTAATCTCAGCGTTTATCAACTGCTGGGCTTATAAAGAGCGGGGCTTATCAACCGCTGGGCCTATAAACCGCTGGGCCTATAAACAGCTGCGCTAACTGAATATTGAAAAAGTGGTTAGCGATAGCTCAGGTTTCTGCTTGAGCCACATGTGCGGGTAAGTCGTTCCCGCTTAAGGATGTCTATTTGGTTGCTGTGCGCGCCCGCATCGTGGCGACAAATAAGTGCAATTCGAATCGTTAAAATGTCGCTTTTGGTGCAATAATATCAATCACTTAGGTTTTTTACTGCTTATAACTGTGCTGCTTGTTACGCTGCCCATATGGCACCAATACTGCAAAAGCTCGTTTCCACATTGATATTAAGCATGATTAAGGAGTCGGTATATGGTGAAGGTGATTGGGGTTGCAGTCAGCCTTGTGTTTAGCATTGGGGCTCAAGCGTCAGTATTTAACTGGGGAGAGCTAAAACGCGAGCGAATAGAATTACAGTTACCCCTGTTAACCGTGCAGGGTAGCAAAGGGTTACTTGCCTGTGCTTACGTTGATGTGCAAACGTGCGAAAAAACCGGTGAAGCATGCGCTATCGTCTCAGGGGTGAAAACCCATGAAGATATGTTGCAACGGCCGGTATCTCAGGTGTCAAAAGCGGCGCGTCAATTAGGTGTTGAAAAGGGGATGAGCGGTGCTCAAGCGTTAAATATTCTGCGCTAGGATCACCTTAAGCCGCTGAATGTGAAGAGTGTGTAAGAAGCTAGGTTGCAAACACCTAGCCTGCCACAGCGGATTCAATATTAATAACAGACTGCTGCTGATATTTGCTATCTAGTAAATCACCACGCCAGCTGTTGTCTGCATGTAAGTTTGCTGCAGTTTCGCGGATAAGCTCAAAAACAGCCGCTACCGCAGGATTTTTGTGCTGGTGGTCCGCTAGGCGCAAATACACTTCTCGCTTTAATTCTGGTTCAGTAATATTTATTGCCCGAATTTGATGATTGACCTCTAAATGACAGGTCGCAGAAGAGGGGTATATGGCTAAGCCGAAGCCTTGGGAAATGTAATGTAGGGTGGTCATCAACTGCCCAAACGCGTTTCGCGTTTTTAACTTTACCCCAAGCTTTTGGGCTTGCTCTTCAAGCAGCTTAGGCAGCGCGTCTCTTCGGTCAGGCATAAATAATTCATAGTCTTGCAACGCTTCAAAGGGAATTGAGCCAAACAACGAAAGCTCACTGTAACTTGGGTTTTTGGGACGAGGCGAAATATACAAGTACAAATTTTCGTTCATCAGCGCCAGCGAGCTGGCGGCATGCTTGCTCAATTCCACGTTGTAACACAGGGCAATATCAATTTGTTGCTCAGCAAACCAGCTTTCTACCATATAGGATGGTCCCACCCTAAATGCTAATTCGACGTTGGGAAAACGATGTTCTAATTCGGTTTGCAGTTGCACTGACAGCACGTTACACAGTGACTGGCTAAGGCCGATAATCACTTTGCCTTTGCATTCGGTTTGTAGGCCAATAAGATCGAATTTTGCGGTGTTAATTTGGTTTAAAATTAGCCGCGCATGTTCTTCAAATTGCGTACCCGCGAGCGTAAGGGATACCCCGCGAAAATTCCGCTCAAATAATTTTATTTTTAACTCATGCTCTAAATTCGCCAATTGCAAACTGATCGCAGGTTGTGCGACATCCAGCATTTTAGCTGCACTTGAAATACTTCCTTGCTCTACTGTGGCCAAAAAATACTCTAATTGTTTTGTGTTCATTCAGTACCCAAAATCACGCTGTTTTATTCATATAATTGTTTGCTAAAGACAAGGTAGCAAAATAGGTGCCCAAATTAGCATCTGCTCTATATTTGGGCTTATGCTCTTAAGTGAAAGCGAGTTCAAATCAAAAATAGAGTCACGTTCATGTTTCGACGACAAATACGTTACTCACCATGGCTAACAAACGCGTTGTTCACTATCGCGAAGTCACTCTACTTCCAGAAAAGCAATTTTAATGCCGTATAACTTATGCATTTTTGAAAAGAACGCTGCTTGGAAGCTTCTTTATTTTCCCTTTAATGTCACTGAATCCCTTGTAAATTAAGGGGTATAAAAAAAATATGGGGCGGCACAATACTATTGTGCGTTCTGTGATTTGATGCGTGTCGTTAGCATATAAACCTGATTTTGCAACTCATTAGAACGATAAATTAGGAAGTACGTTAGAACGCTTATGCTAAATATTACTCGAAGACAATTTCTCAATTATGTAGGGGCAGCGGGCGGTTCATCAGCATTACTTAAAACAAGTCTCGCTTTAGGGTTAATGCCTGATGATAGTTATTCTGGGCCTGTTCACATCACACCTGCCGCTAAAGGCGAACAACCTACAGCCCTTATTCTAGGAGCCGGTGTAGCGGGGTTAGCCACTGCACTTGAGCTCGAAAAAGCGGGTATTCATTGCACAATATTAGAAGCCTCGTTTAGACCTGGCGGGCGTAACTTGACCGTGCGCAACGGCGACAAAATCGATGAAATGGGCAATACCCAAATTTGCCAATTTGATAAACAAGATAATTTGTATTTTAACTGCGGTCCTGCACGTATTCCTGGCCACCATAGACGTTTGTTGCACTATTGCAGAGCATTGAATGTACCGTTACAGATCAAAGCCAACAGCAGCAAGATGGCATATTTTCATGACGACAACTCCTTAGACGGTAAACCAAAGCGTATTATTGAATACCACACAGATGTGCGCGGGTTAATGTCAGAGTTACTGTGGAAGTCAGCAGACTCACATAACTTTGATCAAATGATGTCTGAAGAAGACGTCGCGAAACTCATGAAGTTTTCGCAAACCTATGGTGACTTAACCGAAAACGGGAAATACATTGGTAGTGAGCGAGCAGGCTCTACGACTGATCGCATGCTGGAATTTCCGACTCCCCACGCACCAATTGAATTAAAAGCCATGCTCGATAGCCAGTTTTGGTATGGCGGGCTTTTAGGAGCAGAGTTGTACGATTGGTGCGAGCCGCTAATGGAGCCTGTCGGGGGAATGGACGGTGTGATCAAAGGCTTTTTACGCCACCTGAAAACCCAACCTGTACTCAACGCGCAAGTGAAGAAAATCTATAATCGCGATAACGGTGTTGAGGTGACTTATGAGCAAGGTGGCAAACTGCATACGGTTCAAGCAGATTACTGTTTCAACAACATTCCGGCTTATTTCATGGCGGGTATCGACAATAATTTCTCTGAAACCTATCAAGCCGGCTTAGACAGCGTGAAACGCGGGCATTTATTTAAAATTGCCTATCAGATGAGTGAGCGCTTTTGGGAGCGTGATGGTATTTACGGCGGTATTAGTTATACCACTGACCCTATCAATCAATTGTGGTATCCGTCGCATGATATTCATGCGCAAAAAGGCATTTTACTAGGAGCATATACTTGGGACGCTAAAGTCAGCGGCATATTTGAAAAAATGACCCCACAAGAGCGACTGACCGCTGGGGCGTTATCCGCAGAGAAAATCCATCCTGGGTGCAGTAAATACATCGAAAACGGTATCAGTATTCCTTGGGCCCGTATGAATCACCAAATGGGTTGTGGTATGCGCATGAGCCCTGAAGATTTCGATAAATATTATCACCTGTTGCAAAAGCCGGAGGGTCGTCACTTCATGATCGGCGATCAAATAAGTCACCACAGTGGTTGGCAAGAGGGAGCCTTGGCCTCTAGTGAGCAAGCTCTGAAACAGTTCAACCAACTTGTCAGTTCACACACTAAAAGCGGAGCAGCCAGTCATGTCGCTTAAATCTACACTCTTCATTCTATTGTTTGCTGGCACTGCAAGTGCGGTGCATGCCTCTGAAGCACCTACACCTGAGGGGCTTGAATACTGCACTGTGTGCCACGGAAGCCAATTAAAGGGCAACGCCAATATTAAAGCGCCGCGTTTAGGTGGATTGTCAAAATGGTATATCGAGCGTCAGTTAAATAATTTCAAGCAAGGTATTCGCGGGGCGCACACCAGCGATGTGACCGGCAGCGAAATGCAGGCCATGACACGTCATTTAACCCCGAGCGATATCTCCGCTATCGCCAGTTGGATTGGTAAAACAGAGTCACCTACACCAGAGCCCACCATTCATGGTGATATAGAAGCAGGAAAAAATCTATATCAAGGCTGTGCAGCTTGCCACGGTGCAAACGGAGCAGGAAACCAAGCGATGGGAGCTCCGCGCCTTAGCGGCATAAATGACTGGTATTTACTGACACAAATTAATCACTTTCGTGCAGGTATTCGCGGCTCAGACCAAAAAGATGTGTACGGACAACAAATGAAAGCCGCCGTTTCCATGGTGCAATCTGATCCCGATGCGATAAACCTCGCAGCGTATATCAGCCAACTTAAATAAAACCAGGAGTTACCTTTAGATGAACAAAACCGTGAATAAAAGCATTTTAGTCGCCGCAGCTGCCGCATTATTCAGTGCTAACAGCTTTGCAGAAGTCACGCGTCATGCTTTACCCAATAACAACCCGTTTCCTATCTCCCGTGCGGTTGAAGTTACCCCTGATACCACATTGATTTTTCATGCGGGTATGACCCCAGGCCCAGTTAATCCAGACGCAGAAAAGGGCAGTCGTGAATATTACGGCGACACAGAAACCCAAGCCTTGAGTGTGTTTAAACGACTAGAGAGCTCGTTTAAAGACTTAGGTGTTGATTTTGGCGATGTCGTCAAAATGCAGGTGTTCATGGTAGGCGACCCTACCATGGATGGAAAGATGGACTTCGGTGGATTTATGAAGGCATACACCAAGTACTTCGGTACGAAGGAGCAGCCAAATAAACCGTCGCGTTCTGCTTTTCAAATCGCAGGTTTGGCCGGTGGTCCGAACATGCTAATAGAAATTGAAGTGGTGCTGGCTAAGCCAGAGTAAAAGCCAATTTGATAGGAGACCTGCTCGGGACGAGCAGGCTGTGCAGTAACGGAAAGCCAAGTTAATTAGCTCGCAGAGATTAAAAATAAAAAAGGTGAACACACATGCTTAAGCAAAATAAACTTAGCAAAGCAATAAAAACCGGGTTGGTGACCTGCGCAATGAGTTCTGTTGCCATTTCATCAGCAATCGCACAAGAAACCCAAACGCCAGATGAAGCTGCCGATGCTTACGAGAAGGTTGTTATTACCGGCTCGCGTGGTGCTCCTCGCTCACTCGCTGACTCACCTGTACCGGTTGATGTTTTGAGTGAAGACGACTTGGCTGCTGTTCCGTTCTCGGACACCAATGACATACTAAAAACCTTGGTGCCGTCATATTCGTTACAGCGCCAGCCCATTTCTGATGGTGCATCTTTTATCCGCCCTGCAACCCTACGTGGTATGCCAACGGATAAAACCTTGGTATTGGTTAACTCTAAACGCCGTCATCGCTCCGCGTTGGTGCAAATTGGCGGTTCAGGTACGCAAGGCCCTGATATTGCGACCATCCCTTCATCTGCGCTTAAAGGGGTTGAAGTATTGCGCGATGGTGCTGCTGCGCAATACGGTTCAGATGCGATCGCTGGGGTTATTAACTTCGTGTTGAAAGATAATGACGAGGGTGGTTCGTTTTCAGTTGACGCCGGCCAATATTACGAAGGTGATGGTGAGCAAGTTACTCTAACAGGGAACATTGGTTTTGCCTTAGGTGATAACGGCTTTTTAAGTTTATCTGCTGAATATGCAGATTCAGATTCAACCAACCGCGGTGAACAATACTGTGAAGATTGGTTCTGCGCTGATGCTAGCGACCCGCGTGGTGCTGCTAACCCATATTTAAGCGACCCTGATTTTGTTGCTGGTTTAGAAAACGCTAATTTAGGCGGCGAAGACGTAGTGCAACCTTGGGGACAACCAAATACCTCAGCCACACGTATTTTCTTCAACAGTGGTTATGAATTTAACGATGATATGAAGTTCTACGCATTTGGTAATTACTCTGAGAGTGAAGGGGATGCTTCTTTCTATTATCGTTATCCTGGAAACGGCACCATAGAAGACTTAAGACAAGAAGACGGCTCTATCTATAGCCCGCTTGAAAAATTCCCAGGTGGTTTCACCCCTCGCTTCTTTGGCGATATCACCGACTTCTCTTTGGTTGGTGGTTTAGAAGGTGAATTCGCTAACGGAATGACCTATGACTTCAGTGGCCGTTTCGGCTCAAACGAAATCGAATACACGTTGAAAAATACCATCAACCCCTCAATGGGCGCTGATTCACCTACGGAATTCCATCCTGGGGACTTAATCAACGAAGAATTGCAATTCTCTGCTGATTTCACGAAATATTTTGATTTTGGTTTGTATTCAGATGTGTTGTTTGCTTTTGGTTTGACCTACATGGAAGAAACATATGAGTTAAAAGGCGGTGATGAAGCCTCTTACTCGGCAGGTGCTTACGCGACGTCTGATCCTTGGGGGTTCTGTGATGATGCTGGCGGAACGACCGCTGCAGGGTTAGCGGTAATTGCCGGTGGCTCTACCTTGGATTGTTCAAACAGTGACGATCCCGTGTATCAGGTTGTGGGCGTTGGCTCGAACGGTTTCCCAGGTTATTCACCCGAGTACTCAGGTGAGTATGAGCGTGATATGCACGGTATCTATGCGGACTTAAGCAGTGATGTTAGCGAAGACTTATTCTTACAAGCTGCGATGCGCTACGAAGATTACTCTGATTTTGGGTCTGAATTGGTGGGTAAACTCGCCTTCAAATACACCATAAGCGATGATTTCAATATGCGTGGTTCGGTGGGCACAGGTTTTAGAGCGCCGACACCTGGCCAACAAGGTACCACCAACGTTTCAACGCGATTACCTGAAGGCCTTCCAGTGGCAACAGGCTTGTTCCCTGCACTAAGTGCTGTGGGTCAGGCTTTGGGTGCAGAAGCGTTAAAACCCGAAAAATCATTGAATTACAGCTTAGGTGTAACGGGCAATATTGACGATTTGAATGTGACGTTGGATTTCTATCGTATCGAGCTTGAAGATCGCTTCTATGCCGTATCAACGCTAGACGTATCAACCGATGAAACAGATGCAGATGCCTATGCTAACTTCCTTAAGTTAGAAGCCGCAGGTGTGGCCGGTGCTAACACCATTGGGGGCGTTAACTACTTCCAAAATGCATTTGATACTGTCACTAACGGCATGGACTTTGTTGTGACCTACACCATGGGTGATACAGTGCTGAGCACATCGGTTAACTACAACAAAACCGAAATTGATTCTGACGCGTCTGCTTTCTTAAACGCAGAAGACCAATTTGATTTGGAAAATGCAATTCCTGAATGGCGTGGCGTTGCTTCAGCGAAACATAGTTTTGATGATTTAACCTTGTTGGTGCGTGCTAATGTTTACGGCTCATACGAGAACGCAATTAGCTCTGATGCAACAACGCGTCAAGAATATGATCCTACTGTATTTTTCGACTTAGAAGCTACCTATCAAATCAGTGAAAATGTCAGCATTGCAGCTGGTGCGCGCAATATCTTTGACGAGTACCCAGACAAAGATAACGGTGACGAATGTTGTGGCGCGGTTTACTGGTCAAGCAACATTGTTGATTGGCAAGGCGGTTACTACTACATGCGTTTAAATACTGTTTTCTAACGATTTAAAATAACCCTACCGAAAATAAAGCCATCGAAAAGAATGGCAGGTAAGCAACAAAAAGCGGCTCAAATGAGCCGCTTTTTTTATACCATTCCACGTTAATAAGAGACGAAGTACGTACTAATGCGGATTGGTGTTGGTACGTATATCGCTATTTTTAAACACAGCTAGCTTGTGTTTTACCTCAAAGTCGCTACAGGGTAACTACAGAGTAGGTAAAGAGTAAGTAAAGAATAAGTACAGATTAATTGTCTGATGTTTCCTTTGGCGGTTCATAACGGCGAATTTGTACCACCATGCCAAACAGCGGATGGTCAAAGTAGTGTAATTGGGTCGAAATGACTCTACGCAATTGATCGAAATGAAAACTCTGTAAAAAATTATTCGGCTCTACGTCGGTTTCTCCGGGTAAACGTAGGGTGATCGGTGCGCGAAAATCAAGATCACTGTCGATATGCAAATACGGAGTACGACCTAAGTTCTCAAGGTACACTTTGAAATCACCCTCAACTTGCCATAATGGGTTCTCGGCCACATGCATAAAGTCTTCAGCATCAATACTGGCGTCAGTATCTGTGTGCTCATTTTGACTAAAGTCGATAATTTTAGCCGGTTCAGAAGACGCAATTGCGGCATTGATTTGGGCGAATAAAGTATCATTTGCTAGCCCCGACTCAGATGTATCTTCGCTTTGTTGTGTATCCATAAAGCGCGGGTCCACGATTGTTTTGGGCGCGGTTTCCACTTTTCGGTTGCCGTCTTGGTCATACGCTGAAGCGTAGTTTTCACCGGCAATCAATTTGAAAGGCTGGGCCTTGTCTCTGCCAAATACCACAGGCTGGCGCCAAACCACATGCAAAAGAGGGGTTAAATCTTTTTGCCAGCGAATATGCTCTTCAAGCTTTGTTAATTCTAAGCTCGCTTTGGGCAACAGATACGGGCTTTGGCGATCTGGCCATTCCACACCGTCGATAACACGAGGAATATGGCTTGGTTGTGTCTCGGCAATAGGGTGATCGTAAGGCCCTAAAAGCAACACTTTGTCTTGTGCAAACGCACAGGGTAAGGATGGCGGGATTTGCCATTTGACCCAAGTGGGTTCGGTGATGGTGCGCTGCGCTAAAGCAGCATCACTATCTTCGTTTGCTTGCTCATTAAGAGCGTCAGCGCGCTCATCTTGCCCGTCTGTTTGCGTATACTGTGTATCGGATTGCGTATTTTGCGTTCCGCTTAATTGCTCGAACAATGCGGTTGTTTCGTCTAACTCGGGGGCGTTCAGTGCATCAAGATAGGAATAATCGGTTTGGGTGAATATATGGTTTGTTAAGGTGAGTTCACGCGCTTGTTGTTCTGTTAGTTTCTCTTCGATGCTGACATCACAATACGGTAAACCGGCGTTCATGTATGTCAGGTCTGGCGTGATATATCCGCTAAGTAAATCAAAGGCGGTCGATGAAGCAAACTCTGGCGCTTTGTGCTCGAAGCTTTCAGCAATACTTTGGGCAGCAATATCGCGCTTAAACACGATAACCTCTATATCAAACCACCAGTCTTTTGCTTGTGCTGTGCTGTGCAAAGATAAGCTGCAGCCTAGCGCGAGAAGCGTTATAGCAAGCTTAGGCTTTCGCGTTGTGGTTGGGCGGTTTATGGTTTTTATAAAACTAAACATTTTTGGCATTAAGCGGCTCGTAATTGCTGGCTAAATTCATTTAACATATCCAGGATAAGTTGCAGTCTATCGCTGGCGGACTCAGTAGGCACATTGAATTTCAACTTGTTGGCACCTTCAAGGCGATAAATGCGCGGCTGTGATTGTATCAGTTTAATAATAAAGCTTGGGTCGATTTGCGTTTTATCAGAAAACTCAATCGCTCCTCCCGCATTATTTGCTTCCACTTTGTTAATTCCTATTTTCTTGGCCACTAATTTCATTAGGCTAATTTGAACTAAGTTTTTTGCAGCATCTGGAAGTAACCCGAAGCGATCAATTAATTCGATTTGCACTTCATTAATTTGCTTTTCGTTTTTACAGCTGGCTAATTTTTTATATAACGACAGACGGGTGTTCACGTCATTGACGTAATCTTCTGGGAACAACGCAGGTACGCGCAATTCAATTTCTGTTTGATTGGCAAGGGCGGCATCAAGGGAGGGCTCTTTACCGTCTTTAAGCGATTCAACGGCTTGTTCGAGCATTTCCATATACAAGGTAAAGCCCACAGTAGTGATTTGTCCTGTTTGGTCATCACCGAGTAATTCACCGGCACCGCGAATTTCTAAATCGTGGGTGGCAAGGGCAAAACCTGCGCCTAAATCTTCTAGAGATGAAATGGCGTCCAGACGTTTTTTGGCGTCTTTGGTCATGCGTTTAGGATGAGGCGTTAACAAGTATGCATATGCTTGGTGATGAGAGCGACCCACACGACCGCGCAATTGATGTAATTGGGCAAGGCCTAAGTGATCTGCTCGGTCCATGATTATTGTATTGGCCGTTGGTACATCGATACCTGTTTCAATAATGGTGGTACACACCAGAACGTTATAACGCTGGTGGTAAAAATCACCCATAACTTTTTCAAGTTCACGTTCGCGCATTTGACCATGACCAATGGCAATTCTGGCCTCAGGTACAATTTCGGCTATTTCATCCGCTGTGCGTTCAATACTTTCTACTTCATTGTGCAGGAAGTAAACTTGACCACCGCGTAAAATTTCTCGCATGATGGCTTCGCGAATAAGTTCTTTGTTGCGTTGATTAACGAAGGTTTTGATTGCTAGGCGTTTGGCTGGTGGCGTGGCAATGATAGATAAATCTCGCATGCCAGACAGCGCCATATTTAGCGTTCGCGGAATAGGGGTGGCAGTGAGCGTAAGAATGTCTACATCCGAGCGAAGGGCTTTGAATTTCTCTTTTTGGCGTACGCCGAACCTGTGTTCTTCGTCAATAATCACCAACCCTAAGTCATCGAACTTTACATCGCTTTGTAGCAACTTGTGGGTCCCGACCACGATATCAACTTTACCGTCATCTAAACCGGCCATTACGCCTTTTTGATCTTTGGCGCTGGCAAAGCGCGACATCACTTCAATCTTAAACGGCCAGTCGGCAAATCTGTCTTTGAAATTTTCATAGTGCTGCTGAGCAAGTAATGTCGTGGGCACCAATATCGCTACTTGCTTACCTTGATTGGCAGCGATAAATGCTGCACGCATGGCCACTTCTGTTTTACCAAAGCCAACATCGCCACACACGAGTCTGTCCATGGCATTGCTACTGCCCATGTCTTGAATAACTGCGTTGATGGCCTGCTGCTGATCTAAGGTTTCTTCAAAGGGAAAACTGTCACTGAAGGCTTGGTACTCGTCCCACGCTATTTTATACGAGAACCCTGGTTTGGCTGCGCGTCTGGCATATACATCGAGTAACTGAGCTGCGACGTCGCGGACGCGTTCAGCGGCTTTTTGCTTGGCTTTGCTCCAGGTTTCGGTGCCTAAATTATGCAGTGGGGCTTTTTCTAAATCACCACCACTGTAGCGGCTGATCAAATGCAGCGCGGATACGGGGACGTATAACTTAGCTTCTTTGGCATATTCAATGGTGAGGTATTCAGTGGTGACGCCGCCGGCATCTAACGTTTGCAGGCCAAGGTATCGGCCCACACCGTGATCTAAATGCACCACTGGCTGACCAATCGCTAATTCGGCAAGATTGCGGATAACCGCGTTTTCGTCGGTCGCTTGGCGTTTGTCACGTAATCGGCGCTGACTGATTTTATGCCCGAGTAATTCTGTTTCGGTAATAAACGCCAGCTCTTTGTTATCTTCAAATAGTACAAAGCTATGCTCGGCTAATCCGATGGTAATACCGAGTTGTTCTTTGCTTTTTTGAAAGGCGTCTAAGTGCTCAAATGCCTTTGGCTTGATGCCCGCTTTGGTGAGTAAATCCAGCAGGCTTTCTCTTCGGCCTTGGGATTCGGCGCTAAACAGTACCTTGCTACCGCTTTTTTGCCACTCGCTAACCCTTTCTTTTAAGGTTGCCCAAGGCACTTTGTTCTGCGATTTAATTGCAATATCACCAATCGTGCGAGTGTCGTAATTGGTGACGCCCGCTTTTTGCTCTTTGGCGTTTTGTTCAATGGTGATCCTTGGCCATTTCTTTAACGCAGCAAAGAGTTCTTCGTTACGTAGAAAAAGGTCAGCCGGAGCCATAAGAGGACGGCTTAGGTTGTAGCGCAATTGTTCGTAGCGCTCGTTTACATCGGTCCAGAAAAAGTCACAGGCCTTGGCCAAATCGCCGTGCATCATGAGCAAGGTGTCGGGGTGCAAATAATCAAACAGCGTGGCGCTTTGCTCGAAAAACAACGGTAAATAGTATTCTATGCCGCCAGGCATCATGCCTTTACCCACTTGGTAATAGACTGATTCTTTCGAATTATTGGCATCGAACTTTTCTAAATATTGTTGGCGAAACAATTTGATACCATCTTGATCCGTAGGGAACTCGCGCGCCGGTAACAACTTAATTTCGTCTATTTTGTCCCCTGAACGCTGACTGTCAGGATCGAAATAACGAATACTGTCGACCTCATTGTCGAACATATCAATTCGAAAGGGCTGTTGGCTGCCCATGGGAAATAAATCAATGATACTGCCACGTATGGAAAACTCACTGTGCCCCATGACTTGATTGACATGTTGGTAACCAGAGCGCTCTAGCCCAGAGCGAAAGGCATCTATGTCTAAGGTTTGATTAACCTTTAAGAACAACAAGTATTTGCTGAGATAATCTGTTGGCGCCATGCGCAGCATCAGGGTATTTACCGGTACAATAAAGACGCTATTTTCTGCCTGAGTGAGTCGGTAAAGTGTTTCTAGGCGTTGAGAAATAATATCCTGATGAGGCGAAAAATTATCATAGGGTAGGGTTTCCCAGTCTGGGAATAACTGCACCTGTACCTTTTTACCTTGTAAGAAAAAACTCAGTTCTTTTTCTAATTTCATGGCGCTTGGTGTATCAGCCGTCACCATTAGAATCGGGCCTTTGGTCTTGCCTGCTGCATTAGCAATGGCTAGGGCTAAACTACTACCGTGTAAGTTTCCCCAATGAATAGCGTCTCTTTGGCCTTTGGCCAGCGTTGGATTAAAAATACTTGCTGTCATGTAAATTAGTCGTTCTTTTGTTGCTTGGCGCGTTTTCGCAGTTGCGCTGTTTGAAGATGTAAACTTGCTCGTACCAGAAGGTCTTGATCTTCATCACGAATGCAGTTGTAAATAAGTGATACGTGATAGTGCTCGCCTACCTGCTCGCATCCAATGACTTCGCCGAAACAGAAAATGGCGGAGGCCTCTTCTTTCAAAAAAAGCTTTAATTCGATGATTTGCTCAAGCTCGAAGGGGTCGTCGCACTTGACGATGATACCACCACCACCAAATTTGACTGACTCGTATGCTTGGCTAGGATCGTCTTGCTGTTGCAATACTAGCGACATTAATAAGTCGATTTTACGCGATTGTGCATTTAAAAAGCTGGCCAACTCTTCAGCATGCTCACCCATATTACGCAATGTGCGTAAGGTTTGAGCATCCATTGAGGTTGCTTCACTGGCCACACGAAACGCGTAGGGCATGTGCTCGCCTAGATCATCTGCATCGGGCAAAGAAAAGCCAGCTGCTACGGCTTTAAAGTTCACCCGTATGGCGTGTTCTATGGTAAAGAACTCATTGAATTGTTGCTGCTTTTCTTCGAGGCTGGTGCCGTGCATGTATTCTCCGAAACTGGATGTCTTTGGTTACCTTGGCTTTAGCTTAGGTTTTTATCGTCCATTTATATGTTAATTGAGATATTACAGGGTAAATATCCGTTATAACATCACTTGACGTATTGTAACCTTGTTTGCGTTATGACCAGAGCGTATTATTCAAAAAACGTTTTACTTTACCATGAGTTAAACGATTATTGATGAAGACGTTTTATTCTGCTTTTTTTAATGGATTAAATGCAACGCGTTTAAATCACGTGGCGCTAAAAACTGCCTGATTTAACATTAACGTTGAATTATCCCTAACCCTTGGCTAAGAGTCTATTGCTAGCATGTTTCACTCTGTTTCTGCTTTTATCGGTTTGCGCTACACAAAGTCGTCAAAAGGTAACCACTTTATCGCGTTTATCAACGCATTTTCCGCTATCGGCATTGCCCTTGGTTTAATGTCCCTGATCACCGTTTTATCTGTGATGAATGGCTTTGAGGGGGACTTAAAAGACCGTATTCTAGGCATTGCGCCCCACGTAGTGGTAGATACGCAAGGGGAAAGTGAGCAGATCATTTCCAGCTTATCTCAATTGCCCGGAGTTATTGCCGCTAGTGATTTCATCGAGTCAGAAGGGGTCGTGCAATCATCCCGTAGTTTAGAAGGCGTGATGATCCAAGGCATTGAACCGCAAACCACAGATGCGCACTCTATCATCGCTGAAAATATGATGATGGGGCAAATTAACGACTTAACTCCTGGCAGCTATGGGATTATTGTGGGCCGCGCACTGTCTACCCGCTTAGATTTGAGATTAGGCGAGCAAACTCGTATTTTATCTGCCCAAGGCAGCGTATTTGGCCCATTTGGACAAATGCCGAGCCAGCGTTTATTTACGGTTGTCGGTATTTATGATGTGGGCTCTGAGCTTGATTCGAAAGTGATTTTAATGAATATCAACGACAGCGCTAAACTGATGCGCAATAAAGTAAGCCGGATAGCCCAAACGCGCTTGTTTCTACAAGACCCATTTGAATACAAATCCGTGGTGGATACATTAGCTGAGATGGGGCTGAGCAGTGATGACTGGCGTACACGTCAAGGCCCTTTATTTGATGCGGTTAAAATGGAAAAAAACATGATGGCGCTCATGTTAGTGCTGATTATAGCCGTGGCAGCATTTAACATCGTTTCAGCCTTGGTTATGGTAGTTACTGAGAAAAAAGGTGATATTGCCATTTTGCTTACCCAAGGCTTGTCTCGTAGCCGCGTTATGCAGGTATTTTTGTTTAATGGCTTGTATAACGGCATAAAAGGCACGTTGTTTGGTGCCGCGGGGGGATTGTTATTGGTTAGCCAATTAAATAATCTGCTCAGCTTGTTTGATTTACCTATTATGGCGGCGACAGGTGGGGTAGGGCTGCCGATTGAAATGCATTGGCACCAAATCGTTCTGCTTATTTTATTTTCATTGCTGTTGTGTTTCGCTGCCAGTATTTACCCCGCCTATCGCGCGGTGAAGGTGGATCCTGCCAGTGCGTTAAAATACGAATAAATTTGCAGCAAATGACTGAAGAGCGTCATAAATTTGCAATAATCCTCGTCTCATATTGTGTTATTTCAGTGTATAATGGGCGATGATTTAATATTCGTGCCCTGATTTGCTGCCTTATGCAGTCAGTGGCAGTCCACGCTTTAAAGGGTTTTTCGATGGAAAAAACATTTATCACCGCTCAGCAATTATTAGAAGATTCATTTCGCTTGGCATCAAAAGTATACGAAGACGGTTTTCGTCCGCATTTTATTATTGGTATCTGGCGTGGCGGTGCCCCAATAGGTATCGCGGTTCAAGAGTATTTTGATTTTAAGAAAGTAGAAACGGATCACATTGCGGTGCGTACGTCGTCTTATTACGGGATTGATCAACAATCTAAAACGATCAAAGTGCACGGCTTGCATTACCTAATTGAAAACGCCAATGCGGATGATGACTTGTTGATCGTAGATGACGTATTTGACTCTGGGCGCAGTGTTGATGCGCTTATTAAGCAAATTAAGAAACTGTCTCGTGCGAATATGCCTAAGAATGTGCGTATCGCTTGCCCTTACTACAAACCGCAAAATAATAAAACGGACATAGTACCGGATTACTTTGTTCACGAAAGTGAAGAATGGTTGGTCTTCCCACATGAAATTTCAGGGTTAACTCCGGATGAGATCATCAACGGTAAAACAGACCTCGCTAATGTGAGAGATATTTTGGTCTAATTAGCCTGTGCTTAGCGCGCTGAAAATAGTGTAAAAAAGGAGCTTAGTTGCTCCTTTTTTGTGTCTGTTGAAAGGTTATTGTTAGAAAAACTGGGTATATTAACCAATATTCAATGAAGTCTTGTATCCAGGGTAGATTTCCAATGACAGCATTTAGCATCAAACATACGAAAACTCAGACGGTTAGTAAGTCGAGTCGTCAGGTTGGCGTAAAGGCGCGGCAATGGCTGCTGGACTTTCCAGAAACCATTGAGGACTTTCCGTTTGGCCCTGATGTGGCGGTTTATAAGGTTAAAGGAAAAATGTTTGCCACCTTGGCCTTGGGGGCTGTGAGTCAAAATACCCAAGCAAATGAAGGTGATGACAAGCTGGAATACAGGATGAATCTTAAATGCGATCCTCAAGAAGCCATTATGCTCCGGGATGTCTTCAGTGCTGTATTACCTGGTTATCACATGAATAAACAACATTGGAATACCGTTATATTAGACGGTAGCCTGCCAGAAGGAGAGCTACAGCGTATGATACTTAATTCATATAAATTGGTAGTGTATAAGTTATCTAAGAAAGAGCAGGTGTCACTGTTATTGCATCTGTAATGTAGTTTACAGATTACACCAATTACATCCCTTCCCAGCAGGTCTACAGATGTACATGTTATTTGCTGCTACCCAGTTACATGTTGAGCCGAGATTGCCGCTGGCACGTTGTTTGCTCCTCTTACCTTTGAAGCACGCCTTAACGCGACTTTGTGTTAAGGGAATTTTCGAAGTATTTTCTTAAAGGGAGATAATGATGAATCAAGATCAAGCCGAAGGTAATTGGAAACAGTTAAAAGGTAAAGCCCAACAAAAGTGGGGCGATTTAACAAATGATGATTTGGATAAGATGGAAGGCAACCGCACTGAACTTGTTGGTAAAATTCAAGAAAGATACGGCAAGTCTAAGGAAGAAGCTCAGCGCGAAGTAGACGAGTTCTTCGATAATCAGTAGCGACTCATCTCAAATACGTCAACAAGAAACGCCAGCAGATATTCTCTGCTGGCGTTTTTTTTTGAATTATTCTGATCGTTTTTATTTACCACAGACCTGATTTAGCCATCCCAAAGTAAAATATCGCCGTACATTGGCTCGCAAACGTTTATGTAATTGTTACACGAGGGGAATAAAATTATTCATATTTTCCTTTAACTCACGCTCGTTTATCAACCTTAACTAAAGGAGGCTAACGGCCCTCAAGCCAGTTATTACTTGGGTTCAATTAAGTTATTGCTTGGTTTGGCACGAATAACGCTTTAGTTAAAGTCCATTTACTTTAAAAAGGAATATTTATGTTACGTTGGGCTGTTATTTTTCTAATTATCGCATTGGTTGCTGCAGTACTAGGGTTTGGTGGTATTGCTGGTTCGGCGGCAGGTATCGCGAAAATAATTTTCTTCGTATTTCTAGTGCTACTGGTTATTTCATTGGTGATGGGACGACGGAAAGTATAGTAAATTTACTGTATAAAGAGGCTGCCAACGCGCAGCCTTTTTCTTATGTGTAATAGATAATCCAGAGCCTAAGGATTTTTATTTACCAGCTTGCGACATAAACGCAGCAAATACCTCTTCACCGGTCATCATTTTGGTTTGATTCGCGAAATCATAATAAGCTGGTTTTTCATCGGTAAAGATCTGCGTATGGAAACCGACACCTGTCGTATCCGGTATCTCAAACAGACCTACCGGCATGATGTATTGTTGGGTTTCTTTTAAACGATAAAACAGGTGACTGCCGCAGTGACGACAAAAACCCCTTTGAGCCCAATCTGAAGAGTCATAAACAGACACTGAATCGTTTGGGACGAGAGTCACCTTTGTTCCACAATCAATTGCTAGCAGGGGGCCGCCGCCCCACTTTTGACATGATCCGCAGTGGCATGCGTCTATATCAGGTTTAGCCTGAGCTACGTTAATGCTGACAGCGTTACATAGGCATGCGCCTGTAAGTTCGATGGGTTGGCTCATTTGATTTCCTTATGGCATAGCATACAGAGGCAGTATTACTCAGCTTAGCTGCTTTTTTGCAGTTTGATAAGTGAACAAATGATTAAAATGAGGCCGCAAAATGCGCCAAATAAGTGGGCATCAATGGCGACAGAGGCCTGAATTAATTGGGCGATGCCAACACTGGGGCCGGAAAGTTGTTCATTTAAAATTTTCACCCAAACCCCAATCATGAGGATCCAGCCACTGGTTAAACCTTGTCTTATATCTTGATACGCCCCCCAAACAAACACTCCGTGCAAGATGCCTGACAGGCCAACATACCATTGCATAGTGGGTTCAAACACGTATAGACCAAAGCTCACCCCAAGTGACAGGGTAAAGAGCATCATCGCATAATGGCCAGTACGATAGTATTGGCCGTGTAGCGACCATAACAATAATACAGCTGCCAGATTAAGCAGTAGATGGTTCAAGTTAGTATGTAAAAAATTACCCGTTAATAAGCGCCACCACTGACCTTGGGCAATGGCTTCGCGGTCGAAGGCAAGCCACATACTACTGCTAGGCTCTGCGAAAAATAACATAATAGAAACAGCAACAACGAGTAGGGGGCCAAGGGAATGAGACCAAGAATAGGGCAGTCGTAACATGAAGTGAATTCTCAACTAACAGTTAAACAAAGAATGAAACGCATGAGTTACCATCTTATTTCTATCGTAATGGCAAGTCATGACATAGAGCTGATAGGTGAACATTTTAGTTTAATTGGTACAAAGCCTATCGCACACATATCAGAACGCATTTTAAGTCATTTTGTTTCACATAAAGTCAAAAGGAAAGGAACATTAAAGGAAACGAGCATACAAGGATAGAGCCTCACATTGATATTGCGCAGTCTTTAACGGCAAGTGGTTAGACAGTGATTGCTTAGCGGTGAGCATGACTACACTGCTTGTGAGGTTTTATGCAGTTTATATTCATGACTTTGATTAAAGGCGAGAAACGCCGGTAAGGCATTTTTTAGTGCATGATGAAATGCATCCACTTTACGCACGTTAGGTTCAATCGCTAAGTGTTGTATGTGCAGCACTTTAGTTTTGCGCTCTACTTTACAATCCATTCTGGCCACCAGGTTTGCATCCCATAAAATGGGCAGTGAGAAATACCCATATTGTCGTTTACTTGCCGGTACATAGCATTCCAGTAAGTAATCGAAATTGAATAAACTCTGTATTCGCTTGCGCTGAATAAGCAAATTATCAAAGGGCGATAAAATATGCAGTTTACTGCGTCTCACTGGGCGGTTAAGCGTTTCGAGTAGCTGAGGTAGTGTGACGTAAGTCGTGCCTGCTACTTGAATATTAACCAGCTCGCCTGCCTCTATCATTTTATTGATAGTTTGCTGAACGCCAGCTTTGGTATGCTTGCGCAAATAAGCGATTTCGCTGGCTTGGCCTAAGCCGTTAGCGCGTAAAAATCGGCAAATCAAGAAATGCCAGTTTTCTTGCTCAGTGGGCAAAGATCTATCGACACTTTCAGGCAACACCCGCTCGGTTAACTCATACACCTTATGAAAATTCACCCGTTCCTTAATCATTAATTCCCCTTGCATAAACAGATATTCAAGGGCCTGTTTCGCCGGTTTACTGACCCAGTCCTTGGGTTTTTGTTTAAAGCTGGTGCTTGGGGTTTCAAAATCCTTAGCCATGAGAGGGCCTTCACTACTGATGCGAGAAAGCACCTCCTGCATTAACTTGGGGTTTCTAGGATACCAATGATCTAGCTCACCACTGGCGAGCGCCGCTTTACGGGGTAGGCTATAGCGGTAATCTTTCATCGGAAGATATGCCGCTGCATGAGACCAATATTCGAATGCGTGTTTTTGGGCGACCAGCTGAGTGAGATGCGATGGGTGATAATTAGGGTTACGATTCCAAAGCGTGTGATGATGAGCACGCTCTATGGCGCTAATGGTATCGATTTGCACATACCCTAACGATTCCAGTGCATCTAGGGTGTGAGTAAGGGCTTTGCCGCGTTTTTTAATGGCGGGTAGGCCCTGAGCATGTAACACCAGCTTTCGAGCTTGGTCTTGAGAAATCGACTCTGGCATGCGCTAATGTGAAGTAGGGGAGCGTTTGGTGTTACTCAACACTGACTTCGTCAACTTTCCACCCTGATTTACTACGAATGAGCTTAACTTGACGCAAGTCTTTGACAATTTCACCGTTTAGCGTGCCTTCAAAAAACAAAGAGACACTGGCTTCTTTGGCAAATTCATTACGACCGGCGTTCGCTGCGCTGGGTTTTATTTCGACTTTATCAAACGTTAGGTTGAGTATGTGTCGCTGCACGTTGCGGTTAATTCGATAAGACTTCATCAGTCTTGCAAGCTTCGGGCTAGCGTATTCCAGCGCGCCGGTTAAATCATCGTCAGCATAGATGTGCGTGAAGAATTGTACGGCAGCGTATTCTGGAATATTGGTGTCCATCATGCCGTATTTTCCCGCCCCTGTATTTTTAGGGCCGTCACAAGCACTGATAACGAAAATAGCGAGCAGTAGAGCAAACAGTTGAAGCGAACGATGTAAAATCATGATTGATCTGTGAGTTAAAGAGTAACAAAGCAAGTGTACCTGCGTTCTGCGCAAAGTAAAAGGGAGGCTAAAAAGCCTCCCTTTACAATTAGTTATGCTGCTTGCCCTCATAATAAGGCAAGCGACTTAGCGTTATTGAACTTCTTCTGAATCGCCAAATTCACCGGCAAAAAGAGGGCTACTTAAGTAACGCTCAGCGGCGCTTGCGAGCAAGACAACGATAACTTTGTCGGCGTTTTCTGGCTTTTCTGCCCAACGCTTGGCTGCGGCTACCGCGGCGCCAGAAGAAATGCCCACTAAAATCCCTTCTTCTTTCATCAATCGATGCGCCATCTCCATACTTTCTTCATTAGATACTTGCTCAACGGCATCAATAATATCTAAGTCCAAGTTTCCTGGAATGAAGCCCGCACCAATACCTTGAATTTTATGTGGACCAGGCGTTAGCGGCTCGCCCGCTTTAGCTTGTGTGATAACAGGGGAATCTGTTGGTTCAACAGCAACTGAGGTAATCGCTTTACCTTGGGTGTTTTTAAGATATCGGGTTACACCTGTGATAGTACCGCCTGTACCTACGCCAGCGACAAAGATATCTACTTTACCGTCAGTGTCATTCCAAATCTCAGGGCCTGTGGTCTTTTCATGAATTTCAGGGTTAGCTGGGTTTTCGAACTGTTGTAAAGGAACATATTTATCTGGGGCTGAAGCGATTAATTCTTCTGTGGCGGCAATAGCGCCCTTCATGCCTTTAGCCGCTTCGGTTAAGACCAAGTTTGCCCCAAGTGCTTTTAGCAATTTACGGCGCTCTAAGCTCATAGAGCTAGGCATAGTCAAGGTGATTTTGTAACCACGAGATGCCGCAACAAAAGCCAGTGCAATACCTGTGTTGCCACTGGTCGCTTCGATTAATTCTTTCTCTTTAGTTAATACGCCACGCTTTTCGGCATCCCAAATCATGTTGGCACCGATACGGCATTTCACGCTGAAGCTTGGATTACGAGATTCGATTTTTGCATAGACGTTACCGCCGGTAACTCGGTTTAATTTAACCAGCGGGGTTTTACCGATAGCGAGGGAATTGTCGTCATATACTTGCATAAATTTTCCTTTGTGGATTCTAAGTGGTGCCTAATTCGTTACGCCTTCCATTACGTCAGCGTACTTTTTTACTTATTCGTTAACGGCACTTTCTGTCTGAGAACTTTAATTTGATAATGACCTCGGTTTTTTCAAACAACTAAGGCCAGAATACTTAGATTAAGGCGAAGTCGCCAAATTCAAAGTGCTTTTTAGCTATATCTTATGGAAATAGTTAACACTAAGCATTATTCATTGGTAATTGACCGTGTCACGGGGTTAACTATTGCATAATTCATCTTGCGTAAGTGATGACACTCGCGATGCAAAGCAGTTCAGCGACGCGCGCAATTCATGGTAACAAATAATGTCTGTGCGGTTTTAGCCTTAAGATAATAACGCAACCCACAAGCTTAACTAATAATCCGAGGTATTGATGTCTTTTAATGGAACGAGTAACTATATTGCCAGCGATGAACTACGTTTGGCCGTTAACGCAGCGATTACATTAGAGCGCCCGCTGTTAATAAAGGGTGAACCAGGCACAGGTAAAACCATGTTAGCCGAAGAGTTAGCGGCGAGTTTAGGCACTGAGTTAATTCAATGGCATATCAAGTCGACCACCAAAGCCCAGCAAGGTCTCTACGAATATGATGCGGTATCTCGTTTACGTGATTCGCAGCTAGGGGATGACAAAGTACATGATATAAAAAACTATATCGTTAAAGGTAAGCTGTGGCATGCCTTTGAAAACACCAATCGCCCAGTATTGTTAATTGATGAAATCGACAAAGCAGATATCGAGTTTCCGAATGATTTGTTGCAAGAGCTGGATAAAATGGAGTTCTTTGTTTACGAAACCAGAGAAACCGTTAAAGCGACTGAGCGTCCCATTGTAATTATTACCTCTAACAATGAAAAAGAATTGCCTGATGCCTTTCTACGTCGCTGTTTCTTTCATTATATTCAATTCCCAGATCAAGAAGAAATGCGCCGTATTGTTGAAGTGCATTTCCCTGACATTAAGAAAGACTTATTGGCCCAGGCATTAGAATCATTCTTCAATTTACGTGATATCCCGGGGTTAAAGAAAAAGCCTTCTACTTCTGAACTGATTGATTGGTTAAAGCTGTTAGTGGCTGAAGACATCTCACCTGAAGCGCTAAAAGACAAAGACAGCAAAAAAGCGATTCCGCCACTTTATGGGGCGTTGTTGAAAAACGAGCAAGACATTCACCTTTTTGAAAAACTGGTATTCATGGCGCGCCGCTAATGTTGGTCGATTTCTTTTTTAAATTACGAGAGTACCAACTCAAAACCAGCCTGAGCGAGTTGATGGATCTGCTCCGTGCGCTGCAAAAAGGGGTGGTATTCGCTGATATTGAAGCTTTTTATTACTTGGCGCGCTTGTGTCTGGTCAAAGACGAGAGTCAGTACGACAAGTTTGATAAAGCGTTCGCCGATTACTTCGAAGGCGTTCAGCAAATTGATTTATTCGGTAAAGACATACCTGATGAGTGGTTACGTAAAGAGATTGAGCGCCACTTTAGTGAAGAAGAAAAAGCAAAAATCAAAGCCCTTGGCGGTTTAGACGAGCTAATGAAAACCTTGAAGGAGCGTTTGGCTGAACAGGAAAAACGCCACCAAGGAGGCAACAAGTGGATTGGAACTGGCGGCACTTCACCCTTTGGGGCGAATGGTTACAACCCTGAAGGGGTGCGCATAGGCCAAGACAAAAACCGCAACTTTTCTGCTGCAAAAGTATGGGACAAGCGAGAGTTTAAAGATTTAGCGGGTAATGTTGAGTTGGGTACGCGCAATATCAAAATTGCCCTAAGAAAACTGCGTAAGTTCGCCCGCAGTGGTACCAGTGAAGAATTAGACATGCCGCATACAATTGAAGGCACGGCTAAAAACGCTGGTTTGTTAGACATTCAAATGATGCCAGTACGGCGTAATGCCATTAAGGTGTTGATGTTTTTTGATGTGGGTGGCTCTATGGATGCGCACATCAAAGAGTGTGAAGAGTTGTTCTCAGCAGCGCATACCGAATTTAAACATTTAGAGTATTTCTACTTTCATAACTGCGTGTACGAAGGCGTGTGGAAAGACAACAAACGCCGCGGCAAAGAAACTATGTCTGTGTTCGATGTCGTCCATAAATACGGTTCTGACTATAAGGTTATTTTCGTTGGAGACGCCACCATGGGCCCTTACGAAATTACGTATCCTGGGGGTAGTGTCGAGCATTGGAACGAAGAGCCTGGGGCGTTATGGATGCAGCGGATATTGCAGCACTTCAAACACGGCATTTGGCTTAATCCGCAGCCACAAGAATATTGGAATTACTACGCCTCTATCGGTATTATGCAGGACATAATGGAACAGCGCATGTATCCCTTGACGATTGACGGCCTTGGGGAGGCAATAAAAGCGCTACACAAAAAATAAAAAGGTGGGCGCGTGAGCGAATCAGCACAAACTTCTTCCGATCAAGCGCCCATTGACTCCTCTCATTTAACTCAGAAAGAAACCCGCAACCAGGTGACGCCCTACGCGTTTCACGTGTCTAAATCGCTTTTCGGCACTCCTTTAGCGCGGCCTATTAAGCGTGGTTTCGCACTGATGGTCGACGCTGCACTAGTCGCCTTGTTGAGTCAAGCAAGTAATATTTTCTTGGCACTTATTGCCGCTGTGACCTTTTTTCGTGCGGGAAATCGCCTAAAGAAGAAAAAACGCTTTAATGTGGCGCGAATTTCCCTGCGATTTGTCACGGCCATTTTGCTGTTTTTAATTGCTGCACAAAGTATTGAATTCTTCCAAGAGGTGATAGAAACCCCAGACGAAAATCAAAAAGTGCGCTCAGAATTAGTCGAAGACGATGCACTTAGCGATTTTGAGTTAGACAAGGTCGAAGATTTAGCGTTGATAGGGTTAACCGCGAAATATCTATTTGAAACGAAAAGCGTGGCTAAAGACATCGAATACGGCAAGTGCATTGAGCCGTTAGTTTGCTGGACGACGCTAGGTGAAAAGCTCGCGACGGATTTAGCGACTATGCCCATAGATAAAAAGGTTGCTGAAGAGCTGTTTAGTGGGTATCGCGATGCAGTCAGTGACGATTTATCTCCTCAGCAAAAAAGTCAGCTAGAAGTTGCCATGACACAAACGTATGAGCGCATGTATAGCCAGAACCGCCTTTCGCAAAGCAATACAAAACAAAGCGAAATTGAACAAAGTGAGGTGGATAAGATTGACTTTGAAAACGCCGTTAAAGGAAGTACTGAAGGTGAGGCTCTGTCTGACAACCTTGATACTAACGCTGAAAGCGAAAATGCTGGCCAAAGCGCTGAACAAAAAGAAAATGCACAATCCTTTTTTGACGCCTTAAGCGAAATAGAGGGCCCACGTGCACAGGGCTCGTCACCACCGAGTATTCTGGCGTGGCTTCAAGGCATCGCTGCAGATTTAGGGCTTGGCTTTGGTTGGGCTGCGTTTTACTTTAGTATTTTCACCGCTTGGTGGAGAGGACAAACCCCTGGTAAGCGTTTACTCGGTATTCAAGTGATTAAACTCGATGGCAGTAGTTTGAACCTATGGGAAAGCTTCGGTCGTTACGGTGGTTACGGTGCGGGTATTGCGACCGGTTTATTGGGTTTTCTACAAATTTACTGGGACCCGAATCGTCAAGCGATCCAAGACAAAATATCTGAAACCTTGGTGATTGACTTACGCAAGGAGCGTGCGGCGTCTGAGCCTTCATCACCCGTTGCATCAGCGACACAACCCCCTAAGACACAAACGTCAAAGACGCATTCTTTAAAGACATAAAGCAATGAGCCTTCACAATAAACAACCAATCATGAGTAGTCGTTAAGTGGCAAATAGATTAAATCAATTGTTAAAGCAGTGGCAGAGCAGTAGAAATACGCAAAAATGGGTATTGGCCACCATCATAGAAACCGACGGCTCTTCATATCGTAAGCCTGGCGCTATGATGATGATAAACGACTTAGGACAGTATTACGGACTGCTAAGCGGTGGTTGCTTAGAGTCAGACATTATGTTGCAAGCAAGGCGCTGCTGGGACTCTGGGCGCAATCGCATCGTAGAATACGATATGCGTGAGGAAGAAGATTTGGCCTGGAAACTGGGCATTGGCTGCGGCGGTATGGTGCGTATTTTATTGCAGCCAGTAGATGAACATAACCAATATTTACAGTTGGGCGAACTTTATTCTCTGCTTGAAAACAATAAGAGTGCAGAATATGGGCAAGTAGTACATGAGAAAGCACCACAAAATATACTGCGAGAAGCCAGCGTTGATGCTGTGCTTGAACACGAAGCGGGCGTATTCAAACAGCTTCTTAAACCTGCTCCGCATTTGGCCGTGTTTGGGGGCGGAGTGGATGCTCGGCCAGTGGTAGCAATTGCGGCGCAACTTGGCTGGCAAGTGACCTTGGTTGACCCGCGTACCAGTTATGCACGAAGTGGCCATTTTGATAGTGGGGTGAATGTAGTGCGCGAAGCGATTGAGTCACTCGAGCACAGTAAATGGTTACAACACATTGATATGGCGATCATTATGACGCACAACATCAAGCTAGACGCAGCGTCATTGGCGTTAGTTCAGCACAGTAGCGCCAAATACGTGGGTATGCTTGGCCCAGTGCATCGCACAGATCGCGTACTTGATTTAATTCCAGTCTCCAGAGAGAACCTAGTTAAACCGTTGGCCAATCCTATTGGATTACGCTTAGGTGGCGAGTTACCAGAATCAATTGCGTTGTCAATGTTATCTGAAGCCCATGCGTTTATTGAGCAGCAAGACGGGCAATCTATTAGCGGTATACTCGCTCGATGAGCGCAGGTTCACAGTGCGCAAGCTCACAGAGCACGAGTTCACAGAATACTGGCTCACACAGCACAAGTTCAATCAACGTCGCGGCATTGATGCTGGCTGCAGGGCAGAGCAAGCGTTTCAATGGAATTAAACAACTCGCGAAGGTCAACGGACAACCTATGTTGTTGCATACACTGACACAGTTGACAGAGCATGGCGATTTAACACGAGAGCTTTGCGAGTTTAATCTTGTTTTAGGGGCAAATGCCGCGCACATATTACCCTATGTCCCTGACTACGTATCGCCTTGTATTTTTCCCCAATGGCAACAAGGCATGGGGGCGACGATAGCCTTCGGAGTACAAAAGGCGAACAGCGAGTCATCCCATTTATTGGTGACTTTAGCTGATCAGGTCGCTATAACGCGTGAGCAGGTAACAACAATGTTGCATCATTGTGCTGCTAATCCGGAAAACATAATCGCTGCTCGCTACAAGGGTATTTTGGGCGCGCCGGTTATTTTTCCTAGAACGTATTTTTCACTTTTAAGTGAATTGGATGCAGACACCGGGGCACGAAAAATATTGCAACAATACAGCGCATCTGTTGTGGCAATTGATCTACCCAACGCCCAATTTGATATAGATACCCAGTTGGAGCTACAACAGTGGCACCAGTCAATGGGGCAGGACCAAAAAAACTAAATAAAACATCACCCATATGGAGTGTTAAATGATTCGTTTTAATTTGAACAGCAAACCAGTTGAAATAGATGTTGACCCGAATATGCCTTTGCTTTGGGCGTTGCGGGATATTCTTGGTATGACAGGCACCAAGTTTGGCTGCGGCATGGCACAGTGTGGTGCCTGTACAGTGCACCTTGATGGCCAGCCTATTCGTTCATGTGTTATGCCCTTATCCGCTATCGCAGACAAAGAAGTGAGCACCATAGAAGGTTTGTCTGCCAGTGCTGAGCATCCAGTGCAACAAGCATGGCTTGAACACAATGTGCCTCAGTGTGGTTATTGCCAGTCGGGCCAAATCATGAGTGCGGTGGCGCTGTTAAACGAACATCCTGATCCTGATGATGAAACTATTGATTCCTATATGCAGGGCAATATTTGTCGCTGCGGAACCTACCCACGTATCAAAGCAGCGATAAAAACGGCAGCAAAAAATAAGCAAAGCGCGTTTGATTACTCCCTTGGAAAAGAAGTAGGAGGGCAGGCATGAGCACTAACAATGATATAAAATCGCTTAGCCGTCGTGACTTTTTGCGTTATACCAGTATTGCTGGTGGTGCTTTTGTTTTAGGTACTATATTGCCTGGCGTATCACCTGTTTGGGCTGCTTCTGAAACTGGTGATAGTTCGAACACGCTGAATTTATTTGTCAGTATCGACAATAACGGCACGGTCAATATTGTCTGTCATCGCAGTGAGATGGGCCAAGGTGTGCGCACCGGTATTCCACAAATTGTGGCTGAAGAGCTATGTGCTGACTGGACAAAGGTTAATGTAGTGCAGGGGCTAGGAGATGAGGCGTACGGTAGCCAGAATACTGACGGTTCGCGCTCAATTCGTCGTTTTTACACCACCATGCGCGAGATGGGCGCAACCGCCAGAACCATGCTTGAACAAGCCGCCGCACAAAAGTGGAATGTACCTGTCAGTGACGTGTTCGCTGATAATGGCATGATTGTACATAAGCCCTCTGGCAAAACCCTCGGCTTTGGTGAGCTAGCCAAGGCGGCTAGCGCTCAACACGTTCCGCAGGTAAAAACGCTAACGTTTAAATCGCCAAAAGATTTTAAATTGATCGGTAAACCGGTCACCTCAGTTGATTTGCCCAACGTACTGACAGGTGACACCGTATTTGGTCAAGATGTGCAATTAGAGGGTATGTTGTACGCCACTATTGAGCGGTGTCCTGTGGTGGGCGGCACCGTAAAAGCTTACGATAAAGATGCCCCTTTAAAAGTGGCGAATGTGGTTGAGGTAATTGAAATGCCTAAGCAGCACTTTCCGGTGTTGTTTAAAAACCTAAATGGGGTTGCGGTGTTGGCCAACAATACATGGTCAGCCTTGCAAGGACGCCAAGCATTAAATATGCAGTGGGATTTAGACGAAAACCAGCGCCACGATTCAGCGGCTTATTTGGCTGACCTCGAAAAGCGCATTGTGACTAAAGGAAAGTCAATTCGCAGTGCTGGCGATGCATATACTGCTTTTGATTCGGCCAATAATACCTTGTCAGCAACCTATACTGTACCTTATTTAGTGCATGCCCCAATGGAGCCACCAGCAGCGACAGCAGTATTTAAAAATGGCCAGTGTGAAGTGTGGGCTTGCACGCAAACGCCACAATCAACCCAACAAAATGTAGCTGGCGCATTAGGCATTGATAAAAGCATGGTCAAAGTTAATGTGACCCTGCTAGGCGGCGGATTTGGGCGTAAATCGAAACCCGATTTTTCAGTGGAAGCAGCGATATTGGCACAAAAAACCGGCAAGCCGGTTAAAGTGGTGTGGAGTCGTGAGGACGATATTCGCCATGGGTATTACCATGCGATAAGTGCTCAGCATTTCCAAGCAGGGCTAGATGATTCAGGCAAGGTAACAAGTTGGGTACAACGCACTGCCTTTCCAAGCATCAGCTGGACATTTACCGGCACCACAGACGAACCGCAAACCGGTGAATTGTCGTTAGGCTTTGGTGATCTTCCTTTTGCGATTGAAAACCTCTCTTGTGAAGTACATAAAGCGCCGGCACATGTGCGTATCGGGTGGATCCGATCCGTCAGTAATATTCAGCACGGTTTTGCTATTAGCTCATTCGTAGACGAAGTGGCAACAAAGGCAGGCATAAGCACCAGTGATATGTGGCTAAACCTGATAGGCGAGGACCGCATTGTTGATCCGAAAACCCAAGGTTTTCAATATGAGAATTATGGTGAATCGTACGATAACTTCCCTATTGAAACGAAGCGCTTAAAAAATGTGTTGAATATGCTGTTAGCAAAATCAGGCGCGAATAACTCGACATCTGAAAACGAAGGATGGGGGATCAGTGTTCACCGTAGTTTCGTTTCTTATGTAGCTGTGGCCACAAAGGTTAAAGTAGAAAATGACAAGGTGACAGTGCTTGAAATGCATTCGGTGATTGATGCCGGTCGCGTGGTGAATCCTGATAGGGTGAAATCACAACAAGAAGGCGCGATGATATTTGGGTTATCGATTGCGTTAATGGGAGAGATTACCATTAAAGAAGGTGCAATTGAGCAATCGAATTATCACGATTACACCGTATTACGTATGCACCAAAGCCCAAAAATTGTGACGCATATTGTTGAATCTGATGCGGCCCCTGGAGGCGTGGGAGAGCCAGGTGTTCCGCCAGTGGCGGCGTCAGTCACTAATGCGATTTATCACGCGTCAGGTAAGCGTATTCGAGCGTTACCCATTAATAAGCACTATTCAGTTTAGTTAGGCCGTCAGGCTTAGAAAAAATAAACGTTAAACGAACAGGGTCATAGCAACGTCTTGCGCTGCTATGGCCTGATAATAATGGCCTTGAATAGAAGACAGTTTCTGCGGGTTTTGAACGGTAAATGGGGATAATGTGCTATGCAGTGCCCGGCGCATTTTAATCAAGTCAAATTCCAACAACACCTCACCAGTCTTATAGGCTTTGCCCACTTTGGCCACGCGTTTAAATCCTTCACCCATCATAGCGTGACTATCCATACCCAGCTGCATATAAAAACGTAGTCCGTTCTTCGCGGTTAACGTAATGCAATGGCCCGTTTGTGGAAACGACGTGATAACACCTGAATAGGGAGCAAGCAGCTGATATCCAGAGGGCTCGATAGCGACCCCTTGTCCATACATTCCTTGATTAAAGAGTGCATTAGGGACAGACGCTAATGGCACAATTTTGCCTGCCAGTGGGCTGCTAACGGCTAGCGCTTTATTAAACTTTTTTGGGGCGTCAGGGCGAACAATAGAGGAGAGCAAAATATCACTCGGTCACTTTATAGCCATCACGGCGCAAGGCATCTACCGCGTTAGACAAATCATTGTGTTTAATTAAAAAATAATCTGTATCGAAGGTCGATACCACGAAGATACTTACGTTAGCTTTGGCAAAGACAGATCCTAACTGCGCCATTATACCAACCATAGACAAACTCAGCGGGCCAAGCACTTCAAGGGCGCGCCAATTGCCATCACTGGCTTCACTGTTTAACGCGATGTTATCCGGTACGACGACACTCAATTCATCTTCGGTTTTACCGATAAAGAAAATAGGGGCTTGCAGTACTTCACTGGGAATAGTCGCGTCGTGATCTAAGCTATGAATACAAAAATGCGCTGGGTGTAAAGCTAACGTCTGTTTGGGCATGAACGATCCGTTGTTAGAAAAGTGAAGTGGTTATTTTGCTGGGTTTGCTCCACAACGCAAGTATTTATGCTTGAGTGAGCTGACATATTTGTAGCGATGAAGGGGTAATTATTTATTGGAATGGGTATAAAGCCCAATGGTTGGACCATGTTTATTTATTCAACACTGGTCGTTTAATTACTGATCGCATACCCAGCATGATCGATCAAATCAAATGTTGCTTATTCACAAATTCTTAGTCTGTTATGCACATTCACTGTGTTTTATACCGGTGTTATCCACTGAATCTGTGGATAACCTTGTTGAGTTCTCGATAATTATACCTTAATCGCTTGATATGACTCACTATTTTCCGGTTGGTTGTAAAACGCACAGTTTATCTACCCGAGCATTGATGTTGATAACTTGCAATAGAGGAAAACACTTTTTTGAATTAATTTATTTGACCGAATGTTCATCGATTCTCTGGGGATCGAACTCGATCCCATTTACTCAGTTAAGAAAGTCGCTTTATTTTCGATAAATTTTGTTGTTCAAGAAATTCATGAAAGCTGTCAGCCAGTGCGTCAGTTTGGCGCAGTACCTGTTGCCAATAATTTATGCGCACTTGTGTTGTCATTTTAGTGAAGTCTTCTCGGTCAGGAATTTTGTTGAAAGGAAGAGAAGCGATAAACGCATCAGAGGGCACTAACATAACGGTTTTATCATAGTTTTGTGCATTTACGCTGCGCTTGAGCGATTTATCAAACCAGCCTGCCTTGGGTTGTGCACTAAAATGCGGGTAAAGGGTTAATCCAGATGAGTTTTGGAGTGAGATATCAAAATGATAGTCAATAATGCCACCATCACGATACATACCATTTGGCGCACCGGGAATGTTTTTAATGCCTAACATCACCATAGGTATTGAGCCCGACGCTAACAATGCTTCTTTTATGTTTGCTTCGGTTAATGAAACCGTGTGAGTAGCAAAACCACTTTCATCTTCAATGGCGAGTGTACTGTTGGCATTTTGAAAAACAAAGCGCTCATATTGTTTGGTCAACAGACGGCGATTGACTCTGTTCAATGCGTAACTTTTGACTAATCCGGCTATTTGTAATGATTTTCGCTCTGATGCCACTAAACCATTCGATTTAGCGACTAAAAAGTGCGCCTTGAATACAGGATTGTTTATGACTTCTTGCGCGCCATTTTCAGCAAATACGCGATCGAGAAGCACCCGGGCACTATTGCTTATTGCTATTGGCGTAACATCATCTTCATAGGTAGTTTCTGAATAGAATTTCGCTAGGCGACTGATGGCTGCCACAGGGTCGTTTTGCGCAAAGCACGCAGCACGAAATGCCCCAGCCGAGGAACCAATGAGGTTTAATGACTGGCTACGATTGCTAAAAAATTGGCCGAATAGGTATTTGTCCAGTCCAAATAAACTAAACCATTTAGGACCACCACTGGCACCTAAAAACGAACTGAAAATGTGTTGTTGAAACCCGTCTTTTTCAATCAAGGCTAGCGCTGATTTACCCGCGTAAATATCTAACATAAAACGAAAATTAAACTGTCATTCAAATCATTGAATGATATTACCGTAATTTGCCTGCGCTTTGCTTGCAAAAATCAGCTGATTTTCGCCAATTCGATGGATCCAACAATGGTAATAATGAGTCGAATAAAAAATCGGTAAATAAAAATAAATTCTGAATATTTTTTGCTTAAGTCTAAAGTATTAACTGGTTAAATTGATGCTTAAATTATCTTAATTAAACCTTGTAGTGTTCACTAACTTTATTTTTATTTGTCCCTATTTAATTGAAATGTATTTAGTTTTTATCGGTTTTTTTCTTGCGCTTTCTCAATTAGCGATTAGCTTTATTAACCATCAGGGTAATTTTTGGAAACGATTTTGAGAACACGTTGGTTGATGTTTTTACTGGTAGCAATCCTTTCGCTGTTACTGGTTTATTTTGTTGATCCCTATGTCGCATTAATTCCTAACTTGCTTTTTTCCGTTTGGCTTATTTGGATGCAAAGCCAACAGAGTGAGGCTATCCCTCAGCATGAAATTACGCGTTCTGCTGAGTCTGATGTGCCTAGTACCGATGACACTACCTTTAAGGTCAGTGAATTGCTTCCTGAAGTGACGCCAGCAATAGAAGAGTGTCAGCAAAGTATCGACAATATCTGTGGCACCCAAACAGATGCCGTAGGGTTATTAAATAGTGCGTTTGCAGATTTACAGCAGCTTATTAATCAGCAAAGTAGCAGTATTTTGACGTTAATTTCGGTTGCTGGTGATACCGATGAACTATATAGCGATCGTATGCGTCAATTCGCCAATAGCACTGAAGTGACGCTAGATCGCTTTATTCAATCAACTGTTGATATGTCAGCAGCATCAATGGAATTACTCGATAAGGTCAACAAGATCCATGAAGCTTTACCGCTAGTTATGCAAGCCTTAAAAGACATAGATGGCATTGCATCGCAAACGAACTTGTTAGCGCTCAATGCGGCAATTGAAGCTGCTAGAGCAGGTGAACACGGTAGAGGGTTTGCTGTGGTGGCAGATGAAGTGCGTTCTTTGTCTAGTCGCTCATCTGAATTTAGCGAGAGTATTCAAAAACGCTTGCGTTTTGTTAATCAAGAAATAGGGGAGTTAACACAGGAAGTGGGTACGCTTGCCTCTTATGATGTTACCTATGTTATTGATGCAAAAAGAGATATTAAAAACGCACTACACGACATTATTACCAAAGCAGAAGCTGATGTAAACGTTATTCAAGATTTAGATGGCATATCTAAAAATCTTGAGGTCGCCCTTGGCCAAGCCATTCGTGCACTGCAGTTTGATGATATTAATATTCAGAACTTGGGCTATACCAAAGAAACGTTAGTGTTTGTTTTGCAACTATTGAACGTGGTCACGTCGGTACAAAACGACGAGGAACGTGAAGAGTTCTATCGCTTGAGAGAAGCATTTCGCGCGAAACGTGAACAGAAGCACAATCCAGTGTCATCAGACAATATGGATGAAGGTGATTTAGAACTTTTTTAATGATTGTGAGGTTAGGCCTGTATGAGCGAAGTAAGAGTGTTGCATGTTCCCCAGCGATTTGATTTTAGCCAGCATAAAACGTTTACCGAACAATATAGTGCAATGCTAGAGGAAAAGCTGTGCCAAAAAATCATTATGGACTTTTCGCGTACAGAATATCTTGATAGCTCCGCGCTGGGCATGATGGTTTTATTAAATAAAAAAGCCAAGGCGCAGAATATTCATGTGTCGGTAAAAGGAGCGAAAGATAATGCCAGAGATATCTTATTGATTGCCAATTTTGAAAAGCTGTTTGAATTCGAATAACTCCTATGCCTCTGAATCCTCTGTCAGGTCGTCGTTTTTTGTTAGTCGATGACGATGAAAGTTATCACTACACCATCGGTCTGCGTTTGACTCAAAAAGATGCGACGGTCACCTCAGTATTTAGTATTCAGGAGGCCAAGACGTTATTGATGAGTCAGCCATTCGACTTAATTTTACTTGATAGCTATTTGGTCGATGGTTTGGGCGCTGAGTTGCTCGAATTTATGCTGCAAAACAAAGTGGCGTGTCCTGTCATTATGATTACGGGTGATGAAGAACAACAATCGATGCAGCAGTATTTTTTGTTAGGTGTCAGTGGTTACTTATTAAAACCCATTAATGTAGAGCTCTTAGAGTTAGTGGTGCAGCGTTGTTTAGATGCCCATTTAAATGAACAAAAGCTACAACAACAAAATCGTGAGCTAGAACAATTACTCGATGAGCAACAGCAAGAAGAAGAACTTGCACGACATGTTTATCGCCATTTATCTCAGTCGTTTTCAGATCAGCCTGATGCGATTCAAAGTTTCATGCGTTCTTCAAAGTCTTTTAACGGTGATTTTTTCGTGGCTGAGCAGTTACAAAATGGCAACACACTTATGATTTTAATGGACGCCGCAGGACACGGCTTGGCGTCAGCAATCAGTGTATTACCTGCGGTATCTACCATTCGTGCGATGCTCCATGAAGGGACCTCAATGCAAAACATCGTGCATGAAATTAATGCCAAGCTTTGTGCCGAAATTCCTGAAGATCGTTTCGTGGCAATGATTGCCATAGAGGTTAATTATATACAAGCGGCTATCAGTATTATTAACGCTGGCATGCCAGAGGTGCTGATACTTAACGAAAATGGACAAGTTCACAGCCGCATAAAATCTCAGTCTTTACCTCTTGGTATTGTCGAGCGTAATGATTTTAACCCTTATGTGCATACTCACCCTTTGCACACCAACCAACATCTATTTTTTTACAGCGATGGCTTGATTGAACAGCGCGGGGTAAACGGTGAAGCGTTCGGGAAGTCGGGGCTGACTAACGTGATCCGGTCATTGAATTCGACTAACGCATTACTAAACCAGGTGGTAGATGCTTTTTCTTGTCACAGCACAGGGGCACAAGTAGAAGATGACGTATCAGTATGCAGCGTGAGTTTGGGGCAACTGCATGAAATGTATCAAGGGAAACAAGCGTCCGTTGATGGCTTGCGCACAGGACATATGCAGTTAGTGCTGGACTTTGCTGGGGACTTACTCGCCCCTGGTAACATGATTTCAGTGCTCGATGATGTTTTAAATCGTATCAAGCTCAATACCTTGCTGCGCCAAAAAGCATTCACCGTATTTTCAGAATTAATTAATAACGCATTGGATCATGGCGTATTGCGCCTTGACTCGAGCTTAAAGCACGACTTCGAAAGTTTTGGTCAGTATTTAGAAGAGCGGGAAAACCGCCTAAAAACACTTGAGCAGAATGATCGTATCCGGCTGACGTTGGGTTTCGAACCTGAAATTGGCCAACTTTACTTTGATATCGAAGACAGTGGTAGCGGTTACCAACAAATACCGAGTGAACAGGTGGAAGACGAGGCGTTGTTCGGCAGGGGACTCAATCTTGTCCATTCACTTTGTGAACAAATACAGGTATTTGCACCAGGAAATAGAACTTCAGTACTTATTAAGTGAGGGAAATAACCACTATGAGTAAACATATATTAATCGTCGATGATTCGGCGTCTATCAGGCAAATGGTTGAAATGACATTGAAATCAGCTGCTTATCAAGTGACCACCGCAAACGATGGGCAAGCGGGGTTAGATCTGTGTAAAAAACAGCAGTTTGATTTTGTTTTAACAGATCAAAACATGCCCCGTATGGACGGACTGACTTTAATTAAATCGTTAAGAGGGTTAGCCAATTACCGAACCATACCCATAGTGGTATTAACCACAGAGGCGGGGGATGACATGAAAGCCAAAGGCCGAGCAGCCGGTGCCACAGGATGGATGGTGAAACCGTTTGATCCTCAAAAACTACTGGCAGTGTCGAGTAAAGTTTTAGGCTAGCGTTTCTGGTTAAAGAGGTAAGGATTGATATGTCCATTGATATGGAACAATTCCACGGTGTTTTTTTTGATGAGAGTCAAGAGCACCTTGCCGACATGGAACAGCAACTTATGGAGCTGGACTTGTCTGAGCCCGACCCTGAACAGTTAAACAGCATATTTCGTGCTGCTCATTCGATTAAAGGTGGTAGCGGTATTTTTGGGTTTGATGCGCTCACTGGCTTGACCCACATTATGGAGAATCTGCTTGATAGGGCACGTAATAATACAATTGAGATGACCACACCGATTGTTGATTTGTTGCTTGAAACGACCGACTTACTCAAAGTGACCTTAGACAATTACCGCAATCAAGAAGAGATTGAGCAAGCGGATATTGATCAGGGGATCAGTAAACTCAACATTTTAATGACATCATTAGAAGATTCAACTGCCCAAAACAGTTCAAATACAGGCGATGACGGCGATAATGATGAAAACGAAAATAATGAAGGCGTTAGCGGTGACTTAGACGGTTTTGGCTTCTTTGATGACGAGCCAAGTGACGCTCATACTGCGCAAATAGATGGCGACGGCGAAGATGGTTTCGGTTTTTTTGAGCAACCGCCAGCCACCGCAAGTGAACCTGAAAATGACGAAAACCAAGGTTTTGGTTTTTTTGATACAACCCCGACCGAAACACCAGCAACTAACGCCGGAAATAGCGCCATCACCTGTGATACCGCGCCGCCTGCAGCCGAAAGTATTGATAAAGGGTACGGTTTTTTCCCTGAGAACGAGCACCCGAAGGACGATCCAAGTGATAATAAAAAAGGCTATGGTTTTTTTGAAAAATTACCTGTGCCCAATGCCAAATCGAAAAAAACAAGCGCCGTTAAAGAGCCTAAAAAAAATGCTGCTAAGAGCAGTACTGCAAAAGCATCCGTCGAATCGTCTTCTATTCGCGTAGATACCGGAAAAATAGACTCATTGGTCAACCTTATTGGGGAGCTGGTGATAACCCAATCAATGCTATCTCAAGTTAGTTCTGATATGCCGGGTGAACCCAATGAAAAGCTCCAAAATGCTATTGCAGAACTCACTCGTAACACCCGAGAAATTCAAGAATCGGTTATGTCTATGCGTATGTTGCCCATGCATTTTACCTTCAATCGCTTCCCTCGAGTGGTGCGTGACCTGTCCAGCAAGTTAGGGAAAAAAGTAGACTTGGTGATAGAAGGGGGCAATACGGAAATAGACAAAGGCATGATTGAAAAGTTAGTTGACCCGCTCACCCATTTGGTACGCAACAGCATTGACCATGGCATCGAAAAAACTGAAGACAGATTGGCTTTAGGCAAAGCTGAAATGGGCACGGTGATCCTTAAAGCCGAGCAAAAAGGCAGCAGCATTATTATTAGTATCATCGATGATGGCGCGGGTTTAAACCGTGAGCGAATTTTAGCCAAAGCGCAGGAAAATGGTATGTCAGTTGATGTTGATATGCCTGATAGTGATGTATGGAAATTGATTTTTGAAGCTGGCTTTTCAACCGCTGAAGCAGTGACCGACGTGTCGGGTCGAGGAGTCGGCATGGATGTAGTGCGTCGTAATCTTGAAGCCATAGGCGGGCGAATAGAAATCGAGTCGAGCCAGGGGGAAGGGTCAAGTTTCAATATTCACTTACCTCTCACATTAGCCATAGTGGATGGGATTTGCGTGTCGGTTGCCAGTCAAACGTTTGTCGTACCTCTGGTTAATATTATCGAATCGGTACAGCCAGACCCAAGCCAAATGAAGCTGATTTCAAACGAGAAACTACTTTGGATCCGTGACCAATACTGGCCTCTGGTCAAGCTACATCAAAAAATGCAAATCGAGGGGGCTATTACTGAGCCCAGCGAGGCTATTGTGATGTTGATTGAAAGCAGTAATAAACGTTTTGGTCTATTAGTGGATGGGTTAATGGGGCAACAGCAAGTCGTTATTAAAAGCCTTGAGCAAAATTATCGCCGGGTAGAAGGCGTTGCTGGGGCGACCATAATGGGCGATGGGCAAGTTGCCCTTATCCTTGATGTAGAGTCGCTGGCCAATAGCGTTAAAGCAAATGGAATGAGTAAAGAGAGCATCTTATGAATTCAAACATCACGCAAGAAAACATGCACGCAGAGTCGAACGAGTTTCTCAGCTTCTTCTTAGGCGAAGAGCATTACGCGTTAGATATCATGACCGTTAAAGAGATACGCGGTTACGAAACAGTAACCAAAATCGCCAATGCGCCTAGTTTTATTAAAGGTGTCATAAACTTGCGTGGAGATATAGTGCCTATCATTGATTTACGCATTAAGTTTTCTGTAGGGGAAGCCACTTACACCGAATTCACCATAGTGATTATGCTCAATGTATGTGATCGCATCGTTGGCATAGTGGTCGATGGGGTGTCAGACGTCATCAAGTTACAAGACGAAGATATACGACCACCGCCAGAATTTGGTGTGGCATTCGACAGTAAATACTTATTGGGTTTAGCTTCTTTGGAGGAGCACATGGTTATTTTGGTCAATATTGAAAGTTTAATATCAAGCGATGAGTTGGGTTTGTTTGATAATCACGCAACAACGAAGGAGTAACGTATGAGCCTTTTTGGTTGGTTAGGCAGCAAAAGTTCAAAAGCATCACAGATGCGTGATCAAGCGATTCTCGACGCAATTGATCGTTCTCAAGCTGTCATTGAGTTTGATTTAAATGGCATCATTCAAGCCGCGAATGATAATTTTTTAACCGCTATGGGTTATCGCGCCGATGAAGTGGTAGGTAAGCACCACAGTATGTTTGTGGATGAGGCATATAAAAATAGCCAAGAATACCGTGATTTTTGGGCACAGCTAAATCGGGGGCAGTTTACCTCAGACGTATACAAGCGCGTAGCCAAAGGTGGAAAAGTTGTTTGGATTCAGGCGTCATATAACCCGCTTTTTGACGAAGAGGGTAAACCCAATGGTGTGATTAAGTACGCCACCGACATCACTGCGCAAAAAATACAAAGTACTGACTATGCCGGACAAATCGACGCGATCAGCAAATCTCAAGCCGTGATTGAGTTTGATATGAACGGTGTGATTTTATCGGCAAACGATAACTTTTTAAACGCGATGGGTTACAACGAGCAAGAAGTGGTGGGCAAACATCACAGTATGTTTGTTGAGCCAGAGTACAAAAATAGCCACGAGTATCACTTATTTTGGGAGCACCTAAAGGCGGGCGAATTTAATTCTGGTGAGTTCAAACGTATTGATAAATTAGGTAATGATGTATGGATCCACGCATCGTATAACCCGATTATGGACTTAAACGGACAACCATTCAAAGTCGTCAAATATGCCAGCGATATCACCGAGCAAAAAAAGCGCAACGCTGATTATTCGGGGCAGATTGACGCCATCAGTAAATCTCAAGCCGTGATTGAATTTGATATGAAGGGGGTGATCCAACGCGCCAATGAAAATTTTCTCGAAACCATGGGGTACACCTTAGAAGAGGTGCAAGGACAGCATCATAGTATGTTTGTGGAGCCTGAATATAAGAACAGTGCAGCCTATCGTGAGTTTTGGGAAAAGCTTAACGCGGGGCAATTCACTTCAGCTGAATTTAAACGCATTGGTAAACAAGGCAATGAAGTGTGGATCCAAGCGTCTTATAACCCCATTATGGATGTCAATGGTAAGCCCTTCAAAGTGGTTAAGTACGCTACCGACATTACCGCACAGAAGCTACATAATGCTGACTACTCGGGTCAGATAGATGCCATTGGTAAATCTCAAGCTGTGATTGAGTTTGATATGAATGGCGTGATTTTATCGGCAAACGATAACTTTTTAAACGCGATGGGTTACAACGAGCAAGAAGTGGTGGGCAAACATCATAGTATGTTTGTTGAACCTGAGTATAAGAATAGCCACGAATATCGCGCTTTTTGGGAGCAGCTTAACAATGGCGTGTTCACCTCAGATGAGTTCAAGCGTATTGCCAAGCAAGGCAATGAGGTGTGGATACAAGCATCTTACAATCCGATACTAGATTTAAACGGTAAGCCGTTTAAAGTGGTGAAATACGCCACGGACATTACCGCCCGCAAACAAGCGATAAACGAAGTTAAACGCGTACTTAATTTGCTTTCTGATGGTGATTTAACCGCTAAGCTCAATCATCAATTCAGTGGCGAGTTTCACGAGCTAGGCGAAAACGTTACCCGCTTTATTGCCTCATTAGCCGATACCATTGGCCAAATTAATGGCTCGACTGAAACCATTCGAAATGCGTCATCTGAAATAGCCCAAGGCAATTCCGATTTGTCTAATCGCACAGAACGTCAAGCATCAAGTTTAGAAGAAACCGCATCGACCATGGAAGAGTTAACGGGGACGGTTCGCCTTAATGCAGAAAACGCTAATCAAGCCAATGGTTTAGCGTCTCAGGCGTCAACGGTGGCCAGCGAAGGGGGCGATTTAATTAATCAAGTGGTTGCGACTATGTCTTCTATAAATGAGTCGGCTCGAAAAATTTCCGACATCATAGGGGTTATTGATGGCATCGCTTTTCAAACCAACATTCTAGCCTTGAATGCGGCAGTAGAAGCAGCGCGAGCAGGAGAGCAAGGTCGTGGCTTTGCTGTGGTTGCCTCTGAAGTGAGAACCCTAGCGCAGCGCTCTGCCAATGCAGCAAAAGATATAAAAGAACTCATTTCAGATTCTGTCGCCAAAATTGAAAACGGCAATACGTTAGTCAATCGCTCCGGTGAAACCATGGATAACGTTGTGACCTCGATTAAACGCGTTAATGATTTAATGGCTGAAATTGCCGCTGCCTCTGCAGAGCAGGCTTCGGGTATTGATGAAGTAGGTAAAGCGATTAACCAGATGGATGAAGCCACCCAGCAAAATGCAGCGCTGGTGGAAGAAGCAACTGCGGCTGCTGAGAGTTTGCAATCGCAAGCTGAGCAGTTAAGCGAGCGAGTGGCGGCATTTAATTTAGATGAAAATGACTTACAGGTCACGCCTCGATTGGCACCTCAGCCCAAGGCAGAGACGAAGAGGCCAGTACAACACAAAGAGCGCATCAAGCTAGTTCAGGCGACCACTCAAGAAGAAGACGAGTGGGAGAGCTTTTGATTAATGGCATCTAACATTGGTGGCGGTGCAGCGAAGCAAGAATTTGCGTTTAGCCAAAGCGATTTTCAGCAAGTTAAAGGGATTTTGTATAAAAAGACCGGAATACAGCTGGCAGACAGTAAAGATTCGATGGTTTATAGCCGCCTAGCGAGAAGGTTGAGGGCGCTGAAACTGCCTAATTTCACGGCGTATTTACAATATTTGGCAACGCATGAAAATGAAGAACAGCATTTTATTAATGCGCTTACCACCAACTTAACCTCATTTTTTCGCGAGTCTCATCATTTTCCCGTGCTCAAGCGTTATTTACAGGAAATGCCAAACAGTCGTCGAATTTGGTGCGCAGCAAGTAGCACCGGCGAAGAGCCATATTCTATTGCTATGACGGTGGCTGAAACGTACGGGCGTTTTGATGTGCCTATTGAGATTATTGCCTCTGATATTGACAGCAAAGTGCTACAAACTGCCCGTGATGGCATTTATCCCATTGAACGAATAGAGGGGTTATCCCTAGAACAGAAGAAGCGCTTTTTCCAAAAAGGCACAGGGAGCAATGCTGGCAAAGTGAGAGTGGTGCCTGAATTAGCAAAAATGGTCTCGTTCACTCAACTTAATTTAACCGCAAAAGAGTGGCAAATACCGTCACCTATCGATGTGATTTTCTGTCGTAACGTGATGATTTATTTTGATAAAGAAACCCAGATACGGATCCTTGAACGCATGGTATCTATGATGTCAAAAAAAGGGATTTATGTGGCGGGTCATTCTGAAAATTTCGCTGCCGCTGAGCACGTGGTCAAGCTATTAGGCAAGACGGTTTACAAACCCGTTAAGAGGTCGGTGTGAGCGATTATTATGCAGATTTTAATACCAATGGCATGGTCCCCAATCGATACTATGATAGGCATTTTGAATGCGATGCCATTAAAATTTTGCCCGGCGAGTACTACGCAACCACTGAACAGACATTGATCCTTACCGTGCTTGGCTCGTGCGTAGCGGTGTGCTTACGTGACCCTAAGTTAAAAATTGGAGGCATGAACCATTTCCTGTTGCCCAGCGACAACGCCGGGGATAACCCAGTGTCGGCGTCGGCACGCTATGGGGTATATGCGATGGAAATACTGATCACCCAGATTTTGAAATTAGGCGGCGACAAGCGGCGCTTAGAAGCAAAAGTATTTGGCGGCGGGGCAGTGTTACAAGGGATGACGACTAACATAGTTGGTCAACGCAATGCTGAGTTTGTGGTGGATTTTTTAAAAACTGAACAAATTCCAATATTAGCCAGCGATTTGCTAGGTATATATCCGCGCAAAGTCTATTTCTTTCCAGAAACCGGAGAGGTGAAAGTACGCAAGCTTAAGTCATTACATAACACCACCATACTCGACCGAGAAAGTGAGTATCGCTTGAAGCTTAAGCGAAATGCCCAAGCCACTGGTGACGTTGAACTATTTTAACGAGGTACAAGATGACCATTCGTGTTCTTATTGTCGACGATTCGGCACTTATTCGCAGTCTTATTGGGGCAATAGTCGAGCAACAGCCAGACATGCAATTAGTGGGGGCCGCGCCGGATGCGTATGCAGCAAGAGATATGGTGAATAAGTACAAGCCTGATGTCATCACACTGGATATTGAGATGCCGAAAGTAGACGGCTTAACCTTTCTGGATAAATTAATGAAGGCGAGACCGACGCCTGTGTTGATGATATCCACGCTGACAGAACAAGGCGCAGATGCCACCCTAAGAGCATTAGAGCTTGGAGCGGTAGATTTTATCGCCAAGCCTAAATTGGGCATTAGCGAGGGTATACAGCAATATCAAGAGGTTATCGTTGAAAAAATCCGTCAGGTAGCAAAAGCAAAGGTAGAGCGGGCTAACGTTTCAACTGTTACAACGCCTGCTCGTTTACCCTTACTAAGCACTGAAAAGATCATCGCTATCGGCGCTTCCATAGGAGGGACAGAAGCAATCAAAAAAGTATTAATGGCCATGCCAGCCAATAGTCCAGCCGTAGTGTTAACTCAGCATATGCCGCCTGGGTTCACTACCTCCTTTGCTAAGCGATTAAATGGTTGTTGTAGCCTAGCAGTTAAAGAAGCTGAAGACGGTGAACGAATTTTACCGGGTAACGCCTATTTAGCGCCAGGGGCAATGCATCTAAAAATAGTCAAATCTGGGGCAGACTACCGCATAGAATTGGACAGCGAAGGGATTGTCAGTGGGCATAAACCCTCGGTAGATGTAATGTTTGAGTCACTTGTGCCTTTTGCCAAAAATGTGGTTGCGGCGATATTAACCGGCATGGGGAAAGACGGTGCCCAAGGGTTATTGCATATTAAGCAAAATGGCGGGTTTACCCTAGCTCAAGACGAAGCGAGTTGTGTGGTGTTTGGTATGCCTAAAGTCGCTATTGAGCTAAACGCAGTGACGCAAGTAAAAGATATACACGATATCACGCCTACATTACTCGGCTATTTGACACAAAATAATGCGGGTTCGCGATTATAATTCGCCGTTTTGTGTATAATTTCAGCATCTGAACGCAAGGCTTAAAAAACAGCTTGCAGTCCCTTAGTAGCATCGTTATTATACGCGCCGCTTCGAGGGATTCCTCAGCAAATCTTTTTAGTGCGTCCGTAGCTCAGTTGGTTAGAGCACTACCTTGACATGGTAGGGGTCGGATGTTCGAGTCATCTCGGACGCACCACTTCTTTCTACTTCTGTATATTTTACACAGCCATGACTTTCTTTCCGATAGTGTTTCATTTGGCCATCAATCCTGTTGATTCAACATATTTTACCATGCGAATTTTTCGTTATTTTTATTAGTGCTCAATGTAAATTTTGTCCTTGGGTAAAAAAATAGGATTTATGCTGTGCGGTGAGTTTGATGCTATTGCATGAAAATGATGACTAACACAATATTATCTCTTTTAACTAAATGTTAACGTTAATTTATTGTATTTTAACGATTTTATTGCTTGTTTTTTGACGGTATTATTTTTGATTGTGTTCATCATCGCGTGAACATGCTACTATCGTCGGGTTGTATATCTCTACTTTTCATTCTTTTTTCATTGTGTTGTCTAAAAAATAATCCATTTTTCATAAAATAATAGGTTGAACTCTACCTATTTTGCTGGCTTGTTTTTTGTTTGTTACGCGATTGGTGTGCATTTTGCTCAATCCTAGCAATGTGGCAATTTTACATTGATGTTATTTACAGAATAAACGCGAGAGAAATAGACGGTGCGAATGAATGAAATGTTCCCCATTTTGTTTGCCCGGTAGCAATAAAACTGGGTAGAGGTAGTCCCAAAGCCCAAATAATAATAAGAAACAACCTAAGCAAAATAATAATAACACTATGCTTAACGGTTGGCGTAATGCAGAGAACACTGCGAGCAAAAGAGAGGAAACATAGTTTATTTTATTTAAAGTCAAAGGACATACCATGAAACTCACACAGTGTATTAAGCCAGGGCTGTTATCAGTAGCAATAGCGAGCTCTTTCAGCACATCAGCTGTTGAAGTTAGTGAACAAGAACTGGCAACACTTAAAGCGCAAATTGCAGCCTTGCAAACCCGTTTAGCGCAATTGGAAAAACAAGCAAAACCCGTTAGTCAATCCGAAAACCAGCCTTCATCATCGCAAAACCAAAGCACAGAGTCAGTTGATTTAGCCAAGCAGCAAAAAAGCGTTGAAACCAACTCGGTCGAAACCACAGATGCAGAGGCAGAAGAGAGCACGGATGGAATTAAATTTGGTGGTGCAATTCGAACCAACTATAGCTATACCTCGTACGATGATGGAAACAAAAATCGTGGCGGGGATTTTGACTTCGATATTTTTCGGATCAATATGAGTGGTGAAGTCGGTGGTGTTACTCTAAACAGTGAAATCCGCTTTTTTGATTACATGACAGCCGTAAAATATGCCTATGCAGGTTATCAATTTAGTGAAAACTGGCAAGTTCAAGCCGGTATTACGCAAGTGCCTTTTGGCAATCAAGCATACAACTCCCAGAATTATTTTTTCAGCACTAACTACTATCTAGGTTTAGAAGACGACTTCGATTTAGGTGTGGTATTTAAGCGCAGTGTCGCTGACAACTGGCAATTAGATGTAGGCTTTTTTAAGAATGATGAATTAGGCGGCGTGGATGGATACGTAGACAATCGTTCAGATCGCTATTCTTATGATATTGTTGGTATTAGAACGCAGGGCGAAGGCATTTATGACGAACCCACCGAAGGGTTAGGGGAGTACAACACGCTTGCCGGTCGTTTTGCCTATCACTTTAATACAGGTGAGGTGAAGACCGAGGTTGGCGTTTCAGCGTTGCACGGCGGTATTCATAACGGCGAGAAGCGCGCCGGTGACTACCAAGCGTGGGCCTTTCATACCAGCAGTCAATATCAAAATTGGCATCTGCAATTTCAACACAGCCAATATGATTATGATATCGGTCAAGCAGATAGGTTAGCCGTGGGGGCATATTCTTTCTATGACTCCATCGCGGCTGATGCAAAATCGACCACATTAAATATCGCTTACGATATGGCGGTAGATTTTGGCCCAGTCACCGACTTGCAGTTCTATAACAATTTTGGTTTGGTTTATGACAAATCAGATGACAGCGAAGATACCATGATGAATGTCTTGGGGATGTCAGTGGCCGCTGGTGGCTTATTTACTTATTTCGATTTGGTGCATGCTAAAAATCAGCCCTTTATTGGTGGTAGTGCAGCGGGTGATACTGACGAAACAGAGCAACGCTTCAATATTAATATTGGCTATTACTTTTAGTTGAAAACAAAGTAATGCGCCTTTTTATACATAATAAATAAAAGGAAATTTCGATGAAAGAAAAAAACGATCCGATGATACCGGACGGAGAAGTAAACCCCATCGATACTGATTATCAAGTGGGACAGGACAACATTGTGGTCAATGTTGGACCATTTGGATTAGATATCCATAACCGTGTTTTTGCCGTTTCAGGGGTGATGATTATCGCTTTTGTTGTGCTAACACTGTTGTTTCAAGCTGAAGCTGAGCCCTTTTTCGGTAATATTCGCACTTGGTTAACAGGTAACTTAGATGGCTTCTTCATGGGAGCTGCAAATATTTTTGTTATTTTGTGTTTAGCCTTAGTTGTCTCTCCCTTAGGGCGCGTGCGTTTAGGCGGTACTGAAGCCAAGCCTGATTACAGTTATTTGGGTTGGTTCTCTATGCTTTTTGCCGCAGGCATGGGCATAGGCTTGATGTACTACGGCGTAAGCGAACCGTTAGGCCATTTTGGTACTGCTTTCGCAGGGCCAACCTTTGAAAATGGCGTACGCACCGATTATGCACCCTTAGCGGGCGCCGCTGGAGACGCCGCTGCTGCACAGAAGTTAGCGATGGCGGCAACCATTTATCACTGGGCGCTTCACCCTTGGGCTATTTACGCCATTATGGCGCTAGGTTTAGCGTTGTTCTCATTCAACAAAGGCTTACCGTTAACGATTCGTTCTGTTTTCTATCCTATTTTAGGTGAGCGAGTATGGGGATGGCCGGGGCATATCATTGATATTTTAGCTATTTTAGCAACCTTGTTTGGCTTAGCTACGTCGTTGGGACTAGGTGCGTCGCAAGCTGCATCGGGTCTACATTCAGTGTTTGGTTTGCCTTTAGGTGAAACCACTGAAATCTTGCTAGTACTCGGCATTACAGGTTTAGCCTTGTTTTCTGTGGTGGCAGGTCTAGATGCAGGTGTTAAAAAACTGTCTGAAATCAACATGATATTAGCTGTGTTATTGGTGTTCTTCGTGCTCGTAGTTGGGCCTACCATTGCTATATTGACCGGCTTTTTCGATAATATCGTGTCGTACTTCCGTTACTTGCCACAATTAGCTAACCCAGTTGGCCGTGAAGACACTGGTTTTGCAACTGGTTGGACTGCCTTTTATTGGGCTTGGTGGATTTCCTGGAGTCCGTTCGTGGGTATGTTTATCGCTCGCGTATCTCGTGGTCGTACCGTTAGAGAGTTTATTATTTCGGTCTTGCTAGTGCCTTCTGTGGCCTGTGTTTTCTGGATGACAGTATTTGGTGGTACAGCAATACAACAAGTCGTTGCAGACGGTTATCAAACTGCTGTAAACGCAGAACTACCTTTACAATTGTTTGCTGTGCTTAATGGCTTGCCTCTAGCCAGTATTACGTCTTTCATTGCGATCGTGTTGGTTATTGTCTTTTTCGTTACCTCTTCCGACTCGGGCTCACTGGTTATTGATGTCATTTCAGCTGGCGGCAAGGTAGAAGCTCCTACACCACAACGTGTATTTTGGTGTGTATTTGAAGGGCTCGTTGCTGTGTCGTTGATATTAGGTGGCGGCTTAATAGCCCTGCAAGCTATGGCGGTCTCTACAGGGTTTCCTTTTACCATTGTGCTGTTGATAGCGGCATTTTCTATGGTCAAAGGATTAATGTCTGAACCAAGATAGATAATGTATTTGGTTTAAAAAAATCCAGCCTTAGGGCTGGATTTTCTATTTTTAAGCTCAAGTATGAACTAATAGTATTTGCGTGAGCTTAGTGTCATGCAATGTTTCCCTCTTATATGGACTGCTGCTATATGGCTATCGAACAAGTTGAAGTCACTGACTTTTTTCAACGTCACAAACCCTTCTCAGATATACCTCAGCAAGAGCTCTCTCATCTTGCCTCAAGAGTTGAAATAGCCTATTTCAAAGCAGGTTCACCGATACTCACGTTTGGTCAAGATAACCAGCATTGGTTTGTAATCAGAAGCGGTGCGGTGGAGGTATTTCGTCGCGACGGTGAGCTGTATAACCGACTCGGAGAAGGCAATTTTTTTGGCGAACTAGGCTTAATGCGTAATCGCCCTGTGCGTTTTCCTGTTGTGGCGCTGGAAGATACCTTGGTGTACTTAATTGATGCAGACACCTTTAATCATCTTTTTGATAATGATGAGCAGTTTGCTGATTATGTTGAAGTAGAAGATCGCAGCCGATTGCGTGACCCAAGCCCAGATAAAAAAGACAATGATTCACTGTTAACAGCAAAGGTGGAAAAGCTTATTGGGCAGCTCCCTTTGATTTTACCGCCGAACACCAGCGTTCAAGAAGCGGCGTTACGCATGACCGAGGAAGGTGTTTCTTCGGTATTGATTTCTAATGAGCAAGTGCCGAACAATCAAGTATCGACTGAAAACAACGATGATGAAACGGATGATGAGCCCGTTATTGGTATCGTTACTGATGTCGATATTCGCAGTCGACTTGTGGCCCAAGGCCTTGATTTGTCTACGCCTGTCACCGATATCATGACCTCCCAGCTTAACACGGTACAAAGTAATCAGTACGTGTTCGAAGCGATGATGTTAATGCTTAAGCATAAAGTCATGCATTTGCCTGTGCTTAAAAATTCGCGTCCTATTGGCTTAATTAGTCATCAAGATATTCTGCGTTATGAATCGCAAAATAGTTTATTTGTGGTGAAAAGCATATTCAGTGCTCAAAACGTCGACGAGCTTGCAACACTTAAAGAAGAAGTACATGCATGCTTTTCACGCATGGTAGATGAAGACGCAAACTCACAAATGATCGGTAGTGCGATGGCCGTTATTGGGCGCAGCTTCAAACAACGCTTGCTTGAACTCGCTGAGGAGGCATTTGGCCCGCCACCGATCCCATACTGTTTTCTCGCGCTTGGCTCAATGGCCAGAGACGAACAGCTCATCGTCACAGACCAAGACAATGCCCTTGTGTTGGATAATCGCTTTGAACCCAAAGTGCATGACGAGTATTTTAGTAAATTGGCTAACTTTGTCTGCGATGGGTTAGACCGCTGCGGTTATACCTATTGTAAAGGAGGCATAATGGCGACCAACAAAAAGTGGCGCCAACCTCTAAACGTGTGGGAACAGTACTTTACTCAGTGGATTGAAAAGCCAACGCCAGAAACCTTACTTAATAGCGCGATATTTTTTGACTTAGATGGTGTGTGGGGCAAAAAAGTATGGGCAGAAAAGCTCAATAGGCTAATTCGTCAAAAAGCCCATAAAAACTCTCGTTTTTTAGCCTGTATGGCGAGAAACGCGTTACTGCGCACCCCGCCTTTGGGCTTTTTTAAAGACTTTGTGATGGAAACCGACGGCAGACAAACCAATTCGATTAATATGAAGCGACGAGGCACAGCGCCCATTGCTGATTTAATTCGGGTGCATGCGTTGTCAGTTGGTGCCAAAGGGCGCAACAGTTTTTCTCGGTTAAACGATGTTATCGATGCCAAAATACTCCCTCCTGGTCGCGGCGCTGATTTACGTGATGCGCTGGAGTTTATTGCTATGGTGCGTATTCGCCATCAAGCGTTTGACTTAGAGATGAATCGCGTGCCGGACAACGATATTGAGCCAGAGTATTTATCTGACTTTGAACGGAAAAACCTGCGAGATGCCTTTCAAATACTCAGTGATGCCCAAAAGTACATGAAGTATCGCTACCAACCCGGACGACATTTGTAATGGGGCAAAGCACGTTATGTTTTATCTAGATAAAAGTACCCTGCAAGATAAACCCGATCTGCGGCGCTTAGGCAAGGGGACTGACTGGGGAGCTGAGTATGCAAAGCGGCAAAAAAGCGCTCGCTATCCAGCGCTTAAGCGTTTTTATGCCCAAGGAGCCGTCAGTGGGGATACGCCGCTCTGCGAGGCTCCACTGGTGGCGCTAGATTTTGAAACCACAGGTTTAAACCCAAAAACAGACAGTATCGTCAGTATTGGTTTAGTCGCCATGACTACCCAGCGGATACGCTGTGCCCAAGCGCAGCACTGGATCATCAAACCCGATACTGAATTGAAAAGTAAATCGGTGGTGATCCATGGTATTACTCATTCGGATGTAGCCGATGCACCAACATTTAATCGGGTGTTAGATGAATTGCTAGAACACTTGCAAGGCAAAGTGGTTGTGGCTCACCATAAAGATATCGAAAGCCGTTTTTTGAATTCAGCCATGAAGCAGTATATTGGCGAAGAAATTGTGTTTCCGTGTATTGATACCATGTCCTTAGAGGCACGTTTTTCACGCACCTTTAAGCGTACCTTTTTACGCAGTTTGTTGGGGCAAAAAACACCCTCGATTCGGTTAACGGATTGCCGCTCGCGATATCATTTACCATACTATCGCCAGCACAATGCATTAACCGATGCCACAGCCTGTGCGGAGCTATTACAGGCGCAAATAGCCACGCATTACTCAGGTGAAGCGACGCCTATCTCCGCGATCTGGTGCTAATTTGCGCGCGGCGAAATGCCACAGTGTTTAAATAAGGTTTGCCAAAACTGCACATGGTTTTTTATCGCGTTTTGGTAGCCGTCAAAGCCGTCGTTACCATGGGTGTTGATGTACTGACGAAACGGCGAGGCCAATCTCGGGTGTTGACTAAGTGCAGAGTAAAAAGGCATTAAGGCGTAATGTACTCGGTTTAATTCACTACCGATTGGCTGGATTTTTTCAATAAAAAACAATGTGAACACATTTTTAAGATATTTAATTTTCTGGCTCGCTTTACCATCTGGACATAGGGCATGCAAATTTTGCTTTTTTAACCACTGAGTCGTTTTATTTAATTCATTTTGCAATACCGCCTGCGTTCGCCATGTTCTGGCGGGTAGGTGGGCTTTGGAGAGTAAATCTAAGTTTGATTCTAGCGCACTGCTATTGGCTAGGCTGTTATCGCTATCATTTAAGGCGAGTAAATAGCTCAGAGCGCTTTGTGTTTCATGCAGTTGGGTAGGGGTAGCAGAGACAAAAAAATCACTATTGCTACTAAATGCATTGATTGTTTCGTCACTGGTCTGAACAAGGTTTGCCCAAACCAAAGGCAAGGTAAGCTGTTTATATTCGAGCCACTTATCCAATAATTCACTGTGCTGTGGCATCAAGGTTTTACACCTTGATAGTGATGCTAATACTTCTCTTTCATAGATATAACGAACTGAAGGTAACTGGGTGCGCCCAAGCGGTGTATTGCGCTGGGCTATCAGTACATTTAAATCACATTGTTTCAGCGAATAAAACGCTTTAACGTCAAGTTGGGTAGACTTGATGCGGTTTGTTAATTCTCGCTTGTTAGGGTAGTGCAAGGTGACTAAAGGCGCTGATGATGATGTCATCGCTGCATCAAATGATGTGTCCAGTACATTGGCCATGCGCTGTTGGTAGTCGCTGAGTGTATCAGTCACTTGATTGCGCTCGCACCCCGTTACGACAAGAAGCATAATAACAGGGACCAGAAAGCGTCTGAATACTATCCGAGTAGGTTGAATCTGACTCATCTCTTGTGGCTACACTTTGTGACTCGATACCACACTGCGCCCACCGTCAACTGAAATAATGTGCCCAGTGACATACCGCGCTTCACACAAATAGTGGATAGCTTGCGCAATATCTTCAGGGGTCCCGAGGGATTTAGCGGGTATCTGTTGTAACACCTGCTCTTTGTCGGCAGCATCAAGTGCTTGCTCTGGCCACAATATAGCACCAGGAGCGACGCCGTTTACTCGAATTTCCGGTGCTAGTTCAATGGCTAATGATTTCGTCATCGTTACCAGCGCCGCTTTTGCCATACTGTACACAGTGTGCTGTTGAAGAGGCCTTTCGGCATGAATATCAACCATATTAATGATCGCACCATTCGCTGCGGTTAAACTTGGTAGCAAATGTTGTGATAAGAACAAGGGGGCTTGTACATTACTACCAAATAGATCCTGCCATTGGGTTTGCGTAATGCTACCTACAGGCGTTGGATAAAACGAAGACGCATTGTTGACGAGCACGTCTAAGCGGCCAAATGCCGCCACGACTTGCTCGGCTAGCATAGCCAAGGTGTCGATTTCTCGCACATCGGCGACCACTAATCGCGCAGAGTTTTCGCGTCGACTGTTCAGCGTCACAAGCAGTGACTCAGCTTCTTCAATAGAGTGATGACAATGCAACACAATATTAAACCCTTTATCATGTAAATAGTTTGCGGTGACTGCGCCAATGCGTTTGGCACTGCCTGTAATAAAAGCGACTTTGGCTGTCATAAAGCTCCGTAATGTGTGTAAATCGATATTTTTGATTCAAAACGTGTGGCTATTTTTATAAGCCGATGAATTTGTCGTGCTTCGAATAGTTGTACTTCGAATAGTTGTACTTCGAATATTTAAAATTGGTTTATCCAATTTATGTGCTTTATCAGAGTATTAACTGTACCAATGTATAAGCAGATTAATCTTGTGTTGTTTGAGGAGGATTATCCAGCTGATACACAATATTTTCAAACGTTTCACTCATGGATGACATCAACGTACGATTGGCTAACCAGATTGGAATATTTCCCCCTGGGTTGGCTTGGCCGCGATACTCAATAATAGTCACGCCGTTACCAGCTGAAGATAGTACCCATTGACCGCTTACATCGCGAATACGCACAAAACCTGCTGATTCTGCATAGTGCGTGCTGGCATCAATAATATCTATATATAAGGTATTGTCTTTATAGTAGGTAGTCGATTTGGTCACCATATCCCTGTTCTTGAGGGGCCAAGGTGCATTAAATTTACTGTGAACTACGCGCGTATTTTGCTGTGAGGATAATACGGTCACTTCTTGATTATTTGCGATCCATTTGGGCGCTAAGGCTGTTTGCGCTAATAAAGCCGTAAATGCCTCTGGGGTATTTCGCACCTGTGTAACACCGCGTACTTCTATGTAGCCTGTTGTTGTGATGCGCTTGTAGATAGCCACATTCTTTGTTTCAGACGCCAATTCCCATTCTGCTGGTTTATTCAAAGTATGTTGAGCGTTAGCGATTTGGCTGGGCGATTCACTGATGCTGGACGATTCACTGATGCTCGACCATCCGTTAATGCTGTACCCTGCGCACAAAATGGTCCCTAATAGATAGTATCTGAATGACGATTGCATAGTTTGCACAAATTTCGTTATAATCACGGCCCTGTTTTGATCGTAACAGAACAGCCAACATAACACCTATAAGAGGTGTTTTTTTATTTTCCGCGAAGTATTCGCAACACACATTTTGCATGTGGCGCTTGGTAGGTGTCACCACTGCACAAGGATTACTATGCCTATAATTACACTTCCCGACGGCAGTCAACGCCAATTCGACAACGCAGTTTCAGTACTTGATGTAGCCAATGATATTGGACCAGGTTTAGCGAAAGCTACCATTGCTGGAAAAGTAGACGGTGTGCGCGTTGATGCGTGTGACCTGATTGAAAACGACGCACAATTGCAGATTATCACTGCTAAAGACGAAGACGGATTAGAAATTATTCGTCACTCATGTGCGCATTTAATCGGTCATGCAATTAAGCAATTATGGCCGGACGTAAAAATGGCGATTGGTCCTACGATTGATAACGGCTTTTACTATGACATCGATATGGAACATTCCATTAACGATGAAGACTTAGTCAAGCTAGAAAAACGCATGCTTGAATTGGCTAAAACTAATTATAACGTGGTGAAGAAAGTCGTTAGCTGGCAAGAGGCTAGAGATACATTCGAAGCACGCGGTGAAGAATATAAACTTCAAATCCTAGACGAGAACATCCCTAAAGACGCAACTCCAGGTTTATATCATCACGAAGAATACGTGGACATGTGCCGCGGCCCTCATGTACCTAATATGCGTTTCTGCCAACACTTTAAATTAATGAAGGTGGCAGGGGCTTATTGGCGTGGTGACAGCGACAACAAAATGTTGCAGCGTATATACGGCACTGCTTGGGCTGATAAGAAGCAACTTAAAGCCTATTTAAATCGTTTAGAAGAAGCAGAAAAGCGTGACCATCGTAAAATTGGTAAAGCGCTTGATTTGTTCCATTGGCAAGAAGAAGCACCTGGCATGGTGTTTTGGCACAACGATGGCTGGAGCATATACACTGAACTTGAAAAATTCGTGCGTAGCAAGTTACGTGAATACGAATACCAAGAAGTAAAAGCCCCACTAATGATGGACCGCTCATTATGGGAGAAGTCGGGACACTGGGATAAATACGCTGAAAACATGTTCACCACCACATCGGAAAAACGTGAATATGCTGTCAAGCCAATGAATTGCCCTGGTCATGTTCAAATATTCAACCAGGGGCTTAAGTCATACCGTGATTTGCCGCTGCGTATGGCCGAGTTTGGTTGTTGTCACCGAAACGAGCCATCTGGTGCATTACATGGCTTGATGCGTGTGCGCGGATTTACTCAAGATGATGCGCATATATTCTGTACTGACGATCAAATCTTGGCCGAAGTAGGTGGGTGTATTGATTCAGTTTACGAAATCTACAAGATATTCGGCTTTGAAAATATTTCTGTAAAACTCTCTACTCGTCCTGAAAAACGCGTGGGCAGTGATGAAGTATGGGATAAAGCAGAAAAAGAATTAGCAGAAGCACTGACCTCAAAAGGGATTGATTTTCAATACCTGCCAGGTGAAGGGGCGTTTTATGGCCCGAAAATCGAATTTACTTTGCATGACTGTTTAGACAGAGCATGGCAGTGCGGCACGGTTCAGTTGGACTTTTCAATGCCTGGTCGTTTAGGTTCAACCTATGTTGCTGAAGATGGCGAACGCAAAGTACCGGTTATGATCCACCGAGCAATTTTAGGTTCACTTGAGCGCTTTATTGGTATTTTGATAGAAGAGTATTCAGGTTTCTTCCCACTTTGGTTAGCACCGACTCAAGCAGTTGTGATGAATATTACTGACAATCAGAGCGAATATGCGCAAAAAGTAGTGAAAAAACTAAAAGAAATTGGAATTAGAGCCAAGTCAGACTTGAGAAATGAGAAGATAGGCTTTAAAATCCGCGAGCACACGCTTAGGCGTGTCCCGTATTTGCTTGTAGTTGGTGATAAAGAAATTGAAGCTGGCGAAATAGCAGTACGTTCACGCAAAGGCGATGATCTTGGTAAGATGTCGGTCGATGCTTTCATTGAATTGGCTTGTGAACAGATCAAAAGCAAACAAATTCAGTAAATTTCGTGGAGGAATAACATATTAAAGGCGCTAACATTAAGGCTAAAGATTCGGGCAAAGCTCGTATTAACGAAGAAATTACAGTAAATGAAGTTCGTTTGGTTGGAAAGGATGGGGAGCAGATTGGCGTTGTATCAATCACAGAAGCTCTCGAGACGGCTGAGCAATCTAATTTAGATTTGGTTGAAATTAGCCCTAATGCAGAACCGCCTGTATGTAAGGTAATGGATTACGGAAAATTCATCTTCGAAAAGAGTAAAGCTCAGAAAGAGCAAAAGAAGAAACAAAAGCAAATTCAGGTCAAGGAGATTAAATTTCGCCCTGGCACTGATGAAGGCGATTACCAGGTAAAACTGCGCAACCTGCGTCGCTTTCTAGAAGGTGGTGATAAGGCTAAAGTAACGATCCGCTTCCGCGGCCGTGAAATGGCTCATCAAGATATCGGTATTGATCTACTTAATCGTGTTAAAGGCGATTTAGAAGACATTGCTAACTGCGAATCTTTCCCCAATCGGGTTGAAGGTCGTCAGATGATCATGGTGCTCGCCCCAATTAAGAAGTAATTAAGGTCTACAAGTAGTCAGGGAACTGCACCCTAGCTCACCTTATTACACACTATGTAACTACGACTTTCTGTTTCTGCAAAGCAGTTAAGTCATTAACAATGCGGAGTTTTAGCAATGCCTAAAATGAAAACAAACCGTGGAGCTGCCAAGCGTTTTAGAAAAACCGCTTCAGGTCGTTTCAAAAGCAAGCAGTCTCACTTGCGTCATATTTTGACTAAAAAGAGCTCTAAGCGTAAACGTCACCTTCGTGGCAAGAAATTGGCCCATGTAGCTGACACAGCGTTGATTCAACGCATGTTACCTTACGTTTAAGAGAGGATTTAGAATATGGCAAGAGTAAAACGTGGTGTTGTGGCACGTGCCCGTCACAAAAAGGTACTAAAGCAAGCCAAAGGTTATTACGGAGCTCGTAGTCGAGTTTACCGCGTTGCTGTTCAAGCAGTAACAAAAGCTGGTCAATACGCTTACCGTGACCGTCGTCAGAAGAAACGTCAATTCCGTCAATTGTGGATTGCACGTATCAATGCTGCGGCTCGTCAAAATGGTATGTCTTACAGCCGTTTCATTAACGGTCTTAAGAAGGCATCTGTTGAAATCGATCGTAAGATTTTGGCTGATATCGCAGTACATGACAAAAACGCATTTAGCGCATTAGTAGATGCTGCTAAAGGTGCATTAGCTTAATTAATTAACAATTAAGTTTAAGTTCTTTCGAAGAACGGCGAGCCGGATGCTCGCCGTTTTTTTTTGCATTCGATTTTTCTTTATACCTTTTACTACACGCAAACCGTTTTCCCACGAATTTACTTTTAGTTTCACCCTTGATGTTTTCCGCATTTGGAAGAAAATCTGTTTAATATCCGTACTTTCCAGTAATTGCATCTAGCCTGACCGTGTCGCTATCGTGTAGAATTGCGGGTTCTTTTTAAATGTCCAGCCATGCTTTTTAGATCTATGGTCAGTGACTCAATATTTAATCCAATTCGAGGAAACTATGGATCTTGATGCCATAATCAAAGAGGCAGAAACGCAAATCAACGTCGCCCAAGATGCCAGCACGCTTGATGCGGTTCGCGTAGACTTCATGGGCAAAAAAGGCCGCATGACTGAATTGCTCAAAGGCTTGGGCAAATTGTCGAATGAAGAGCGTCCTGCTGCGGGTCAAAAGATAAATCAGGCAAAACAGCAAATTCAGCAGCTTATTCATCAGCGAGGCGAACTCCTTCGTGAGCAAGAGATGAACAGAAAGCTGGCTGATGAGTCAATTGATGTTTCTTTGCCTGGTCGCTCGACCGAAGTAGGCGGGTTACACCCGGTAACGCGCACCATTAATCGTATTGAAAGCTTTTTTGCTGAGTTGGGTTTTAGTGTTAAAACCGGCCCTGAAATTGAAGATGGTTTTCACAACTTTGATGCGTTAAATATTCCTGCTAATCATCCGGCTCGTGCTGATCACGATACCTTTTATTTTAACCCTGATGTGATGCTAAGAACGCAAACGTCTGGTGTGCAAATACGCACCATGGAAGCAGAGCAGCCGCCATTGCGTATCATTTCACCTGGTCGCGTTTACCGTAACGATTACGACCAAACGCATACGCCAATGTTCCACCAAGTAGAAGGTTTGATGGTAGATAAGAATGTGAGCTTTACTCAGCTTAAAGGCATTCTTCACGATTTTCTAAATAACTTCTTTGAAGCCGATTTACAGGTGCGTTTCCGCCCTTCTTATTTTCCCTTTACCGAGCCTTCAGCTGAAGTAGATGTGATGGGAAAAAACGGTAAGTGGCTTGAAGTACTAGGTTGCGGCATGGTGCACCCAAATGTTTTACGCGCTGTGAATATTGACCCTGAAGTCTACACTGGCTTTGCCTTTGGCATGGGGGTTGAGCGACTCACCATGTTGCGTTACGGCGTAAATGATTTACGCGCATTTTTCGAAAACGACCTTCGTTTTCTAAAGCAGTTTAAGTAAGGGCGAGAAAGTATGAAATTCAGTGAAAAGTGGCTAAGAGAGTGGGTGAACCCTGATATCTCTACAGAGCAGCTTGCAGATCAAATTACTATGGCTGGCCTTGAAGTTGACGGTGTAGAACCGGTTGCTGGTGAGTTTAGTGGCGTCGTTGTGGGTGAAGTGGTGGAGTGCGGCCAACATCCAGATGCAGATAAGCTGCGTGTAACAAAAATCAATGTAGGCGATGAAGAGTTAATTGATATCGTTTGCGGCGCGCCAAATTGTCGTCAAGGGCTTAAAGTTGCGGTCGCTAAAGTCGGCGCAGTGTTACCAGGTAATTTTAAAATCAAAAAAGCGAAATTGCGCGGGCAGCCTTCATTCGGCATGTTGTGTAGTTTTTCTGAGTTAGGTATCTCTGATGATCATGATGGTATCGTCGAGCTACCGGCTGACGCCCCTGTGGGTCAAGATATACGAGAATATTTACAGTTAGACGATGTCACGATTGAAGTTGATTTAACGCCAAACCGCGCTGATTGCCTCGGCATGCGTGGTCTAGCACGTGAAGTCGGCGTATTGAATCAAAGCAACGTGGATATGCCTGTTTACCCAGAAGTGGCAACCGAAATTACTGATAAACGCGGGATTTCACTCGCTGCACCGCAAGCTTGTCCGCGGTACTTAGGGCGCGTCATTAAAAACATAAATGCTAATGCTCCTTCACCTATGTGGTTGCAAGAAAAGTTACGTCGCAGTGGTGTACGCAGCATTGATGCCGTAGTTGATGTGACTAACTTTGTGTTGTTAGAGCTTGGGCACCCAATGCATGCGTTTGATAACGACACCTTAGCGGGCGATATCGTTGTGAGAATGGCCGAGCAAGACGAAGAATTAGTTTTACTTGATGAGACCAAGATAAAGCTAAAAGACAATACTTTAGTGATTGCGGATCAAGAAAAAGCCCTTGCTATGGCAGGTATTTTTGGAGGGTTGGCGTCAGGCGTCACTTCCACCAGTCAAAATATCTTTTTAGAAAGTGCATTCTTTGCACCGGATGCAATCATGGGTAAGGCCCGTCAATACGGCTTACACACAGATGCTTCACATCGCTACGAGCGAGGTGTTGATCCTCAGATGCAGCGCCAAGCGATGGAACGAGCAACCGCGTTGCTACTCGATATCGTAGGCGGTGAGGCGGGACCTATCGTTGAAGCAACTGATGAGCAATACATCCCACCGGTAAAAGACGTGGTGCTTCGCGCTGCACGTTTGTCGCGAGTGTTGGGTATTGAGATTGAAGCTAGCGTAGTAGGGGATATCCTGACCCGTTTAGGCTTAAATGCAAGTGAGTCTGATGGACAATGGCAGGTGAGCGTGCCCGCGTATAGATTCGATATTTCGATTGAAGAAGACCTCATCGAAGAGATAGCGCGAGTATACGGTTACAATAACATTCCTAATGTGGCACCAAGCGCTGAATTGAAAATGTCAGGGCGTAAAGAGCAAGCACTAGAGGTGAATGATCTTAAACTGGCGCTTGTTAATCGCGATTATCAAGAAGCGATTACCTATTCGTTTGTTGATCCTAAAGTGCAGAGCCAGTTGTATCCTGAGATTGACGCCATCGTATTGCCACATCCTATCTCATCAGATATGTCTGCCATGCGAGTTAGCGCCTGGACTGGATTGTTGCAAGCGGTTTCTTACAATCAAAAGCGTCAACAGTCGCGTGTACGTTTGTTTGAGTCCGGTTTACGTTTTATTCCTGATGCCTCTGAGAAAATGGGCGTACGTCAAGAATCGGTATTCTCTGGCGTTATTGCCGGCAATTTGCATGAGGCCAACTGGGATCGTACTGATAAAGCAGTCGACTTTTTCGACGCCAAAGCAGATGTTGAAGCATTGCTTAGTCAAGTGGCCCCAATCGATACATTCCGTTTTGAGGCAGCACAGCACAGTGCTTTACATCCGGGCCAAAGCGCAGCGATTTATCGCGGTGATACCTTTATTGGTGTCTTGGGTGCAGTGCATCCGAAATTCGAAAAATTATTAGGCTTAAATGGGCGCGTTTTCGTATTTGAGCTTGAAATTGCTGCTTTTGGGGTCAAAAAACTCCCTGAAGCTAAAGAAATTTCGAAATTTCCTGCAAATCGACGTGACATTGCAATCGTTGTAGACGATGATAAAGTTGTTGGTGAAATTTTAGATTGCATCCAAAAATTTGGCGCAAATCAACTAGTTGGCCTAAACTTGTTCGACATCTATCGAGGTAAAGGCATCGAGCCAGGATTTAAGAGTTTGGCTATTTCATTGACTTTGCAAGACATGGCGAGAACGCTTGAAGAAGCTGAAATTCAAGCCGTGGTCGATGGTATTCTGACTAAGTTGTCAGAGAAATTTGGGGCTACATTGAGGGATTGACGGATATGGCGTTAACCAAAGCCGAAATGGCGGAACATTTATTTGAAAAGTTAGGTATGAACAAGAGAGATGCCAAAGATCTTGTTGAAGCATTTTTCGAAGAAGTCCGTGAGGCATTGGAATCAGGTGAGCAAGTTAAGCTATCTGGTTTTGGTAACTTTGATTTACGACAAAAGAGTGAACGACCAGGGCGTAACCCTAAAACGGGTGAAGATATCCCTATTAAGGCGAGACGCGTTGTTACGTTTCGACCGGGTCAAAAACTCAAAAGCCGTGTAGAAAATACGAAACCAACTGAGTAAACCAGTTCGTTTTAGCAATTAATCCGCTGCATAGCATACTATGCTGCGGATTTTTTATGCCTGAAATATGTATAAAAACACCAAACACCAAACACCAAACAAAAAAATACCGCTTTATGAAAAGCGGTATTTTAGTTTTATACCACCGTTACTCACGGTGGGAGTGTATGTTACGCAGCTTCAGTGGTCTTCGCTGAGCGACGCTTAGGCTTTGCAGCCTGAGTATTGGCGATTAGCTCTTTAGGGTCAAAATCGTCAACGTTAATCGTCCGTAAGCGGCCCGCTTCTGTACGCTTAAGTAACTCTGCTTCTTGCTCGGTGATGACCTCAAGTTCTAAGCCTTTTTGGGCAATTGCATCAAGTCCGGTAAATGGATAGCGCTGTTTTGCAGCCTTACAAACCTTGTCAAAGACCGGCTCGCTAGCAAGCACATCTTTTAAGGTTTGCTCTAAATCACCCATTAAACAGTCTTGCTCACCAAAGTGCTGGCCTTCACCTAAACGGGTACGTGAGCCATTATGACTTTGTAAGATAGAGGCAATTTTATGCTCTATTTTGTCTGAAGGACGCTGGTAAGAACGACCAAACGGCATAATGATCGCTTTTAGCATGACGCCCATGACTTTCGATGGGAAATTCTCAAACAACTCGGTCAGTGCGGTTTCTAGCTTAAACAGGCAGTCTTGCATGGCCCAATGTACTAGCGGCAAATCTTCTTTTAAACGACCTTGATCGTCATAGCGCTTGAGGACAGCTGACGCTAAATAAATATAGCTTAATACATCGCCTAAACGCGCTGAGATACGCTCACGACGCTTTAACTCTCCGCCAAGCACAGCCATAGAAACGTCAGATAATAACGCCAAGTTACTGCTAAAGCGCTGTAACGAACGATAATAAACAGCGGTTTCATCATCAAATGGCGCACCCGCTAAACGAGCACCGGTTAACGAGAACCAGATACTTCTAAACGTATTGCTGATCGCAAAACCGATATGCCCGAATACTGCATCATCGAAGTCATTCAAGCCTTGTTCTTTATCTTCGTTACTTGCGGCATAAAGCTCTTTAAGGACGAAAGGATGGCTGCGCATAGCGCCTTGACCATAAATCATCATGTTGCGGGTGAGAATGTTCGCGCCTTCCACTGTGATGGCGATGGGAGCGCCTTGGTAACCACGGCCCAGATAATTATTTGGCCCAAGCATGACGCCTTTACCACCGTGCACGTCCATTGCGTCATTAACTAATTGACGCATTTTTTCCGTTAGGTGATATTTACAAATGGCAGAAACAACCGACGGCTTCTCGCCTAAATCAACCGCTTTAGTTGTTAGGCTCGTTACGGCATCCATCAAATAAGCGTTACCGCCTATGCTGGCTAACATTTCTTCAACGCCTTCCATTTTACCAACAGGCATTTTGAATTGACGGCGAATACGAGCGTAAGCACCGGTTGCTAGGGCAATACTTTTTGCGCCGCCTGCTGATGCTGAAGGCAGGGTAATACAGCGCCCCACAGACAAACATTCAACCAGCATGCGCCAGCCTTGACCAGCCATTTCCACGCCACCAATAATAAAATCAAGAGGGACAAAAATATCCGTTCCGCGAATGGGGCCATTTTGAAACGGCACGTTAAGAGGAAAGTGACGATTGCCAATTTCCATGCCTTTGGTATCGCGAGGTAATAACGCACAGGTAATACCGATATCTTCCTTGTCACCGACAAGGCCGTCAGGATCGTACATTTTAAAAGCTAAACCAATCACAGTCGCAACAGGAGCAAGGGTGATATAACGTTTATCAAATGTTAGGCGTAATCCAATGACTTCTTTACCTTCCCATTCACCTTTACACACAATACCGCTGTCAGGCAGTGAACCTGCATCTGAGCCAGCCTCAGGCCCAGTTAGTGCGAAGCAAGGAATTTCTTCACCTGTCGCTAAGCGGGGTAAATAGTGATCTTGTTGCTCTTTGGTTCCATAGTGCTGCAATAACTCGCCTGGTCCTAAGGAGTTAGGTACACCAACAGTAGTGGACAACACCGCGCTGACCCCTGAAAGTTTTTGCAAAACGCGAGATTGGGCGTAGGCAGAGAACTCTAAGCCGCCGTATTGCTTTTTGATGATCATCGCGAAAAATTTATTGTCTTTGAGGAACTGCCAAACTTCAGGCGTTAAGTCTGTGTCTTTGTGGGTAATATCCCAGTCGTTCACCATTTGACAAACTTGGGCAACAGGTCCGTCTAAGAACTCTCGTTCTTCAGCAGATAAACGTGCCTGCGGGATACTATGTAGGGCTTGCCAATTAGGATTACCGCTAAATATTTCTCCATCCCACCATACTGTGCCGGCGTCAATAGCGTCTCGCTCTGTGCTCGACATTTCAGGCATGATCTTTTTATAGGTATCTAAAATCGGGGCCGTGAGGTATTTTTTACGCAATGATTCCACGTTCAATGGAATGGCAATGATTAAAAATACTAGCCATGCAATGCCACCTACAGGGCCAAAAATACTGCCAAGCAGCATCGCGATAGCGACAGCGATCGTCGCATTCATAAGTTTCATTCTAAAATAGCTCGCCGCCCCAAGGGTAGCGATAATAATAAGTGTCCATAATAACGTTTGCATAAAGACTCCAGATATAGAGGTCAGACCAGAGTGTCAGAGTAGTATTTTGCCAACACAATATCAAGCTTTAGCTTACGCCAATTGTCACTATTTGGTTAATGTTTTAGCTAAATGGTTAATTATCTAGCAAGGTTATGGGCACAATGACTGACTAGGGGGATGAATATTTAGATGGGGCGATATTTATGCAGTGACGTGGATGAGTCACTGCATAATGTGTTAACTATTGTGTGGCTGTAAAGGTTTTAAGCTGAATATCGCCTTGTTCTTTATCGTCTTTAAACTGCTGTAAGCGGACTAATTGATAATTAAGTTGAGGCGAGAACCAGGCAAAGGTTTCTCTCGTCGAGTTTTGACGAACAATTTCTACTTTTATTCCTTCAAGCATGCCATAGGGTAGGGTTAGCTGTTCAGTGCCCATCACTTTTAGGTGGTAATCACGCTCTTGGCCACGATAATTTATTACGTGATAATTAAATTCTTTCTGGCCTTGAGCAAGCTTCTGTTGAAGATCTAAGCGATAAAGCTGGTTATCAAACTGATCTTGCCAATCAATGGCTGGTTCTTTATCAATAAATATTTTGTCTTTGCTAGCGTCAAAAACAACTTTGATACTCTTATTGCTGCCAGTACCTGTGCGACTAAAGCGATAGTTTTGCGGCACAATCTTATCGTCGACGTAAGCAAAATCACTGATTTCAGTACGCTTATCGGATAAAAAGAACAAAGACACTTTAGAGTGATACTCCATGCGATAAGTATCTTTGTCGACATTTTCCACGCTCAGTAGCGCATAGCCCAGCTTTTTACCGTAACGATAGGCAGTGTATTCGGCATCAAATGTAGGTAAAGCAGAGGCCTGGGCCACTGAGCCCAGCATAAAAAACAAACCTAAAAGCAAAGGTTTGTTAATCAGCTGCATAACCTGTGATTGGTATTTCGTTTCCATCTAAATAAGCCTTATTATTAAGCATTAGTAATCGCTTTTGGCAGAACCAGCGAACCACTAACGGATACATTTGGCGCTCTTGTTCTTGCACTTTAGAGGCAAGTTGTGAGGCTGTTTCATCGGCAAAAACAGGTACTTTAGATTGCAACACAACCGGCCCGCCGTCGAGCTCAGGGGTAACAAAGTGTACCGAAGCGCCGTGTTCTTCATCCATGGCATCTATGGCTCGTTGATGCGTATCTAAACCTTTATATTTAGGCAGTAAAGAAGGATGAATGTTTAACATCTTACCCGTAAATTGCTCAACAAACCAAGGGGTTAATATGCGCATGAATCCAGCTAATACAACCAAATCAGGTGAAAAACCTGCAATGGTGCTATGTAGCTGGGCGTCATATTCTTCTCGAGATGAATAATCTTTGTGACTAATGACATGGCGAGGGATGTTTGCCTGCGCTGCACGCTCTAAGCCAAAGGCATCGGCTTTATTAGAAATAACGGCAACAATTTGTGCCGCTATTTTCTGTTCTGCTATATCATCGATTAATGCTTGTAGGTTTGAACCGTTGCCGGATATCAACACCACAATTTTTGCCATAGCGGAATTATCTGACACTATTTAATCTCGACCTGATTGCTATCATCACTGGTTTCGATTTGACCAATTTTCCACACATTTTCGCCTTGGCCCTTTAATATCTCAATGGCTTGGTCAGCTTTATCTGCTTCAAGCGCGATGATTAAGCCTACACCACAGTTAAATGTGCGATACATTTCATGGGTGGTAACGTTGCCATTATCTTGCAACCAGTTAAATATGCTCGGCCACTGCCAACTACTTTCGTCGATAACGGCTTTGGTACCTTGGGGCAACACGCGAGGAATATTTTCCCAGAATCCACCACCAGTAATATGTGTGATGGCATTCACTTGAATGCTTTGAAGCAAGTGAAGAACAGATTTGACGTAAATGCGGGTTGGCTCTAGCAAGTGCTCAGATAACGGTTTGCCATCAAACTCTTGTGAAGCATCACTTCCTGAGACCTCAAGTATTTTACGCACTAACGAATAGCCATTAGAATGTGGACCAGACGAACCTAAAGCGATAAGTGCATCACCGGCTTTTACACGTGTTCCATCAATCACATCGGCTGCTTCAACAACGCCTACGCAGAAACCTGCAACATCATAGTCATTACCATGATACATCCCCGGCATTTCTGCTGTCTCGCCACCGATTAGGGCGCAACCAGATAACTCACATCCTTTGCCTATTCCTGTTACGACCTTGGCTGCAGTATCAACGTCTAATTTGCCTGTTGCGTAATAATCTAAGAAGAACAAAGGCTCCGCACCTTGCACAATCAGATCATTAACACACATGGCGACTAAGTCGATCCCGATACCATCATGCTGCTCTAGGTCCATGGCTAGGCGTAGCTTTGTACCTACGCCGTCCGTGCCTGATACAAGTAACGGCTCTTTGTATTTGCTTGGAAGTGAGCAAAGCGCACCGAAGCCACCTAAACCTCCTTTTACTTCAGGACGATGTGTTTTCTTGCTTACTGATTTGATTCTTTCAACAAGTTCATTGCCCGCATCTATGTCGACACCTGCATCTTTATAGCTTAAGGAGGGTTTATTATCGGTCACGTAATTACCTATTTTAGGGTGAGGGTCCAAAAATGAGCGCAGATTTTACCAGTTCAGAATGGCAAAAGGTACAGATAATCGACTCCTTTTTACTGTTAGTGAAATAAACTAGGGTGAAACAAATGATGAAATTTCTACTTAAATCAATGACAATACAACCTTTCTACTGTGGAGTTATGTTGAGAAATGATCAAAGGCGTCGCTATTTTAGTTCGATTGCACCTAATATTATGCTTATCACTATGTTGTTTCACCACTGCTTACGCGGGTGTTATTGAAGGACTATACAGTGCTAGGGTCGAAGTGCCTGATCAGTCAACCTCGACCCAAAACGCCGCAATACGAGATGGTCTTGAAGATGTGTTTGTAAAAGTCAGTGGTAATTCAGCGTTATTGAACGACGCGCAAATTAAGCAACAACTTAAACAAGCCAAAAGTTACTTAAGAACATACCGTTTTGAACAAACTCCTGAGCAGCTTTTCTTATCAGTGAACTTCGATCAAGACAAAGTTGACAAACAGTTACGCGATTCAGGCTATCGCATATGGGACAAGCGTCGCCCAGAGACCATTGTTTGGCTAGCAATTAAAGAACCCGGTGGCAGCCGTAAGCTTGTCGCAGAAGGTAGTCATCAAGCGTTAGTTGATATAGCACAAGACACCGCAAAACGCCGAGGCGTTGAAATTGTGCAACCCTTACTAGACTTAGACGACATGCAAAATATTAGTATCTATGATGTATGGGGCGGCTTTGTACATCAACTAAGTCAAGCGAGTCAGCGCTATGGCGTTGACAATGTATTCTCAGCAAGGATCTACAAAGCGCAAAACAGTGAAGATGAGCCACAAAGCGCTGCTATTTGGCAAGGCGACTGGGTGCTACTAGAAGCAGGAAACACCAGTGCAGGCACTGTTTCAGGTGCTGAACAAGCACAAGTCGTTGACGCTTTGGTTAACGCAATGTCAGACACGTTAGCGGCGAAATACGCGATTGATTTCAGCCGTTTTGACCCTGAAGCAATGCGAACTATCGTCACGGTAAAGAATCTGACGAGTCTCAGTCAATACGGTGAAATACTTAAGTTTTTCAATAGCCTGAGTGTTGTTAGCTCGGCAAGCCTTGTCAGCCAGCAAGGTCAGGTAGCGCGATTCGAACTCAACTTACTTGGTGAAGTAGAAAATCTAATTGATGCAATAGGCTTAGACAAGCGGATTTCACCGGTCAATCGCTTTGAAGTCGACAAGCAAAATTTGGAGTATTTCTGGAAACTATAATGAGTAAGCAATTGTCCTTAGCGGTGAATTTGCGTGATACAGAAACGTTCGACAGTTTCATTGTGGGTGAAAATTCGCATTTGGTTCATCGACTAAAAAGCTTACTCAATAAAACGTTGAATACCAAAAGCCAGCCTTGGCTAACGTTTGTCAGCGGTGAGCACGGTGTGGGCAAAAGTCACTTGCTTTACTCGTTATGCCATAAAGCCCAGTCTGCTAATGTCACCGCTGTATATTTAAGTTTTAAAGAAAAGCAGCAATATTCCCCCGAAGTACTCGATGGACTCGAGCACAGCCAGTTGATTTGTTTAGATGACGTAGATGCGTTGCAAGACTCTCAAACATGGCAGATTGCGGTATTTGATTTATTGAATCGGGTAAAAGAGCTAGGTATCAGTCATGTGGTCGCATGCGCAAATGGTGGGCCAATGTCGCTGAACTTACAACTAGCGGATTTAGCTTCTCGTTTGGCTTGGGGAGTGAGTTTCACCCTAGCAAGTTTAAGTGATGAAGGGCGCTGCGTGGCATTATTAACCCGCGCGAAGCAAAGAGGGCTAGTAATGCCAGAAAAAGTGGCAGTGTACTTGGTTAATCACTGGCAACGGGATATGCCATCGTTGATGAACACTTTAGACAAACTGGATCAGCTTTCTTTGCAGCAGCAAAGGAAGCTGACCATCCCATTTGTTAAAGAAGCGCTTAACCTAAACTAACGTTTATTGTTTTTGTGCGCTTCGAATGCTTCTTTTTCTTCCAATAATTCTTCTTTTAGTTTTCTAATGCCTGTGCCTAACTCTCTTCCACGCAAACGAGCATAAAAGCTACAACCAGTAAACAAGCCAACACACAATAGTATCTCAACCGCAGCATAGAGTTGTTCACCTTCAACAGCATAGACTGCGGTTAACCCATGGAGTAAATAATACATCACGATAAAATTAGTCCATGCATAGGTGTAGGGTTTGCCCGTCAATAATCCCCGGATCGGCAACAAAATGGGAACGATCCACAGCAGTAATGTAAATAAAGTGGAGGTATTTTTATCTATGGTTAAGAAGAAATGCCAAACCACGAGCCAGATGATTAATAGAAAATAGCTGCCCAAAGCAAGGCGTTTATAAAACTGGGTATTTAAGGTCATGTTGTGTCCTGATTTTAATTATTATTGAGTCGCTAACTTCTGGGCAATCACTGCCAAACGTTGACCTTGAGCAAAACAAAGTGCACGTTCATCGTCACTGAGTTTGCTGCTTTTTTCTCCGTGGGCGTAGTGCGTTGCCCCATAAGGGCTGCCCCCGGTTGTTGTGCTGTGTAATTCTGGGTGAGTATAAGGTAAGCCCGCTAACACCATGCCATGGTGCAATAAGGGGAGCATCATACTAAGTAGGGTGCTTTCTTGGCCGCCATGCATACTGCCTGTTGAGGTAAACACGCTGGCCGGTTTATCGACTAAGGCACCGGATAACCATTGGCTACTCGTACTATCGAGAAAGTACTTTAGCGGTGCTGCCATATTGCCAAAGCGAGTAGGGCTGCCTAAGGCCAAACCCGCACAGGCTTTTAAATCTGCTTGTTGTACAAAGAGATCTCCGTCCTCAGGCACGCTTGGTTGCTTAAATTCAATGCCGTCAGATATATCAGGGACAGTGCGCAATTTCGCTTGCATACCTTTTGACTCGATGCCTTGGGCGATACGGTTAGCCATCGCTTTTGTGGCACCGTTACGGCTGTAATATAGAACGAGAATGTGGTCGCTCATAGTAGCTTAAGCACATTCTCTGGAGGACGGCCAATCGCGGCCAAGCTGTCTCTATCGTTTAACGGCCCTTTAATGACAATTGGACGCTCTATCAGTTTAGGGGAAGCATGCATAACCGTTAGCAGCTCGTCAGGCGAAATATTATCGCTGTCGATATTTAACGCTTTGTATTCTGGCTCTTTCTTGCGCATTAAAGAGCGAGGATCTGACATACTCAGCATTAACAAAATAGCCTGTAGTTCTTCAGCACTAGGTGGCGTTTTTAGGTATTCGATAACATTGGGTTGTTGACCGTTATCGAGTAGTAATTGCAGCGTTTGGCGGCTTTTTGAGCAACGAGGGTTATGTAGTATGGTCAGCTTCGACATGATAAATTTCTACTGTTATCTAAATTGAATGTCGATATTCTATCGTTTCGTTCACATTGGTAAAAGAGAAGGCAGAACAATGTTGCGTAAATTTTTATATTCACTGCTTATTATCGCAGGGTTACTTGGGGGAATGTACGGCTATTCTTTGGTCAGAACAGACTTTCGTACTGATGACGATGTGGCTCACAAGTGGCGAGATTATGAAGGTCAGTGGGTAGTGGTTAACTACTTTGCGCTGTGGTGCGCGCCGTGCTTACGTGAAATGCCTGAACTCAATCAGTTTTATCTGCATGATGGTGAACAAACACCTTTGTTTGCAATTAGCTATGATGATGTATCACAGGACGAGCTTGTTGAGATAAAGCGAAAGTTTGACATTCAATTTCCAGTTATTACCCACGCAGAACAACCATTGCCTATGGAGAAACCGAACAGTTTGCCAGCGACGTTTATTATTGGGCCGGATGGTGAAGTGAAAAAGCAATTATTAGGCGAGCAAAGCGCTGCATCGTTGCGCAGCGCGATTGATATTTTAAAGACTCTCTAGGCGCGTTTGAAAGGCGCGGAATTGCTCAATGCGCGCACGTATTCTTTGTTTTTCGATGTTTTGAGTGCCAGCGTAGTTATAAGCGCTATGCAATTCATCTATGGCCCGAGGGTATGAAGCGGCTAAGGCGTAAACTTCAGCCTTGGTTTGGTGCATCTCTAACTTGTTTTGGCTTTCCGCGTACGCGTCAGACAATATTTGGTGAGCAAGCATGTTTTCTGGCTCAACTAACAAATAATCTTTTAACAGGCGCACCGCCTGATCGAATTCTTTATTTTTGACTAGCGCATTGGCTAAGTTCAAGGTTATTACTCGATTGCGCGGCGTTAATACCGCCTGAGCGGTGAGCTTATCAATTGCATCTTGAACACGACCTGTCTCTAACGCTACGTCTGTGTATGTGTCTAAATAGAATAAGTTTCGCGGGTCTTTTTGCAACAAACTATCAATTAAGTCTCCCGCTTTTTCGTTTTGTTTGTCTGCAAGGTAAGCTAATGCCAAACCATATTCAGCGGCTGCTTTAAACGTGTAGCTGCCGCGCTCAAGACTTGTTTCAAAATAATTGATATTGTATTCCGGCGTAGCATAGTAGCGGGCCAAAATACGGCTTTTGGCGAGGTGAAAGCTTAAGCTAGGGGCTATTCTACCCGTTTTATAACTGGCGGCCCGGGTACGAGCATCAGCTACCCGCGATTCTGGCAATGGGTGAGTTAACAAAAAAGCCGGCGTTCTGGATTTTAAGCGGTACTTTTCGACTAAGGTACCAAAAAAATCACTGGCACCATTAGGGTCAAAGCCAGCCTGAGCCAATATTCGAATACCTATGCTATCAGCCTCTTTTTCATTTTGGCGGGTGTAATTGATTGACGCTTGAGCCGATGCTGCAGAGCCCGCACTAATAGCAGCAATACCGGCCTCTGGGTTAGCTAAGGCAAGTAAAATACCGCCCAATGCTGATGCTAATTGCAAAGGGGAAGACTTCTGCTGGGCAGCGATACTTCTGGCGATATGACGCTGGGTAACGTGGCTTACTTCGTGGGCAAGTACAGATGCCAACTCACTTTCATTGCGTGCATTGTAGATTAAGCCTGTGTGTACACCTACATGGCCACCAAAAAACGCAAAAGCGTTTATATCGGCACTGTTCAGCAGAAAAAATTCAAATGGAAATTTGACGTTGTCAGCTTGGGCTACTAGGCGATTGCCCAAGTCTTGAATGTACTCATCAAGTAATGGGTCATTGATGATAGGTGCTTGGCCGCGAAGCTGGCGCATTAAAACATCACCAATCTGTATTTCTTTATCTAAGCTAATTGCGCTTGATGCAACGACACCTATTTCGGGCAAAGCATTTTTTTGATTGGCAGCTAGCCCTACACCGCTAGTGACTAAGCCAAAAGCCAAGGCAGTACTAAGCAATGCTTTTTTATATACGGGGGACGTTTTAATCATTTCACCTATTTAATCAATTACAACTTCGTTAATAAGAAAGGCAATTGCCTGATTTAGTTCCGAAAAACTGATGACAAGCATTAATATTGCGTTCATTGGCCCGTACTTCAAGTATTTTTCTTTTCAAAGTGACTAGAGCATGTCCATTTTATGTCGGTTAGTAAAAAAGCCGTCGCAACTTTGTTAAAGTCTTATCTTTCTTGTGTGGCACATTATATTATGCTGCGCTAGGCGCGTTTTGCATGACACTCATTGTAGCAATTCGGCAAAATGATGTGATTTAACTTGCTTCGTCGCCAAAATTAATATCAGGTTTAAGAGGTATAACAGTTCTATGATAAGTGTGTTTGAAAGGTGGTATAAGCGCAAGTTCTCCGATCCTGATTCCGTAATGTTGTTAATCATGCTGATTGCGGTTTTTCTGCTGTTAGCAGTGCTGGGCACTATTTTAATGCCTGTGCTAGTCGCAGCGGTTATAGCCTATTTATTGGACTGGCCGGTAAGTCAATTATCACGAGCAGGACTACGCCGAAGTTTTGCTTGCAGTCTGGTTATCTTTAGCTTTTTAACTTTGTGCATTTTAACCTTTATTGGCATTGTGCCTGTGGTATCACAACAGAGTATTAATCTGATTCGAGAAATGCCGCAAATTTGGGGGCATGCCCAGGTCTGGGTGTTGCACCTACCTGAACAGTATCCTGATTTCGTTCATTTAGGGGATGTACAGGACATGCTCGACGGAATAAACGAACGCATTGTCAGTCTTGGGGAGCAGTTGTTATCGGCTTCTGTTAGTTCTCTTGGTAGCTTAGCGTCTTTATTAATTTATCTTGTGCTCGTGCCCTTGATGGTCTTTTTTATGCTCAAAGACAAGGACCAGTTGTTGGCTAACTTGTCACCACTTTTACCCTCACAACGACGCCTCATTAAGCAAGTGGGCAGTGAGATGAATACCCAAATCGCTAACTATATACGCGGCAAAGTGATAGAAATTATTATCGTGGGCACAGTATCGGCCGTCACGTTCGCGTTAATGGATTTACGTTATGCGCTGTTACTTGGGGTATTGGTTGGGTTTTCGGTATTGATACCTTATATCGGTGCTGCGGTTGTGACGATCCCTGTGGCGGTAGTGGCATTGTTTCAGTGGGGGATCACACCGGATTTTTGGTGGTTAATGATTGCCTATGGGGTGATTCAAGCACTTGATGGGAATGTACTCGTTCCGGTGCTGTTTTCTGAAGCGGTGAGTCTGCACCCAGTGTACATTATTATTGCAGTGCTGTTTTTTGGCGGCTTATGGGGTTTTTGGGGGGTGTTCTTCGCTATTCCTCTCGCTACCTTGGTTAAAGCAGTCGCTAACGCGTGGAAAGGGCCTTTGCAGGAGCTTCCTCCCGCAGTTTAAAAACGTATTGTACATACATGATGGTGCTTGCATGCCCTAAATATGATTTCATGGTATGCAAGCACGGCCGGTTTAGCTTATTGATTTAAGTAATCAAGTACGACTTGGTGATGATCTTTGGTTTTAAATTTATCAAACACATGCTCAATCACACCTTGTTCATTGATTAAGAAACTAATGCGATGAATACCGTCGTATTCTTTGCCCATAAACTTCTTTAGTCCCCAGACGCCAAATGCTTCTGCTACGGCATGGTCTTCATCTGATAGAAGACTGAAATTTAGTTGTTCTTTGTCGATAAACTTGGGTAGGCGTTTTACTGCATCTGGGCTTATGCCCAAGACGACAACGTTCAACTTATCCAGCTCGCTCTTATTATCACGCAGATTTTGTGCTTGTACTGTGCAGCCTGGGGTCATCGCTTTTGGGTAAAAATAGACCAGTACTTTCTTACCACTGAAATCTGACAGCTTAACGGTTTCACCGTTTTCATTAGGCAATGCAAATTCTGGTGCTGTTTCACCGGCGGTTAGTCTGTTCATAAAATATGTCCTTGGTTTTAATTTGAATGGAAAATGATTGGGTGATCGGCCGAAAACTAATGATTTTGCTTAATCGCCCCTTGTAGATTTAATTGACTCAGTAACGCATCAAATTTGTGTTCCAAATCGGCTAGGTCAATATTGTGCGGCATACTTACCACCATTTTACATTTTACTTCGTCTTGTTCGTCTTTAGATGTTTGCAATGTTTTTAACCGCAACGCACTGACGGTAACGCAAAAGGTGGAAAGAAACTGAGTCACTTCCTTTACAACGCCCACTGCATCGACCCCAGAGAAGGTGACGTCTGCTATGTGCTCTAAGTTTTGCTTTGCATGTCGTTTAGTACGCTTCATCATTGATAGCAGATCAAGTTGCTGACACGCGATAGGTATCGCCATTTCAACGCGTACGATAGCGCTTTGCGTACCTTCAACTATCATGGTCAACGAGAAATCTTGCCCGTACACTGCCTGACGACTGTCAAGTATGTTACAACCTGCTTCACAGACGACATCAGTGAGGGTGCTGAGCACAGTGACTTTATTGGCACCTAAAATGGTAATGATTAATTGATGTTTCATTAATGTATTAATCTTCGTGGTAAATTCTAACGCCACTAACATACCTGAATTACCCCTAGTATTTCCAGTTTCCCCGTCGGTTTTACTTTCTGCGCATTCATTACTTGTTTTTACCCCACAAGCTCTTTACCATTAGGCGCGAATTTTTTCTGGAGTAGGCATGTTTACTGGTAGTTACGTTGCATTAATCACCCCCATGAACCAATCAGGCGAGATAGATTATCCGTCGCTTAAGAAATTGGTTGAATTTCATATTGCCAATGGCAGCCATGGCTTAATCGCTGTGGGGACCACGGGTGAGTCTGCCACGTTGCCCTTTGATGAGCACATTGAAGTGGTTAAACGTATGGTCGAGTTTGCTGATAAGAAGATACCTGTAATTGCTGGAAGTGGCGCGAACTCCACTGCTGAAGCGATTTTTCTTAGTGAACAAATGGCCGATACAGGCATTGATGGCTTTCTCAGTGTGGTGCCTTACTACAATAAGCCTCAACAAAAAGGCATGGTTGCGCATTTTAAAGCGGTTGCTGATGCTACCGATTTACCGGTTCTGTTATACAACGTACCAGGGCGTACGGTAGCTGATATGCTGCCAGAGACCGTTGCTGAACTTGCTACGCACCCTAAAATTGTTGGCCTTAAAGATGCCACGGGTGATATCGCACGTTTAAAACAGACTCAACCACTCGTCGACAAAGACTTTGTGTTTTTAAGTGGTGATGATGGCACGGGTTGTGAGTTTTTAACCGCAGGCGGGCACGGTGTTATTTCAGTGACGGCTAACGTCGTACCTAAGCAAATGGCACAGATGTGTGAGGCCGCCTTTGCAGGCGATTTCGCCACAGCAAAAGACATTGATCGACAAATAGCAGAGCTTCATAGCGCGCTATTTATTGAACCAAATCCAGTATTGCCTAAGTGGGCTTTATACAAAATGGGGCTCATTCAATCTGCATTTTTGCGTTTACCGTTAATTGAATCGGAACTTGATAGCCAAAATCATATCGAACAAGTCATGCGCAATTCGGGCGTATTATCTTAAGGAGATTGCATGACAACTAAGTTTTTCATTGGCACAGCTATCGCGGTGAGTGTTCTAAGCGCGTGTAGTTCATTAGAAGAGCGACAAATCGCCAGTGGTAATTTTGAATATACCAAGCAGCAACCAGGTAAGGATATTCAAGTACCAGCCGATGTTGACCGTCCTAATTTTAGTCAGGCATATAAGCTTCCTGCATTAGATGAAGACGCACCGCGTAACTTCATCGGCAAGGATCTTAAGGTGGTTTCACCCGCATTGGTATTGCCTTTAGTTACCGGCTCCCATGTTGACGATGGCAGTAAAGATGCCAAAGTATTCTTTGACCAAGTTGATGACAGCCAACCACTAGATACCACCATATGGAACTCATTGCTGAGCTATTTAGAAGAGCAGGGGATTGGTATTGAGTCATTCGATAAAGACAAGCAGCGCCTGGTAACAGATTGGGTCGTAGTGAAAGAAGTGTTAGATGATCATTGGTATAGCTGGTCGTCAATTGAGCGTGATACCAGTCAACGTTTTGAATTCGACTTAGAAATGAAATCTCACGGTCGAACTGCCACCTTGAATGCGCACTTGGTTGATTATCAAGAGCGCCAAGGCCAATCCGTTGTCGCTGAAAAGTCAGACGTTGATTCACGTGCCAAAGAAGTCGATATTTTGAATAAGGTGATTGGGCACTACGAATATCAAATTCGCGTGGCTGATGCTAAGCGCCTACGTGAAATACGTCGTGGAATGCAAATTAGCATTGGGCAAGATGGCGAAGATGCGCCCGCGTTCATCATAGACAGTAACTACGACACTGCTTGGCCGCGTGTGTTGCTTGTATTGCGTAAACTAGGGTTTGACGTAAAAGATTACGACAAATCAAACGGTTTATTGTTTGTTAAGTACAACGGCACCGAGAGCGGTTGGTGGGATTCTATCTGGTCAAACGATGAAAATGCCTTGCCTCTTGAGAAGCAAGAATATCGTTTTAGAGTGGAAGAAAACGGTGAGCAAACGTCTTTAACTGTGCTTGATAATGAAAGCACACCATTCACTAAAGATAAGTTGTCTGGTTTATATGATGTTTTTGCTCGCGTGATGGCTGATGACAATCTAGATATTTAGTACATTTAGTATCATTTGAAAGAGCACCGCAAGGGTGCTTTTTCGTTTTTAGGCAACCCCTTTTTAAGGACATTCTAGTATGAGCTTCGCTGATAAAGTGCTTGCTGTTAATGACAACCTTCCTATTCGCACCGACTTACCTGTACACAGTGGCAAGGTTCGTTCTGTTTATTGGTTAACTGAACAGGACAGCCGTCGTCTTATTGAAGAGCATAACTATCCTGTTCCAAAGGATACGCCTTTAGCTATCATGTTGATAAGTGATCGCATATCGGCATTTGATTGTATTTGGCATGGTGAGCAGGGCATGCAGGGTGTACCAGGCAAAGGTGCAGCATTAAATGCGATTTCAAATCATTGGTTCGGTTTGTTTAAAGAGCAGGGCTTAGCAGACAGCCATATTCTTGATATTCCTCATCCACTGGTATGGATAGTACAAAAAGCGCGTCCTGTCATGATTGAAGCGATTTGTCGCCAATATATTACTGGCTCAATGTGGCGAGCCTATGAAAAAGGTGAGCGTGAGTTTTGTGGTATTCGTCTTGAAGAAGGTTTATCGAAAGACAGTAAACTAGCGAATATTTTGATTACCCCTTCAACCAAAGGGGTGCTTAAAGGAATCGAAGGCGTCCCTGAAGCGGACGACGTCAATGTGTCCCGTCAAGATATAGCCGACAACTTTGCGGCTTTTAACTTTAACTCCGCCGACGATATTGCATTGTACGAAAAATTACTGACCGAAGGTTTCGGCGTTATTAGTCAAGCGTTGGCAAAAGTTGAGCAAATTTTTGTGGATACAAAATTTGAGTTTGGCTATGTAAAAGACGTTAACGGTAACGATAAATTAATTTATATGGATGAAGTAGGCACGCCCGATTCATCTCGTATCTGGGATGCTAAACAATATGCGCAGGGTAAGATAGTTGAAAACTCAAAAGAAGGGTTCAGACAACTGTTGCTTAATCACTTTCCTGATCCTGATATTTTACTCAACAAAGAGCGCATGGATGAGCGAGAAGCGCTAGCGCGGGACAACGCTTTACCGGTAGACGTGTTGATGGACATCTCAAATACCTATACGCAAATTGCTGAGAAAATCACTGGACAGAAAATTGCGTTAAGTGAAAATCCGAAAGAGGAAGTGATCGCTGTGCTGCGCGATAAGTACCAGCTTATCGACTAATCAACTGCACTTGCTTCTTATTCAAGCCAGCTATTATGCTGGCTTTTTATTTACTATCATTTGGTTGCTAACTTGTTAATTTTTCGGTAATTTTTGTTTATTAAATAAAAATAATAACGAGTTAACTGTATGTGCGGTATTACAGGTCTTTTTCGCCTCAATACTTCTTCTTGCAAAGCGAATATTATTCAAAAAATGAATACGACTTTGAATCACCGCGGTCCGGACGACAACGGTGTTTGGGAAGGTACTCCTGGGGTGGCGTTGGGCCATTGTCGATTGGCGGTACAAGATTTAAGTCAGGATGGCCATCAACCAATGCATTCAGCGTGTGATCGTTATGTGATGGTATTTAATGGTGAAGTATACAACTTTGCTGAAATCCGCCAGTCCCTCTCTCAGCAATCATTCAAAGGGCATTCAGATAGCGAAGTTGTGCTCTGTGCGATTGCCGAATTCGGTTTAAAGGCAGCATTACGCAAATTTAACGGTATGTTTGCGCTGGCGATATGGGATAAACAACAAAAGACCTTGTCGTTAGCTAGGGATCGCGTAGGTAAAAAACCGCTTTATTTTGGACGCAGCAATGATTTTTTTTGTTTTTCTTCTGAGCTAAAAGCGTTAAAGGTCATCCCTGACTTTACCCCAGAATTGGACATGCAGGCCCTTGGGCAATATATGCGCTTTAATTATATTCCTGCGCCGTACTCCATTTACCAAGGAATATACAAATTAGCACCCGGCAGTTTTGTGACCCTAACGGTTGATGAATTGACGTCTGAGCATGATTTACTCGATAAATGTAAACAATATTGGTCGGCGCTTGATGTTGCTGCGCACCAATTTAATCATCCATTCTCGGGCACTTTAGATGAAGCGCAAACGCATTTAACGCATTTATTAGAGGATTCTACTCGCTTACGGATGATTTCTGATGTGCCGTTCGGGGTCCTATTGTCAGGTGGCATAGACTCAAGTTTGGTCGCGTCGATGATGCAAAAACAGTCTGCTCGCCCTGTTAATAGTTTCTCCATAGGGTTTAGTCATAGCGACAAAGACGAAGCGCATTTAGCCAAAAATATCGCAGGTTATTTGGGCACATCGCACAATGAGCTGTATGTGAGCGGCCAAGATGCACTTGATTTGGTACCTGATATTGCCCAGCATTACGACGAGCCCTTCGCTGATTCCTCACAAATACCTACGTTTATCGTTGCTAAATTAGCCAAAAGTAAAGTCACAGTTGCATTAAGTGGGGATGGAGGAGATGAGCTGTTTTACGGTTACAACCGTTATTTTAGAAACATTAAGAACTGGCAAATCAGTCAAAAAATACCTGATGCGCTTAAGCGCGCAGTTTCGGGTCAACTGTTTAGGTTAGCGTCGATACAGAAGTTAGGATTGACGACGAATAAATACGCTAACGAGATAGGCGCGATGAATGTACTCGATATGTACATGAGCCGTGTTTGTAAGTGGGTTGCCCCTGAGAACCTTATGCTACAGCCTCATACACCGGAGCAACATAAATTGCGCGCGGTAAGCGCGTTAGACTTACCTCGCCCTGAACACTATTTAATGCTTTATGATTATGTCACTTATTTGTGTGACGATATTTTAGTCAAAACGGACCGAGCGAGCATGGCAAATAGTCTGGAGCTAAGAAGCCCTTTACTTGATCACCGTATCACCGAATTCGCTTGGTCTCTTCCTATGTCGATGAAGTTTCATGAAGGCAAAGGAAAGCATGTTCTTCGAAAAGTACTAGACCAGCACATTCCTAACTCGTTGACCAATAACCCTAAGCACGGATTTGGCGCGCCAATAAAAAGCTGGCTTAATGGCCCATTGAATGACTGGGCAGAAGATTTACTTACCCAAGATAAAATTGAGCAACAAGGTATTTTTGATAGTGAAAAAGTGGCGCTACTATGGCATGACTTCAAGCACAAAAAGAAAAAATATCATACACAACTGTGGAATATGTTGATGTTTCAAAGCTGGTATCACAATCAGTAACTAAGTAATAGCAATCCGCATTAATAAGTGACCGTCTCAGAATGCGTCCAGCGGTTTTTGATTAAGCCTTTATTTTTATATTACCTAAGGGCTTACAGCAGCAGGCCAATATTTCTCCGTCGTCGATAAACGCGAGTGGGTCAAGGAGGTATTCTACTTCGCCTTCAACTAACTGGGTTCTACACGCACCGCAAAAACCCTCTTTGCAGTGGTACTCTTTAGCAATATTATTGTTGAGCAAGCAGTCGAGAAGATTGTTATGAGCAAACGACATCGTTTGCTCATTGGGGGCGTCTGGGTCGTGTTCAACAACCGTGACTTTTTTGCACACTATAGCTCGAACTCATCGAAGTCGTTACTGCCTACTTCTGAGTCGATTTGGCCAACAAGATATGAACTGATTTCAGACTCTTGTGGTGCAACCTGTACATTGTCTGAATTCAAGTAGTTGTTCATCCAAGGTAAGGGGTTATTTTTAATATCAAAAGGTTGACCTAAGCCTATAGCTGACATTCTGTGGTTGGCAATAAACTCAACGTATTGGCACAAAATATCTTTATTTAAACCGATCATCGAACCGTTCTGGAACAAGTACTCTGCCCATTCTTTTTCTTGATTGACTGCATCAAGGAAAATATCTGTGGCTTGTTGTTTGTACTCAATGGCGATTTCAGCCATTTCTGGGTCGTCTTTTCCTTTAGCCCAAAGGTTTAATATGTGCTGAGTCGATGTCAAATGTAGGTTTTCATCACGAGAAATCAGGCGAATAATTTTTGAGTTACCTTCCATCAATTCTCGTTCTGCAAAGGCAAATGTACAGGCAAATGACACATAAAAACGAATGGCTTCTAACGCATTAACTGAATTCATGCACAAGAACAGTTTGACCTTTAATGAGCGCATGGTAACCACGTGCTCTTCACCATTAATGTTGTGGGTACCTTCGCCTAGGGTTTGCCATAGCTGAGTGTAAAAAATCAAATCGTCGTAGTATTTTGAAATATCAGCGGCGCGTTTTTTGATTTGTTCATTTTCCACGATATCGGCAAATATGCTGCTTGGATCACCAAATAAATTACGCAAAATATGCGTATATGAACGTGAGTGAATGGTTTCAAAAAATGACCATGTTTCAGTCCACGTTTCTAGCTCAGGGATAGAGATAATCGGCAAGAAGGCAATATTTGGGCTACGACCTTGAATAGAGTCCAACAAGGTTTGGTACTTCAAATTAGAAATAAAAATGTGCTTTTCTGATTCACTCAGCTTTTGAAAATCCACTCTGTCTTTGCTGACATCGACTTCTTCAGGGCGCCAGAAAAAGCTGATTTGTTTTTCGATAAGTTTTTCAAAAATACTGTGTTTTTGTTGATCATAACGGGCAACGTTGACCGGATTGCCGAAAAACATAGGTTCATGCAAAGGGTCGTTATTGATTTGATTAAACGTTGTGTATTTCATGAGTGTTAGCAGACCATATTGAGTTGAATTAGCCCTTTAGCGTTACGCTAAAGGGCTCAAAAAAGATTAAATTTTACACGCACCGCCAGCACAATCGTCATCTTCTTCAACGACGGCTTCTTGTGGTACAAACTGAGCGGATTTCAGTTCTTGCTGTGAGGTATCTGCTGCACCATCACGGGTGTTGTGGTAGTACAAGGTTTTCACACCTAACTGGTAAGCGGTAAGCAAATCTTTTAGCAACAGCTTCATAGGTACTTTGCCGCCGTCGTATTTGTTTGGATCATAACTGGTGTTGGCCGAAATCGTTTGATCAACAAACTTTTGCATAATGCCTGTTAACTGCAAGTAGCCATCGTTTGATGGTAGATCCCACAATAATTCGTATTTGTCTTTTAACCGCTCGTACTCAGGCACAACTTGCTTTAACACGCCGTCTTTACTTGATTTAACACTGATATGGCCACGGGGTGGCTCAATGCCATTCGTCGCATTTGAAATCTGTGATGAAGTTTCAGAAGGCATTAAGGCAGACAAGGTACTATTGCGCAAACCGTATTGTTTGATGTCAGCACGTAGGCTGTCCCAATCACAATGCAGTGGTTCGTCACAGATTTTATCTAAATCTTTTTTGTAGGTATCAATTGGCATGATGCCTTGCGAGTAAGTTGTTTCATCAAACTTCGGACACGCGCCTTTTTCTTTTGCAAGGTTACAAGATGCACGCATCAAGTGGTATTGCATCGCTTCAAAGGTGCGGTGAATCAAGCCATTGGCACTGCCATCAGAGTATTTAACCCCGTTTTTAGCGAGGTAGTAGGCAAAGTTGATAACGCCTATGCCTAAGGTACGACGGCCCATAGTGGCGTTATATGCCGCAGGAACAGGGTAATCTTGATAATCGAGTAAGTTGTCTAGTGCGCGAACAGCCAAGTCAGCCATTTCAGCAAAATCTTCAACACTTTCAATTGCACCTAAGTTAAACGCTGACAAGGTACATAGGGCTATTTCACCGTTTTCATCATTAACATGCTCTAACGGTTTAGTCGGTAGGGCGATTTCAAGACACAAGTTGCTTTGACGGATAGGGGCAACCTTCGGGTCAAACGGGCTGTGGGTATTACAGTGATCCACGTTCTGCAAATAGATACGACCTGTGCTTGCGCGCTCTTGCATGAATAAACTAAATAGTTCTACCGCTTTGACTTGCGTCTTACGGATGCTGTCATCTTGTTCGTACTTAACGTACAACTCTTCAAATTTAGCTTGGTCGGCAAAGAATGCATCGTACAAACCAGGCACATCAGATGGGCTAAATAGGCTGATATGCTGATCTTTAATCAAGCGCTGGTACATCAACTTGTTGAATTGTACGCCGTAATCTAAATGACGCACTCGGTTTTCTTCCACACCACGGTTATTTTTCAATACGAGCAGTGATTCAACTTCCATATGCCAAAGTGGGTAGAAAAGTGTTGCGGCACCACCGCGAACCCCACCTTGTGAACAACTTTTAACCGCTGTTTGGAAATACTTGTAAAAAGGGATACAGCCAGTATGAAAGGCTTCACCACCACGGATAGGGCTACCTAATGCACGGATACGACCAGCATTCACGCCGATACCGGCACGTTGACTAACGTATTTTACAATGGCGCTTGCGGTGGCATTAATTGAATCAAGGCTATCACCGGCTTCAATTAATACGCAGGAACTGAACTGCCTAGTTGGGGTACGTACACCCGCCATAATCGGCGTAGGCAGTGATATTTTAAACTTCGAAGTCGCATCGTAAAAGCGCTTGATGTAATCCATACGTGTGTCTTTTGGATAATCAGCAAACAAACAAGCAGCCACTAAGATATAAAGGAACTGAGCGCTTTCGTAAATTTCACCGGTTACCCGGTTTTGAACAAGATATTTGCCTTCTAGCTGCTTGACTGCTGCATAGCTGAAGTCCATATCACGCCAGTGATCAATATAGTCATCCATTTCTTGAAATTCAGCTTCGCTGTAATCACTCAATAGATGTTGATCGTATTTTTGCATTTCAATCATTTGCGTAACATGGGCGAATAGAGCAGGGGGCTCGAATTGGCCGTAGGCTTTTTTGCGCAAATGGAATATGGCTAAACGCGCCGCTAAGTACTGATAATCCGGTGCATCTGTTGAGATAAGATCTGCAGCAGAACGAATTAACGTCTCATGAATATCTTCTGTTTTGATACCATCGTAGAACTGAATGTGCGCTTTAATTTCCACTTGCGAAACCGACACATTATTAAGGCCTTTGGCTGCCCACGTAATGACTTTGTGGATTTTTTCGAGGTCAATGCTTTCGCGCTCGCCAGTTCGTTTGGTAACGAAGAGATTGTTATTCATGTATACGCCGTTTTGATTATAGTTTTTACAAAATGTAGAAACGATGAGCATCATCATTTCTGTGGAAATAGTGCTTGACGAAGAGGGAAAGTTGCGGAACTACTCTTACAACGACCATCCTGTCGATAAACCACAAGATAATGAGGTTTGAATACCTTTGCAACCCCACATCTGGTGGTTTTGTAGGCGTTCAAATCTGGCCTAAAATTATGTTAGTAATGACTCACCTAATAAGTCTATTCACTTTGCGTGTATAGGGAATGCAAGATCATTTTTAGGAAATTTTTTCCATTAAACTTTTTTAATCGAAAAAAATAATTATTATAATTTCACGATATATAGTGTCTTGTTGTTTGCAAAACCACTATATATCGTGTTTGTCTTCAAAGGTGTTTTAGCATGGCTTGCGGCTGATCTATGTACAGATCCGCGTTCCACGTGTCTGATCTATGTTCCGGGCCTATATAACCGTAATTTGCAACGACGCTGGTCATGTTCGCGGCGATGGCCGCATCAATGTCGCGCTTGGCATCACCAATATACCAACATTCACTTGGGGCAATTTGCATGATTTCTGCGGCATGAATAAGAGGCAAGGGATCGGGCTTACGTTTTGCTAAGGTGTCGCCACTAATCACAACTTGGCAGTTGGCAAATTCATCAAAATTCGGTAGCAATAGCTCAGTCAGCCACTGTGGCTTGTTGGTCACTATTCCCCAAGGAATATTAACTTCATCCAAACGGGCGAGTAACTCCTTAATACCGTCAAAAGAAACCGTATCGATGCAAATCTCTTGCTCGTAGCGATCGAGAAATAATGCTCTGAGTGCTTCAACATCAAATTCTGCTAGTTTTTCACCAAAACCGATTTCCAGCAGGCCTTGAGAGCCATCTGAGGCAATATTGCGATACACATCAAATTCACAAACGGGCATTTTGTGCTGTTGTAATACCCAATTAAGCGCATTGCCTAAGTCTCGAGCGGTATCTAGCAAGGTGCCGTCTAAATCGAACAATACCCCCTTGGGTTTTGGCAACACCTTAAGCATCAGCACTGTGCTGACAATGTACGATGTAATTCACATCAACATTTTTGTCAGACAAATAGAACTGTTGCGTCAATGGACTAACGTGCAGGCCAGTTATATGTTTTGCCATTAACGGGGTGCTATCAACCCAATTTAATAATTCTGACGGCTTAATAAATTTGTCGTGATTGTGGGTATCTTTTGGCACCAGTTTAAAAATGTGCTCCGCACCCACTATTGCCATCAAATAGGATTTAATATTGCGATTGAGTGTTGAGAAAAAAACCATGCCGCCAGGTTTGACTAATCGACTGCAAGCTTCAACCACAGATGATGGGTCTGGCACATGTTCAAGCATCTCCATGCAGGTCACTACGTCAAACTGGCCTGAGTGGGCATCGGCAAATTCTTCAGCAGTTGATTGCTGATAATCTATGCTTAGCGCAGATTCGAGACAGTGCAAGCGCGCAACTTCAAGCGGCGCTTCACCCATATCAATTCCGGTGACATCAGCACCAGCGCGAGCCATACTTTCAGCTAAAATACCGCCGCCGCAACCCACGTCAATGACCTTTTTGCCGCTAAGCCCTTGGGTTCGCTGTACAATATAATCGGTTCTAAGAGGGTTGATTGTATGTAAGGGCTTAAATTCCCCTTTTAGGTCCCACCAACGAGATGCCAAATCGGCAAATTTTTGTATTTCTTGATGGTCAACATTTTGCGCTGAGTTCATATTGCGGTCCAAAAATTCGAATTTCGCTATTATAGCCAGCATGTATTAAAGCTGGCTAGCGCAATATATGCGGTTTTTTAGCGTCTTTGGCTACTATATGAGCGGATCCTATCTATTTATTTTTTGCGGTCAGTGTTAGAATCCCAAGGCTCGACAATACGAAATTCCAGAGTTAATCGTTGACTGCTATTTTGAGGCCTAGCTCAAATACGCAGACGCGGATTGTAAATTTTATGTCTAATTCTATTTCTAATAATAATGACTAGGGACAAGGCTGTATATGACTGATCACGCCCAAGAAATTCTTCCTATTAACATTGAAGAAGAACTTAAAAATTCTTATCTTGATTACGCCATGAGCGTAATTGTAGGCAGGGCGCTGCCTGATGTAAGAGATGGCTTAAAGCCCGTGCATCGCCGGGTTTTGTTCGCTATGAACGAGCTGAAAAACGACTTCAACAAACCTTACAAAAAATCGGCACGTGTTGTCGGTGATGTTATCGGTAAATACCACCCACACGGAGACTCGGCCGTATACGATACGATTGTACGTATGGCGCAACCGTTTTCTTTACGTTATATGTTGGTTGATGGCCAAGGTAACTTCGGTTCAGTTGACGGTGATTCAGCGGCGGCAATGCGTTACACCGAAATCCGTATGGCTAAAATTTCTCATGAATTATTAGCGGATTTAGAAAAAGAAACCGTCGACTTCGTTCCTAACTATGACGGTACTGAATTTATTCCTGATGTACTGCCCACCAGAGTACCTAACTTATTAATTAATGGTTCCTCAGGTATTGCGGTTGGTATGGCAACAAACATTCCGCCACACAACTTAACGGAAGTGGTAAACGGATGTATTGCGTTAATTGATAAGCCTGAGCTTTCCATTGAAGAATTGATGGAGTATATCCCTGGGCCAGATTTCCCAACTGCTGCTTTTATTAGTGGTCGTAAAGGAATAGAAGAAGCTTATCGCACTGGTCGTGGCAAAATATATATGCGTGCCCGTGCTGAGATTGAGCGTGAAGATAATGGTAAAGAGACCATAATTGTTCATGAGATCCCGTATCAAGTTAACAAAGCGCGCCTGATTGAGAAAATCGCCGAGCTGGTTAAAGAAAAGAAAATCGAAGGCATTTCTGCTTTACGTGATGAGTCAGATAAAGACGGCATGCGTATTGTTGTTGAAGTGAAACGTAATGAGTCAGGGGAAGTACTACTTAACCATTTGTATTCACAAACACAAATGCAAACCGTGTTCGGGATCAATATGGTGGCGCTGGATAAAACCCAGCCTAAAGTATTTAACCTACTAGATATTCTAAAAGCCTTTGTACTGCATCGCCGTGAAGTGGTGACGCGCCGTACTGTTTTCGAACTGAAAAAAGCCCGCGAACGTGCCCATATCCTTGAAGGCTTAGCCATTGCCTTGGCTAACATTGACCCAATAATCGCATTGATTAAAGCGTCAAAAAGCCCTTCTGACGCCAAAATATCTTTGACGGCGCAAGGTTGGCAGCTAGGTGATGTATCTGAAATGCTTGAGCGTGCAGGTAATGATGCAGCACGTCCTGACTGGTTAGAGCCTGAGTTTGGTATCCGTGATGGCCTGTACTATTTAACAGAGCAGCAAGCGCAAGCGATCCTAGACTTACGTTTGAATAAATTAACGGGTCTTGAACACGAAAAAATTCTTTCTGAGTACAAAGAGTTATTAGACCTGATTGCAGAATTGCTGCATATATTAGGCAGCCCTGAGCGTTTGATGGAAGTTATTCGTGAAGAGCTTGAAAAAATTCGTGATGAGTTTGGTGATGAACGCCGTACAGAAATTACCGCAGCGTCACATGATATAGACATTGAAGATTTAATAGAGCGTGAAGAAGTAGTGGTGACACTATCTCGTGAGGGCTATGTTAAGTATCAAAAACTCAATGATTACGAGTCTCAGCGTCGTGGTGGTAAAGGTAAGTCAGCGACCAAGATGAAAGAAGAAGATTTCATCGAGAAGCTGTTAGTGGCGAACACTCATGATCACATTTTGTGTTTCTCTACCCGTGGCCGACTGTACTGGCTGAAGGTATATCAATTGCCATTGGCGAGTCGTAATGCGCGTGGACGTCCAATCGTTAATATTTTACCGCTTGAAGAAAATGAACGCATTACCGCTATTTTACCTATTCAAGAATTCGAAGAAGGTAAATATGTATTGATGGCAACGGCCAACGGAACAGTGAAGAAGACTGCCTTGGTGCAGTATTCACGTCCTCGTGCGAACGGCATTATTGCGGTTAATCTAAATGACGGCGATGAGTTGATTGGCGTAGATATTACTGACGGTAGCAGTGACATCATGTTGTTCTCTGACGCGGGTAAAGTGGTTCGCTTTAACGAGAAAGCACGTGATTCAGAAACCGGTGCGGTCAAAATTGACCCTGAAACTGGTGAAGAAATCTTAGCGCTACGCCCTATGGGTAGAACGGCAACAGGTGTACGCGGTATTCGCTTACAAGAAGGACAAAGAGTGGTGTCTTTGATTGTGCCTCAAGGTGATGGTGCGATCCTTACGGCAACAGAAAATGGCTTTGGTAAGCGCACACCTGTCGAAGACTACCCTGCGAAGAGCCGAGCTACACAAGGCGTGGTATCCATTAAGGTATCTGAGCGTAACGGTAAAGTTGTCGGTGCAGTGCAGGTGAACGAAAGCGATGAGATTATGCTTATCAGTGACCAAGGTACACTCGTACGTACCCGTGTTGGCGAAGTGTCTACTGTTGGTCGTAATACCCAAGGTGTACGTTTGATACGCACGGGTGCAGACGAGCATGTTGTTGGTTTGCAACGCATTGACGAAGTTGAAGAGTTAGAAGAAGAGCTCGAGGCATTAAGCGAAGGTGACGAGACAATCGAAGCCGCTGCAACAGACGTGGAAAACACCACGGATGAAGATCCTCAAAACGAAGAATAAAGCCCGTAGAAGCTAAAGTAGGCGACACGCTTACTTAGCTTCCTACAGTTTGTTAAAACGAGCGGCTTAGCCGCTCTTTTTGTATCGGAAAAATAGAGAATGACCAAGGTTTACAATTTTTGCGCCGGACCGGCGATGTTACCCGAAGCTGTAATGCAGCAAGCTCAAAGTGAATTCATCAATTGGCAGAGCCAAGGTTGTTCGGTGATGGAAATGAGTCACCGCAGTAAAGAATTTATTGCACTTGCCGAAACGGCAGAGCAAGATCTGCGGGATTTATTGAGCATTCCTGATAACTACAAAGTATTGTTTACTCATGGTGGTGGTCGTGGGCAATTTTCTGCTGTTCCTCTTAATTTGTCTAAAGAGGGTGATAGTGCAGATTATATCGTTAGCGGTTCATGGTCTAAAAGTGCCGTAGATGAAGCGCAAAAGTACGTTAATGTAAATATCGCCGCTACTACGACCAAAGAAGACGGCTTGGTGGTCATGCCTACACAGGACAGCTGGAAACAAAACCCAGATGCTGCATACGTACACTACTGCCCGAATGAAACGGTAGATGGCGTTGAAATCAATTGGATACCTGAAACAGGGGACATCCCGTTAGTAGCGGATATGTCATCGAACATTTTGTCGCAACCGATTGATGTAAGTAAGTTCGGCGTTATTTATGCTGGTGCGCAGAAAAATATTGGTCCGTCAGGTTTATCTGTTGTGATTGTACGGGATGACTTGCTTGAAAAAGCACGCTCAGTTACCCCAGCGATTTTTGATTACACCATAATCGCTAAACATGATTCTATGTATAACACACCGCCAACGTTTGCTTGGTATTTAGCCGGGCTGGTTTTCAAATGGCTCAAAGAGCAAGGCGGAGTCAAAGCAATGGCCGAGCGCAATAAAGCCAAATCTGATTTGCTTTACGCGTGCATTGATGACTCAGCGTTTTACACCAATAATGTTGCTGCTGAATACCGCTCACGCATGAACGTTACCTTTCATTTGAAAAATGCTGAGCTCGATAAACAATTTTTAGCCGAAGCTGAAGCTGCTGGACTAAAAGCGTTAAAAGGCCATCGTATTGTTGGCGGCATGCGTGCCAGTATCTACAACGCGATGCCAATTGAAGGGGTGCAAGCCTTGGTTAGTTTCATGCAAGATTTCGCCAAGAGGAATGGTTAACATGAGTCGTTCCGCCCCTTTATTACTCAACCCGATAGCTGCCATTTCAGGCACAGTTAATGTGCCAGGTTCTAAAAGCTTATCTAATCGCGCTTTATTACTTGCCGCTGTTGCAAAAGGTGAAACGCACCTAACGAATTTGCTCGACAGTGAAGATATTCGCCACATGCTAAAAGCGCTAACGCAATTGGGTGTTGAATATCGTTTATCCGATGACAAAACAGAATGTTGGGTTAAAGGCCTAGGGCAAGGTTTCAACGTTGACACTGCGCAGACATTATTTTTAGGTAACGCGGGTACTGCCATGCGCCCGCTATGCGCGGTACTAGCCACATCAAACGGTGAATTCGAGTTAACGGGCGAGCCCAGAATGGAAGAGCGTCCTATCGGTGCTTTAGTTGACTCATTGCGCCAAGCAGGAGCGGAGATCACCTATTTAAAAAATGACGGCTACCCACCGTTAAAAATGAAGGGCAGGGCGCTAAAAGGCGGAAAGATCAGTGTGGAAGGCACGGTATCGAGCCAATTTTTAACGGCACTGCTAATGGCTGCCCCTCTGTTTGAATCTGACACTGAAATCAATATTGTTGGTGAGTTGGTTTCTAAGCCTTATATCGATATTACGCTCAATACTATGGCGCAATTTGGTATCGAGGTGGTGAATAATCAGTATCAAAGCTTTGTTGTTAAAGGTAATCAGCAATATCAAGCTGCGGGTGACTTTCTGGTTGAAGGCGACGCATCATCAGCCTCCTACTTTTTAGCCGCTGGTGCGATTAAAGGTGGCACAGTGCGTGTTACTGGCGTAGGTAAAAAGAGTATTCAAGGGGATATTCGCTTTGCCGATGTACTCGAAAAAATGGGCGCTAATATTACTTGGGGGGACGACTACATTGAAGTCACTGGCGCGCCTTTGACAGCGGTTGACATGGACATGAATCACATTCCTGATGCCGCGATGACGATCGCAACAACGGCGTTATTTGCCGAAGGCACAACATCAATTCGTAATATTTATAATTGGCGTGTGAAAGAAACTGATCGGTTAGCCGCTATGGCATGCGAGCTACGTAAGGTGGGAGCTGATGTCATAGAAGGGCACGACTACATTACGATTACGCCGCCTAAGCAGTTGATTCAAACAGACATTGATACCTATGATGATCACCGCGTTGCCATGTGCTTTTCACTTGTTGCTCTGAGTGATACCCCTGTTACTATAAACGACCCTGACTGTACCGCTAAAACGTTCCCTGATTACTTTACTCGGTTAAAGCAGATCAGCGGCTAAAATACTGACCGCTGTAAACAAGGTGTTTTGTTTACAGCGGTCACAATATTGTAAACTTGCTTACATTGCTTATCTAAATTCAACGAGTATAATTGCGCGCGATTTTCATTAGCTCAGGAGAGAGCATGCAATTATTTCCCGTCATCACCGTAGACGGCCCAAGTGGAGCTGGTAAGGGCACTGTAAGCACCTTATTAGCCGATCGTTTAGGTTGGCACTTCCTTGACAGTGGCGCGATCTATCGTGTTTTGGCTATCGCCTCTATCCATCATCAAATTGACCCTAATGACGAAGCTGGCCTATTGCCATTAGCTTCAGGCTTAGATGTAAACTTTGAGCCAGCTGAACATGGCTGTAAGGTGATTTTAGAAGGTGAAGATGTAAGCGACGACATTCGTACCGAAGAGGTGGGCTCAGTAGCGTCTAAAGTGGCGTCACTTCCTAGCATTCGCGAAGCGTTATTGCGCCGTCAGCGAGCATTTAAAGAGGCCCCTGGCTTAGTTGCTGATGGACGTGATATGGGCACGATAGTGTTTCCTGAGGCTGACGTTAAAATATTCTTGACTGCCAGCGCGCAAGAGCGCGCCAACCGTAGATTTAATCAGTTGAAAAAATCTGGTCATGATGTTAGCATATTGCGCCTTTTGGCTGACATAGAGGCTCGTGACGAGCGCGACTCAAATCGCAGCGTAGCGCCTTTAATACCAGCAAAAGACGCTCTTGTTGTTGATTCTACTGAATTATCAATAGAGCAAGTACTTGAAAAGATTACTGAATTTGCAAATTCTAAGATTGAGATTTAATTTTAGGCCTAGCAGCATTTAGTCCGTAAACTGCCCAACATCAGGATGAAGTTGGCAATGAATAACAACCCCACGTTAGCCGGATTGCAGTGTGGATGTCAAAATGAAACAAATAACTTAACTATGACTGAAAATTTTGCTCAACTATTTGAAGAAAGCTTAAAAGAAATCGAAACCCGTCCAGGTGCAATTGTTAAAGGTACTATCGTATCTATCGACAAAGACATCGTACTTGTAGACGCAGGTTTAAAATCTGAAAGCGCGATCCCAGCTGAACAATTCCGTAATGCTGACGGTACACTAGATGTTGAAATCGGCGACCAAGTTGATGTTGCTCTAGACGCAATTGAAGATGGTTTCGGTGAAACAATCTTGTCTCGCGAAAAAGCTAAACGTCACGAAGCCTGGGTTGAGCTAGAAAAAGCTTACGATGACAAAGAAACGATTAAAGGTGTTATCAATGGTAAGGTCAAAGGTGGCTTTACGGTTGAAGTGAATACAGTTCGTGCATTCTTACCTGGTTCATTGGTTGACGTACGCCCAGTACGCGATACTACTCATCTTGAAGGTAAAGAACTGGAATTCAAAGTTATCAAGCTTGATGCTAAGCGTAACAACGTGGTTGTTTCACGTCGTGCGGTTATTGAAGCAGAAAGCAGCGCAGAGCGTGATCAACTTCTTGCTAACCTTGAAGAAGGTCATGAAGTTAAAGGTATCGTTAAGAACCTTACTGATTACGGTGCGTTCGTTGACCTTGGTGGTGTTGATGGTCTTCTACACATTACTGATATGGCTTGGAAACGCGTTAAGCACCCAAGTGAAATCGTTAATGTTGGTGACGAAATCAACGTTAAAGTCCTTAAGTTCGACAAAGAAAAATCTCGTGTTTCATTAGGTATGAAGCAAATGGGCAACGATCCTTGGCAAGAAATTGCAGAACGTTACCCTGAAGGTTCTAAATTGAGCGGTGCAGTAACTAACCTAACTGACTACGGTTGTTTCGTTGAAATCGAAGACGGTGTTGAAGGTCTAGTTCACGTATCTGAAATGGATTGGACTAACAAAAACATTCACCCATCTAAAGTGGTTAACTTGGGTGACACTGTTGAAGTTATGGTTCTTGAAATTGATGAAGAGCGTCGTCGTATTTCTCTTGGTCTTAAGCAATGTAAACCTAACCCTTGGGAAGAGTTTGCTAAGGCACAGAGCAAAGGCGATAAAGTTAGCGGTAAGATCAAGTCTATTACTGACTTCGGTATCTTCATCGGTCTTGACGGCGGCATCGACGGTCTAGTTCACTTATCTGACATTTCATGGAACAAGACTGGCGAAGACGCTGTTCGTGAATACAAGAAAGGCGATGAAATCTCTGCAGTTGTTCTACAAGTTGACCCAGAGCGTGAGCGTATCTCTCTAGGTGTTAAGCAGATTGAAGAAGATCCGTTTAATCAATACCTGACAGACACTAAGAAAGGTACTATCGTTGTTGGTACTGTGACTGAAGTTGACGCGAAAGGCGTAACTGTTAAACTTGCAGAAGAAGTTGAAGGTTATATCCGCGTAACTGATTTAGCACGCGAACGTGTTGAAGATGCATCAGAAGTTGCATCTGTAGGCGACGAAATCGAAGCTAAATTCATGGGTGTTGACCGTAAGAATCGCATCGTTAACTTGTCTGTTAAAGCGAAAGACCAAGCAGATGAGAAAGAAGCACTTGACAAAGTTAACCAACAAGAAGAAGTTGGTTTTGCTAACGCATTTGCTGAAGCCTTTAAAGCTGCGAAGAGCGAAGATTAATCAATTTGGGTGCGCTTTATGCGCACCAATGAATTTTCACAACGTACTTATATATTGAAGGAGAGTTTTAATGACAAAGTCAGAACTTATCGAAAGACTAGCGGATAAAGCCCGTCACGTACCTTCAAGAGACGTTGAGTTGGCTATCAAAGAAATGCTAGAGCAAATGGCGCAAACCTTACAAAAAGGTGAGCGTATCGAAATCCGCGGATTTGGAAGTTTCTCTTTGCATTACCGCGCACCTCGCGTAGGTCGTAATCCTAAAACAGGGGAAACAGTAGAGTTAGATGGTAAACATGTACCTCACTTCAAACCTGGCAAAGAATTACGAGAAAGGGTCAACGAAGATTTAATTGCTTGATTTATCTCTAAATCATTAAAACGGCACTCCAATTGGGGTGCCGTTTTTGTTAGAGTGTAGTAAATTACGAATAGCTTTATCAATCGCTGATAGAGATACTTGATTCAGGAACGAATAGAGTATGTTTATCAAAGTTAATCTGAAACGCAATGCCCACTAGGAGGCAAATAAGTATGAAGTTAAAGGGATTGCTATCTCTTATTGCTGTATTAGCCTTACTGATTGTCGGTGGCTTTATTGGTTCTCAAAACACCCACAGCGTCATGGTCAACTATCTGATCGCCCAGAGTGAGTTACGTGTGTCACTGCTTATGTTGATCGTCTTTTTATGCGGGGTTTTCGTTAGTATCATTATGTTTTCGCTGTATGTATTGCGATTAAAATGGCGGGTTGTGAGTTTAGAGCGACAACTTAAAAAATCAAATCGCGTTGAATCTGCTTAATTATGCTTGAACTGTTATTTTTACTATTGCCCGTCGCCGCTGGATATGGCTGGGTAATGGGGCGTAATAGTGTGCGCCAAGCACAGCGTAAACAGTCGAGCATATTATCTAAACATTATTATAAAGGCTTAAATTTTCTTCTATCTGATGAGCCCGACAAAGCCGTCGATACTCTGATCAAAATGATCAACCTTGACAGTGACACGGTTGAAACTCATATTGCTATGGGCAAGTTTTTTCGCCACAGAGGTGAGTTAGACCGCGCTATTCGAGTGCATCAAAATCTCGTGAGCAAAGAGCAGATTTCACCCGCTCAACGGGAGTCTGCGCTTAAAGAGTTAGGCAAAGACTACGTACTTGCCGGTTTTTTAGAGCGTGCAGAAAACGCATTTCTACAACTATTAAATTCAGACAAACATTTCTTAGATGCGCAGCAACAGCTTTTTGATATCTATCAGGCCACCAAAGAGTGGGGTAGAGGGATTGAGCTTGCTGAAAACATGATGGAAAATCATGGCGATAGCGATGAGCTATGTATTCGCATCTCTCACTTTTATTGTGAGCAAGCAGCTATTTACGTACGTAAAAATGAATTGAACTTAGCTGAGAAAACCTTACAAAAAGCCATTATGGCCGATCAAAACACCGTTAGGCCTTGGCTAATGCTTGGTCAAATTGCTATTAGCCAAGAGCAATACCAAACGGCCATTGAGTATCTACAGCAAGTGCCATTGCGTGACATATCTTGGTTGAGTGAAGCTATTCCACTGATAGAACAAAGTTGTGCAGCACTAAATGATACCTCCCAGTTAGAGGCTATTCTGAATGAGTATTGGCAGCAATGTGCTACGTCATACTTGTCGAAAGTTAAACTCATGGCTCGTCAGGGTTTAACCAAAGAAGCCGCTGATGTTTTGCTTGATCAATTGCGTAAACACCCAACCATGAAAGGCTTTAAAACGCTGATGGGGTTGTATATTGAACAACAAGCACCTGATGAATCTATGAATAGCCTTGTGCTATTAAAAGAATTGGTAGAAGAACAAATTAAGCAACGCCCTAAATACCGATGTAATAGTTGCGGCTTTTCCGGCGGACAAATTCATTGGTTGTGTCCATCGTGTAAAAAGTGGGGCCAAGTTAAACCCATTAAAGGCTTAGACGGAGAGTAAAGGTTAATGCAAGATCCGAAAGTGGTTATCGCACTTGATTTTGATGTAAAAAAAGAAGCACTCGACTTTGTCGATAGAATTGACCCATCCCAATGCCGTTTGAAAGTAGGCAAAGAGATGTTCACCTATTTTGGTCCTGATCTCGTTCGTAACTTAGTGGCCAAAAAGTTCGATGTATTCTTGGATCTTAAGTTTCACGATATCCCTAATACGGTGGCCAAAGCTTGTATAGCGGCAGCTGATTTAGGCGTTTGGATGGTTAATGTTCACGCTTCAGGCGGTGAAGATATGATGGTACGTGCTCGGGAAGGTCTTGCCCAATTTGGCCAAGATAAGCCTCATCTTATTGCGGTAACCGTTCTCACCAGTATGGATCAACGTCAGTTATCGCAAATTGCTATTCAATCTTCACCGATGGAACATGTATTAACGCTTGCATCGTTGACCAAACAAGCTGGCTTAGACGGCGTCGTGTGCTCAGCCCAAGAAGCGAAAATGTTAAAGGAATCCTTAGGCAAAGACTTCATGTTAGTAACGCCAGGTATACGACCACAAGGTAGCGATGTTGGCGATCAGAAACGAATTATGACACCTCAAGAAGCGATGCAGGTGGGCGTGGATTACATGGTAATTGGCCGTCCTATTACCCAAGCGAGTGATCCGGTTGCGGCACTTGCTGCGATTAACGCATCGATTGGGTGAGATGCTAAGGCAGTGAGTTCGCGTTAGAGATATTTATTCTCTCGTTATTTTAGATGTAAAAAAGGGCACTGTTGAGTGCCCTTTTTAGTATCCTTAGCCAAAGAGTAAGCGCTTTATGCGCTCAAGGCTGTTTATGAGCTCAAGGCTGTTTATGAGCTCAAGGCTATTTATGCGCTCAAGGCTGTTTTAGGATCCGTGTAGGTTAATCCCATGGATTCGCCTAGCGCATCGACTACTGCCTTATAGGTAATTTTACCTTCGTGTACATTTAAGCCATTAAGCAAATGCGCATCGTCAAGCATGGCTTGCTTAGGTCCTTTATTGGCTAATGCTAAGCCGAAAGGTAGGGTCGCGTTATTCAACGCCATCGTTGATGTACGTGCCACACCGCCTGGCATGTTTGCTACGCAGTAATGTACAACACCATCAACCACGTATACGGGATCTTGATGTGTCGTTGCTTTTGATGTTTCAAAGCAGCCACCTTGGTCAATAGCGACATCAACCACAACTGAGCCTTCTTTCATATTTTTAACGTGTTCTGCCGTTAACAACTTAGGTGCTGTAGCGCCAGGAATTAACACTGCACCTACTACTAAGTCAGCTTTTGATGAATAGTGCTCAATTGCATCCACTGTTGAGAAAACAGTTTTAACGCGCCCATCGAAAATATCGTCTAGTTCGCGTAAGCGAGGCAAAGAACGGTCAAGGATAGTGACGTCAGCACCAAGTCCTAATGCCATTTTCGCTGAGTTAGTACCTACAACACCACCACCGATGATCAGGACTTTACCCGGTGCAACACCAGGCACGCCGCCAAGCAATGTACCGCTACCACCTTGGGCTTTCTCAAGATAATGTGCGCCTGCTTGAACCGCCATACGTCCAGCAACTTCACTCATTGGTGCTAAAAGAGGCAGGGCGTTACGGTTGTCAGTAACTGTTTCATAGGCGATACAGGTCGCGCCTGAAGCAATCAATAGCTCTGTTTGCTTTGGATCGGGAGCTAGGTGTAAATAAGTGTATAGTGTTTGGCCTTTACGCAACATTTTACACTCGTTTTCTTGTGGCTCTTTCACCTTTACAATCATTTCAGCCTTGGCGAAAACCGTTTCTGCATCCGGGGCAATTTCAGCGCCGGCAGCTACAAACTCTTCATTGGTGAAGCCGATAGCGGCACCCGCATTATCTTCAACTAATACTTGATGCCCATGAACAACAAATTCTTTAACTGCTGCAGGTGTAAGGCCTACGCGATATTCGTGGTTTTTAATTTCTTTTGGTACACCAATTAGCATAAATTTTCCTTTGACGGTTAGACCCAAGGGCGAACGCTAGGGCTGGTTGAATGCGGTATTGCATAATGAGCGAAGTATAAGGGAAGGTTCGAAGAAAATTATTCTGAAGATTAAATGCTTTAAGTATAAAATAGGGGGAAATTCATAATTTTCAGTATTATCTATGTTAATAAAAACGCCCAAGCATCTAGATAGAATCGACCGTAATATCTTAAGTGAGCTACAAAAAAACGGCCGTTTGTCGAATATTGATTTAGCAAATAAGGTCGGGTTAAGCGCAAGCCCTTGTTTAGAAAGGGTTAAAAGGCTTGAAGCTCAGGGATATATTTTGGGGTACCACGCGCGAGTTGACCCACAAAAACTGGGCGCTGCTATGCTGGTGTTCGTCGAAATTACATTAACGAAAACTTCCCCTGATATTTTTGAGCTATTTTCTGCTGCGGTTAAGCAACATGAAGATATTCAAGAGTGCCATTTAGTATCGGGCGACTTCGATTTTCTGCTCAAGGCGCGGGTGGCTGATATGTCTACCTATCGTAAGTTGCTTGGTGACACGTTACTAAGACTGCCTGGTGTAAATGAATCACGCACGTACGTAGTAATGGAAGAAGTAAAAGACACCACAATAGTGAAAATTAATCAGCGATGAATTGATCAGTACAAGATTGGTCAATTACTCGGCATAAGCACGCTGTTGTCTAGGATTTTGACCGAAGCACTGGTATCTTATACAGCATAATTTTATGCAGTAACCTTAAGTTGAAAGAAAACGTTATGGCAAGACTCACAGGTATCCAACGGATCATGGAAGTTGGCATGATGCTCAGTTGTGCATTCGCCTTTTTTTTACTTCTCGCATTGGCTTCTTTTCATCCTGCTGACCCAAGCTGGAGCCAAGCTGGTTTGCAAAGTGATATTCATAATTGGGTCGGAGCAATTGGCGCGTGGTTAGGGGATATTTTATTTTTTACCTTCGGCTATATTGCCTATGTCTTCCCGTTTACTGCTGCGTTTGCTGGTTGGTTTATGTTTCAGCAACGCAAGCGTATATCTGAATTTGACTATTTAACTATAGGATTACGTATTTTAGGATTGTTACTTGCCCTTGTTGGTGCGGCGGGTATTGCGAGTCTTAACTTTAATGATTTATTTTATTTCTCAGCAGGAGGAATGTTAGGAGATGTTATCAGCGCATCACTCATTCCGTACCTTAATTTTGCTGGCACGGTGCTAATTTTACTCAGCTTATTTTGCACTGGGTTTACTTTCTTAACTGGCATATCGTGGTTAACCGTTGTGGATAAAACCGGCGCGCTCGCCGTAGCACTTGCAACTGGTGCGTGGTCGCTACCGCAAAAAATACAAGAAGCACCTATGTTACGCCTTGGTTTTAATCGAGACAGCAAAGAAGATGAAAGTACTTTGGAGAAACAGAGCGCACCCGCTTCACATGTGCCTCCAGCCTATTCGTCACCTCAGCAACGTGTGGAACCCAGCGTTTCAGGCTTCAACAGTGAGCAGTCTGAGCCCAGTTTTAATATTCCCGATGAAGTGTTGTTCGAGCCAGAACCAAGTAAAGAAGAAGCTAGCCCCATTTCAATCAGTGAATTACGTGACAAAATTGGCTTTGGTCGCAAGAAAAAAGCTGAAGAAGCGCAGCCGGTATCAGATGAACCTGCCACGCCTGTAGCTGAACCTACCCCGAGCAAAGCCCCGAGTAATAGTGGGGTTTATGTTTCTGATGATGTAAAAGCCAATCTTGAAGCGCAAGCTGCTGCTAAAGCGGCAGCTGATAGCGCACCCGTAGAGCCAATGCCTTCTTTTGATTTACTGCAACGAGCAGATAAGATCAAAAACCCTATTACACCAGAAGAACTAGACATGGTTTCTCGTTTACTCGAGGAAAAGCTAAAAGACTTTAATATCGATGCCCAAGTCGTTGGTGTCTATCCTGGGCCAGTTATTACTCGGTTCGAAATGGATTTAGCCCCAGGTGTTAAAGTAAGCAAAATTACCGGATTATCGAAAGATTTGGCCAGAGCGATGTCAGCTATTTCAGTGCGCGTTGTTGAGGTTATTCCGGGTAAATCGGTGATAGGCCTTGAGTTACCAAATAAAAAACGTGACATGGTCCGCCTAAGTGAAGTGATTAGCTGTGATGCTTTTCAGTCTGCTGAGTCTGATTTGACCATGGTGTTAGGGGCGGATATATCCGGCCAACCTGTCATTGTTGATTTAGCCAAAATGCCACATTTGTTGGTTGCAGGTACCACGGGTTCTGGTAAGTCGGTGGGGGTTAACGTGATGATCTTGAGCTTGTTGTATAAATCAACGCCTGAAGATGTGCGCATGATCATGATTGACCCGAAAATGTTAGAATTGTCGGTGTATGAAGGCATACCGCATTTGCTGGCAGAAGTAGTAACTGATATGAAAGAAGCTGCCAATGCACTGCGTTGGTGTGTGGGTGAAATGGAAAGACGTTACCGTCTCATGTCTGCGCTTGGGGTACGTAACCTCAAAGGATTTAACCATAAGGTTCAACAAGCCATTGCTCAAGGTCAGCCGATAAAAGATCCACTTTGGAAATCAGAAGAAAGCATGTTGACCGAAGCCCCTGACCTAGAAAAACTGCCAGCCATTGTAGTAGTAGTGGACGAGTTTGCTGACATGATGATGATCGTGGGCAAAAAAGTCGAAGAGCTTATCGCACGTATTGCGCAAAAAGCGCGGGCCGCGGGTATTCATCTAGTGTTGGCTACGCAGCGGCCATCGGTTGATGTTATCACCGGCTTGATAAAAGCGAATATTCCAACGCGTATTGCGTTTCAGGTGTCTTCAAAAATTGATTCGCGTACCATTTTAGATCAGCAAGGGGCAGAAACCTTGCTCGGCATGGGGGACATGTTGTATTTACCCCCAGGTACGGGCGTACCAACTCGGGTGCATGGGGCTTTTGTTGATGATCCAGAAGTGCATGCAGTAGTAGCAGATTGGAAGAGTCGCGGGGCGCCTCAATATATTGATGAAATTCTCAATGGTGATACCACTGCTGAAGTATTGCTACCAGGCGAGCAACCGGAAGGCGGTGATCAGGAGTTTGATGTATTTTATGACGAAGCCGTGTCTTTTGTCACCGAATCACGTCGGGCCTCAGTGTCCAGTGTGCAGCGTAAATTTAGAATTGGTTACAATCGCGCAGCGCGACTGGTCGAACAAATGGAACAAAGTGGTGTCGTAACGCCTCCAGGGCACAATGGTAATCGCGAAGTTTTAGCGCCACCGCCACCAAAAGATTAATAATGATAGGTATTCAACAACGTATGAAAAAAATGAAATATAGCAGTGCGTTAGGTAAAGTCTCAGCCATATTATGCTTAGCTATGGGGTTGGCTTTCAGTGCCTACGCTCAACAAAGCGACGAAGATAAACTAAAAACTCGCCTTGAGACATTAAATTACTTCAGCGCTGACTTTACCCAGAAAGTGACGGATGCCAATCACGAAGTATTACAAGAAGCGACAGGGGTGATAAAACTAAAGCAGCCCAACAAGCTATATTGGGAGCTTGACCCACCCAATGAAAATATCTTGATAGCCGATGGGACTACTTTATGGAATGTTGATCCTTTTGTAGAGCAAGTGACCGCGATTAATCAAAGTCAGGCTGTGGCGAACAACCCATTGATTTTGCTAACGCAACCAAATAGTGACGCTTGGGGTGACTTCACGGTAACTCATACCAACGACACCTTTCGAATTGATGCGAAAAGTCCAGATTCTGCCGTTCATTCATTAGTGTTGGTGTTTGACGGTGAGCAGTTAAGCTCAATGAGCATGCAAGATAGCCAGCAGCAAATAAGCGATTTGTATTTCGACAATATTCAGCAGAATAAAGCCCTAAGCGATGAAGTATTTACATTTACTTTGCCTGAGGGCTACGACCTAGATGATCAACGTAATTGATGAATCAAGGTTTCGATTTTAGCCATCAAGATGATCCAAGCTTTGCGCCATTGGCTGCACGCATGCGCCCACAAAATATTGCGCAGTATTTTGGTCAGCAGCATATTGTAGGCGAGGGTAAGCCATTACGCAGCGCCATTGAACGTGGTCAGTGCCACTCGATGATCCTTTGGGGGCCACCCGGTACGGGTAAAACCACGTTAGCCGAAATCATTGCTATGCATTGTGATGCGCATATCGAGCGAATATCAGCGGTAACATCTGGTGTTAAAGACATTCGTAGCGCCATAGAGCAAGCCAAACAAAATGCGCTCAGTCAGGCAAAGCGCACAATTTTATTTGTTGACGAAGTGCATCGTTTCAATAAAAGCCAGCAAGACGCTTTTTTGCCGTTTATTGAAGATGGCACTATTACATTTATCGGTGCGACAACGGAAAACCCTTCTTTTGAGTTAAACGGTGCATTATTATCAAGGGCACGTGTCTATGTGCTTAAATCGCTTACCCAAGATGATCTCACTGATATTGCCAAGCAAGCGTTAGAGGATAAAACGCGCGGCTTAGGCCGGTTATCTCTACACATTGAAGACAAGGGTATTGACCTGTTAACAGAATTAGCCGGTGGAGATGCCAGGCGCTTATTAAATTATATTGAGTTAGCCGCTGATTTTTCCAGTGAGGGCCACATTAGCCTTGAAGCGATTAAAGAAGCCGTTGGTGAAAAGGTCGCCCAGTATGACAAAGGTGGTGATCAGTTTTACGATTTAATCTCGGCGTTTCATAAATCAGTACGTGGTTCTTCACCCGATGGCGCGCTGTATTGGTACGCACGTATGTTAAATGCCGGCTGCGACCCTCTATATGTAGCGCGACGATTATTAGCGATTGCCACAGAAGATATTGGCAATGCAGATCCCCGTGCCATGGAAGTGTGCTTAAATGCATGGGATATTTTTCAGCGTGTTGGTCCAGCAGAAGGGGAGCGGGCAATCGCGCAGGCGACTTTGTATTGTGCAAGTGCTGCCAAAAGTAATGCTGTTTACACTGCGTTTAAACAGGCCATGCGAGATGCTAAAACACTGCCAGATTACGAAGTGCCAAGCCATTTGCGCAACGCACCTACCAAGTTAATGAAAGAAATGGGCTTCGGTGATGGCTACCGTTACGCCCATGATGAGCCAAGTGCCTTTGCTGCGGGTGAAAGCTATTTACCACCTGAAATGAAAGATACTCAATATTACATGCCCAATGAAAGAGGGCTTGAAATTAAATTGAAGGCGAAATTAGATTTTCTAACGGATTTAAACAACAAAAGCGCTCATAAAAGGTACAAGTAAATGCAGCATAGTTTTGCTATATACACATATATTGCGCTAGGGGGCGCAACGGGTGCCTGTTTACGCTTTTTTCTTTCTAGTTTGATGCTGCAATGGTTTGGCAAAGGATTTCCTTTTGGTACACTTCTGGTCAACATTGTAGGGTCGTTTAGTTTAGGGCTGCTATATACGCTCATTGAACAAGGGCACCTCGAAATTATCGTTTGGCGCACTGCTATAGGCATTGGTTTTTTGGGCGCACTCACAACATTTTCGACGTTTTCAGTGGATACACTCATGTTGCTACAACAGGGCATGTGGCTGAAAGGGGCGTTGAATATATTTATAAATATCACCTGCTGTTTATTTGCAGCATGGTTGGGTACACAACTAGTTAAAGGTTAAGTCAAACAAGATGTTAGATGCTAAGTATTTACGTAACGATATAAACATTGCGGCGCAAAAACTCAACAAGCGTGGTTATGCGCTTGATGTCGCACAGTTCACTGCTTTAGAGGAAAAGCGCAAAGGGTTACAAATGCGCACTCAAGAGTTGCAAAATGAACGAAATGTGCGCTCCAAGTCTATCGGTAAAGCGAAAGCGTCTGGTCAAGATATCGCCCCTTTACTGGCAGAAGTAGGCCAACTAGGTGATGAGCTAGATGCCGCCAAAGCACAACTCACGGTATTACTAGATGAAATACAAGCATTAGTACTGAACATTCCAAATTTACCTGACGACTCTGTACCACAAGGCAAAGACGAAGAGGAAAACGTTGAAGTGTCACGTTGGGGAACACCTCGAGAGTTCGATTTTGAAGTTAAAGATCACGTTGATCTCGGCGCTGGAGTAGCCAACGGTTTAGATTTTGAAACCGCCACTAAATTAACCGGTTCTCGTTTTGTGGTGATGCGTGGCCAAATAGCGCGCTTAAACCGCGCAATTGCCCAGTTTATGCTTGATCTACACACAGAGCAGCATGGCTATCAAGAAATGTACGTGCCGTACTTGGTGAATGAAGAAAGCATGTTGGGGACGGGGCAATTTCCTAAATTTGTTGGGGATGCATTCCATACCAAACCAGCGACAGAAGAAGGGCAAGGATTGTCTTTAATTCCAACCTCAGAAGTGCCATTAACGAACATTGCCCGCGACTGTATTTTCGCCGCGAGCGAATTACCGATAAAAATGACTGCACATACTCCTTGCTTTAGAAGCGAAGCAGGCTCTTATGGCCGTGATACCCGTGGATTAATTCGTCAGCACCAATTTGATAAAGTTGAAATGGTGCAATTGGTTGAGGCAGACAAGTCATTTGAGGCCTTAGAGGAATTAACCGGACACGCTGAAAAAGTATTGCAGTTGCTTGAATTACCATATCGTAAGATGTTGCTTTGTACTGGCGATATGGGCTTTGGTGCATGTAAAACATTTGATTTAGAAGTGTGGTTGCCAGCACAAAATACCTATCGTGAGATATCTTCATGCTCTAACATGTTTGATTTCCAAGCGCGTCGCATGCAAGCGCGTTATCGCGACCCGAAGACAAACAAAACAGAATTGTTGCATACCCTGAATGGCTCGGGTTTAGCCGTTGGGCGTACGCTTGTAGCGATTTTAGAAAACTATCAGCAAGCCGATGGCAGTATTACTATTCCTAAAGCGCTTCAGCCTTATATGAAAGGCGTAACGGTGATTGGTGAAGTTAAGTAGCATTATACCGCTACGGATTTATTGATACTAAAAAGCGCGGTCGCTTCATTTATAAAGTGAAGTGGCCGCGCTTTTTTTTACTTAATATTAAACTACAAGCATTTCGCTGGCTTGGGTAAGCCAGCAATTTTGGTGGCTTGTTTGGCAGGGCCTTTTTTAAACAATCTGAACAAATAACGACTGTTGCCTTTTTCAGGTCCAAATTTAGCTTGCATGGCTTTTACTAACGCGCGCATCGCTGGGCTTGTGTTGTATTCTAAATAAAATTCACGTACGAAGTTAACCACTTCCCAATGTGCGTCGGTTAGTTCTATATTTTCGTCTTGGGCTAAAATCGGTGCTAACCCTGGTTGCCAGTCCTCTACATTTAGCAAATAGCGTTGTTTGTCTACGGGGATCTGTTGGTCTTGGTATTCTATAAAACCACTCACGTTTACTTTAACCTCTTCGTTTCTTTCGATGTGTTCGAGACATTGCTCATCTTGTTTGAAATATGCTTGTGTGACGGTTGACGCAGACCTTAGCCTTTACCAGCTAATGGTCGTTTTGTAGTTAAGGGTTAGCTCGACAAAATCTTCCATGTTTATCCGCTTTATAATGTCTGTGTTTGTAGTTGCCGGTAGTGCCTGATTGGCTCTGGCAATCAAATCATCTGCTAATACAAAGCAGGCTACGCCTAACGTTTGCTGTAATCTCGTTAGCTGGTTGACTACATCAGCGTGATTTAGTGCGTAAACACCATCTTGTATCAACACGATCCCGTCATTGTCACTACAACGGGCAAATACACTTTTGAACGTCGCGTTGCTAAAAGGGCTGGTAGTAACGATATGCAGAGTCATTTAAAACCTCATCAAATGATCAAGCTGCGCAAGCTGCTGATTAAGTTCTTCGTGGGGAAGGGCTGTGACTTGTATACATAAGTCCGAAACCGCTATCCCTCTTTCAGTCAGACTATGCTGACAGACAAAAATATCGTCTATATCGTAGAAGGTTAGGGCTGCAAAGGTCTTGCTATAATGCTTGCCTTGCTCAGGAATAGGTTGTTGTGATTTAAGCAATTGAAATACGCCGTCATCAACAAAAAATAGCGTGACGTCTTGACCGAAGTTAGCAGCGGCCAAGGCTAAGTCTAAGCTTTCTTGCCCGTTAGATACGCCATAAGGGGCGGTACTATTAATTACACCTAGGGATTTGGTAATCAAAACTGAATCACTCTGTCACTGACTTGGCTTAATTCAACTAAGTCCCCTAAACCGACTTCATTAAAGGGCTCGGTGAGGTTAAAACCTTGTTGGTTACTATCTTTAGCGTCTTGGCTGTTAATAACGCCTCGGCGATTAGCTGCGGTGACGCACACATTCAGCGCTATGTCGTGTTGCGTGCTTAAAGCCGCCCAAGCTTTGTACAAATTAAATTCATCACTGTGATTTGCTTGATAGCAATTAGCGTTCTGAACTCCTGCCTGATAAAAGAAAACTCCTTTTATTTCGTGGCCTAAGCTCAGTGCACTGCACGCAAAGCGATAAGCACTAAAAGCATGTTGTTGCTCAAAAGGAGCATGAGTGACTAATAAACCAAAGCTTGCCATAACTGAAAACTACCTAAGTTTAGTACAAATAAAAACACCCCGACGAAGCGGGGTGTTTTAGCAACACATTAACGATTAATCATCGCCACCGAACGCGCCTAGTAGGTGCAGGATAGACGTGAACAAGTTATAAATATTCAAGTACATAGATACTGTCGCGCGAATATAGTTGGTTTCACCGCCGTTGATGATACGGCTAGTATCGAACAGAATGAAGCCAGACATAATAAACACGATAGCAGCACTGACCGCTAGACTAAGGGCTGGAATTTGGAAAAACAGGTTAGCAAGCGAGGCAACAACCGCCACGATCAAACCAACGATCAAGAACCCACCCATGAAAGAGAAGTCTTTCTTGGTTGTAAGTACATAACCAGATAAACCAAAGAACACCAGTGCTGTAGCACCAAAGGCCTGCATAATCATTTCAGGGCCATTTTGGAAACCAGCGTAGTAATTTAAGGTATAACCTAAAGAACCGCCTAGTAACCCAGTGAAGGCAAATACAAACAAAATGCCCATAGAACTTTGTGAAGCTTTATTTAAAAAGAATATCATGACCAAAGCGGCAAGGTTCATACCTAACGCAGCACCTGGTCCGATATTCATGGCAGCAGCTATGCCAGCACACACTGCACTAAATGTCAGAGTCATTGCCAATAGTAGGTACGTATTGCGCAAGACCTTGTTTGTTTGCAGGGCAGAACCCTGAGCAGTATTGCTATACGTAGTACGATGTTCCATTTGTTACCTCCAATAGGTAAAGTGATGTAGTGAATACAGATAATATATCTATGATGCCTTTGTATGGGGTTTTGTTCAATTATTCAAGTGTTAGCGTCGACTATTATACGAAATATTAGTAACTTGATGTAAAAATGCCCAGTGTGATTAAATTGTGCTCGGTCAGAAAGTTTTGACCAATAAAGGCTTTACAAGCACTGAAAACGCCATTAATATTCGGGCCCTCAATTCGGAGAGGTGGCAGAGCTCGGTTTAATGCACCTGACTTGAAATCAGACGTAGGGTCACACCTACCGGGGGTTCGAATCCCTCCCTCTCCGCCATATTGTGATAGTAAATAGATTAAAATCAATTCGTTAGATTGAAGTCTGTTTACAAAAAAGAATTGGATAGCTGGCAGAGCTCGGTTTAATGCACCTGACTTGAAATCAGACGTAGGGTCAAACCTACCGGGGGTTCGAATCCCTCGCTATCCGCCATATTAAAGAAACCCGCACATGTTGCGGGTTTTTTTATGTCAAAATTAAAATAGCGATAAGAAGCGAGGGTGAGAACCCCCGCGGCTATTTACCCGCCTGACTGAACATCGCTGTTCGTGTAATGACATTTATAACAGAGGTTAACTTTGCGCATTATGCAAATGTCATTATTTTCTGTGTAAATCGTCAAATTAGTACGTTTGACAAAAGTTAACCGTGACTTTGTAGGGTTATTTACTTTATGCTCTTGGCTATCGGTAATATCGGTTCAGTTTAAATATGAAACACAAAAGTGAAGTGGGCAGTTTGTCGAAGCGCCTTGCTGACATAGCAGATGTACCGAGTAAGTGCCGTTGTGGTGGAACGCCCATCGCCCCTGTACGGGTTCCTGATTGTCAAAATAGATGGACAATTTGTTGCTCAGTTAGCACGTGCTTAGCACGCAATACAGGTCAAGGTTTGAAAGATACCATCATTGGTTGGAATAGACTCAGCACTCATTTTTACCGATAAGTACAAAAATCATACTGTTTTAATGAATAAACATCTGTATTGATTAAATATAAGGTAATTGAGGGCTGAAATTATTTCACTTTTATGTGATATTAACTCCCATATTTGAGAAAAATTACTCTCCTTTAGGAGCACTTGTTTGATAAAAATATTGTTGGTTGATGACCATGAGTTGGTCAGAACCGGAATAAGACGTATTTTGGAAGATGTACAAGGTTTTGTCGTAGTTGGAGAAGCTACAACGGGTGAAGAAGCAGTAAAGTTTTGCCGCAAAAATGCACCCGATTTGGTACTAATGGATATGAGTATGCCTGGCATTGGTGGTTTGGAAGCGACCAAGCAGATCTTGCGTTTTAGTGAGAACACACGTGTTATTGTGTTATCGGTTCACAAAGAAAACCCTATCCCAGCGAAAGTGATGCGAATGGGCGCGTTCGGTTATTTAACGAAAGATTCCGATCCTAATGAAATGGAGATGGCCATTCGTAAAGTGGCCGCAGGTCAAAAGTATGTATCGCCCGATATTGCACAGCAAATTGCAATCGGCGCATTAGACTTTACTGATGGCAACCCTTTCGAATGCCTATCTGAACGAGAGCTTGAGATTACGCTAATGTTAACCAAGGGCTCTAAAGTGCCTGACATAGCCAAGTTCTTAAACATCAGTGCTAAAACGGTGAATACTCACAGGTATAGGATGTTTGAAAAACTCAATGTGAGTACAGATGTTGAACTCACTCATCTGGCACTTCGTCATAAGTTGATAAGCTCAGATAATTTGTAATTCATGAGCGATACTAACGAATTTGATCCTAAGGCGTTTCTTAAGGACCTAACTCATCAACCCGGCGTTTATCGCATGTATAATCACAAGCAGGATGTGATTTACGTCGGCAAAGCGAAAAATCTTAAAAATCGCGTATCTAGCTACTTTCGTAGTCAAGTTGATAGCATTAAAACTCAGTCTTTAGTCAAGCAAATTGCTCACATGGATGTCACAGTGGTGCACAGTGAAGCTGAAGCCTTTATTCTTGAAAATAATTTAATCAAGAAGTACAAGCCACGCTACAACGTTTTACTACGCGATGATAAGTCGTATCCCTTTATCTTCTTGTCTGATCATCAACACCCTCGATTAGCTAACCACCGTGGGCCAAAAAAGCTCAAAGGTGAATACTTCGGCCCATACCCCAGTGCGTGGGCGGTGCGCGAGAGTTTACGCACCATGCAACGAATTTTTCCTATCCGTCAATGTGAAGACAGCTACTACCGCGCTCGGTCACGGCCTTGCTTGCAGTATCAACTGCAACGATGTGCAGGTCCGTGCGTAGACGGGTTAGTCACGGACGAAGAATACCAAGCACAAGTTGATTTAGCGCGAATGTTTTTAAAAGGTAAAAACAAACAAGTGATAGATTCACTTGTTCAGCGCATGGAAAGTGCAAGTGAAAATCTGCGCTTTGAGGCTGCTGCGCGCTATCGTGATCAAATTAGTGCCCTTAATAAAGTGCAAGAGCAGCAATGGGTCAGTGGAAACCAAGAAGAAATGGATGTGTTTGGTTTTGCCTATCGAAATGGCATCGCCAGTATTCAGGGCCTGTTTATTCGCGATAATAAGTTATTAGGCAGTAAAAGCTTTTATCCTAAAGTGCCTGCTGATGCGACAGATGAAGAAGTATTTCAGTCATTTATTCTGCAATTCTATTTAGCCGGTAATAAAGTTATTCCTAAGCAAATAGTGACCCCAATAGAGCTGAGTGAACAAGGTGCAATAGAAGAATTATTGACCAAAGAAGCTGGCCGTCGCATTCAGTTTTATCGAGGCGTGCGAGATGAAAAGCGTCGTTATTTAGATTTAGCCAATACCAATGCTGAAAACGCACTGATTGCCAAACAGGGACAACAAAAGTCGGTATTTGCGCGTTATACAGAATTAGAAAAAATACTTGAGTTCGAACAACCTATTCAACGCATGGAATGCTTTGATATCAGCCATACATCGGGTCAGTTAACCGTGGCATCTTGTGTGGTTTTTAATCGCGAGGGGCCTTTTAAAGCGGATTATCGACGTTTTAATATTGAAGGCATCACACCAGGGGATGACTACGCTGCGATGGCGCAAGCGTTAGCAAGGCGTTATCGCGACGTAAAAGACGACAGTAAAATCCCTGACATTTTATTTATTGATGGTGGTAAGGGCCAATTAACTCAAGCGGAAGAATACTTTGAAGATTGGAAGCACGAAAAGAAACCTTTACTGATCGGGGTAGCAAAAGGCAGCAGCCGTAAGGCAGGTTTGGAAACGCTTATTTTGGCCGGTAACCATGCTACTATCCCACTGTCTGGTGACTCTATTGCGCTGCATCTTATTCAGCATATTCGAGACGAGTCGCACCGATTTGCGATCACAGGGCACAGGGCTCGGCGTCAAAAAGACAAGAAGACCTCCAAACTGGAATCTATTCCAGGTGTTGGTGCAAAACGCCGGCAAAGTTTATTGAAATACATGGGTGGCTTGCAGGGTATATTGCAAGCAAGTCGCAGTGAAATCGCCAATGTGCCAGGGATCAGCGCAGAACTAGCGGATACGATTTATGACCATATCCATAATTAACAACAGCACGTGGTTAACACGTAACGAGTAGGGCAGCCTAGCCTACCAACAAATAATGAGGACTCACCGCTCCATGTGGACTATCCCTAATATCATCACAGTGATCCGTGTGTTACTGATACCGATTTTCGTCGCTGTGTATTTTCTTGATTGGCAGTGGGCGCATCAAGCTGCTGCATTCGTGTTTTGGTTTGCGGCCATTACCGATTGGTTCGATGGCTATTTAGCTAGAAAATTACAACAGTCGACAGCCTTTGGTGCCTTTTTAGATCCGGTGGCCGATAAACTTATAGTGGCAACGGCATTAATTTTAATTACCCACACTTATGCCTCTATTTGGATAACCGTTCCTGCGATTTTACTGTTAGCGCGAGAAATATATATTTCTGCGCTGCGAGAATGGATGGGCCAAAAAGGACTACAAGATACCGTAAAAGTGTCTTTTATGGGGAAAGCGAAAACCATGGCCCAAATGCTAGCCTTAATTGGTTTGCTCTCAGAATTAGAATATTTTATGGGAATTCCAATTTATTGGGTCACCTTGGGATACATATTATTGTACTTTGCAGCAGTATTATCGTTCTGGTCGATGATTTCTTACACACTTGCGGCATGGCCATCGCTCTCAAAATCGGAGTTAAAATAAGGTTATTTGGGCTAAATCGTTTGAAAAAAAAGCGCTTTAGTCAAAAATCCAGCAGTCAGTCACAAATTGTTATTTTTGTTGTTGACAGTCTTGATAGTGGATGTAAAATGCAGCCCAGATTTAGAGAGCAGCACACAACTCGCTAAGTAAACAAGTCACCGTTACTTAATAAGTAAGCTTTTTAAAACAGGTGCGGGAATAGCTCAGTGGTAGAGCACAACCTTGCCAAGGTTGGGGTCGCGAGTTCGAATCTCGTTTCCCGCTCCAATTTAATGCAGTATGTAGTAAAGAAGCTTTTACTACCGGTAGCTTCCCCAAGGGGTCGCAACCACGCGGTGGCCGGATACGAATATCGTTTCTAGCTCCAAAATGTGGCGGAATGGCAGAATGGCTATGCAGCGGATTGCAAATCCGTGGATCTCGGTTCGACTCCGGGTTCCGCCTCCATAAACGCTTTAGCAATACCAGCTTGTTATTATTAACAAGTATCCCCCCGATGCCCGGGTGGTGAAATTGGTAGACACAAGGGATTTAAAATCCCTCGATCGTAAGATCGTGCCGGTTCAAGTCCGGCCCCGGGCACCATTTTATCGTTACATTCTCGTTAAAACTCTAATATATTTCGCTTAATCAAAATCCGTTAATTAAATTCCGTTAATATTCCGGACTTAAACCGACGCTTCGCGTGATGCGATATCTGCTGTTGTTTAAACGGCGAGGGCGTGCAATCGACAAGGTTTAACCCATCCATGGTGCAAAGGCCAGCCATTCATCCTTGAATGTCGTTCAGGTGAAACACTGCTTCGCAGCGAACTAACTACAAAGCAATTGCGCTAATTACTGCATCATTGGGCAGAGGATTTTTTAACGTTGGTTTGCTATCGCTTTATCGGAAAATAACAACAAGTAGGTGAGGCCGATAATGCCAAATAACGCTAAGCCCGATAGTAAGAAAGGATCAATCACTAGGTTTTCTTTAAATTCGAACGTACCAGCTGATATTTTCTTCCACCCCATAAAGTGTTGATTTGCCGCTACCGTTGCACCAAAAAAGCCAATCACCAGCCCAATGTACTTCGCTATCCAATGAGTCGCTGCAGGTGATATTAACATTAGCCCTAAGATGCCAATAACAGTTCGTTGGGCTCTGCAGTACGGGCAAATATAAACCATACCGGAAAGATCGCTTGTCCAAGCGACTAGTGAAATAACAATCGCAACTAAGCCGACGATTTTGCTGTGCGTCGAATATGTATTTAGCTGTAAAAACTTCATGTGTATTTATTTCCTTATTCAGAACGTTATTTGCTGATGTTTGGCGTATTTAGATTAGCCGCAGTCTATGTGCACGATGGCGTATCGGTAATTGGTAAATACGTAATTTACTCGCAGCCCGTTAAATTTGTTTATGTCATTTATCAATTACATTGCATATGAAGAATTTAGTGCCCAGCCCGACAAATACAAACCAAGTCCAAAAATTAAATGGTTAATAATGCTATGAATCCTAGTCGCATTCGGTTTCGCCGTGCGAGAGGCCGCTATGCCTGCGCCCATGCCTGGCTGCATAATTAAAAATGGAGCTAAAACGGTGGTTATGCCAACGGCTAGGGCAGGTCCAACTGCTGGGCTTTGGGCCCACTCATCACCGAAAATAACGGTTAATATAGCCGCATAGCTTATTCCAATGAGGTAGTGGGCGAGCCACCCTATAAGGTGCTCACGGGGTCGCGCTTCAGACGTTGCAATATGGTCGTGAATAAGCTTCCCTTTAGGGATATAGGCTATCCATCGGCCTACCATTGCCCAATTTGTCGGCGGTATATTGAAAAGTTGCTTCCTCAATAGGGCCCACAGATCCATCACGGCTGTCCCCCCAATTCCGATTAAAATGGTAAAAATTATAAGATCCATAGACTGCTCCGTTGCTGGTTAACTTTTTAAACAGATGCTAGTCTACTACTTAAAGTCAACTTGAGGTCAAGACGAGTTATGGATATTTCTACTGTGGCTAAGCGTTCAGGGGTGCCTGCTTCAACGCTACGTTATTATGAAGATAAGGGATTGATACAATCCGTTGGTAGAAAGGGCTTACAGCGCCTTTTTGCAGCGAATATATTAGAGCGACTCGCGCTGATTGCTTTGGGGCGCGTTGCGGGTTTTTCCCTAGATGAAATATCCAACATATTAGGGGCTGGAGAAAACCCAGATATCGATCGCGAAATGTTGCTAACAAAAGCAACGGAATTAGACCGCACGATCCAAAAATTGACGGCGATGCGAGATGGTTTGCAGCATGCTGCCGCTTGCACTGCCCCAAGTCATTTAGAATGCCCAAGGTTCCGTCGTTTAATGGGCTTAGCGGCCTCGGGTGCGATCAAAGGCCAGCCATCGAACATAGCGAAGCCAATAAGTCGATAATGCGGGATTTTCCATGGGTGCTTTATAAATCGGTCCCAAAAAGAGCCTGAAGCAAGCAAGATCTAGATAGAACAGACGAAATAATATTAAATGCTTTATAAGATCTCAGAATAGGAAAATAAATGTCGTGTCAGGGTTCACGTTGTTACTTACAAGGAAGTTTCAAATCATGCGCTGTCTTATCATTTTTGGGCTATTTCCACTTTTTACGTTTGCACAAGTTAATACTGCGCTTCAAGAAACCTTAATCAAAATGGAAAGTAAAGATCAACACATACGAAACGAGATGATTAGTGCCGGTTGGCAGAACATAACAAAAGAATTAGTGGCTAAACAAACCGAAATAGATGAAGCCAATACTGCAAAGCTAAAAGCTATTATAAAGAAACACTCTTGGGTGACTAGAGAACTGGTAGGTGTCGAAGGGGTAAATGCAGCTTTTTTGATCCTTCAGCACTCAACTGATATTGCTTTCAAAGAGCGAATGTTACCTATTTTAAAACAATCCTACCTACAAGACGGAGGCATTACCGGGCAACAAGTTGCCCTTTTGACGGATAGGGTACTTATCGCAAAGGGCAAAAAACAAATTTATGGGACTCAAGCTGACCTTAGCAAAGGCCAAATCGTAATTGGTCCTATCGAGGACGAAGCTAATGTTGACAAACGGCGTGCAGAAATGGAATTGCCAGCTTTAGCTTACTATAAAAAACTCCTAGAAAAAGCGTACGGTATTAAAGATTATCCTGAATTAGAGCATTGATTAGGACCCACAAAATTGGTTACAACTCCTAGTAGCAAATAGTAGCAAACTCATTTTCGCGAGCTAGTAAAGACGGAACGATTAAGCTGCTCACGCACAATTGTGACAAAAGCATAACGTTTCTAACCTAGGAAAAGTGATGCGTTAAATCTAGTGAAGTTCTGAAATGTTATCGTTTTTGGCGCGGTTGTCTCTATCACTCGTCTTGTTAATTAACGGTATTTACCATGGGGGCCTCTATAACTCGTTTTTATAAATCAGGTAAAAACTCCTTGAATAGCGGTCCTAGTGAGCTAGTTATTAGGAAGTGGTTTTACATTGCATGAAAGAGGAATAGTGTACTAGTGGCTCATAAAATGTAGTCTGTGGTGAGCTTTGATAGCTAAAAGCTATTTCTAAATACTGTTGATATATGCATAGAATTATTTAGGCCGCTATTGTGATGATATTACATTACAAAATGTGGCTGAGCACTGAGCACAAACGCAAAAATTTAACCGTGATGGTGTTGGGCTCTTAAATATAAGAGGTGGCGTGACAAAGCCTCTAAAGGAGAAAGTGTAGATTATGTTTACTAAAGAAATGGTTCATAGTGCACTACAAACGTGGTGCGACAATGTCGTGAAAGTTGGGAAAGTGCATGCTGAAGGGGGTGACGTTCAAGCGTTTTCACTGCAGGTGTTATCTGAAAGTTACGATTACGATAATGGTAAGGTGTTGTTTAAGCCTACGCTAACGTTCGGCCAGCAGACATTTCGCCCGACAAAAGAGGGCGCTCTTTCATATTTTGTTGTCGGCAATAGTGACTTTCCCAATGATAAGGGGTTCAAACTTAAACCTTGGGTAAAAGTGTGGTTCAGTAAAGAAGACTTTATCTTGCATAACGATTTGGCCATCGTGCAGTGTAATGTTCATTTTATAGGAGAAGACGATAGCCACATTTTTGTGAACAAAAGTTTTGTCTTTAAAGAATGTGATGATGGTCAGGTGCGTATTATTTTGCACCAATCTTCGTTGCCGTATCAGCCTTAAATGAGGTTATTACTCAGTATATTGTCGTCAATTTAGAGTGGGTAATCTTTCACTGAGTTAAAGCACAAAGGTTCAACATATAAGTACAAGGGGCAGTCGTATACTGCCCCTTGTTCTTTGAATATTGAGGGAGGTAAGTAAACTTGTTGAAGGATGTGGCGCTAGTAAAACATATCAATATGGTCATGTTTGTTACACCTTCACTTTGCACATTTCCTTTTTTAAATAAGCAAAATGTACATAGCTATCGTATTAGCTCATGTCACGCTGAATAATACTTGGCGCTGCGATAGGCTGGTATTGACTGGGTTTATTGATTTGTGTGGCGATGAGATCTTGTGTGAGCCTAGGGTGCATTAAATGCTCGAACTCACTGACTTGCTGATAAGTAGGGTCTAGCCATGTATCTAAAATGGCATCTTGTGGCAGCATAAGAGGGCTTGATTTACGATGAATGTGCATGAGTTTAGGGTGTGGGGGCAGGGTGATGATAGAGCAACCTAGGGTAATTTCGCCACTGTCTTTATCAATATATTCTTTGTACAAGCCAGCAAAGGCGATTGCTCCATCAACTGCGACTAAGTCGTGATAGTGCATGGGGATTTTCTTGTTGCCTTGCTGTTCGAATTCGCTTTCACCGAACCCTCGAGCAGGGATGATGCAACGAGCTGTTCTAAACGGTGTATAGCCTGCAGAGCCAGGCACATTTAGTTTGTCATAGCGGGTATTGAAACTCGTGTATTTAGAAGGCTTAAAGCCATTGGTAGAGGGTTCAAGCAACAACCACCATGTTGCGTTTTGCAGCATACGTTGACCGTTTACCTCTCGAATGATTTGAATGGGGCTAGCGGCGCGCACAAAGCGGTTTGGAATGATAGGGTCAATATGTAAATCAAGCCCTAATGAAATACACAACCCTTGAACAAATTCATCGTCAGTGACATTGAGTCGCCCGCACATATTCCCGCCTTTTTTCATCATCTGCTTTGGTTAATATACAAAATTGTATGCTTTTAGAATATTAAAATAAGGGAGCGACGAGCTCATTCGCCTTGCTATCCAGGAGAAATATCGTCACAGAGTGAGCATTCAGGTTGGGTATTTGGCCGAATGTGATTAAGTAATTGATTTATAGTGTTGAAATCCAGCTTGAACGATATCTCTTATTCATCACATTAGGTTAATAAGCATAATGCATAGACTACTTCGTTTACCCTGTTAGCTTTTAGGGCAGTCAAAAACGTTGCTCACGTAGTTTGTTTTGCCGCCAATTGACTCTTAAAAGTTTGTGGCATTGTGATGAATACGTATGTAGCTAGCTAGTTTAAGAGTACGTTGGTGAGTATTATTTGTAACTGTTTTGTTAATAGCACTCTACTGGATACAATGACCATGCAATCATCCCACTGCTCTTTATTCACACGGCCTTTTCGTAATGCGTGTGCCATCACCTTTGTTATTCTAACAAGCGGCCTACTGGCATGCTCAAATGAATCGATTGCGCCGAAAAGCGATGTGCAGTTACTGAGGGAGAGCGACATGAACAATAGCTCAAAAGAAGACACAGCCAAACCAGTGGTCTATCAAGTCTTTACTCGGTTATTCGGCAACACTAACACCACCAATAAACCTTGGGGCACCCTTGACGAGAATGGCGTAGGCAAGTTTAGTGATTTCACCAAGTTAGCATTGGGTGAAATTAAAGATCTAGGGGTTAGTCACGTATGGTACACAGGCGTTCCTCATCACGATGTGATTACCGATTACACTGAGTATGGTATTTTAAACGATGATCCTGATGTGGTGAAAGGCCGCGCTGGCTCCCCTTATGCGGTAAAAGATTATTATACCGTTAACCCAGATTTAGCGGATGATCCCGCCAATCGCTTGGCCGAATTTGAGGCGTTAATACAACGAACCCATGACAGTGGCTTGGGCGTTATTATCGACATTGTACCTAACCATGTTGCGCGAAATTACCATTCTCTGGCAAAGCCTAAAAGCGTGAGTGATTTTGGTGAAAACGACGATGTAAGCGTTGAATATGCACGCAACAACAACTTCTATTACGTGGTAGGGCAAGACTTTATCGTGCCGTCTGCTGAAAACGGCTATCGCCCTTTAGGCGGTGAAGCACATCCATTAGCGGATGGCCAATTTAAAGAGTCACCCGCGAAATGGACAGGCAATGGCTCGCGCAAAGCACAACCGGATGCCAATGATTGGTACGAAACTGTTAAAGTCAATTACGGGGTGAAACCCGATGGAAGCTACGATTTTGCTACGTTACCGGCTGGGTATGCGAATAAATCTATCGCTGAACATGCTAAGTTCTGGGCGCAAAAGCGTGTGCCTGATTCTTGGATAAAATTTCGCGATATTACCCAATATTGGTTGGCAAAAGGGGTTGATGGATTTCGTTATGATATGGCGGAAATGGTCCCCGTGGAGTTTTGGAGCTATTTAAATTCGCAGATTAAACAAGTGAATCCTGATGCGTTTTTACTGGCGGAAGTTTATGACCCAACAAAATATCGTGATTATATTAACCTAGGAAAGATGGACTATTTGTACGACAAAGTCGGATTTTATGACAGCCTAAAAGGTGTTATGCAAGGCACAGAGCCGGCATCTGTTATTACAAAAGCACAGCATCAAGTGGCCGATATAGAACAACACATGCTGCATTTTTTGGAAAATCACGACGAGCAACGTATTGCCAGCCCAGAATTTGCTGGGAGCAGTGAAAAAGGCAAGCCCGCCATGGTGGTCTCTGCACTTATAAGCCGTTCACCTACTTTGCTTTACTTTGGCCAAGAAGTCGGCGAAGACGGCAGCGAAAACATGGGGTTTGGTTCGGCTTCTCGCACTACTATCTTCGATTATGCGGGGGTGCCAGCACATCAAAGGTGGATGAACCATGGACAATTTGATGGAGCCTTGTTAACACCTGACGAAAAGGCACTAAGGGCCTATTACCGCCGCGTGTTAAACATATCTGCGGGTCAAAGTGCTATGAATGGCCAGTATGCAGATTTACATCAAGTTAATCTTGAGCAACATAGCAGTGAGCGCTCAGAATATGACGAAACGCTCTATTCGTTTAGTCGCTTCAGTGATGCGCAAAAAATGCTGATTGCCAGTAACTTCAGCGATGACAATAAGCATTTCACTTTAGTTGTGCCTAAACACCTGATAACACAGTGGTCTTTACCCGACGGCCAATACGCCATGCAAGATTTGCTCAGTGGTAAAAAGCTAAATATTGTGGTGGAAAATCAAGAAGGACATGTATCAATGATGTTAGGATCGTTACAATCTGTGGTTTTAAGCCTCGTTGAGTCATAAACGCAGGCCACATCTTGTACAACGTAACTGAATAGGCAGGTTAAATGCGTCAATGGGAACAGGTTTTAAATAGATTGTTGGTGCCGGTATTTGGCATGTGGTTAGTGATATTCACGTTGGTGGGGTGTGACCAGATCACGCAGCGTACGCCGACGGCCACCGAGAATGTGTCAGTATTGCCTTATCCTTTTTTAATACCGGAATTAGAGCGCCAACGAACCGTTCGGCTTTACCTGCCACCGAATTACGAAAATGAGAGTCAATCTTACCCTGTTATCTACATGCACGATGGGCAAAACCTGTTTGACGAGGCAACTGCTCATGCTCAAGAGTGGAACGTAGACGAAAGCCTTAATACGTTAGCAAAAGCAACCGGTCGGAAATTTATTGTTGTCGCAATTGATAACGGCGGCGAGTTTCGTATGAATGAGCTTAGTCCTTGGCCCAATGAGCGTTTTGGTGAAGCTCAAGGTAAAGCCTACATGCAGCTAATCGTAGATGTGGTAAAGCCGTATATCGATACGAATTATCGCACCAAGGCAGATGCTAATAACACGGCAATCATGGGTAGCTCAATGGGCGGGCTTATTTCTCACTATGCTATTCATAATTACCCAGAGGTGTTTTCAAAGGCCGCTATCTTTTCGCCGTCTTATTGGTACTCACAGGATGTTTTTAGCGACTCTCAATTACATCGCAGCAAAGATTCTGCTCGTTTGTACGTGCTTTACGGCAGTGAAGAGGGCGATGGCATGATTGCCGATATAGATAAAATGCAGCGTTTGTTTAAAGGGCAAGGGCACCCTAGAGAGAATATGAAATTTGTGGTTGTGCCAACAGGCCAGCATAATGAACAATTATGGGGCAGCGAATTTACCGACGCGATCAAATGGCTGTTCAAGATTTACTAGGGTTGCGATGTGTTTCTAGTTTTAGTTTCTCGCTAGGCAATGCATTGAAGTATAGGTAGTTATGATTAAAACACAGATTTTAAACGGACGAAAAATGATAAAGCGTGTATTCGGAATTAGCCTTTTATTGTGGATATTCAGTGCTACTGGTAGCGAATATCTATCTCATGAATTAAATGGCCAAGTGCTGCAAATTAATACCGACGAAGGCCTCGTTGAGATTACAGCATTAGCTAACGACTCATTTGAGGTGTTTTATCAACCAAGCGGGATTAAGCAACTCCCGTCATTTGCCATTGACGGCGTGGCTAAACAAACCGAGCTAGATATTTCGGACAAGCCAGAATCATTGATGTTAATCGCCCCCGGTATTCGCGCTGAAATACGCAAGTCCCCCTTAAGTATCCGTTATTTTCGTAATGACACGTTACTGTTAGCAGAACATCAGGGCTTGTTTGTTGACGATAACAAGCGCGGGTTTAGTTTTGCGCTCCAAGAAGGCGAAAAGCTGCTGGGCGGAGGGGAGCGCATTGTGGGAATGGACCGCAGAGGTCAGCGTTTCCCCTTGTATAACAAAGCGCATTACGGTTACACAACTGAGTCAAAACAAATGTATTTTGGTTTGCCAGCTGTCATGTCGAGCAATAAATACGTTTTAATATTTGATAATTCTGCCCGGGGTGAAATGGATTTAGGGGCCACCAATAGTGACGAGATGCGCTTTGAAGCCGTTGGCGGGCGGACAAGTTACATTGTGGTAGCGGGTGAATCATACCCCAATTTAATTGAACACTATGTCACGGTCACTGGTAAACAACCCCTACCACCACGCTGGGCGTTAGGCAGTTTTGCTTCTCGTTTTGGCTATCGCAGCGAGCAGGAAGTAAGAGATACGGTAAAACTCTATCAGGAGTCTGGCTTTCCTTTAGATGCAATCGTATTGGATTTGTATTGGTTTGGTGCCGATATTAAAGGCCACATGGGGAATTTAAGCTGGGATGAAAAGTCTTTTCCCACACCAGTTAACATGATCAATGATTTACGCAAAGAAGGCGTGAAAACCATACTGATCACAGAGCCCTTCGTTTTGTCATCCTCAAAAAAATGGCAGGACGCTGTTAGCAACAATGCCTTGGTTAAAAACGCTGAGGGTAACCCTTACCAGTTTGACTTTTATTTTGGTAATACGGGGCTTATTGACGTATTCGATAACGACGCCCGTGACTGGTTTAATCAAACGTATTCAGCCTTGTATAAACAAGGTGTGGCGGGGTGGTGGGGCGATTTAGGTGAGCCAGAAGTACACCCTAGTGATGCCGTGCATAATTTAAACGGTATAACGGCAACGGGGGATGAAGTACATAATGCTTACGGGCATAAATGGGCAGAGCAAGTTTATCAGCATCAGCAGCACTTAGCCCCAAATAAGCGGCCCTTTATAATGATGCGTTCTGGCTTTGTGGGCTCACAACGTTATGGCATGATCCCGTGGACAGGGGACGTAAGCCGCTCTTGGGATGGCCTAAAGCCCCAGGTGGAACTATCGTTGCAAATGGGCTTATTCGGTCTTGGCTACACGCATTCTGATTTAGGGGGCTTCGCTGGCGGAGAGGTGTTTGATCCACAAATGTATATTCGCTGGCTTCAATACGGCATATTCCAGCCTGTGTTTAGGCCACATGCTCAAGATAATATTGCCCCCGAACCTGTGTTCCATAAAGGTAAAACCAAAGATATTTTACGTACTTATGTTGAGCTGCGCTATGCCATGCTGCCGTACAATTATTCGTTGGCATTTGAAAACAGCCTGACCGGCATGCCGCTGATGCGTCCAATGTTTTTTGAAGATGAGGCTGATCTAAGCTTAATTGACGAAAAAGACCAGTATTTTTGGGGAGATGCGTTATTAGTCAAACCGATTACCCAAGCCAATCAAAAAGAAGTAAGCGTAAATCTACCAAAAGGTGCTTGGTTTAATTTCTGGAGTGACGAGCGCTACGAAGGCGGCAAAACAATAACGGTGCCCACCGATATTAAATTACTTCCCGTGTTTGCACGAGGGGGAGCGATTATCCCCATGACGATCCCAGTGCTTAGCACACAAGAGTACTCAACCAAATCATTGGATCTGCATTACTATGCAGACAAGAGCGCCGAGCATTCAACCGCGACTATGTACAATGATGATGGTAAAAGTCCGCATTCCATTCGCGACGGGGCTTTTGAAACCCTGACATTTAACGCTGAGCGCAAAGTTGATGATAGCCAAGCTGATACACTGACATTAACCTTGCAAAGGAGCGGAAATTATAAGGGAATGCCCGGTAGCAGAATGGTCTCACTTTGGGTGCATAACTGGCCGCAAGATATCACCAAGGTGATGGTAGGAGAAAAACAACTGCCTAAAATCGCTGATAAAACTGAATTCTTAAATGCAGATCAGGGAACCCGATGGGACAGTGATAACAAAACATTGGAAATTAAATTCAGTTGGAAAGATAACATTTCAGTCTCGGTGTTTTAATAGAGGTTAAATGGTTACCGTGTCATGCCCGTAACGCAGTATTGACTGCTGTTGCGGGGAATTGCGATATAAATCAAATTGTTGTCGAATAAGCGCCTCAAGTTTACATTGGTACTTTTCTTTAAATTGCGTTATTTTTAATCAAACTATTGTTCATGGCGGTCACACTTGAGTGCGATCATCTAGCGTGGGCCGATTATTGAAATATCGCGTTTTACTTTGGTTACTTACAAGCTTAGGCGCCACTCAGGCGTTTAGCGCAGAGGACAGGCCTATTTTGACAGCCTGCGGCCATCATGATTATGCCCCTTGGAATTGGCTTCAAGGAGATAGAATTGTGGGCGTGTGTGCAGAGGCTGCTCAGCAACTTTTTGGTACGTTAGGGTTTGACGTCGATTTGACCTACGTGGGCCCATGGAAACGTTGCCAGCAGATGGTAAGTTCAGGGGAAGTGGACTTAAATATCTGCTCATTTAAAAACCCCGAACGAGAAACTTACTCCCATTTTTCACACACGCCCATGGCAAGCAATGAAAATGCCCTTTTCGTCAACAAAGCGGGTGGCCTTGAATATGAAAAGCCCGCCTCACTCGATGGTAAACTTATTGGTTTAGTTCGAGGCGTCAGCCTGGGTGGCTTTTTTGATCACTATCTGCTTGAAAATAGCCATGTGATAAGAGGTGAAAATTATTATCGCTTGTTTTCTATGTTGTTTTTAGAGCGAATCGATGGGGTGATTATCGGTCGCCAGTCCGGTCAACATTTACTAAACCTTTACGATTTGGATGAGCATATTGTTGATAGGCCAATACCGCTAGTAGAAGGGGACTTGTACTTTTCTATTTCAAAAAAATCGCCACATTATCAGACCCTAAGCTCAGTTGAAGATTTACTCAATACACCTGATTATCAACTCTGGCTACAGCGTGCTTTAAAGCGGTACTCTAAGTTGCACAAAGCGTACATCGAAGAAAACTAACACAGGGTTTCACCTGTGAGTTTAGGATTGGCTGGCAGGTAACGCTGACTCATTTATTCCTAAGTACGTATTTGTATACATAAACGTGCTGGATACACCGCATCATATTGTTATATCGTGTAAAAATGATGAGTAAACAGAGCATTTTATGGGGAAGTTAATTATTATTGCAGCAATACTCTTCGCTGCCTTTCAATACATGGGTGAGTTAGGTGCCCAATCTAAAACGACAGAAGAAAAAGCTGGATTAGCATCGCGCGTAGAAGAGCCGAAAAAATTAACTTCTCCACGCAAGCCAGCCCCTATGGTGATGAATTTTCGCTGTGACGGGCGCCAATACTGTGGGCAAATGACGTCTCGAGCTGAAGCTGAATACTTTATTGCCCATTGCCCAGATACGCGAATGGACGGTGACAAGGATGGTATTCCATGCGAAAACGACACCCGATTTTAACCTGTACCTTTGCTTTGCTTCCAAATAAACTACTGACTTTACGTTAATCAACCTGTTTTTGTTCAAATTTTAGTGCTTAATTCTTCATGTAATTCGTTAACCTTGGTTATAAGGTGATATAAAAAAACGATTTGATCATTGAAGAGACGCACGAGCTATTAGGTAATTTACATGGACCTATTCGTGGCCAAAATGGCTGAGTTCATAAAAGTAGAAATGCATACTGACGCCGCGCATGATTTACAGCATGTGAAACGGGTTGTGCTCAATGCCAAGCAACTGTGTGAAGTTGAGCGCGGTAATGAGTGGGTTGTGATGCCTGCAGTGTGGTTACACGATTGCGTCACCCTGCCAAAAAATCATCCAGAGCGAGCAAAAAGCTCAAGCATGGCGGCAGACAAAGCCTTGGTATTTTTAACAGAAATTGGCTATCCGCAGGAACATTTTGATCATATTCATCATGCGATTGTTGCTCACAGTTTCAGTGCTGATATTACGCCAAAAAGTTTAGAGGCGTGTATCGTGCAGGATGCAGATAGGCTAGATGCCATAGGTGCGATTGGGATAGCGAGGTGCTTGCAAGTCGGTAGTGCGTTGGAGCGCACTTTATATGAAGTGAACGATCCGTTTGCGTTATATCGCGATGTGGATGACACACATTTTACCTTAGATCACTTTTTTCAGAAATTACTGAGACTTGAAGAAATGCTTTACACTGATGAAGCAAAAAGGGAAGGGCGAATTCGAACTGATTTCATGCATCATTATTTAAGGCAATTAGGCCATGAAATTGGCGTGCGCAAGTCTTAAAGGCTATAACTCTTAAGGTGTAGTATATATTTGTTACCATGTGATAAGTGCTTCATGGTTAACTTTGTACTCTTGGTTCCAACTTGGAACATAGGTTCGCAAATAGTCGTAAATCAGTCCATTCTAAAAGGAGCTTTAGTATGTGTCAGTTATTCATCGAGGCAGAATCTGAACGGTGGTTAAGTAGAACAAAGTCTTTACGCATAGAAGGTGTAGTGACTTCAATCAGATTAGAAAATTTCTTTTGGGACGTATTAGCCGAAATTGGTTTTCGTGATGATATGTCTGTCAATCAACTGATAACCAAGTTGTACTTTGAGTCTCAGGAAGCAGAGTTAGATTTGAGTAATTTCACGTCATTTTTATGCGTATGCTGCGCAAGGTACTTATCTCTTGTCGCCGATGGTGTGTTGAGCCGGTGTGAGAAAACCCCAATAAAAAAGAACGGGATTGATATCATACTCTCACAAGAGAATCAGCGTACCTTAGCGCGGCGTCGATGCTTTACGCGAGAGCCGTCCGTTTAGAACCGTCCATTTAGAAACGTCCGGCTGTAAACCTCGTGGTGATAAAAACATTGCTTAAATACGTGCTTATCTCGATGTTATTTCTCAAGTAGCATCGAAATAAGCAAACTAAGCTTGTTCAGTGTTGCTAACACATTAGTCTTTAGTCAAGATTTGCTGACACCCGAAGACACGTTAAATACGCATTTTCTTAACTGCATATCGTGCAGATTCTGACACCTGTTGATAAATACCTTAAAATACACCGCTTCACCTTAACCGCTTGTATATAAGCGCTATTCAAAGGAATTTCATGACTCAAGATTATACCTATAGCATTGGTACTGCCGGTGTTCCTTGGACACTGTATGAAAAAGAGCAATGGTTGGCACAACAATCCATTAAACGTAGTTATCATAACGAAGTCGTTGTTCATATCGAAGCGGTGCAAGGGCCATTTAACGTAGAGCAGTATGGTGTGCTTGAATATGCAGATGGGCCTTACCCGCTTTACGCTATCACTAACAAACACCTTGATAATGATAAGCCAACTGTTTTAATCACTGGTGGTGTGCACGGTTACGAAACCAGTGGTGTTCAAGGCGCGTTGCGTTTTGCTATGCGTCACGCCAGCGATTACGCAGCAGATTTTAATTTGATCATCGCGCCTTGCATCAGCCCCTGGGGATACGAAACCATCAATCGTTGGAACCCCATGGCGGTCGATCCAAACCGCTCTTTTGTACCGCAAAGTGCATCACCTGAAGCTGCACAAATCATGGCATTCGTGAGCAATTTAGGTTTACCGGTACACGCGCATATCGATTTACATGAAACGACTGACACAGACAACAGTGAATTTCGTCCAGCCCTAAGTGCGCGAGATGGCATTGAGCAGGCTATTTGGCAAATTCCTGATGGTTTCTACACCGTCGGTGATGAACATAATCCTCAAGATGCGTTTCAGCGGGCAGTGGTCAGCAGTGTTGAAAAAGTTACCCATATTGCGTTGCCAGACGCGGAAGGAAAATTAATTGGTTCGCCCATGATCCAGCATGGTGTTATTCATTACGCACTGAAAGATTTAGGTTTATGTGCCGGTTTTACTAACGCTGAGTATACCACCACAACGGAAGTGTATCCTGACAGCGCAAGTGCAACACCTGAAGAATGTATTCTTGCACAAGTTGCCGCCGTGACTGGGGCGCTTAATTACTTGCGCGAGCATCAATAACCACGTTTTCTCGTTCTTAGTAACAAACGTAAACAGCGAACCCATTCGCTGTTTACGTTTTACTAAAAATCTGGGGCGTTTAAAATACCAATACGCAATAATGCCTCCTCTCAGCGAGTGATCACTCATTTACGTACAATGGTATTTCACGACTAGGCTAAGAAACTTGGGTCCGAAGCATGTAACATTGAATACAAGGGTTGAAAGTTACCCCAAGTTACCAAATCTGATCCGTTCGCTGCTTTTGTTTTCAAAGCGATGTCATGGTCTATTAACGTTAAAGGGCCAGCTGCCTGAGCAAGTAGCTGACTTTGACAGCAACTGTCCATCAAAATAAAGTTTGCCACGGCTGCATCGACAGAGCTTCCCACCGTAATCAAGCCATGATTTTGTAAAATCACCGCGCTGTGTTCCCCAAGCGCTTGAGCAATCAAATCACCTTCGTCTTTTTGTGCAACCACGCCGGTAAACGTTTCGAACAAGCCATGATTTTCATAAAACATACAGGCGTCTTGAGAAATGGGTTTAAGTAGTTCGCCTAACGCTGAAAATGCACGACCGTATTTGGTATGGGCATGGGCAACGGCATTTACATCAGGGCGAGCCATATGCACACGGGAGTGAATAGCAAAAGCTGCGTTATTGACCGCATGAGCGCCCTCAATTATTTTGCCTTGATGATCAATCCGTACTAAATCTGAGGCTTTAATCATTGAAAAATGTATACCCAGTGGGTTCACCCAAAACGTATCTTGATCAATACAATCTCGCAAAGTGATATGCCCCGCTAAACCTTCGTCAAACTGATGTAATGCAAATGCACGAAACCCTGCGGCTAAGCGCTGTTTTTCGTACTGGCGCTGGGCTAGTTTATCGGTGAAAGTGGGGGGCATGGGAATGTTAAATTTCCCTGCACCGATAGCCATGTGATTTACATCTTGTTGGATATTGTCACTCATGTGTCACCTCGTATCTTGTTAATTGACACCAGTGTAATAATAATTAGAATCTATACGAATGATGTAATTTGATTGCTAAGTATTAATATGCTGCATAGTAAGATTGATTTAAATTTATTTCTTGTGCTTGTCACGGTTTATCAAGAAGGCTCAATAACCGCTGCAGGTAAACGTCTTCACTTGAGTCAACCGGCTGTAAGTCACGCTTTGTCTCGCTTGCGCGACAAATACCAAGATCCACTTTTTGTCCGTCATGGGCGTAAAATGATCCCCACCGCGTTGTGCCAAACCATTATGCCTAGGGTGTTAAGTTCAGTTACTGAGCTAGAATCGACGCTACACAATATTGGTGAATTTGATGTGCATCAGTATCAGCGTGAAATGAAGTTTGGTTTTCGCGATATTCTTGAGTCATTATTTTTCCCTGAGCTGTCCACTGATTTATTGATTAATACGCCAAACATTACCGTGAATAGCCGTCAAGTTAGCCGCGTCGACATGGAAGCCGCCCTTGAAAGTCAAGAACTCGACATTGTTATCGATGTACTAAGTCCCACCTCGAGCGAAATACAGCACACACTGATTTGTGATGAACATTTTTCATTGATATGCCGAAAAGGGCACCCAATTTTGTCAAACATGTCGTTGCAGAGCTACGTTCAGGCCGACCATGCACTTGTGACCTTTAAAGATTCTGCGGTAAACACAGTTGACATGGCCCTTGCTCAGCACGGTGCATCGCGTAAGTTTGCCCTAAAGTGCGAACATTACTTTGCTGCTACCAGTGTTATCAGCCGCTGTGACATGTTGCTCACTATGCCCAACGCTTATGCGCGCTTACTCAAACAACAGATGCCAGTTGAAGTAGTTCCATTACCGTTTGAAGTGCCAATGCTGCCTGTTCACATGTATTGGCATAAACAGGCAGTACACGACCCATTGAACAGCTGGATGCGCGCCAAACTACTCGATATTGCTAAGCGTGTAATACCGCCATCTGCGCAGTCGACATAACATTGGCTAATAGGGTTAAGAGACTGAACGCATTAAAAGAAATACGCTCCTTGTAATAGCACGCTGCGCGGGCGTTCAACTAAGAATCTATGTGCATAGCTGATCACCGGTACATCGTTCGCTTGGCTAAAAGTACGCTTGTCAGTTAGGTTATTGACCAACAATGAAATCGACCAGCTATCATCGGCATCTAGTAATCCAATGCGTAGGTTGATTTTTTCGTACGCTTTTTGATGTGCTATCGGATCTAAATCTTGTTCTAAAAAGAAATCATCACTGAAATTCACTGCTAAATTGGCTGTCAACGTATAACCAGACCCCACAGTCGTTTCATAATTCAAGGCGATATTGCCTGAATAATCAGGAGCGAAAGCGCCGGTCTGGCCGGTAAGTGACTGGGTTGCTTGACCCAGTAATTCAGCTTGACGCACAGTGGGAGATGCACCATCGTACGCTTGATATTCAAAGTCTAGTAGTGCCACATTGGCGCTTAAATCCCAGTGGTCAGTCATTGCCCAGCGGCTATCTATTTCTATGCCTTTAACCCGGGTTTCGGCAGCATTTTTAACCACAAAAGCATTGCCGTTAAACTCTGATACCTGCAAATTTTGGTAATCGGTAAGAAAGACTGTGGCGTTGAGCTCAAGCTTATTTTTAATTGGCTCTGACTTTATGCCGAGTTCATAGTTTGTTGCTTTTTCATCTTCATATTCAAAGCCCGAATTCGGATCGACTTCAGTACCTTGAGATGAATTAAGACCTGAGCCGTCAAACCCTCCTGCTTTATAGCCAATGCCAGCATTGGCGAACAACATCGTATCGGCAAAGCCAAAATATTGTAAGCTCAGGCTCGGTGACAAATGTGACTCGGATCGATCCGTTGCTAGGGTATGCTCGCCAGCGCCCGATAAGCTTCGAGATATGGCAGGTGCGGCAGCGTTCGCAAACTGTTGTACCGCTTCAGGGGTGCCATCTTCGAACAATGCATATATGGATTGCTCACTAGTGACATCTTTTGTTTCGTGTTGATAGCGCAAGCCAAGGTTGGCCTTCCAGTGGGTATCCATATTCCACGTGAAAGAGGTAAATGCTGAGTAGCTTTCTTGTTCCTGTTCAAACAGGGCTAATGTTCCTAAAGAGGTGCCCGGCAGCTCCGGAATAAGCAGTGACGCCCCAAGTAACACATCATTAGGGTGAGCAAGATCACTGTTCATATAAAATATGCCGGCAACGTATTCGATAACTTGGTTAGTGGGTGAAGCTACTCGTAGTTCTTGCGTAAACTGTTCGTAATGCTCAACATATTCTTGGCGTATTAAAGATACTTCTGAGTAATCAGCGTCGAATAATGCGTCCCAATCATATTGACTGTAGGTAGAAATTGACGTGAACTCATAATCGTTTACAGCATAGGTTAAGCGTAATGCGCCATAGTCTGTTGAGGTATCGTTACCTTCATCTAGTCCGCCTGGATGTTGGTCACCCGACACGGCGCTGGTATAATCTAACCCGCTGGTATCAGAAAGCAAAAATGAACGATACCCTACATTTCCCGGATTAGTAGGATCTGAGGCGATTTGCTCGTCGCGAGAGGGCGTATCGATAATATACTGATAGCGCGAACCACTGGTGGAAAAGTTGCCGTGCTCCCATTTCAATTGCGCATGTAGAGCGTCACTAAGTTGCCAATCGGCGGTGAATCGAACACCGTTTGCATCGCTTGATGCCTCATCTTGATCGCGCGCCTGGTTATACAAAAAACCATCCCTAGACTCTTTGAAAGCAGCGACACGTATAGCTAAATCGTCGTTAACAGGTACATTGATCACGCCACTGTAGCGTCGCTCATTGTCTGAGCCTACTTCAACTTTCACGTTCCCTTCGAACAGAGAGCTTGCTGGGTTGCTACTCATACTCAACGCCCCAGCGGTGGCATTTTTGCCGAACATGACTGCCTGAGGGCCTTTTATTAACTCGATACGCTCCATGTCTAAAAACGGAAATTTAGCCTGGTGGCCCCGGCCAAGATAGATACCGTCTTTATACATAGCCACCGATTGTTCAAAGCCGGCATTGGTGCCTGAGCCAATCCCGCGGATAAATATACGTTTGCTGCTAGATGTTTCAGTGATGTGCACATTGGGCAATGATTCCGACATATCCAGCAAGTTAGCGATATTGTTTTTACCCAGTTCTTCACCAGAAAATGCTTGAATTGAAGTGGGAATGTCTTGCAAAGACTGCACACGTTTTTGCGATGTAACAACGATACGCTCGAGTCCAGAAGTATCAGTGATAGAGGGGGTGTTGGGCGCTTCGCCTTGAGCATTAACCGCGGTGGACGCCACCAGCGTAATACTTAAACTATTTCGAAAAAACCGACAAAGTGGGGTCAGTTGAAAGTGCTGGGTAAGTGGGGAAAGTGTAAACATGGCAACCTCTGTTAAGTGTATGTGCTTTTTGTTAATGAGATGTTTCTAGAGGCATAATCGCCAGATAGTTAGCAATTAAGAAGTGATAAATATGCATTGTTCATTATTCGTTTAGTGCATAGTAAAAGCAGATATGTATGTGTGAATGGGCTTGTTAGGGCGAGGGCAACTTAGCAAAATCAGTTTAAAAACGCAGGAGCGCATCGTGTGTGAGAAAGATATTGGAGTTCTAAGGTTGGGCTTTACCGATCCCTTTGAAAAATTATCCATATATTTTCAGAACTATAAGGTTAAACTGGGTAAATTCCTGTATATTTCGCCATCGTTTTTAAACCTATCACGCAAATTCAACATTCAGGCGTTTCGCTGAGCGAAATAACGCCAAGGCAACTATTTACACAGATAGCATGTAAACAAGTTGCGTCTATGTTTTTGTCTGTCGAAAGAGAAATTAGCATGAACTTTTCATCATTAGATTTAGCGCCAGCGTTACAACAAGCCATTGATGCTTGTGGTTACAAGAAAATGACGCCCATTCAACAAAAAGCCATTGTGGTTGCCCGCAGAGGTCGTGATGTGCTGGCTAGTGCACAAACCGGTACGGGAAAAACAGCAGCGTTCGCCATCCCGATTTTGCAACAAATGCTCGATAAGCCGAAAGAAACCGTTTCCGGTACAACTAGAGCGATAATTTTAACGCCAACCCGTGAATTAGCTGAGCAGCTAGCGTCTAACATTGCTAACTATGCGCAATTTACCGATATTTCTGTTACTGCGCTTTATGGTGGGGTAAAGCTAGGCGGTCAAGCGAGCAAGTTAAAAGCGGGTGTGGATATTGTCATTTCTACGCCTGGACGTTTGCTAGAACACATGACATTGAAGAATATCGAGTTGGCCAATGTAGAGTTTGTGGTACTCGATGAAGCCGATCGCATGCTAGATATGGGCTTTATATCCGATGTGCGTCAGATGCTTGCTCAGATACGGGCTGTGCGTCAAACATTACTGTTTTCTGCGACCATTTCACCTACGGTGAATGAGCTTGCCCATAAGTTATTAAAAAATCATGAAGAAATTCGTGCTACCCAGTTAAACAGTGCAGCAGATACGGTTCAACATGTGATGTATCCGGTGTCTGAAGAAGACAAAATTCGTTTGTTTAAAACCCTGCTAGCAGAACAAAATTGGTATCAAGTGTTGGTTTTCACCAGTACTAAAGAGCAAGCCGATAAATTAATGGCTGCTTTGAAAAACAGTAAAATCAATGCTGGTGTATGCCATGCTGATAAAAGCCAAGGTGCGCGCCGTAGAGCGATTGCCGATTTCAAATCAGCTAAGCTTCAAGTGCTTATTGCCACGGAAGTGGCTGCTCGAGGGATTGATATTCAAGGCCTTGATCACGTAGTAAATTACAATTTACCTTATTTGCCTGAAGATTATGTACACCGTATTGGTCGCACAGGACGTGCTGGCCAGCAGGGTAACGCCATTTCATTCGTTAGCCGTGAAGAAGAGCGAACAGTAGAGCGTATTGAGCGTTTGATTAATTGCAAAATTAAACGTATTTCACGCCCGGACTTTGCCTTCAGTAGCCGTGAGTCGTTGTTGAAAACCGTGCGCAAACACAGCAAAAGTAGCCGCACTAATAAGGCGACGCAAACGGTCATTCACATGGATAAAACAAGCGCAAAGGCAAAACCAAAAACGAAGGCAAAAGCAAAGCGCCCAAGTAAAAAATCGTAAATTAATAAAGGTAACATTTGCAGTGCAGTGAACTGAATTGTCACTGCCACAGCGACCAAAAAAAGGGAGTTTAGTTTATTTTAGTTTAGTTAAGCTAAGCTCCCTTTTTTATGACTAAGATGGAGGCTGCTTTTCTTCATCCGTGGTAGACGGTGTATCAGGCTTGCTTTCTCGGCCTCGAAAGCCAGAAATAATACAGGCTACCACAACGCAGCCAAACGAAATATTTAGTGCGACAAGCACAGTTTGTAGTAAGGCGGGGTATTGCTCGGGAACGATTTGCGCATCGCCAATATAATGATGAACAAGTAAATTAACTAAGCTCATGCCCACAAGATTGCCTATGGTTCTGGCAAGATTTAAAGAGGCAGAAGCTACCCCAAGTTCGCTAGGGTGCACAGCGCCCATAATCGCGTTGTTATTCGGGGTAGAAAACAAGCCAAAACCAATGCCGATGAGCAGCAGTGAGCTGCCTATGTACCAAGCCTGGGTGTCGATATCCATTCTGCTTAATACAAAGAAACCTGCAGCAACAATACAACATCCTGTAGTGGCGAGTAGTCGAGGCTGCACTCTATCCGACAATTTGCCCGACATAGGTGCCAGAAACGCCATAGCTAATGCTTGCATTAAGATAATTTGCCCAGACTCAGAGGGGCTAAAGCCTTTTACATATTGTAGATATAAGCTAAGCAAAAAGGTTAACGGGTAATTACTGGCATACATCAGTAATGAGGTGGTCAATGACATTGAAAAAACGCGACTTTCCTTGAACATTTGCACCCGAATAAGCGGTTGATTGCGTTTCGATTGATGTATTACAAATAGCGCCATTGCCGTTAATGACATGCCAAGCAGCACCATCCCTGATAGCGATGGCAGCTGACTCAAGCCGAATACTAAACAGGTGGATGCAACAATAAAAATACCCGAGCCACGCCAGTCGAATTTGGTTTTTTGTTCGTTTTTCCACTCTCCGTGTAGGCGCAATTTAATTAACATTAGGAGTAAGAAAAGCAGCGGTACTTGAAAACTGAATACAGAGCGCCAACCCCATAGTTCGGTCAACCAGCCACCAATGGCTGGGGCAACGGTTAAGCCAATATAAATACATGCCGCGGCAATACCCAGGGCGAAACCGCGTTTTTCTGCTGGGGTAACGGAGGTAAGAATGGCCACGCCGGTACCAAATATCATTGCTGAAGCAGCACCTTGTATAAAGCGCCAAAACAACAGCCATTCAATATTAAACGCCAGCGCGCACATACTGGACGACAGCATATTGAGCATAACGCCATAACTGTATATGCGCTTACGCCCATAATTATCTGCAAGCTTTCCAAAAGGCAACATAAGTGCCACGTTAGCGAGTAAGAAAATGGTCGGTATCCAACTGACCATTTTCGCGTTTGCTTGCAGTTCAGCGGCGAGATCTGGAATAGCGATATTGACCGATGCCATGCCTAAAGGGCCAATAAAAGAACCTGTGCATACCACAATGAGTGCAACGGTCGTCACAGGTAACTTTGTAAAAGAGCTGAATAGAGAGGCCATATTATCCGCGAATTGTTTGAAGAGTTCTCATGATACCTATTGGTGCGATGACTTTCACTTGGCATTCGATGAATATTGAGAAACTTGAGACGGCGAATGTCAAAAAGTGTGTTTTTTGAGCTCGCTTTCTCGTTGAAGCTCTTATCCCGTTGAAGCTTTTATCGCGTTGAAACTCCTGCCTAACGAAAACTCAGTTGTCGATTAAAACTCAGCGTCTCGATGAAAGGTTAGCCACGTGTTGCTTACAGGGTGAAATAAGCTCAATGATTGCGCATGTAAATGCAGTCGACTATCGCGATTACCATATAAATCATCGCCAATAATCGGCATGTTCAATCCCCGTTCATGTGCACAGTGGACTCTTAATTGGTGGGTACGGCCAGTTTTGGGTTGCAACAATACCTTAGTTTGCTGCTGGGATGAGCGTCTCTCTATCACGTGCCACGTGGTGTGGGCTGGCTTGCCGGTTTTTTCACAAACACACTGTCGGGGTCTATCATAAAAGTCACCGGCTAAGGGCAGGGTGATTGTGCCTTGCTGCTTTTCCAGTAGTCCGTCGATCAGGGCTACGTAGCTTTTTTCTACTTGCCTACTGATAAATTGTTTCTGCAGCGCTTTGTGGGATGCAGCAGAAAGTGCGATTACCATGAGTCCTGATGTAGACATATCTAAGCGATGCACAATCAATGAGCCTGTGGCATGTGGGAACAAGGTTTTTATACGAGTGTAAACAGAGTCTTGTATGTGTTTTCCCGGTACAGACAACAACTGAGCAGGCTTATTTATAATCAGCATTTCATCGTCTTGATATACGATGTCAATTTGCTTGTTATCAGCGGTATTTTGCAATAATTGGTTATCTTCCACACTCAAGCCCTGCAGCATGTGGTTCAAAATAGGTTGGCATTTGCCAATGCAGGCCGGGTAAAACTGTTTATGGCGACGCACTTGTGATTTTGGAGAAGCTCCCCACCAAAATTCAGCCATCGCAATAGGGGTAAATTTATGTACAAAAGCATAATGCAACAACTTAGGTGCCGCACATTCCCCGGCACCTGCTGGTGGCGTGCGCATCACAGTGTCACTAAAAATACTCGCCAACGATTTGTGTTCACCATTAGCATTTAAAAACTGGTATTGCTCGAATAGACGCTGTTGTAACTGGGCTGACAATGTTTTTCGTTGTTCTTTTAAATGAGTGATGTGCGTTTCAAATTCGGCGAAAGCATTATTTGCTTCTTGCATCTTACTGTTAAGCTGGACTTTGGTTTGGTTGAACGTGAGTTTATCTTCCACACTCTGTTTGGCTAGCGCCTGTTGCAACGCGGTGAGTTGTGGTGAATCTAATTCCCTTTGGGCTGTTTTTCGCTGAGCTTTGCGCTGGGCACGATGACTGATAACGTGCTGGCGGGCTTGTTCAATTTGGGCGTTGCATTCGCTTTGAACTTGAGCTGCATGGGCTTGTGCGTTGAGAAAACCTTCGCTGGTGGCTAGCGACTCAAGTTCCTTGGTTAGCTGATTGATTATCCGCTGCTTTTCATGAAAAAAACTATCCTGCGCTAACATGTCAAACACCGGCGGAACAAATGCGGGTAAGTGATTTTGGTCGGCCAACTTGCCTGAAAAACCACGTAAATACCCTAAACGTCCTTGCTTGTCTTTGACAACAAGAACACCGAACATTTTTCCTATGATGTTATTTGGATCATCGGCTAAACCGAAGTTATGGTACCAGCTTTGCTGCTTACTTAGATGTAGCTGCACCTCTTCAGCCGCTAATATGCACAAGGGATCGGGCTGGTAATAAAAAGGAAAGGTAAATTTAGGCGCTAGGGTAAACATTGAAATGTCTGATGCAAAGGGGATAAAGCAAGCGTTTTGAGTTTCGGTCATAAGAGATTAAAAATTAACTGGTGGCTCTGTAGTTGAATAAAGCGCGTTAGATGAGCAATGCGTAATGTGGAAAGGCGCGCAGTCTATCATAGTGTGGTGTGCAAACGGGACGTTCTGCGCTAATTAATACATAACATATAAAGTTACAATATTGGGCTTGATGTATTGTATCGCGATACAGTTGTGGTAAATTAAGGTATCAGCCAGTTCCAACATAATAGAGGAAACACATGGATAATGAACCTAACGCGCGCCAGGGAATACAAGTCATTTCTAGAGCGGCAAATATTCTTAGAACGCTAGAGGGGCATCCAGAAGGACTCAGCTTAAGCGCAATTGCAAAAAATGTAAAACTAGCACGCTCAACGGTGCAGCGCATCGTTAATTCTTTGGCTTCAGAGGGCTTTTTAATTGCGGCGAGCCCGACCTCAAGGGTGCGCTTAGGGCCAGGATTGGTATCTTTGGGCTCTGCAGCAAAAGCGGATATCGATCGGGTTTTATTGCCGCACATGAAAAACTTATCCGATGAAGTGGGCGAAACTGTCGATTTGTCAGTTCAAGATGCTGAAAACATGATTTTCATTGATCAGGTGACTACAGATGCACATCAATTACGTGCAGTGTCAGCTGTTGGCCATGCGTTCTCAATATACTGTTGTGCGAATGGCAAAGCGATGCTTGCCACTATGAGTGACGATGAAGTGATGGCATTTGTTGAAGCTCATCCAATCAAAGCGTTAACGCGTTCTACCATCACAAGTACCGAACAATTATTAACCGAGATTGCTAGTATTCGTAAAAATGGCGTCGCTTTTGATAAAGAAGAGCATTGTGAAGGGGTGTGCGCAATCGGCGTAGCCATTGAAGATCCTTATGGGCGCAATATCGCCATTTCGATTCCAGTACCGACTATTAGGTTTAACCGCAATAAGAAGCAACTTGCCGCGCGTCTACGTGAATACAAAACAACGATTGAACTGGCGCTAGGTAAGGGCGCAGTATGAGTGAAGGTTATAAAGTAAGTGAAAAAAAAGGTGCTATCTGGCGATAGCACCCTTTTTTACTTTATGTTTTCGGTTTTTAATTATTTAAGCAGGGACTGAGAGCTTCGATGACTTAACTGCTCCTATTTTTTGTATTTAATAAAACCACCGAGTGCAATTGCCCCGTAGGCAAACATCATAAATACCACGCCTGCCATCCAAAATGTTGTTACTGAGTCCATAAGTCACCTCTTTTAATTTACGCTAGTTATTTAGCTTTACTGAGAAAATTTGCGATCAGAGTACCCAACACAAGAATAAGGGCGATGATCACAATCGTTGTTAGAAAAATAGTCCAAAACATAAGGTTACCTGTTATTTAAATGTTAATTATTTGTTTGTTTTAGGTCAAGGTAAGTTTGGCTTTTGAAGTAGGCTTTATCACCTTTGATAAAATAGTTGGCAATAACGCCTACTATGATTGAAACGGTGAGCGCCATAACCGCATTGCTTTTAAACACGCCTAGGCCGGCTGCAATATCTGAAAAAGACCATACAAAGTTACATATCCAAACCACCCCAAGAGTAACAAGCGCGGCACTTGCGCTACGTTGCCAAAATAAGCCGTAAATAATGATGAAAAACACGGGTATTAACCAAGCAAATAACCAGGTCATAGCGGCAAGGATAGGTGGCAGAAACGAAGCAACAGCGATGGCTATGCCGGCCAAAACGACAATGGCAATTTGAGTGACTTTGGTCATTTGTGCTTCAGTAGCGTCAGGTTTAATTAACCCTTTGTATATATCGTTACTGAATATGGTGGCAGGGCTTAATGCTGTCATGGCAAAGGTAGATAAAATTGCTGCCAAAAATGAGGCCAACAATAACGCCGCTAACCAAGGAGGAAGAGACTCGACCAACATCTGCGTAGCCGCCTTTTTGGGACCTAGTTCAGCAAATTCAGGAATCGTCATGGCTGTTAAGCCAAGTACGACGGCGAACACACCAAACAAACCATTGGCCGGCGCGGCTATCCACAGCGCTTTTTTGATGGTTTTTTCATCTTTGGCAGACATAGCGGTTTGCAGTAGCATCTGATTAACCGACTGACTAAATAACACTGCGATAACGATACCTAGAGTAAAGGTCATCATTATTTGGGAGTTGCCAAAAACGGATATCATATAATCCATGTCTTGTGAGACGAAATGCTCGGTTACTGAATCAAAATTGCCGCCTGGCAAACGAAGGGCCATAAAAATAGTGGCTAAAATCAGCCCTATATACATGACAACCGCATTGATTAGATTGATCCAACCGACTTCTTTCATACCGGCTAACACCACGTAAAAAATACCAATCAAGCCGCCTGCTATGGCACCATTTTTAATTCCCCAACCGGTCATGGCATTGATTATGATGCCTAATCCTTGGGTTTCTATGGTGAGGATCCCAAAAATGATGCCAGCCATAACACACGACACCAGTACTCTTATGCCTTTGCCGAAAAGGTGTTCCAACAGTTCTGGTACGGTAGTCACTCGTAAGCGCCTGACCCACAAGCCTGTGCTGTAGCACACCACGACTAACAAAATCACATGGGCAATACTGAACCAAATCGCTGCGGCGCCAACACCCCAGACCATTTCAAATACACCAAGAATATGTGCTGTGCCCAAAACGGTAAGTGCCATAGTGGCAGCAACAACGCCAACTGGGAGACTACGCCCGCCAAGGGCGAACTCATTCTCACAATGTTGGTCGCCGTGCTTATTAGCGCGCTTTAGCCACAAGGCTACCCCACATATGGTGACAACTTCATAGAGTAGAACAATGAACAACATGCTGGTTTTCATAAAATCGCTCTTCTTATTATTAGTGGTCTGGCTATGAGCACCAACACATCGGGCGCTCAGAATTTGTTCTTTATATCACTATGCTAACCGGCTGAGTAACCGCCGTCTGCGTAAATGACATGACCCGTGTGAAAACTTGACGCATCAGAAGCCAAAAAGAGTAACGGGCCAGCAAGGTCTTCTGGCTCGCCTAAACGCCCCATAGGGATCCTGGCAAGAATATTTTCCCGGGTACTTTTACCAGGCTCATTATCTTCAAACATCCATGCGGTTAAATTGGAGCGAAACACAGTAGGGGCGATCGCATTCACAGTGATGTTGTGTTTACCCCATTCACAACCTAATGCTCTGGTAATGCCGTCAACCGCAGATTTAGAAGGACAGTAAGCTGAATAACCGGCAGGATGGCCTAATTTACCTCGAGCAGAAGAAACCAAAACAACTTTTCCGCCATTGCCTTGGCTCATAAATTGTTTGCCTGCGGCTTTACATAGTAGCCATGAATCACGCACGTTTGCATCCATCACTTTTTGCCAGCGCTCTGTGCTCATATCTTGGATAAGGTCAACGTCGTTGACCCCTGAACCTACTACCAGAATGTCTAGTTTTCCGTAGGTAGAAACGGCTTGTTCTACCATAGCGTCACATTCTTGTTCTGAATTTGGTCGGGTGTTGCGCGTGGCGACGTGTACACCTTCTTGGCGTAATGATTCGGCTAACGTTTCTAACGCTTCTTTGTTACCGCCGGTAAGTAACAAGTTACAGCCTGAGTTGCCAATAACACGGGCGGCTACCTGGCCAAAGGCACCCGTTGCACCGGTGATAAGAGCGACTTTGCCTTTTAAATCAAAAAGGCTAGCGGGATTGGCTAAATAGTTATTCATTTTTTGCTCTCCGGGTAAGGCATGATCACAAGCATGCTTACCATTTTATTGGTTTTATTGAGAATGCTACGCTGGGCGTTCGGGGGAATATGGCAGCTATCAAGCGGCCCAAGGATCACTTCTTTATCGTCATGGGTAACACTGATTGTGCCATCGAGTACCACATAGATTTTTTCTACCGGTGATACATCGCCTGCTGCACCGCCGCCCGGTAAAAAATGCGATAAACCGACCCACACATTTTTAGTATCGCTTACATCCCAGCCTTGGATCCGAAGACCGCGCATATCGAAATGGCCCGGGGCTTGATAGGGCTTAGCCTCTTCAATTCTGGTTACGTTCATTTGCTGTCCTATTGCCATCTTTGTGACTTACGTTTTTAAATTAAATAGAGACGGCAAACACCTTTACACGCCCCGGTATTCATATGTGAAGCCTTAGAAGCTCACCTTGTCTTTGCCTTTAAGATTCAAGATTTGTCGCGCTTCTTCAGGGGTGGCTATTTCTAACGAGAACTCACTCAAAATACGTTTTATTTTCGAAACCTGCTGCGCGTTACTTGTTGCTAATTCACCGCGACCGATAAATAAGCTGTCTTCTAAACCGACACGCACGTTTCCGCCCATTAGTGCTGCTTGAGTAGAGAAGGGCATTTGGTTTTTACCTGCCGCCAATACTGACCAGTGATAATCATCACCAAATAATTTGTCAGCGGTTTTTCGCATAAACATCAAGTTGTCTTCGTCAGCGCCAATACCGCCCATGATCCCGAAGATAGTTTGTATAAAGAAGGGTGGTTTAATTAAGCCGCGATCAGCGAAATACGCTAAGTTATAAAGATGACCCACGTCGTAACATTCGTGCTCAAATTTTGTTCCGTGCTCGCCCATAATGTTCATGATCTTTTCAATATCACGGAAAGTATTTCGGAAAATAAAGTCGTCACTGTTACGAACGTAAGGTTCTTCCCAGCTGTACTTCCAGGACTTATATCGATCCGCTAATGGGAACATGGCAAAGTTCAAGCTGCCCATGTTGAGGGAACACATTTCGGGTTTCACTTCCATGGCGGCCCATAAACGTTCTTCCACTGTCATAGTGGGACTGCCGCCTGTGGTTAAGTTAATAACGGCGTCAGTACGCTCATTAATCGCCGGTAAAAATTGTTCGTATACTTTTGGGTCGCCAGTCGGTTCCCCCGTTTCTGGGTTACGCGCATGCAAATGTATAATTGATGCGCCAGCTTCAGCTGCATCTACTGATTGTTGAGCGATGTCTTCTGGTGTGAATGGCAACGCATCTGACATGGTTGGGGTGTGCATTGCGCCGGTCACAGCGCAGGTAATAATGACCTTTTTATTCTTTTTCATGATTTATCCTTTGGGATTCACAGTATTGACGAGGTATTTGCTGAGGTTTTCGCGCAGAGTTTGGGCGCTTTCTTCGGTCCAATGTTTGAAGCCATGACCTGATTTAATGCCCAGTTCACCTTTTGCGACTTTCTCTTTTAGGATGTCTGATGGGCCTGCGTCACGATTAATGCTGGCTAAAATAACGTTGTGAATATCTAAGGTTAAATCGAGGCCAACCAAATCGGCATTTTCTATTGGGCCAAGTACCGGCATACGTAAACCGAAACTGTTCTTCACTACTTCATCAATGCCTTCGGCGGTACACACACCGTCGTTAATTAACGCTATCGCTTCTCGCCATAACGCGTGTTGCATGCGGTTACCGACGAAACCAGGCACATCTTTTTGAATATGGACTGGTTTTTTGTCTGCAAATGCCAGCAGTGACATCATTCGATCAACGGTGGCAATCGCTGTTTTTTCGCTCTGTACCACCTCGACTAAGGGCACTAAGTAAGGAGGGTTCCACCAATGGCAACCGACAATGCGTCCGTTACATTCCATACCCTCAAAAATATCTTTGATAGGGATTACTGACGTGTTGCTGGCCAAAATGGTGTCAGGTGCTGCGTAACGCAAAATTTCTGTGAATATTTCACGCTTTAAAGGTAGTTTTTCTGGCGCAGCTTCAATAACAAAATCGGCATTGGCCACAGCCGTTTCTAAGTTGTCGCTTATCTGAATATAATCAAGCGAACTTAGGGATTCGGATAGGGCGGTTAAATTAGCCGCAATTTTCTGTTTAGCACCGTTACGTGCATTTTCTATAGGGTCGTACAAGGTTACTTGTATTGCTTTATTGGCAAACACTTGTGCGATACCGCAGCCCATTAGACCTGCGCCAATGACGGTAATTTGTGATGAAGAGAACATAGGACTATTCCTGCTTTGATATAAGGAAGGCATAAGCCTGTACACTAGATAAACTCTAGGGGGATAAGCCCCCCAGAGAACACTATGTACTTACTCTGTATCACCTTGCTCGATACGGTATTCACCTGAAGGGTCAACCATAGCGACCAAGCGCACCATACAGCCGTCGCCGCCTTTCCAGCGCCAAGGGAATGCCGCAAGGGTGCAGCGCTTACCTGTCACTTTGTCTAGTTCACCACCAACGTTTTCGATACCGCAAATTCCTGCGTTAAGTAGGGCTCTGTGGCAAGGTTCCCAATCTGGAAAATCTTCTTTGATGCCGCGACCACCGGTAAACTCACGATATTCATCTTCTAAATGAGGGATCAACGGGCCTGTGCCGTGTGGACCAATAGCAGTACCAAGGGGATGATCAAGAGCTTGTACATCGATGCCAACCATTTTGACTTTCTTTTTAGCAAGCCATTCGCCTGCTTCACGGTAAAGACCTGGGCCATAGTGGTAGTATTCAGCCGAATCAGCATAGGTGTGATGCCAACCTGTGTTGATAATAACGATATCCCCTTCACGAATTTTAGGGCGTACGTTTTCTAAATCTTCAGCGGTAATGACTTCCCATTTTTTCTTAGGAATTGATACCACCACACCGGCGCCAAAGAATCTTGGTAGTGGCATTTGGTCCATAAATGGTGTGCCTTCAACCACATGGGCGGGTGCATCAATATGCGTACCTGAGTGCATAACGGTGGTGATTTTTTGTGTCAAAACACCAGAGCGAGAATGACCGTGAAGACGCTCTATTTTTACATCTTCAAAATATGGCCAACAAGGCTGACCTAAACCCCACTCATGGCTCAAATCGTAAAACTGCATCCCAGTATCGTTACTTTTGTTTTCCTCATCGATCATTTTATCCATGTCGGTTTTAGGAATTCTGTGTACGCGTTTAATATCATTAATTTTCATATTTCACCTGTTCGCTATGTGGTACATCTGTATCGAAATTTGAGATTAGCAACTCGAAATTTAATTGTCAATAAATAGTTAATTAACTGTTATTTGTTGGGTTTTATGAAATTTGTCATTTAATAACAATAAGTTAGCTTGTTTTTTTGATGAGCTGTTCTTGCTGAAGTCGTTTAATTCACAAAAAATATACATTTTGTTGACATGGTTTTGGTCTCACGGTAGTTTAAATATTAAGCGATACCTCTGTATCATAATGCGGTCATGGATGGTTTTGGCTGCTTTGTTCGAATACCTATAAATAAAAATAAAAGGACACTGTGGATGAAAAAAATGAAACTGAATAAAATTACGACCGCACTAATAACAGGCTTAGTCGGTTGTGCGATAACAAGTATCAATGCACAAACTACAAGCAGCCAAACCTCGAACTCACCGACCTTAGAGGTGATTGAAATTACGTCACAAAAGCGAGTGCAAACCCTGCAAGAAGTCCCTGCCACGGTAACCGCGGTATCCGGTGCGCTGCTTGATGAATACGGTATAGACGACTTGTTTGAAATGGCTGATTTAGTACCTGGCATGGTGTTTTCGCGGGCGCCGGATGATGGATTAGCATTGACGTTACGTGGTTTAGGTACGCCAGCGAGAACACAATCATTTGATCAATCTGTGGCGCTGTTTCAAGACGGTATGTTCGTGGGTAAAGGTCGAATGTACTCAGCCGCTTTTTTTGATGTTGAACGTATTGAAGTGATTAAAGGAACGCAAAGTACCCTGCTAGGGAAGAACACTAGCTTAGGGGCAATTAGCGTGATCTCTAAAAAGCCGAGTGATGTATTTGAGGGAAATATAAAGGTTGGGCGAGAATTTGAAAATGGTGGTTGGTCAGTCGATGGCGGACTTGATATCCCCCTTGCTGATAATTTTAGCGTTCGCGTAGCAGGGCACTATATTGATCAAAATGGGTGGGTTGAAAATTTAGCAACTGGCAGAGACGTTCCTGAGGATAATGACACAGGACTGCGCATCACTGCCTTGTATGAACCCTCGGATTCATTGATGATAACGGGTGTATATCAGCGCTCAGATAGTGAACGCATTGGCAACGGTTATCAATTTGTAGATAACGGAAATTATTTTAGCGACGAAGTACTAGGGATCATTGGTGAAGCACAACTGGACGATACAAAAACGGCAGTGTGTTCACAGTGCCCTAATCAAGAAAGTTATCATGATACTTCGGTTGATACGTACAATGTAACCGTAGAAAAAAGCCTTGAAGACTTTACCTTAACGTCAATTACGTCGTACGCAAATTATGACATAGAGTTTTACGATGACTTTGATTTTGGTAATGCTTTTGATGAATTCACCTACGTAACAACCGGGCAGGTAGATTACTACAGTACTTATTTCAAACGCGGTGAAAGCTATAATCAGTTTTCTCAGGAACTTCGACTAGCGTCAGAAGGGCGAGATGATTTCGATTACATGATGGGCTTATTTTATTTCAAAAGTGACTGGGATTCTCTAGAAGAACAATTTTTTAATACACCAAATTTTCCACCTGACAATGCAGGTCAATTGTTTAACGGCTCGTTCGGCAACGACTTTAAGCAGAAAACCGATACGATTTCAGCGTTTATCCAATATGATATGTATTTAACAGACAAGCTGACTGTATCAGGCGGCCTGCGCTACACGGATGAGAACAAAGACGTGCAGTTTGATCGCACTCCAGGCGAATTATCGACGCTTTGGAATACAGTGGTTAATCCGCCTTTTGAGTCAGAATTAAATTTCCAAGATAGTTTCTTAAACGGCAACGTAAGCGCTAAATACGACTGGAGCAAAAATACCGTAGTTTACGCATCCTACGGTTTGGGTAGCAAAACAGGGGGCTTCGCAGAGTCCGCAGAGGTGAGTAGCGCTGACCCCTCGTTGAACGTGGAAGACGGGGGCGCGCGTGTTGCCACTGAGGAAACCAGTACCTATGAACTGGGCTCTAAAATGGTATTACTTGATAACAGCATGAATTTGAACCTTGCACTGTTCTACACCGATATTGATGATTTTCAAGAAACCTCCTTTTTCGTCACCGGCGGCAGCGCCGCATTTCTTACACAAAACACTGATGTAGAATCGAAAGGGTTTGAGATCGATAGTAAATGGCAAATCTCAGATGATGTTCAATTAAGTGGTGCTGTGACCTTCGCCGATTCAACCCATAAAGACGACGGTAGTGATTTAGCGCAGGCGCCAAAGTGGACAGGAAACATTGGATATTTATATACCACAGAGCTAGAAGCTTGGGATATGCACATGCGCTCAAGTGGTTTCGTGCGGTATCGAGACAGTATGGTCAGTCAAATAAACGAAACATATCCATCGGATAGCTTAACCACATTAGATTTCACCTTAGGTCTATTTTCAAATGACGATACCTGGGAGGTGATGCTTGTGGCGCAGAATGTGACTAATGAACGTGCTAGTGACTTCAGTGGACCGCCAGCGGCACCGATTGGTGCTATTTTAGGCGCGCCAATTGGTGATCAGGGTATAACATCTGAAACCTTAAACATTCAACGTACAGTCAAATTGCAAGTGAGTTATCATTTTTATTAACCCGTCTTTAGATGCTCTATAAATTTACCGCATGAATAAATGCGTTGGATTTGAAACAATCTAATCGGCTACTGCAAATACCCAATATGTTTGATGCATGCTGGGTATTTTTTCATTAATTACGTCATCGTATTTAAATACAATTTATTTCATTTAAACGTTTAAATTCATGCAATTTTAATTGGATTTTTAAGCGGCCATTCACTACTTTTAATGAAGGAAGAATTAAATAATACCAATTCCATTAAATTTTCGCTGAGTGGTTAATTATTTATTGGCGTTGGTATAAACGTCTATGAAGTTGGATTTTTTCATAAGTGAATAAAGGATTAGTTATGGAAATTGCAGCACCTCAGTTACGCCTACAACATTTCACCCCTTTTTCAAAAATTACATTGGCAATTTGTTTAAGTTCATCACCTCTTTGTTATGGTGCTGACAATATTGCTGAGCAGAACAAACCAAATAGCAAATACGAGGCTGAATTAGAGCGTCAACGCATTTTACTCATCGAGCAAGGCCAACAAATTGAAAAGTTAACGCAGATGATCAATGCCTTAACGGCCAAAGAGGTTAACACTCAATCTGCTGCATCGACTGACCAAGCAGCGCGTCGTAAAGCACAAGCTGATAAACCAGCAAAACAAACTGAACAAAACGTAGCGCAAAATAAACCTGTTGGCCAAGCACCGCCAAAATCGTCAAGCGCAATAGAAGCAAGTGCAATCCCAGAGCTTGGGGATACCGTAAGCGGTGTGCTAACCGGTAAAGGTACATTGGTGCTAGAGCCTTCATTTGGTTATTCATATACGGATAATAATCGCGTGTTTTTGGATGCGTTTTCATTCATTCCGGCCCTTGTGGTGGGGTTAATCGATTTACGAGAGATTAAACGTCATAGCTTTATCGGTAGCATTTCTGCGCGTTACGGCATAACAGAACGTTGGGAAGTGGATTTGAAAGTGCCCTATATCGGTCGAAATGACAGTCAACGCTCGCGGCCGGTCAGTATCGGGGTCAGCGAAGATGAAATCTTTAATGCCAGTGGCCATGGAATAGGGGATATAGAGCTTTCGACTCGCTACCAACTTAATACACCAACCGATGGTGGCCCCATATACGTGGCAAATTTAGTGGCCACGATCCCCACCGGTACCAGCCCGTTTGAGGTGGAATTTATGCAATCAACGCCTGGAGCGGTGTTTCCCACTGAGCTACCAACCGGTTCTGGTTATGTGAGTATTCAGCCGAGCATTACTGCTATATATGCTACTGATCCAGGGGTGTTTTTCGGTAATTTAAGTTATGGCTATAACATGGACACCGATGAGGAGGTGGGTAATGTTGACCCTGGAGACAGCGCTGGCGTGAGTTTTGGTTTAGGGGTATCGTTTAACGAGCGAACTTCTATTAGTTTGAGTTATTCACATAAACACGTTTTAAAATCAAAAATTAACAACATGAAAATTGACGGCAGCCAGCTTGATATTGGTCAGTTAATTATTGGTTATTCATTTCGTTATTCGCTTAAAACCAATATCAGTTTATCGTTGGCGATTGGCGTGACCGATGATGCTCAAGATACACGTCTAAATTTCAGATTGCCGGTAACCTTCTAGTGATGCACCTCAGCAATAGTGCTAGTGATGTTGGATTTTATATTTAACGATCGTTAACGTGATAGTCACTAGGGCGACAAGCGCGTTTACAACATTGCGGCGTCTAGGTAAGCGGGCTAGGCGCGCACAGTAATCAAAACCGGTGTTTACGCCAGAGTATTAAAGTCTTTTATTCGAACTTAGTGGTGGGCGCGGGCGTTAAAGTATGTGTTATATAATTGGTCCTGAGCAAACGCTTGTTTAGCGTGCTCAATATTTTTGATGGTGATATCGATATTGGTTATCGCTGAAAGGGTTTGATTATCAAGGGTGTTTTGTAAAACAGTATTAAAGGTACTATTTGGTAGTACCGAGTTTAGGGATAGTTCATCTTTACCCAATTGCGCGAAGTCTTGTGGTGTTTGAAAATAGGTGTGGCTTGTTAACTCCCCGTTTTGAAAGAGGTGTTTTTGAAAGTTAAGATCAACAACTACACCATTACCAAGCACAAATCCACCACGTAATGTGGCAAGTTTCTCCTCAGAAACGGGTTGCCAATGTATTGTGTCATGCTCGTCCATAGCCAAGCCAGGTGTATTCTTTGCGTAACTCGGTACTGAAATCAAAATGATACTTAGCGCACTTATTAAGGTCGTTTTTCCCTGAAATAGACTTTGTGTTTTCATCTTTTTATCCTTAAAAGTCGACACTGGAGGGTTGTAGTACGTTAAACAGACCTAAACTGGCGTGGTCGACCGCTAGCCCTAGATTTGCTCGAACTAGGTGGTCATTTTTCTGATCACTTTGGTACTGACTCACGGCAATGTCTTTGTAATCTTGAATGACAAACAATATCCGGTTGTTCCACATTTCCCTAAATTCCGCCATTTTTATTGATTTCAAACCAATAGCGGGATCGCCCACAAGCACTTCAGAAGCACTACTGCCTTTTATGATCACAAAATGCATATAGCCATTGTTATTAATAATGGTAATCGCGGGAAGTTGAGCGCTGGACAGCTGTTCCAATGAGATTTTAAAGCCGTTTGAGCGGTAACCTCTGCGTGCAAGATACTGCTTCATATCAAGTAACGAGAACCCTTGGTGTTTAATTTTTTCTTTATTGCCATGTTCAAACATATCCTTGAACACACTTAGCTCATTCACTTCGTCGTTATAATGAAACGACAGTAGGCTGGCGAGCGTTGCTGAACCACAACTAAAGTCATACTTTTGTTTGTAAATTGTCTTAAAGCGAAGCTCACTTATGCTGGCGACTTTAATGGAAAACTGCCCATTAAAATCAACAAGTCCGCTCAAAGCCGGGTAGGTGGTAAACAACATGGTTAAACACAGTAAAAGTCTCATAGTACGCCTATTCATCCGTTAATTAGGTGCGATAGTGACTGTTATGATGGTCGATTCCTGAATAATGACGTTGTTGCCGGTATTTTGAATAATAGAAAACACACCAGAAGCATCATTAAATGAACCTCGATCAATTGAATTATTTCCCGTTACACTGTTGGCGTTGTAGTTGTCTGTTAAAACAGCTTCTAAATGGCTGTTGTTTGTTACATCAACAACACCGCCCATTCCACGTTCTTGCTCTAAGTCACCAAGCAAAACAGGGGTTATCTCATCAATAGTGGGCTTTGCTGTGCCGCTAAGTGCAATTAGCATGAGTAAGGGAAATAGAGTAAATACGCTAGTAATGTTAGATATTTTCTTCATAGCCCGTGTCCTTTTTAATAAGTTGCTGGCAAAACGCCAGCAACTTATATTTCCTTAAAACGAAACCTACAATATCGATGTTATTGAGGGTTCACATTTACATTTCCTTGGAAGGATACTTGTTGTTGCGCTAAGGCATTGTGCCCTAAATTCTGCACATTTTGATTGATACCCGCGGTGCCGTTGAAGGTATCTGACATATTATTGTTACTTGCAATTGTTGACTGATTGTCAAAGCTGTAAGTCACATAATTACCTGTCACAGAACCCGTTAGGTTAGACTCATTGACACTGTAAGTGGTGGTGGCAACGCCACCATTATTCGCAGCAGATGTGCCCCAGCCCTCAGACCATGCAGAGCTATTGTCACTGTTGTCGCTGTTATCGCTATTGTCACTGTTATCGACAGACGCGGTGCTACCACCGTTAGCTGAAGCTCCGCCTTCTGCAGCACTCGCGTAACTGTTATCACTGTTGTCGCTGTTATCGCTGCTATCACTGTTGTCTACAGTTGCAGTGCTGCCACCGTTCGCTGATGCGCCTCCTTCTGCCGCATTCGCGTAACTGTTGTCACTGTTATCGCTGTTGTCTGAATTATCAGAGTTGTCGGAATTATCTGAATTATCAACATTCGCAGTACTGCCACCGTTCGCCGATGCTCCGCCCATTGATGAATTCGCATAGCTATTATCTGAGTTATCTGAATTGTCAGAATTGTCAGAGTTATCACTATTGTCTGAGTTATCAGAGTTGTCGCTATTGTCGGTACTCGCTGTGCTTCCGCCATTGGCTGATGCTGAGCCCATTGCGTTTGCACTAGCGTAGCCATTATCACTACTGTCGCTGTTATCAACCGACGCTGTGCTGCCACCATTAGCTGCTGCCGATCCCATTGCGCTGGCACTTGCCATACTGTTATCTGAACGGTCAGAGGTAGCGGTACTGCCTCCATTTGCTGCTGCATCTGATGCAGAAGCATAGCTGTTATCGCTATTGTTGCTGTTGTCAGAGTTGTCAGAGTTATCTGAACTATCGCTGTTATCTGAATTATCAGAACGATCACTCATTGCCATGCTGCCATTGTTCGCTGTGGCCTCAGTCCCCATAGCGTAGCTATTGTCACTACTATCTGACGATGAGCTATCAGAGTTATCAGAATTATCTGAGTTGTTGCTGTTATCAGAATTATCACTGTTGTCTGAGTTATCTGAACGGTCTGTCATCGCCATACTGCCGTTATTTGCCGCAGAGTCTGTGGCTGAAGCGTAGCTGCCATCGCTGCTATCACTGTTGTCAGAACTATCAGAATTGTCGCTGTTATCCGAATTATCTGAATTATTACTGTTGTCAGAGTTATCCGAACGGTCGCTCATGGCCATACTGCCATTATTCGCAGCAGACTCAGTAGACGATGCATAGCTACCGTCACTCATATCACTGTTATCTGAGTTGTCCGAGTTATCCGAGTTATCTGAATTATCAGAATTGTCGCTGTTATCGGTTGCAGCCATACTGCCGTTGTTAGCGGCTACTTCACTGCCTGATGCGGAACTACCATCGCTATTGTCACTGTTGTTGGAATTGTCACTGTTGTCAGATGCGTCTGAATTGTCCGAGTTATCACTATTGTCGGTCGCTGCCATACTGCCGTTGTTGGCCGCTACTTCACTGCCTGACGCGGAACTACCGTCGCTATTGTCACTGTTGTTGGAATTGTCACTGTTGTCAGATGCGTCCGAATTGTCCGAGTTATCACTATTGTCCGTCGCTGCCATACTGCCGTTGTTGGCCGCTACTTCACTACCTGATGCCGAACTTGCATCGCTGTTATCTGAAGAATCAGTGCTGTTATCTGTGGTTGCAGTAGAATTTTCGTTTGCTGCTGCTGATGAGTCGCCTGTGCTATCCGCACTTGCCGTTGCTGTTTGAGATTCAGCCACTTCCGTGGCGGTGTTTGTTGGGTTTGCCCACACACTGGTCGCTGAACCGAGTATGATTGTCATGCTTGCTGCTAATAAGCTTTTATTAAATACTTTCATCTTTTATGCTCCATTAAAAAACGATTTGTCACCATTCACGGATAATCTCACTGGAAATAGCAACGCTTAAATATTCAAAAATATACAAAGGGAAAGGGAACTGTGTCCTGTTCTTTTTCTCCCGCAATTACTGTAGTTAATCGGAAGCTGAAAATTCCATCAAGCGCACATTAAAAACGCCTTAAAATTACTTTTTTGCGACAGTACATCTTCAATGGTTTTAATTTTTGGGTAATTTAAATTCTCTTGTTAGGCAATTAACTGCAACTTGTTATTTTCTCTTTAGTTATTGCTAACGCTATATTGAAATTTATTTTCAAGAATGGATCTGAACAGGGCGTGTAGGTAATAATTCAGTCATTAAATTATGCTAAATATTGCTTTTTTAAAAATTCACTGTCTGTTTTTTTTACAATCGTCGCTATTTCTGGTGATAAGAATTTAACTTTATCTATTAAGTCTCGGTAATCATTAAATATTATATTATGTGGTTCGTTTTTTGCTTTTTAATAAAAGTTTGATGTGAATTAATCAGAGATTATTACGATAGGATTCTGTTTTATATTCCCAAAATATGCTGTCTTGTGAGTTGAGTCCGTCTGATTATGCTAGATAAAGGATTAGATGATGACGCATTCTCAAGCACAGCAAGGCATGCTGGTAATATCCGATGACAATTTTTTAATTGGTGTGTTGACCGGGTTAAGCGTAGCCAACCATTTTTCATTTCGCTCAGTGGCGTTAAACGACCCACTTTCGCTCGACTCAGTTAACCGTGTATGTAAAGTGGTGCTAATTGATTTACGTACAATTAGGTCAGAACTTTTAGCGTCGCACTTCGAGGTCTTGCACCAAATAAATCATGTATACAAAATCCCAGTGTGTGCGGTCGTGAATCAAAATAATTCAAGGCTTGCTGAAAATTTACCTTGGGTTGATTATTTTACTGACGTCGATTTGATTGCAAAGTTAGACGGTTACTTACCTCAGATTGGCGTGAATAACACTAACTTAAGAGATGAAAGGCGTCACAAAGAAAGAAGAGGTGCCATAGATAGACGAGGCATCCCCGCTATTTTTAGTTCTGAGCAAAGTCACCATACTGCTCGAGTACTAAACGATGTGTTGCCCGATGAAGAAACGAGTTTTGTTTTAGGGCCATTTGTTATTGATAACAACAGTAGAACGGTGCACTGTCAGGGCAAAAATATTATGCTGACGGCGAAAGAATTTAAATTGTTCACCTTATTGGCTCAAGTGCACGACCATGTGTGTAGCACGGAAAAAATCATCGAAAATTTATGGCCAGATACTCGCCGTGCGAACAAGTCAGATTTATACCAATATATGCACCTACTGCGTAAAAAAGTTGAAGTAGATCCTGACAATCCTAGGTGGATACTCACAGTTAAAGGGGTGGGGTATCGCTTGAATACCAATACCTTTCTTTCCTAAATCTATCGGTCCGGGCTTTTGTTCAGTGTTTTCACTGTTTAAAAGCGCTCTCGGTTCGAAAGCGCTCTCGGTTCGAAAGCGCTCGCAATTTAAAAGCCCGCACGATTTGAAAGAGTACAACCATTAGCCCATAACGACGCTCTTATCATAAAACGCTGAACGCATTCTAAGCGGGCGCTTGTTGATGTGGATTGGTTCTACACCGAGGCAGCACTATTTAAGTTGATTAAACAGCGCTGTCACGTTTTCTATCAAATGTTGCTTAAATGCATTGATGGTGGGGCTCAATAAGCGCCTTTCAGCGCAAATAAGGTTTAAAGGGAATGTTTCTCCGTGCCAACCATCGATATCAAGTTCTACTAAGCGTCCGTGTATTAAATCTTGAATAATATCTAGCTTCGATTTGCGAGCGATACCTTTGCCTGCGATTGCCCATTTTCGGGTAATATCACCGTCTTTACACTGGCGGTTACCTGTTACGTCTATGCTGACGCTTTTGTTTTCTTTACTGAATGTCCAGCGCGTGTGCAACGTATCGTTGTGACCGTGACACAAGCAATTGTGTTGAGTGAGTGCTTGCAAGGAGCTAGGTGTCCCAAATTGTTCGATGTAAGCGGGTGATGCACATAAAACAGGCACATTTTGCGCCGCAATAGGAATGGCGATAAAACCAGAGTCCTTGGGTTTTCCATAGCGTAGGGCTAAATCAACCGGTTGACTGTATAAATCAGCTGGGCTGTCTGAAAGCTGTAAACGCACCTCGACTCTTGGGTGAACTTCCATAAAACTATCAAGCCAAGGAAGTAATAGATTGCGTCCCATATCCGAGGGTGCAGAGAGTTGGATAACACCGCTTAGTTCTGCATCCTGACTGTGTATTTCCGTGGTGGCTTCATCCAGTATTGTCAGAGCATTAGTGCAGTGGCGTAAGAATTGTTCGCCTTTTTGGGTTAAACGCAAATTGCGTGTTGAGCGAATAAATAACAGCACGCCTAAATCTGCTTCAAGACGTTTTAGCGAAGCACTGACCACAGCGGGGGAGAGGTCCATCTTTCTGGCGCAGGCTGACAAGCTGCCTTGTTGCGCAGTTCCACAAAATAAACGTAGATCTTGAATGTTCTTCATCGAACCTATTCACTTTCAAATAATTTTTGAAATTTTTTCATGAGACGCGATTTTTTTCAATTATTAGCAGCGTAAAAACTAAAAATAAGGGCGAACAAGTGGGTTAGGTAGATTGAGTTTGAGGAATGGAATGTGAATAACCAGCGCGTTTAGATAATGCGCACTAAAAAACACAAAAATAAAAGGGCTAATTTACTTAGCCCTAAACCAATACAAATGATTAAGCTTTATTTGGGTTAATAATATATTTTCCACCGGTCGATTTCGCGTTGTACTTGGCGATAATTTCTGGTGTGAGCGCCTCTTCAAAAGAAAGCTCTTCGCTAGATTCAATCGCAAAGGTAGTGTTGATTTCATCCGCTACACGTTTGTGTAATTCAGCTACTTTTGGTGCATCTAACTTGCCTAAGAAGCGCATCAATAACCAACCACCGACGCTCCACGTCATACCAAAGGCGCGATTTAACACTGTGGGTGAGAAATCAAGGCCACCATAAATGTACACTTGTTTGTTGTCCAAAGAGCCGTAGGTATTGAACCCAGTGGCATCTTTACTACCAACGGCTTCCATAGCAGTCAGTATATCGCTTGCTAGTTCGCCACCGCCAATGGCATCGAATGCGAGCGTTGCACCTGTGGCTTCAATCGCTTTGTATAAATCTTTCTTGTAGCTATCGCTTGATGAGTTAACAACGTACTTGGCACCAATTTGAGTTAATAAGTCAACTTGCTCTTGCTTGCGCACGATATTCACCAGCTGCACACCTTCAGCAAGACATATTTTGTTTAGCATAATACCAAGGCTAGAGGCTGCTGCGGTATGCACCAATGCCGTGTGGCCTTCCATACGCATCGTTTCTACCATACCTAGGGCAGTAAGCGGATTAACAAATGAAGAAGCTGCCGCTAATGGTGTTGTATCGTCATGATGTACAATACACGCTTGAATAGGCACGCACGCATATTGGGTGTACGAAGCGCCCGTAAGAACAGCAACGGTTTTACCGATTAACGCTTGCGCTTTTTCACTATCACCAGCGGCAACCACAACGCCTGCGCCTTCGTTACCAATTGGTAATGTTTGGTCTAAACGAGACTTAACCCGCCCCAACATGCCTTTATGAATAGGTGCGGTAAGTGTGGTTTTATCGTCGCTCAATTGTGCCTTAGACAGATCAGCTGGGCCAAACATAGGCCACATATCGGATGGGTTAATAGGTGAGGCTTGCATTTTAACCACAATTTCGTGGGACTTTGGTGAAGGTACATCCACTTCTTTTAAGTTAACGCATAATTCATTATCTGATGATATGTGGGTAAATAACTGTTTGGTTTTATTCATTTTTTCATCCTTTCCTGTCATGTGGAACTCTGAGAATAAGGTGTATTTCTCAACGTAAAATTGATGTTCGTTCGAATAATCAAAAAATTAACATGGGGATAGGTGTGGTACGAGTCAATAGAAATGTTACATGATCATCACTGTTATATATTAAACGCTTACATATCAACCGGGTGCTGTTGTGCGGTGAAAGCGCAAGCCGTTAAAGTGCAAACCATTTAAGTGCGAGCCGTTATACATTAGCACTGGTGAACGATGTGACCACTTTGATTTTATCTTTATGGGCACCTGATTCAAAAAAACCAGTAGCGATGTCGGTTACATTTGCGCTAGGTGCATTAATACACTCGATGCCAACCCAAGCGTTGCGCCCGTTGTTCTTAGCTTCATATAAACAGGTATCCGCTAAGGCAATTAAGGTTTGCCAATCATTCGCTTGGTTATAGTGCAATGCACTAGGGTAACAGGCGTAGCCGACGGAGCAGGTGTGGTAGGTTGAGGCACCGTTTGACAAGGTAAAAGGGGTAGCACCCACCTCATCTAAGAGTCGTTGGGCTAAATTGCTTGCGTCTGAGCGGTTAATAAAACGCGCGACTCCCACAAATTCTTCGCCTCCCCAGCGCACGATATAATCTGACTGCCTGAATACTAACGCCAAACGTTGGGTAAGTTGTTGTAATACTTCATCGCCCGCGCCGTGGCCGTATTCATCATTTACGCGTTTGAAGTGATCCATGTCGATCATGAAAACGACTATATCAGCTTGCTGAGGCTGGGGTGTTTTGCCATCATGCCAATCAGTGTAAACACGCTGGCTTTTTTCTAAATCTGCGCCAATTTGATTCTCTAAAAAGCGCCGATTATGCACCCCTGTTAACTTGTCCGTTAGACTAATGGCCTCCATTTCTTGATAGGCGGCTTGTAACTCAATGTTCTTTTGTTCTAATTCAGTTGTGCGAAGGGCGACTTCTCTTGTTAAGCGTTTATTCAAATTACGCTGATTTATGCGGCTGTAAATCAACACAAACAATACAAAGATGCCCACTATGCCAGCGATACTTACGTTTCTACCTAACTCGAATTGTTCTTGTTTAACTTTGCTTAACGCTTTTTCCTGTTCGAGCAGTTTAATTTGCTGAGCACGGCGTACAAACTCTGTTTGTGACTGTAATGTGGCAATAGTATTGATGCGACTAGCGTGCAGGGTTTCATCTTCGAGCTTCTTTTGTGCCAGCAATGCATCAAAGGCTAGCCGTAATGCATCTTCTTTAATATAGGCTTGTACGCGAAGAGCTTCTAACAGGGCTTCATCATGTGTTTCGTTGTTGCTTTGTGCTTGCGCAACTCCGGCGTTTATATGCTGTATCGCTAACTTAGTATCGTCACTTTTAAGTGCTAAGCTGGCTGAAAGTCGATAGGCGTCAACCAGCAAACTTTTGTAATTCTGTTTAATTGCTCGCTCGATAACCCCGTCTAATAGCGCTCGGGATTGTTCAAGGTTGCCCAGTTCCATTTCCAATCTTGCCATTGATGTCAACGCCCAATCGGTATCACGCGGCGCTTGAATTTGTTTAAACAAGGCAAGGGCAGTATTAAGATGTTCTTGCGCTTTTTGATAATCGCCTAACTCAACGTATTGATAACCCACTTTGTTATGGCTGTAGGCAATGTATTTTTTCCCTCCAGATGCGAGATCGATCGCCAAAGCATCTTTGAAGTAGTTTAGCGCTAGCGTGTGGTCGCCCATCAACCTGCGGAGATCGCCTAAGTTATAAAGTGCACTGGCGATACCGTCTTTGTTTTCTAATTCGTAATGTAATTCAAGCGCTTGTTGGTGTGCTTGGGCTGCACCTTCAAGTAGCCCCATTTTCTCAAGCACTAAGCCGATGCTGTTGTAGGTGGAGGCTATCGCAGGCTGGTCGTTTAGTTGCTGGCTGATTTGCATAGCCAAATAGATATATTCCAAGGCTTGAGGGTAATTTGATTGGTATCGATAGGTTAACCCAAGTTGACGATAAGCTTTGGCTAGGCCCACCTGATTGTTTTGGGCTTCATAAAGACCAATGGCTTGATTGAGCAGTTCATGTGCCGGCTCATAGTTATTGCGCTCCATGGCGTTGCGAGCTTGTTGAAAATAGCTATCCGCAATGGAAATGGGCGTATTTTCGGCTAAGGCCAGTTGATGAAACTCACCAGTTAGTGTCTCTGCCTGGTGGATATCGCCTTGTTTACGCGCATGCTCTATAGCCCGTTTAAGTATACTTACGTCTGAAAGGGTCTTTTTACCACTAGGGAGTGAACTTGTATTGACTTGAGCATCAACACTGAAGAGTGAGCACTGCGCGAAAAATAATGTTATCCATGCAATTACCTTTACGAGTGGGAACCCCGAATTCAAAGGTCGTCTCCGTTACTGTTATGAGCGGCTTAATAATTTGAATGATTATTACATGAGTCAATTTACATCGGTAGAGGTAATTGCCTGTTTTCTGTTCGCTTTTATGTGTTGGGACAAGAAGCGCGTTAGCTCGAACCTATGTGTTATGGCTAATCATATGACGCGAATCACCAGCTTGACACCATTAGTAACAAAGTGACATCAACTTGTTGTTGGTTAGCTGCCATATTATTAATATGCATGGCATTGTTTGCTTTTGTAGAGTAACAGCAAGCCGTTTCCCTTAACGCAAGATTCCTTAACGCAATGCTCGTTAAAACAAGTCCCTTAAAAAGTGAGAATGAGGATAGTGATGAAAGTGTATTTAACAACCCTCTACAGAGATAACAAATCTGTGCTGTTATTTATTGTGCTTATGTGCGTTTTTAGAAGCGCCATAGCCGATTGGAACGAAGTACCCACTGGCTCTATGCAACCCACCATCGTCGAAGGGGACCGTATTTGGGTAAACAAGCTTGCCTATGATGTCAGCACTCCGTTCGTGAATTATTCCTTGTTAAAACTCGCCGACCCAATACGTGGTGACATTATTGTGTTTGACTCAGCACCAGCAGATAAACGCTTGGTAAAACGGGTCGTGGGGATCCCAGGTGATACGATCGCGATGATTGACAACGTGTTGTATATCAACCAGCAACCTTTGAGTTATGAAAACAACGTCGCCAAAGGGCATTTTAGCGAAGTGACCGAAAACCTACTTGGTGTGCAACACCGTATTCGCGTAGCGAATAACGGCTCTCGGTTATCTAGCTTCACGCCACTGACTATCCCAGCTGATTACTATTTAGCCATGGGAGATAACCGAGACAATAGCGCAGACTCTCGGGTCATTGGTTTAATTCCCCGAGACGAGATTATTGGCCGCGCGAACAAGGTCGTGATGTCTTTGAATTATGACAACTATTATTTGCCAAGAACCGAGCGGTTTTTACACACCTTACTGTAAGCGTGTGATAGATGCGTGTGTTAGATGCTTGATGACCTAAGTCGGCTGTGATGGTGGCTAAACCGCCGATTTATGACGCTTCTCAATCGCTGAAAACCATTTGAAACTCTCGGCAACATGCTCATGCCAATAAGCCCATTCATGGGTCCCTGCATACTCCTGGTATGCGTGGCTAATTTTTCGCGCAATTAGCTGTTGATGTAACCAGCGATTAGCGTCTATTAAGCTGTCATCTGTGCCACAATCGAAGCGCAGGGCAGGGCGAGTGTCTGTGGTTTTATCAAACCAATGTAATAGGTCAGCTTCGCGGGGTTCCTCACAACGATAAAATGACAACGGCGTTTCTACAAATTGGGCCATATCATCCAATTGTGTAATCGACGAATGTGCTGACACACCACTAAAGCACTCTGGGTACTTAGCTCCAAGGCGCAAAGCGCCGTAACCCCCCATGGATAATCCACTGATATACCAGCGACTTTTGTCTGTAACCTGGCTTGGGTGTAGGGTTTTTATTGCGTTCACCACATCATCCATGATCCACTGTTCGTAGTTACCTTTATCGGCAAGCGGCAAATAGGCTGAGCCGTCTAATAAACCGCCGTCTGAGGGCATCACCAATAAAAACTCTTCTAAGCCTTCGGCGCGTAGTTGCTCGTAGACCTTGTGTACTCCACCAAGATTCATCCACACCCAGTGATTACCGTAAACGCCGTGGAGTAAGATCACTACGGGGATATCTCGCTGCGTTGTGTCCGCGTTATACACGCTGACATCGTGGCGCCCGCCTAAATGACTAGAGTGAATAGAAATATAACGCGTATGCGCCGGTGTAAATTGTGGATCTGATACTTCTAACCGTAAAAGGCTCATGCCAGTTCCCCTTCTAATAAGTGATAATTAACAAGAACAAGGTTTAGCTATAAAGAGGGCTCAACAAACGTTATCGGATGAATGCTAGACCGCGTTCGTACAAGCAGCTAATGGCCTTGTAGGACTAAGAAAACACAACCACGCCCTTGGCTATCCGCCCATTGAGCATATCATCAAAGCCTTGAGCGACGTTTTTCAGTGAATATGTTTTTGTCACTAATTCGTCAAGTTTGAGTTGCCCGCTACAGTACAAATCAAGCAACGCAGGAAAATCGACCTGGGGGTTACATTTACCGTACAAAGGATTAAGGTAAATTTTATCCCATTCAAAAAGCTCACAATTGAAATCAATTCGCTGTTCAATACCGCTGACTTGTACCGCCGTGCCTGCATTGCGTATCAACGCCAGTGGCGCAGACCCAAGCGCAGGGATTGCCGTGCATTCAAAGGCATAGTCTGCCCCGCGGCCGTCTGTCATTTCTCTTACCAAATCGCGCATCTGTAAGAAGTCCACATCGTCTTGAATCGATATCAGGCCATGAGTTGCGCCAAATTGTTTGGCTTGAGCTAATCGTTCTTGATTGATGTCGATAGCGATAATTTTACGCGCCCCGGATATGCGGGCGGCTTGAATAACATTTAAACCAACACCACCACAACCGATAACGCACACCGTACTACCTGCTTTTAACTGAGCAGCATTGACCACAGAGCCATAGCCTGTCATTACACCGCAACCAACGATTGATGCAGATGAGAAGGGGACGTCATGCTCAAACTTAACAATGGCTGCTGCTTTGACCACAGTGTATTCACTCAAGGTACCCAAATGAAAAGAGCGTTCGACAGATTGCCCGTTTTGCGTTGTGGCGCCCGCATGGGCATGGCCGCATAATCCGTTGCCGCAAACTGGAGAATGGTTTTCACAAATATGTACATTGCCTTGCTGACAAGCGAAGCAGTGTCCACAGGGGATAGACCAGTTAAGGATCACCTTATCGCCAACGCACAAACCCTGTACACCTTCACCAACCGCGTCAATCACACCAGCACCTTCGTGACCGACCACGAATGTTTTGTTCCAATTTTGGATTGAGTCCCAGTCAGTGTGGCATAAACCGGATGCCAGAATTTTAACCCGCACTTCCCCTTCTAGGGGCGGCATAACGGTTAGCGTAACTTGCTCAAACTGACCTTTTCCATTAGATACGATGGCTTTTGATTGGCGTGAGGAGTGTGTCATATCTCTATCTCAATATTAGCTAATTCAATAAAAGTATCAGAATTAGACCACAGCTCACTCGGGGTTTATGTCATATAACGGTGACAAAGTATCAGATATAGGGGTAGACTGCTTGCTAAGCGAAAATGTGCATTGTTAACAATGAGGGTGTAATGAAACAACAAAATGTCTACTGTGAGCCTTTGTGCATTGCCAAAGAATACCTGTTCGATATTCAAAAAATCAGCTACCAAGACGCCGAGCCGTACTCTTGTTTAATGCATTTCCATGAAGTGCATGAACTGATCATTTTTGAAGACATTGAAGGTTGTTACTTTTCCAGTCAAGGGGATTCACAACTGGCTAATAATGACATTGTTTTAACCCCAGCATTAGAGGTGCACAACTACGAAATAAGCCCTAAAGCTAAGTCTTGGTGCTTAATTCAGTTTGTGCCTAAAATTCTCGACTTACCACAATTTCAATCAGTTAAGCCGTTGTTTAACCGGGGGGTGCATTTACGCATGAACCGTCAGAATATCGCTGTTGTACAGCAACAATGTCGCTGGTTATTAGACTGTTTCGAGCATCAACCGCGCAGCGAGAAAAGCGTAGCCTTACTGAATTTATTACTGCTGTGGATAGCTGATCAAGCTCAACAAGTTGAGCAAAATTCCGAGCATACCTTACGTCATGTGCAAGGTTATTCACGCTTAATGCCGGTGATAAAACTCTTTAAACACGATGAATACGTCAATTTGTCAGTGGGAGAGGCCGCCGAAAAGTGTCATTTATCCACTTCTCATTTTTCGCGTTTGTTTAAGAGTGTGTTCCGTCACACATATGCCAATTATATTTTGCAGCGCAAGCTGTATCACGGGGCACGAATGTTGAGCCAGAGCAAATATTCAGTCACTCAAATAAGCTATGAAATGGCATTTTCTAGCCCGTCACATTTTATAGCGCATTTTAAAAAATATTATGGCGTCACACCTTATCAATACCGCAGTGATATTCACCGCCGTGCCCAGCACGCTGAAAAATCAGAAAGCGCAGAAAGTGCAGAAAGTGCAGAAAGTGCAGATACTATTGATAGCAGTCACAGCTCAAAGAGCACCGCCGATAACGACAACCCCAAAACCACTTGGGCGAAAGAAACGTTTTAAATCTGCGTTGCCGTCTACGATACCTGTAGTGCTTGTCATACTCCTTTTTATGATGATTTTCTGATAAATATCGCTTATTTAATGGAATTGGTATAAGACCAATTTGAATTGATGACAGTCGAAATATGACATTTTTAGTTTGAATGTCGGTATTTATCTCATGTTATGGCACTTAATATAGCCCTCAAGATGTTAAGTAGTTGTTATTTACTTTGAGGCGAACAATGAAAAAATACCAATCTCCTGATCCGTTTACGGGTGCCCGTGAGGTCAGTGGCTGCGCGCACATGAACGACCAAGATGATCCTGTGACCATGATTTTGCGCTTAAAGGACGTTCGCAAAACAGCGCATAACTGGAAGACCTTTCAATCTGGCTCGGCCCCTGGTCGCATCGTGATCCCTTCTGAAGTCAATATTCGTGATACACGACAAATACCATTTGAAGTTGACCCGCCCATGCATGGCTCGTTTCGCGCATTGCTTGACCCTTGGTTTAAGCGACCGCTTGGTAATGAATATCGCGCTCAATTAGGCCAGCAGGTTAACGCGCTGGTGGATGAAGTATTAACTAAAGGTGTCATCGACGCAGTAGAAGCGTTCTCTTTGTGTTTGCAGTCGCGAGCATTGACCTTGTTACTCAATACAGATGCCAGCGAAGCCGACACCTGGATCGGTTGGGGCACACATGTATTTCGCAGTGAAGATGACCCGTTAGACAAAGACAAAGCAGGGCTTTTATACGATTACATTGATGAGAAGATTAACGCAGCTAGCGCTGACCCAGAGGGTGACTTGTACTCGGTGTTGTTGGCAGCAGAGGTGGAAGGGAAAAAGCTCACTCATGAGGAAATCAAGGGGATCATGATTTTAACGTTCGCTGGTGGCCGAGATACTGTCATTAATGCAGTGACCAACACCATTAGCTATTTTGCTGAGCACCCCGAATCATTGACTCGCCTACGCAATGAACCTGACATTATCGGTCGCGCAATTGAAGAACTCATTCGTTATTTTGCTCCATTAACGCAAATGGGCAGAGTGGCTACACAAGACAGCACAGTGTGCGAGCACGCAATCAAAGCCGACTCGCGAGTCTCTCTTTGCTGGGCGTCGGCGAATCGGGACGCAAGTGTGTTTGAATCACCCGAAGAGGTCATTCTTGACCGAAAACTCAACCCTCATGTGAGCTTTGGTTTTAGTCATCACAATTGCCTAGGGGCTACTCATGCGCGGCAAATCATGCGCGTGTTGGTCGAAACCTTAATAGAGAAGGTGGGCTCCATCGATATAGTTGACTTTGAAGAGAACATAGAACAGTTAGGCGAATTTGAACGTAAAGTCGGTTTTCATCGGCTGAATGTTCACTTTCACCCGCGATAGTGCTAATTGACAAGATAGTTCGCATCGGTGTTATGGCATCCACCGATCCCCAATTAACGTAGAGGACCAAAACATGGCAAATATTACTTTTATTACGCAAGACAATATCCCCGTCACGGTACACGGCGAATCAGGCTCGGTGATGGAGCTCGCGGTAGAAAACAACGTAGCGGGCATTGATGGTGATTGCGGCGGGGTGTGCTCCTGTGCCACCTGCCACGTACATGTGGCAAAAGAGCAATTTTCTTTGGTTGGTCAAGCCAGTGAAATTGAAAAAGACATGCTTGAGCTCGACGATGACGCCGATGAATATAGCCGGTTATGTTGTCAGATTGATATCACCCCAGAACTAGATGGGCTGGTACTCACCGTAGCCGGTCAGTAAGCCCAAATAATTCAGTGAATAGGTAATAAACCATGATGAACGCTCAGCTTCCCCAAGAGACTTGTATTATTGTTGGTGCCAGCCATGGCGGGGTGAACTTAGCTTTTGCATTACGCAAAGAAGGATACACGGGGCGCATTCAGTTAATTGATACTGACAAGCGCGTACCTTATCACCGGCCTCCACTATCCAAAAAACACCTCATTAGTGATGAGCCAGCAGGGCAGTTGCTTAAACCCCTTCAGGCCTATGAAAAAGCTGACATAGACTTACAGTTGGGCGTGACAGTGATTGATGTTGACCCCAGTGAAAAAACCGTGACACTTGATGATGGTTCGTCTCACGTTTACACGCAACTCGTGCTTGCTACTGGCGCGCAGCCGATTATTCCGCCCATTTCTGGGGTAGCGAGCGCAGCGCATTTGTATACGCTTCGCACTGCTAATGATGCGCAGGCAATCGCACAGGCATTTAATACCTGCCAGCAAAAACGCGTGGTGGTAATTGGTGGCGGCTATGTCGGCCTTGAGGCTGCTGCGTCACTGCGACAGTGCGGGGCTCAGGTGACAGTGCTAGAGCGTGAATCTCGTTTGCTTGCCCGAGTGACTGCTCCAGATATGTCTGATTACTTTTATCGTTTACATCAAGAAAATGGGGTTGCCGTATTCAATGCCAAAAACGTCAGCGAAATACAGACCCATAACAACGAAAACCTCGTTATTTGTAGTGATGGCAGCCAATACCCTGCAGACATCATAGTGGTGGGGGTTGGGGTGCACGTGAATACCCATTTGGCTGAAAAGGCAGGGCTGAAAATAGACAATGGCATCGCAGTCGATGCCAATAACCAAACCAGCGATGACAGTATTTATGCGATTGGCGATTGTTGTGCCCAGTTCAATACACATTATCAGCGTTGGTTACGCTTAGAGTCAGTGCAAAATGCCCTTGAGCAAGCCAAAGTGGTTGCGGCAGTGATATGTGCCAAAACCCCAAAAGTGAATGCCATACCTTGGTTTTGGTCAGATCAATATGCGGTGAAACTGCAAATGGTCGGGTTGTCGCAAGGTTATGACAAGGTGGTGGTGCGTCACGAATGCGACAATCCTCAGAGTTTTTCTGTTTGGTATTTTAACGGTGATGAACTTCTCTCAGTGGATGCAGTAAATCACGCCAAGGCGTATGTGCTAGGCACAAAATTTATTACCCAGCGTCAACGGGTAAACATAAGCAAACTACAGGACAGTTCACTTGCTTTGAGCAGTGATTTAGTTGTGCAAGTTTAAACGGTCTTGTTCAAGGCGCTGCGCCAAAGCGTGCATTTTACCCAGCGCATGACCAATCGTCTTTATACTCGTATACACGTCTTAAACTGAAAGCGGCTGCACCCTTTAAATAGCCGCGCCCTATAAATAGCTGCGCCCTTAATAAAAAAGAGCTTGGGCGTTAAAAACCAAGGGCTATACGTTACAGGCTAAAAATACTGCTTTTCAGGTGTTTAACGCTAGCTAGCGCGAATAATGCGAATTTACTTAGGGGAGGGGCCTTAGCCGTACTCCCCGTTATTATGTGGCTAGGCTACACGGCGACCTTTGGTAAAATAATCTCTACTTTAAGCCCGCCATCATCAGGGGTAGACATACGTAATTCGCCTTTATGCTTGTTAATCGCTTTTAGCGCGATGCTCAATCCTAAACCAAACCCATTGGTATGCATTTCATTCCCCGCCCGATAAAAAGGTTGGAGTAACTTCGACATTTCTTCTTCGTTCACACCCGGCCCATGGTCGCGAACGGTAATGAGTACGCTAGTTGGGCGACTTAAGGTCGTTATTTGCACCAGCTCACCGCTTGCAGAATACTTGCATGCATTGCCGATAATATTGTCTAAGGCCTGTAACAAGGCTTCTGGAAATCCCGATATATGCGCTTTGCTATCTGGGGTATATTCCACAGGAACTCCAGGGTAGGTAACCGCCATATTATCAATCACTTGATTGCACAGTGCGTCAATATCGCATGGCTCAGGACTGGGGTTGCTTTGCTCAAGTTTTGAATAATCCAGTATTTGTTGAATAAGCTGATCGATGCGTAAACAGTCGCTGTGTATCTGTTTTACATGTCGGCTGTCCGGCGATTTTTGCTCTATTAACGCCGCTGATACCTGCAATCGTGCCAATGGGGCGCGTAATTCATGAGAAACATCGTGCAGTAATTGTTGCTGAGTACTGGCGGCAGCGTGGGTTTTGTTCACCATAAACTCAATATCAGTGGCCAGATCAGACAGCTCGTCTCCCCGGGTCAGCAGTGTTCTTGGCAGAGGTGTTACTTCCTGTTCATTGGCATAACGGCGGCTAAATGAACCGAGGTAGTTCAGTGGTCGCGTGATGCTCCAACTGAGTAGCGCACTGACCAAAGCGGATGCGAAAAAGATAAACACAAACTGCAATGACTGAAAGCGATACATCAGTTGGGTGTATATTCTAGGTGTTTGCGGCTTTCTACTGAAAACGCGATAAGTGCGACCAGAGGGCCCTAATACTTCATATTCTAAGCGGTCTTCAGGTTTTACTTTGTTAAGCCGGTAGTGATAAATACGCTGGTTAACATCATCTGATATCAGCATAGGCATTAAATGCCCGCGGCGATTTTCTTTTTTGGCAATCCAACTTTTTAATTTTATTGGGCGGCTCGTTTGTACAGCAAGGGCTTGCTCATAACGCCACACAATACGCTCCGCTTGAGTGAGCACATCATTGCGATAGCGCTTGGTGTATTCTTCAGACGAATACTTACTGATGATAACAAAGCCTGTGGCAATCATGACCAACAAGCTTGATAACCAAAAACAAATAAAAATGCGCCAAAATAAACGCTTAAAACCTAGTTTTTGATACGCAGTTGTCAATAAAGCACTCAATCTTCGCATCTTTAGTCGTCGCTTTGGCTTGGTTGTTGTTCAGTTAACATTTGATAGCCGACACCGCGAATAGACTTAATCACATCGTTGATCCCCTCTGACGAGAGCTTTTGACGAATACGGCTGATATGAACGTCCATGGCGCGATCGTATGCCTCAAGAGGGCGATTCAATACTTCTTGGGTCATGTCTTGTTTTGATATTGTTTGCCCTGCGCGCGTCATCAGTAAACTTAACGCATTAAATTCCGCACTGGTTAGCGGCAAGGGGGTGTTATTAACTAAGGCGGTGCGCGTGCCAGTATCTAGCTCGATACCGTGTAACTGAGTATGCACAATTGGCTTTGTGTTCAGACCATTGCCAAGGGAGTTTTCAGTGCGGCGAATAATCGCCTTAATGCGCGCACTGAGTTCTCTGGGGTTACAAGGCTTACCCAAATAGTCATCAGCGCCCATTTCAAGGCCAACGATTCTGTCAATGTCGTCGCCTCTACCGGTCAGCATCAGTATTGGCACTTGGCGTTTTGCGCGCACGCTGCGCAATACATCGAGACCAGACATGCCGGGCATCATTATATCAAGTACGACAGTGTCGAATTCATCGCTTTGCAGTAAGCGTTCTGTGGCAGCATCGCCGGTATGAAGAGTTTCAACCTCAAACCCTTCTGCTTGCAAAAATTCGCTGAGCAAGGCACAAAGGGTTTCATCGTCGTCTACTAATAGGATTTTGTATTTTTCAGTTTTCATAAATCAAGATTAACCGCTTTATTTTTATCTGGGGGCAACTTTACTGAACTTTACACTAGCTTAACCCTACTTATCGAACCGAATGTGCATACTGAGCACCGTTGATTAAACAAACTCTTTACCCACGTCATTTATTTTAATGACCCAAACCAAGTAGGAATATTAAGATGAAAAAATTAATTACTGGCGTTTTATTAAGTGCATGTATCGCAACAACTGCCTTTGCGGGCGGCAAACATTCTGACGGACATCGCGGCCAAGGCTTTTTGCCGATCCATAAAATGGTGCGCGTTCTCGATTTAAGTGATGAGCAAAAAGACCAACTTAAAGCGTTAAAAGCAGAAATGCGCGCAGACCGCCCTGAAAAAGGCTCGCAAACCTCATTAAAAGCACAGCTGGCTGCTCTTGATGCCTCTGATGCAAACTATGAGCAAGATTTAAATGAACTGGCTAATCTTAGTGCTGAACGTGCGAAAGAACGTGTATTAAAAATGGCTGATATGCGGGTCAAAGTGCAACAAATCTTAACCGCTGAGCAGTTAGAAAAGTTTAATGCTATGGCTGAAAAACGCGCTAAACGTCATAACAAAAAACGTCAAGATAACGCTTAAGCACAGCAGCCTAAGCTATCAACGCTAGGTATTATTTACACCTGTATTTATATCTATAGATAAGAAAGAGCATCTTGCACAAAGATGCTCTTTTTTTGGCTCTCGCTGAGAGAAAACTGATTAACGTGAAATGGTGTAATCTTCGCTGTTCGTTTTTATGGGCTTTCACGCGCTAGCGGGTATGTGAGCCTATGACTTAGTCAGATTATGATTTACTTAGTCTTCTAACACGACGAAGTTCCCCTCATCATCTTTTATAAATGCCATTCCAATGTCGCTTTCGGTAAGTGCGAGGAAACTGTCATCTTTTCGCAGCACGGCACCAAGCGACACATAAGATGAATTACTGGGGTCGAGCATATATTCGTCTGTTTCATTACCCGCTGTGATCCGCCATCCACTGTCGTCATCATACTCGGGTTGTTCTCGATATAAGAAACCCACTGGCTGATCTTGGTGAAGTATATTGTGGGTTACGAAGCAGCGCTTAATATATTTATCGGGGAGCGAAGGCACAGGATCATCTAAATCTGTGTCCATGATATGGCACTCTCTAAACTCAATGCAATCTCTGTGCTTTAGGTCGGTTATGTACATTGGCTCGTTATTAAGATATCCAGAATACAAACCGTTTTTGTGATCGTGTATTTCTACCCACATTCGCTCTGCTGACGGAGCTTCCGGGTCATCGGATGCAAACTCAAATATCAGTTTTACCTGATTACCTGGCTGAAGTTTTGACACCACTTCGTTTGATGGTTTGTAAAAGGTATACGGAAAATCAGCGGCTAATTGCTGCGCATCTTGTAATGTCCAACTTTTGCTTTGCAAAGTATCTCCTATCGTTTTTGCTATCAATTGCAGGGTTATTTTGCCTCATGGTACGTGAACGAATACGGGTTTTCACTAGCAAGCTAAGTTGCAAGCGGTTGTACTTTTGAATTATTCAAGGCGTTGTTTACCCGAAGGATTATCTGAACGAACTCGGTAAAATATGCGTATCAGGGTATGAATAATTTACCCTTAAATACCTGTGTTTAGTCGCGTTAGCGTTGCTAACTACCATTTGCAAAGTAGCGGTCACCTTGCTGTACATGGGCTATAGCGCTTTGTGCATTATGGATATAATTTGGTGTGTTTTATGCTCCTACCTGTTTGCACAACAAAAGTTTCTGCAATATCACGTTCTTCAAGGTTGGCAGCATAGGGTTTGCCATTTTTCAAAGACGATATCGCAGTGACCAAGACAGTTTAATTAGACGGAGGACGTAATGAAGAAATTTTTACTACCTATATTAGCGGGCTCAATTTCTTTGGCGCTAAGTACAGCAAGTTTCGCTGGCGATTCCGAAGATGGCAAAAAAATTGTTATGAATGACCTTAAAACTGGCGAAAGCATCGGCAGTGTCATGGTGCGTGATTATGATGATGACGGTGTCGTCTTCACCCCTGAGCTAAGTGGATTAACACCGGGGATGCATGGTTTTCATATTCATGAGAACGGTGACTGTTCTTCGGCAATGAAAGACGGCAAAAACGTATTAGGCGGTGCTGCAGGTGGCCACTTTGACCCTGAAGACACAGGTAAGCACAGTGTACCTTGGTCAGAAAAGGGCCACGAAGGCGACTTACCCACATTATTTGTTGATAATAATGGTAAGGCAAGCAAACCGATATTTGCACCAGAATTGGAACTAGATGATATCGAAGGTAGAGCACTGATGATCCATGCAGGTGGTGACAATTACTCTGATTCCCCCGAAAAGCTCGGCGGTGGTGGAAGTCGCGTAGCCTGTGGTGTTATCGGCGATTAATACCATTTTAAGCAAATTAATGCGTACTGGGTAAACCCGCTTTTAGTAAAATCCGTTTTAAAAAAGTCCGGTTTTCATACAGTCCGGTATTAGCATAGACAGAAAAGCGACGTGTTAGTCGCTTTTCTTGCGTTTGTATTCTTGAAATTCAAGCCACAATAAAAACTCTTGGTAAGCAGGGCTGTTTTCGGCTTTAGCCGATTTCCACGCTTTAAACAGGGCAAACTCATCTAGTTCTGAAGACGCGTGCGTGTTGGTTTGATTAGCAGGATTTTTCTTAGCAACCGCGCTACTGTTGCTGTGCGTATTCTCAGCGGGTTTAACAATCGTACCGCTGGTTTTTTGTTGCGGGTTAGCTTGCGTATGCTCCTTGGCTGAATTTTTCTCTTGAGCTTGGGCTTTGCTATCTGATTCTTTGTCAGAGAATATGTCGCTCAACGAGAATTCCCCTTTTTCCCCTGAAAATATCCCAGGGCCTTCTAGTTCTTCTTGGGCGAGGGCAGGGCCGCTGAAGCTCAGCAGCACAGCAAACATGGAATTAAGCACAGCTTTGCTGTGTGGTGGGCGCGGGCTCATTTCTGAACCCTGCGTTATAGCGCGATATAGTGACATTCTAAAAACCTTACCTGATGAAAACGTATAGCGTAGGCAACAATAACGCGATGGGCGTTATTGTTGCGAGACATTTTTAATGCAAATGCACGGCTGAGTTAAGTGCACAGCGATGATAAGTGCACAGCGATGATAAGTGCACAGCGATTATAAAAGCGCAGTGCCAAAAGCCTGTGAACTAGCGCAGACGCAAACTAGAACTGCACCATGCCACCAACAGCGAAAGCATTGAAGCTTCCTTCTTCGTCTGTATCGCCCTTCGTTGCCTGTGCCCAGAATCTCACCCCCGCGACGGGTACAAAGTGATACGCAACAGTGGTTCTTGTGTGATCAGGCCCATCATTACCGCTGGCATCTTCAGCGCCATAATTACCCATACTGTAACTAACTGCGTGTTTACCTTGGGTATAACCTAACTTCCAGTTTAAGAAATCGCTGTCACCACCTGCCACTCGATCGGCCACGCCATAAGTCGCACTAAAGTTAACACCTGAATCATGTAAGTACCCCGCTAAAATACCGTAGCCACTTTCCGAACCAAAGAAGCCTTCAGTGCTATTGCCGTCGATGTTAGCTTGAGGATCTTCATCGTTATCGGCATCACCAAAATCGGTAGACCATGCATTAACACGCCAACCATTAGCCTTGTATTTGACCGCTATTTCATAGCTGCTGTCTTCACCGTATTGGGCGTAAAACTTAGCACCGTCTAAAAACGTAGGTGACTCATACACAAAGCGCTCAAGGAAGATTGATTGCGTTGTGATAAATGGCGTTTGGCTTTCACCAGCAGGGCCGCGGCGGGTTGAACCGAAGCGTTGGCTCATACCTAGTGGGTCAGACCACCAAGTGCCTGACTGGTCAACGTCTGACACAATCCAAGTAATGCTCGCACCTGTGCCCATTTTCACTTTACCAAACTTGCCTTGCACCCATATTTCTTGAATACGGTTTCGCGAGTTCGTGCCATCGTGCAGGATATTGGAAACACCTTCATCTAGGCCAATTTCAACCTGTGCACCAAAGGTCAGGTCATTGTATTCAACTGAACCTTTTACCCCTATGGTCGATTCCGCAAACTCATGGCGACCAAAGTACAGATCGTCAGTCGTGTCGTCTTTAATAATGTTATATAGCACTCGGCCATAAGCGGTCACCTCAGCATGTGCTGACTGGCTTGCTGCAAGGGGAGAAAGCATGGCTAACGCAAGCATAGATTTTTTCATGTGTGTGTCCTATGTGTGTGTTATTGCAATATAAGATGTTCAGGAAATATCACGACCAGCAGCAAGACCAATACTTGCATCAAAATAAACGGCACTACGCCTTTATAAATAGTCGTGGTTTTAAGAGATTTAGGGGCCACGCCTTTGAGGTAAAACAAGCTAAAACCAAAGGGAGGGGTTAAAAACGATGTTTGTAGATTCATTGAAATTAAGATGGCGAACCAAATTAAATCAATATCTAGCACCATGGCGACCGGGGTCAGAATAGGCACTATCAAAAAGGAAATTTCAATAAAGTCGATGAAGAAACCAAGCAATAAAATGGTCACCATGGCCAGCACGATGAAGGTCCACTTATCCCCGGGTAAATCTAGAAAGAAATCTTCGACTAAATATTCACTACCAGAATAACTAAACACCATTGAGAATGCTGTAGCACCAACGAGTACAGCGAAGATCATGGCAGTCACTTTGACCGTTTCGCCAGAAATTTCGTGCACCCCTTTAAAAGAAAAACGGCCATACATAGCAGACAAAACTAATGCACCCACAGCGCCGATGGCAGATGATTCAGTTGGGGTGGCAATCCCTGTGAATATCGAGCCCAGTACGGTAACAATAAGTAGTAACGGCGGAAAGATGTCTTTAATAGCTTGTACAATGATGGTTCGCTTATCTTCTGTAACGTCAATCGGAGGGCAAAACTCAGGCTTTATTTTTCCTAACACGAGGATGTAAAGGGTATAAACCACTATCAGCAATACGCCTGGAATAACGGCTGCGCGAAACAAGTCGCCTACCGGTACGCCCATCACGTCACCTAAAATTATCAAGATAATAGAAGGTGGAATGATTTGCCCTAGCGTGCCGGCCGCGCATATTACACCAGCAGCGGTCGGTTGGTGATAATTATTTTTCAGCATGACAGGTAAAGAGATAACGCCCATGGCGACCACGCTTGCGCCTACTACACCGGTTGAGGCCGCTAACAACGCACCCACGATTATGGTTGATACCGCCACGCCACCAGAGATACCGCCAAACAACTTAGCGGAAGACTCAAGTAGACGCTCCGCAAGGCCGGTTTTTTGCAACACAATGCCCATAAAGACAAACATGGGGATAGCCATCATGGTGGTGTTTTCCATGATGCTCATAATGCGATAAGGCATAAAAGCAAATAAGTCTGCACCTAGCACAATTACGCCAATTAATACCGAGACACCAGCGAACGTAAACGCCACTGAATAGCCCAAAAATAAACACAGCAAGGCAATGCCGAATAAAACTAAACCTGTCATTAGATGGCATCCTTATGATCTGTAGAAGAAGGCGTATTACCCGTGAGGCGCTGCAATTGTTCGAGCACTACATACAAGACACATACAATAAGAAATACCGATGAAACAGGAATAACACCGCGAATAATAAAGCGATGGGGCAACCCGCCGGGATCAGCACTGCCTTCGCCCATTTCATAGGCTTCAAGGGTGTAATCCCAGCTGTAGTAAAGGATCAATAAGGTCACAGGCAATACAAAAAATAACGCCCCAAACAGGTTGATGTAGGCTTTAACTCGAGGGCTAAAGTTGTCGTAGAACACATCGACGCGCACATGGCCGTCGGTTTTAAGGGTATAACCGATGCCGAACATAAACATGGCTGCGAACAAGTGCCATTCGAGCTCTTGCATACCAATGCTGACTTCATTGAAAAAGTAACGCATGATCACGTCGTAAAACACGTTCAAAATCATTAACATCATCAGCACGCTGCATAGATGGCCAACACCATCGATAAACTTGCCTAGTAACTTAACGACTGAATTCATAATAAATCTCTGACACAGTGGTATCTGCGCTGTCTTCCAAATAACTTATGGAACAGCCAAACAACCAAAGATTAAAAAATGGGATAGGAAGTAAGCTTAGGCAGTCACGATTGCGCCACTGCCCAAGCTAACTAATTACTCGTTTGACTCAAAGCTTTCTAAGTAGGCTTGGTCAGCGAACTTGGTCCAGGCGCGAACTTGTTCTTGGTAGCGCTTGATAGATTTTAAGATTTTGTCTGTTTCTTCATCTTTCGCTGCAAATTCTGCAAGTAGCTCGTCGTTTGCTTCACGTATGGCATTCATGACAGGCTGGGGAAAGGTACGAATTTTCACATCTGGGTATTCAGCTTGTAGCGCCTTAAGATTCACACCATTTTCGTGTGTAGACTGTGAATACATATCGTAAGCGGCGGTTTTCATCGCGATAGTGAGTATTTTTTGTAGATCAGCAGGCAATGAGTCATAAGCTTTTTGATTAACCATAAACTGCAACTCAGTGGCGGGCTCCTGCCAGCCTGTGTAGTAGTAAGGTGCTATTTTGTGAAAACCCATGCGTAAATCTAGCGATGGGCCAACCCATTCCAAAGCATCAATAGTGTTACGCTCTAGGGCGGTGTATAACTCAGCAGAAGGGATATTGGTTGGGCTGGCTCCTAGTTTTGCTAATACCTCACCGGCGAAACCAGGGATACGCATTTTAAGCCCTTTTAAATCTGCAACTGTGTTGATTTCTTTTCTGAACCATCCACCCATTTGCACGCCAGTGTTACCACCAGGGAAAGATAAAATGCCATATTTGTCGTAGGTTTCTTTCATTAACTCCATGCCGCCGCCGTAATAGAACCAAGCATATTGTTCAGGCGCGGTCATGCCAAAAGGCACAGTAGTAAAGAACATGGTGTTAAAGTCTTTGCCTTTCCAGTAGTAAGATGCAGAGTGGCCCATTTGGTACTGGCCGCTTTTAACAAAGTCAAAAATACCCAAGGCAGATTTATGCTTATTGGCTGAATCAATACGAATGGTTAAACGGCCATCTGACATTTCTTTGACCATTTTTGCCATATTCTTGCTAGCATCACCAAAAATCGGAAAGTTAGGCCCCCACGTTTCCGCGAGACGCCAGCGGTATTTTTTGCCATCAGCAGCGCCGGCATTCGCACTAAGCCCTAGGGTTAATATGATGGCACTGAGTAGTATGTGTTTTGCTTTCATTGAGGGTTCCTCTTAAGCGTTTAAAAAGTCACTTGGCTAATTGCTAACATCAAGTGAAAAACTGTTAGAGGAATGTTAAATGTTTGTGTGTATGTAACTATTCGTATGAATGCCCATTTTAACTAGGTAGATTTACCTAGGTAGAAATAGGTTAGCGCGCTAGCGTAAAGCCTGAAATAATCCCATCTTAATATTTACAATAAATTAACACGCTGATTAAGCTCGGCTTCAAGGCTACATCAATATGACTTTACCCTTACGCCTGCTGTTTATAGCAGTACTGCAAGTGGTGTTAACCTCTGTATTGACTTACTTTTTAGTCACGGATGAATACCGAGATCTATCGAGTCAGAGTGTAGACACGTTAGAAAGTTTTCTTATTGAGCAAAAACATCGAGAACTTCAAAACTATACCTTACTCGCCGTTTCAGCAATGTCTGACGCATATGAAAACAGTGCCATTGACGACGATGAAGCAAAAGCACAAGTAACCGAAATCATCCATGCGATGACTTACAGCGGTAATGATGGTTATTTCTTTGTATATGATGGTGAAGGCAATGGAGTCGTACACCCCAAAGAGCCATACCGCGTGGGGCAAAACTGGTGGGAGCTTGAAGGTGAAAACGGTGACAAAACCATTCAAATACTCATTGAAAATGCCAAAGCGGGTGGGGGATTTCATCGTTACCCTTGGCGTAAACCATCGGCAGATGAAATGTCAGAGAAAATGGGTTATTCAGTTTACTTAGAAAAATGGAATTGGATGATTGGCACAGGCGTATATTTAGATGATGTGAACAGCCAGTTAAATAAACTACAGCGTGAAATTGACCAACACATTAATAAAACGAAGCAAATTATTTTAGTCGTCGCGATGTCATCTATCTTTGTTATTTTCTTGCTGGGTTTGATCCTGAATTTGAGCCAAAAGAAGAAGACCGATCAAAAAATCAGTGAGTTAGGGCTAAAAATCATCAATATGCAAGAAGAAGAGCGCCGCCATATTTCCCGAGAATTACACGATGGCATAGTGCAGGTTTTGGTCTCGATTAAGTACTCGTTAGAAGCGACTGGCTTGTGGCTTAAAAAGGCCAAGGTAGACAAACCGCAACCGCTGGAACATGCACAGAGTAATTTGCAAGATGCGATCAGTGAAATACGCCGTATCTCTCATCATCTGCATCCAAGAATATTAGATGAATTAGGCTTATCAGCAGCGATGGACGCACTGGCCACTGAGTTTAGTGAACAAACGGGTATCACGGTGAATGTAACAAAACCGGCGGTGCGAAAATTGGTGCAAAACAGCATTAGTACGACCCTGTATCGGGTGGTGCAAGAATCGCTGATCAATGTGCAAAAGCACGCACGCGCCACTGAAGTAAATATAGAAATGACCATAAAAGATAAATGGTTAACCTTAACTATCAAGGATAATGGCCAAGGGTTTGACGCCGACAACAACAGTAAAGGCGATGATTATGGTATTGGTTTACGTAACTTAGCGGAGCGAGTGGAATACCATTTAGGCGAGTTTAGTGTGCACTCGTCACAAGCAGGGACACAGGTAACAGCACGCATCCCGAAAACGAGCTACGCTAACACATTACCCGTCAAAGAAGGTCCAGCAGAATGAGCCAAACACAAACCGAGCAACCCACGCGCCTTTTATTGGTCGACGATCACCCTATGGTACAAGGCGGGCTCAGCGCGTGTTTATCATTTTATGACGACATAGAAATAGTCGGCATGACCCACGACGGCAAAGACGCCCTAGAAAAAGCCTTAGCGCTAAAGCCCGATGTTATTTTGATGGATATCAGCATGCCTTCAATGAATGGCATTGATGCCACCGAGATCATTACAGATAGCCTACAAGATACCAAGGTACTGATCTTCAGCATGCACGACAGCCCAGAGTTTGTGACCAGTTCGATACAAGCGGGTGCATCTGGCTATATTCTTAAAGACACCACGTCAGAAGAGGTGTATTACGCTGTTAAAGCGGTAGCGAAAGGGCAAACCCATTTTAGTAGCTCAATAGCCAAAATGCTGATTGATAAACCTGCACGAGATACCAGCCAAAAGCTGACTACGCGAGAGCAATTGATTCTAACTCATGTGGCGCAAGGGAAATCGAGTAAAGAAATCGCCCGCATTTTAAATATCAGTTTTCGCACGGTAGAAGCGCACAGACGCAACATGAAAAGTAAGCTTAATATAGAGTCTTTAGCCGAACTGATTTGTTACGCAGTTGACCACGGCTTAGTGGAAAAATAAGCCATTTACACTAGCTGTGCCTCGGCCTTACATTTTGATAGATAAGATCTGACAAAATATGCTGCGCAAATCAGTGTCATATGCCAACTTTGGCATAGGCATTTTGTGCATCAAAAGTTCCTATTTAAACCAATGATAAATTCCCTGACTCGCTAAAACTCTGGTATTTAATGGGCTGTACAAGAGGGCAGGTAAAAAAGGGCAGGTATAAAAGAGCAGGTATAAAAAGCAGGCATAGTGAAATGCAGTGAATAATGCCGATATTGCTTGCTGGTATGCTCATTCCTGTTATGTCATTTTGTTTAGTCTCGCTTAGTTTTCCTCAAAAGCATTAAGTGCTTAATTTAACTGTGGAAAATATTTTTCACATAGCATTTAATAGGCAACGGTAAAATCGCGTTATGGTTAAAGCGACCCCGTCAGCTCTTTTTTGCGCTTGCTGTTCTGGGCTTAATAAAGCGCGTGATGGTATGAAGTAAAACCATAAGGTAGGTGCTGAAAATGACCGGAATAAACATCAAATCGGGAAGTGACCTATGCGGCATTCTCGAGAATAAGAGTTATGTTTACTAGGAAATTTAGTGTCGATTTACATTAAAGACGAACAATCAAATAAGAAACTTGCCCATCTTGCTAAAGAACAATGGGATCCTCCTGTTCTAATCAACGAACTCGAAAATTGGTTGTTTGAAAATCCGCTTAATTTAACTCCATCAAAATACATAGCTGATGTGGGCTTTAGCATTAGGGAAAACGCTTGCGGTGGTGGCGCTATTCTATCGCCAGAAGCTATGGCAATAATGGGCAAGCTAGGAATTAAATTGTACTTATCTGAGTATGGTGAGTAACGTAAACATAACAAAAACATCAACTGGAAAATCACTCGCTGAAAAGCGCTCGCATTTTCCAGTTATATTAGGCGTTAGCTCTCAAAACAAGAATGAGAATTATGGAAGAACCAAAAGTATTTGTTTCATATAGTTGGACAGATCAAGCGCACCAAGAATTAGTAAAGCATTGGGCTGACAGGCTTGTTGCCGATGGTGTCGATGTCATTTTAGATATTTATGATTTAAAAGAAGGCGATGACAAGTACGCATTTATGGAGAGTATGGTAACTGATCCAGAAGTCACTCATGTATTGGTCATATGTGATCGGGCATATGCCGAAAAAGCGAACGCTCGGAAAGCAGGTGTCGGTACAGAATCACAGATCATCTCAGGTGAAGTTTATGAAAAAGTAAAGCAATCTAAGTTTATACCTATTGTATGTGAGTTTGGTGAGGATGGAGAGCCAATATTACCCACGTTTATGAAATCAAGAATGTGGATAAACTTTTCTAGCTCAGAAGCTGAAAACGAAAACTGGGAACAGCTAGTTCGCCTCCTTTATGGAAAACCTCAGCATGTGAAACCTAAAAAGGGGAAAGCCCCTACTTTCATAACGAGTGATACACCATTACCAACAAGTGAAGCATTTGCTAAGTTCAACTCGCTGAAGCAGGCAGTACTTCAAGACAAAAAAGGATTAAAACACTACCGACGAGATTTTATCGATTCATGTATTTCATACGCTGACGATCTACGAGTGCGAGAGCGCCCAGAAGTTGAATCTATGGGTGAAAAGGTCTTAGAAGACTGCGGTAAACTCAAAGCCGTAAGAGACCACCTTTGTGATTGGGTTCTGTTAGAAAGTGAGGTTGGCGACGATGAAGCTTTTTCTGAAGTTTTAGTAGATGTTCTTGAACAGCTCAGAGAACTGAAATCTAGACCAGCAGAAATAAACAGCTGGAATGACTCTTGGTTCGAGGCCCACTCTGTTTTTGTATATGAAACATTTCTCTATATAGTTGCGGCCTTACTGAAGTCAGGTGCATATAGCACCCTTCATGAGATTTTTGCTTCCCATTATCTAATGCCATCCTCAGACAATCATGGGCGGTCAAATTTCGAAAAATTTGATTGTTTTTACGGATATTCAGAGACCCTTCAAGCGGTTCTAGCGCCAGAGGGCAGAAAGCTGAATGCCCCAGCTGCTGAACTATTAAAGCGGCAGGCCGATCGCGAGGACCTGCCATTTGGAGATATAATGCAAGCTGAGTTATTAACACTATTAATGTCTTTCATTACCCCAGATACACGATGGTATCCACAAACGCTCCATTATGCATCTCATGGCAATGGTTACCCTTTTTTCGTCAGGGCAGCACAACATAAGTACTTTAATAAGCTATCCATAATTACCGGAATTACATCGGCAGATGAATTGAGGGAAAAAGTAAAGGAAGGGCACGAGCGTGCAGGAACTGATCGATGGTATAACTTCCACTTTGAAAGAAACTTTTGGTCCTCGATGAATATGGATGAACTCGACAAACTAAAATGAGCTAACAAAGCATTGCACCGGACAAGCCGGTGAATGCGGCGTTAGGTTTCAAGGAGGAGTAAGTTGGAAATAATAATATTCATTGTCATTGCTGTTGTACTTTATTCAATATTCAAAGCGTTAGTTCTAAAAAGGATGTTTTCGATATGGAAATTCACTGGACTCAGTATTTAACCGCACTGCTCACTCCTGTTATAGCTCTACTTGGCTCATTAATAACATTCATGCAGTGGAAACTTGCTAGAAATAAATTGAAGCTCGATCTTTTTGACAAAAGGTATGTTGTTTATAAGGCATGCACACAGTTTATATCTGCAATCTCAACCACCGGAGCATCTAGCAATGAAGAACAAGCAAATTTTCTTCGCGATACATCAGATGCAAAATGGCTTTTCAATTTAGAAATAGCAAAGTACATAAATGAAATTTTATGGGAAACCGCTATGGAAGTAGAGTCTTTGAGTGCAGACATTCCCTCTACCAATGCACAGAATAAAAGTAACATGATACGCGAGAGAGCAAACAAAAAAATTTTTTTGAACAAACAATATGTGCGCTTAAATGAACTTTTTGAGCCCTTCATGTACATCAAGCATTAGAGCTAATAAACGCATAAACTCGCTCACTGCGTCGCTGGGATAGAAAACATGTAGGCTCCCCGCGCTTCGCTCCAATTTTAGCCTACGTGATATTGTCCGACATGCGGACGTTTTAAAGCTAAGGAAGGTTTTGCATATGTGTAAACTATTTACATCAATATTAGTTGTATTCGTTTTATTTCAATGTACGAGTGTTGTTCAAGCCTCGACTTTGCAAAATGCATACGAAAATCATCAAAGTAATGTTCAGGTCAAAGGCAGTGGCACCGTTATTCGCATTCTTAAAGACGATAACAAAGGTTCACGGCATCAAAAATTCATATTAAAGCTTTCATCTGGTCAAACAATTTTGATCGCGCACAATATTGATCTTGCCCCGAGAATTAATTCAATTTCATATGGTGACACGATTCAATTTTACGGCGAATACGAATGGAATAATAAAGGGGGTGTAGTTCATTGGACTCATAGAGATCCAAATGGTCATCATGTTGGCGGTTGGTTAAAGCATAATGGTCATACGTACCAATAGTTTTATAAATTTCTACTTGGGCATAACCCAACAACGTTGGTATTTTCCTCTCGGCACGGGCGTATGTGGAACAAAGGCAATAGAGATTCGCGGGTACTCGACTGGGCAGATATCGGCGCCTAACAAAAGCCCATACTTAAACAAGCTAGATTAGCGTTTTTCGAAAGACCGATATTGGCACAAACAAAGCACAATACTTATTCTTTTAAACATCTTGCTTCATAGTCATTAGGTAGGAATAAACGCTAACCAACAACCCAGCCCGACTAATAAACTTCCTGCTATACGGTTCATCCAGCGAATGTTATTGCCGCGATTTAAAAAGAGTCGCAAGCTTTTGCCCCCAGTGGCATAGATCAACATACACAGGAACTCGCTGAGCATAATTAAGCCAACAAGCACCGTCAGTTGACCAGACAGCGATTTGGTTACGCTGATAAAAGGTGGCAGTAGGCTAATCATAAAGGCCCAACCTTTTGGGTTGGCAATAGCAGTAATAAAGCCCTGTGATGCGAGCTTGCCTCGGGATGTAGCACTGATATTTTCGCCTGTTGTAACCTGTTCATGGGCAAAAAACATTTTTATGCCTAAATACGCTAAATAGGTACCACCGACCCACTTAAATACTTGGAATACGCTAGGGTAGTTGAGCATAATGCTGGCAACACCTACCACGGCCGCAATGGCAACCAGCGCCACGCCGATGACTTCACCGGCCATCATCCACAGGGTTCGACGCACACCCACGCTCATACCCAGCGTCATGGCCAATGTCATGCACATACCTGGGGTGATAGAAACAAAGAAAAAGGTCGGAATAAATACCGCTAAAATGGCGAAATCAGGCATAAAACTGCATCCATGTAACTCATGTCATAAGGCTCTAAGCAAGTCTACTTATATTCTTGGGCGGTGCTAAGTAAAATAGTGCCCAAGAGAAAAATTATGTCACGCAGTGTATAGAGTACAGCATAAGGCACAAGGTTTGAGTTAACCTTGTGCCTTATGCGCCCATTGAGCTTACATAACTTGCAGAGCAGAGCAGAGCAGAGCAGAGCAGAGCAGGGCCGTTGCCTTAAAAGCGATTGCCCGAATGTACTTGAGCTAATCGAATAAGCTTATGGCTATTTAGCCACCTGCTCAGGACTATTTTACTAGCTGCTCAGGGCTGCTCTCTTGATCTAATGTCTCGGTTAACAGCTCTGGGTTGATGTTGTCTTTTGCTAAGCGAACGGTTAACAACTTGCGCAGCGCTGAGACGATAAAGAAGGTCGTTTCCATTGGCGAGCGATGATAAAAGCTATCCCATGCTTGGCCTTTAAACTCGGTGTAATTATCCATACGTTCAGGATGCAGCTCACTATAAGCAAGATGCACAGCGTGGCCAATTGTGACGTCTATGGTCAGTGCTTCATCGATTTGCAAACTGGGGTTTTGCTCGAAAAAACTACCCAAAGCGCTTAAGGTTTCAACTGTAAGCTGACGGTATTCTGGTGCTTGAATATTATTCAGCATTTGTTCAATGAGTAATGCAAACGCGGCCTCACCCTGCGTCATATCACTGAGCACCATGTCACTGGCAACGCGGTTGCGTTTATCCATCTTGTTACCGATCACCAAGCCTGTTGTATGCTTGAATATACTCCACACTTGCGGAATAAAGCCGGCTGGACGTCTGTCAATTACACCTTGGTGTTGACGCCATACGTACCATCCTTCAGTGGGTTCAGATAATTCTTCTAATCCTAAATCTTGGTCCCAATCTAACTTACCTGAGTGACACTCAGCGTGCAGCTCTTCGAGTTTGATGGGTAAATCCGTTAGGTTTTGGTATTCCTCAAGCACGGCTTCAATTTGATCTTGAATTTCCGAGGGCGCTAAATTCATGATGTGCTCGTACGCCTCATCAGGGGTTTTGTTGTGCTCGCGGGATATTTGGCTGGTTAACAACACAATAAGGTAACTGACTCTTACGGTAAGTAACTCACTGAACAGCTTAGGCCGTGATTTAACAAGCATACCTAGGTTGAGTAATACCTCTTGTGTCAGCACCTGATCACGCACATCTTCCCGGCAGAACTGTTTAATTTTGGTTAGTAGTTCATCATCTTGCAGTGGCTTAGAGATGAGTGATTCATCGCTGTACGCTCGGCCAACTTGTATGAACTTCTGTGCGACTAATAACGCACTGACTGACAAGCCTAAATCGCCATCGACTTTTCCGAGCAAACCAGATGCGTGACGAAGCACTGACCATAAGCGCAATCGCCCTGCTTGCAGGTAAACCTCTTCAATCAATGACCCAACAGTGTGTTGCTGTCCCTGATAGGTTATTTGAGTATCTAAGCTTTGCAATTTACTTAGGGCATCTAACAACGCGATTTGCTGATAGAGGTTGTCTGACTGCTCTAAGCGGGCGTGCAGGGCGTCAACGTCACTTAGCACACCTATTTCCCGCTCTTGATCGGATGACAAGGCCACATGGTGCCCCGCAAGTGACAAGGCACAAGAGTGCGAAAATAAATCACTTAGGGGCTCTTTGGGTAAAACTAAATCATTGAGTTGCTCGACTCGCTCCACGGCAGAGGTGGGTGCTAATTGCGCCATCGTGCCATGTTTAACCGGTATACCATCAACTTCACCTGTGGCAATTTGCGCCATTAGCTCGAAAAACGAACTGCGATCACCACCCAACAAATTATGGGTGAGTAACACGGTCATTGTAGGGCGACCCACTTCGGTCCAATTACGGTGCAGGTAACTCAACTCGCTGGTAAAGCGGCGCACGAGAAAATCGATGTCGTAACTTAAAAAGTATTCATGTTGCATAAATGACGGGGTTAAACAGACCGCACGTTGTTTATTAAACATGTAAAAACGGCTGGTCGTCAGGCTTTTTAGCATACGCGGAATACGGCCCGTCAGGCCTAAACTATCACAACGGCCTACTTGGCCATGCACAGCAGCAATGTCTTCTGGGCGATACACTTTCACTGGCGCAATATCGCTTAAGGTTTCTGTTGCCACCCCATGTGTGGCAAGTTCTTGTTGCAGCATTTCATCTTCAGATAAGAAAATTAATTGCACCACAGGTTTCTTTTTCGGCTTAGCATGGCGGCGGCCTAATGGGTCTAAATCACCGGGGCGCAGCAAGCCATCTTCTAACATAGAGCCCAACAGAAATAGACTTTGTGCCCATACCAAAGGTACGTTTTCATTGGGTAAACGATTTTGTGATTGCGGCTCTGCTCGCTCTGCATCAATCGACTCTTGGGGAACATAGTACAGTTCAGGCAATAGTTTAAAGCCATTTTGTTCTACCAGTACTTTATCTAAACGAGCGCGGTAATGAACAATATTCGGTTTATTGTCAGTGAAAATGGCATCTAAGTATAAGTAGGCATAAAACAGAGGCCATTCAGATTCAATGTGTTCAAATTGCTTTAGTTCTTTGTCTTCGTAGTGCAACCGACCTTCATCTTCAAGCACTGTTTGATGACCATCGCGTAAAAAGCGTTTCAAGCCGAAACGACCTTCTAGCTTATTTACGATGTCGTTTCTTACTTTGTCCGTCAGGGTTTTGTCTTGCACCGCAAAGGCAGGAAAGCCAATAACGCTAAGCAATGCTGCATCGATTTCTTTGGTGTTAGACTCTCTGGGTAACATGGCACTTAAGGTTATGTTGGACTGCGCGATGTTGTCAGGAATAACGTGAATAACCGAGCTAAGGGAGCCTTTTGCACCGTATAAGTTAAAACCAGATAGGGCTTCTAGGGCCGCTTTCGCCATGCCCAAAGAGCTAGCGTTTAGTTCCACGCTACCGCTGTTACTTTTTGCTCCGCGCTCCCAAATGCCGAAATCTGGCGTGCGATAAGCGCGTTCAATGTAGTACACCAGATTTTGGATAAAACAGACTTCTTCGTCAGACCAAATCACATCTAACCCAGAGGCAATCATTTGTGTCAGGGTTAATAAAAAGACCGAGGTCGCATCAATTTGTAAATGCCCCCATTCGGCATCACCCACGACGCTGTCACCAGTGGCGGTATCATACTTGGCGTGCAGGGAATCAATTGGATGGCGTGATGTTTTGAAGGCTTCGACTTTGCTTGATTGCGCCATCATGGAGCGAAGCAGGGCACGCATGAGTTTTACGGTACGCTGCTGCAATTCATATTCACGACCATTGTCGCTGTCTACATTACGATAGGCTAGGGCTAAGCCCCACACGGCTAGAATGCTGTATACGTTATCTCTTACCCATGCATCTTGATAATTTCCATGTATGGTAATGGCGGTGCTGGCCGGCAATAGGCCGCTGACCGGGTGTTGTTTATCAAGTATGACCGATTTAACTTGTTGATAATAAGCGTCTAGTTTGGTGTTTAGTTCTAAATTGTGCATACAAGATCCTAATTAATTCATAGGAAGCGAATCGATCTGCTTCCGTCTATGCGCAGCGTATCTAATTTGTGATACACAAATATGATACCCACGCTGAAAATGAGTAATGCCAAGTTGTGAATGCTTATATCATCTAACTTGGCTGGCTAATAGTGAACAATAGGTTAAAGGCCATTTCTGTGTTTCTTCGTTATGGCCATTAGCGATGCAATTTAACGATGCAATATGGCAAAAATACCAGCAAAGATTGCGCCACGGTGCGCTTAACTTATCAAGCAGTACTGCTAAAGGCCGTGTTTACGCGGGCAAAGCGCAATACACCTAAGGGCGCAAAGCGCGTTATACCTACGAGCGCAAAGCGTGATGGGCCTTCATGACCTTCAACCATGTTTGTTTACTTAACAACAGTCTATTGTTTTAAGGATGTAACATAGCGCATATAACGCCTAACTTAAACGTTTAAGTTTTTATGGTGTTTTTTATTTCTCTTTCACTGTTGTTCGAGAGTGAACGCTCGATAATGGTGCAAAGCAGTGCTTGAAAATGGCAAGATTTACATTTGTCGTTACAATTAGATGCAAATAAGAATTATTACTATTATGGTGTTTGTGAGATACTAAGTTTCGAAACTTGGAGGAACTTAACGAAATGCGTAATGTGATTAAAGAGTGCGTGACCTTCGTTCACCACTGGAATGAAACACTGTTTAGTTTTAAAACGACTCGACAAAAATCTTTTACCTTCGAAAGCGGTCAATTCGTGATGATTGGCCTTGAGCTTGCCGGTAAACCGCTGATGCGTGCATACAGTATCGCCAGCGCCAACTACGCCGATGAACTTGAGTTTTTCAGCATCAAAGTACCCGATGGTGCGCTTACGTCACAGTTACAAAAAATTCAGGCGGGTGATGAAGTTATGCTCACTACTCGCGCAACCGGTACCTTGGTACCTGGTTACTTACAGCCCGGTAAAAACCTGTATTTATTGAGCACAGGTACGGGCTTAGCGCCGTTTATGAGCATTATTCAAGACCCCAATATTTATGAGCAATACGACAAGATCATACTGGTTCACGGAGTGCGCTGGGCGTCAGAACTGGCTTATCAACAAGAAATCGAAGTGTCATTGCCGAACAATCCGTTCTTTGGCGATCTTGTGCAAGACAAACTACTGTATTACCCAACTGTGACTAGAGAGCCTTACCAGTACAACAGTCTAAAGACAGAGGATGGTTTGTGCACCCATGAAGGACGCATCACAGATTTACTGTTTTCGAATAAACTCACAAACGATTTGAATTTAGCGGATATCGACCCAGAAAATGACCGATTCATGCTTTGTGGTAATGACGCGATGTTAAAAGATCTGGCTGGAATATTAGACGCCAAAGGCTTTATGAAAGCCAACTCACGCTCACAAGGGCATTATGTTATCGAACAGGCATTTATCGAAAAATAACGCCATGGCTCTTTGGCAATAGCAGAGCGGTCTAATGAGCGCGATGATAATAAGGTGGTGAGCACTAGGCTCACCGCACTGCTAATATCAATGTTAACTACAGGCTCTTTACTGCCAGTTTATTATCTTACATTTCCTTTCTTTTTCTGTCCTGCTAACGCTTTTATTTATGAAGCTACTTTTGTCCATCAAGCAAGTTAACGCACTCGTCCGCAAACGCTAACGTATGCTCCCTGCTTTGGCTGTTACTCACTATGACTGAACCTTTAGTTTTATTTATGGGCGAATGGCGTATTTCGTTCTTATATTGAAGGGTTTTGCCTTAGTTGTTATTTACTTTGCCGAAATATATTCTCAATACCCAATTAAAAACCCCTTAAATTTAGTTCAGTCAAAATACATGGCAGACGTGGGTTTTAGCATTAGGGGCAAATGCTTGTGGGGAGGTGCTATTCTCTCATCAGAAGCTATGGCTATCATGGGCAAGTTGGGTATCAAATTGTACTTCTCAGAGTATGGTGAATAAAGTAAACATAACTAACGACTCTACTGGAAAGCGTCTCGCTTAGTTTCAGCCATTAGAGCGCGTATTTTCCAGTGACATAAAACGTTAGACTTCTAGGAGAGATAAAGGTGATTTCACATCTGACGCTAGGGACCAATAACCTGCAAAAAGCTCAACAATTCTTCGAAATAATATTAAAACCCTTGGGGGCAAAACCGGTCGCCAAGACCAGCGAAGTTGTTTTCTTTGCCTTTTCGAATTCGGATACAAAGCTCGCATTAACAAAGCCATTTGACGGAGATTTAGCGACTGCAGGTAATGGCACTATGCTAGCGTTAAAGGCGTCTAGCCAAAACATTGTAAAAAGCGTGTACAAACTGGCAATTGACTTAAAAGCAGAACCCGAAGGCGAACCGGGCCCAAGAAACAACGGAGCCTATTTTGCTGCATATTTTCGTGATTTAGATGGCAATAAAATCGCGGTATTCCATCGAAGTGACGACGCAAATGCCTAATACCAATCCGCATTAATAAGTGCCCCCTCAGAATGCGTCCAGCGGTTTTTGATTAAGGCGTCGCTATGAAGTAATGGTTGTTCCCTTTCGAATAGTGAGAACGCAGAGCAAAAGCCGCTGGGGCATTCCTTGCAGGCGAGTTTTAAAAGGGCTTACACTGCGTTGCATGACTTCGAAAGAGAACAACTATTCATTCAGTCATGCGCCTTGTTTAAGCCCTTTTAAACTCTCGCTGAGTGATCACTTACTAACGTGGAATGGTATAAAAGGTTAATACGTTAATTTCTTCATTATTCAATGTGCCAGCCAAACCTTGTTGATACAATTCTTGAATAGCCTTGGCCCCTTGGTATTCCACTACTTGAATCTTATCCTGCATATGAGCGTTAAAGCTGCTCCAAGCTTTAGCATAACGTTCATTAAACCCTTCTCGGGTCCATTCTTCAGTACGCTTTTTCACTTGATGGGGAGCAAAAAACAGCTGCCCGTGTAATTTGCCTTTGGGCTTATTAGTCTGTGATTTCACATCAGTGGCGCCAATAAAGACTTCACGAGACAGTTTGTCCCCTAACAGGTCTTGTAAATCAAGCAGCAACTGCTTGTTACCCGCAAAGTCGAGTACCCAGCTTTCGCCGTCTCGGCTTATCTGCTCAATATCCTTGTATTCGAGTACCTCGTCGTAACAGCCAAAGGACTCGGCCAAGGCTTTGTTTGCTGCGCTGGTTAACCCCACTACCCGATAATGGCCGCCGCGCTGTGCTTTGTGCTTCATGAGCAAATGCGCACAGCCGTAGGCCGTTTTGCTTGATGCACTGGTGAGTAACACAGTCGTTACTTTGTCGCTGATATGCTCGCCAACAAAGTCATCCAGTACGAAGGAGGTCATAAACAACGGGCGATAATTCAATAACCAAGCTTTAGAATCTTCTTGGTAGGACGGGTCTTGTGCGCAGCGTAAATAATTGTCATACACAGGAGAACTGCTGACGCGCTGTGGGTGATTGTCAAAAAAGCTCACGTCATTGGCTTTATCAACATTGACCAACAAGTGCGTACCCATAGGGAAATAACCGTATACTACTTCCCCCACTTGGGCCCGGGAATGCTTAGACGCGATTACTGTGCCAAAGCCCCACACAGGCACTATGCCCCATTGTTCGTCTGCGGGAAAAAAGCCCCAATAGCCCATTTTTTCACCGGTTACGGCATAGCTGATATTGTTTGCAGAAAAACCAAAACTGTCGACTTTGAGGATCGCTTGACCGTCTTGCAGTGCAGCGGTGTCTATTTGACCTTGAACCACTTTGGTTTGTGATATATCTGCTTTGTTTACCCAAATCTCTGTACTGTTTAGTTGTGTATCGTTGTGCTTATTATCTGACATGAGATGTGTCCTTGTTGTGAGAATCGCCAAAAGAGGTAGCGACAAGAAAGCTCGAACGATTATAGGGATGTAGTGAAATTTTTATGCTACAAAATCCATCATATTTGTGAATACGCGCACATAACAGCGACTAATTTCTGCGCAATCACCTTATTAATCAGGGATAAACCATGCCAATAATCAACACTGAAACACGCTTCATTTCGCTAAAATCACTGGTATCACACGCCGCTACGATGTTGTTGCTTACCACCGGTTTTAGTGCGCACTCAGCACCCACCCAGAGCTGTGCACAGCAGGCAGTGACCTTACAAGTGCTGGGCTCTGGTGGCCCAGAATTAAACGATGACCGAGTGTCTTCTAGCTATTTAATCTGGCATAAAAACAAAGCCAGAATATTGATTGATGCGGGGCCCGGTAGTAGCGTTAATTTTGGCGCTTCAGGGGCAGATTTCACTGATGTTCAGGCGGTACTGTTAACCCATTTACATGTTGATCATAGCGCAGATTTACCCGCCTACGTGAAAGGTTCATATTTTACTCAGCGCAACGAAGAAATAACGGTATATGGGCCAAGTGCAAATGCGTTAATGCCAAGTACAAGCGATTATTTAGCCAGTTTAATGGGCAATGAGGGAGCGTTTGCTTATTTGAGCGATTACACAGACGCCAGCAGTCAAGCAGATTATCATATCAAGGCACAGAACATTCCGCTGACACCGATAAAGCAACACAGTGAAAAACTTAGCGAAGATATCACTATTACTGCTATTCCCGTACATCACGGGCCCGTTGCCGCAGTCGCGTGGCGAGTGGATATAGGCACCTGCAGCATCACCTTTTCAGGGGATATGAGTAACAAAAACAATGTCTTGGCAACACTGGCCAAGGACAGTGATATTTTGGTCATGCATAACGCCGTGCCGCAAAGTGCAACCGGCTTAGCCATTAACTTACACATGCGCCCACTGGATATAGGAAAAATAGCCAACCAGGCCAATGCTAAGCGCGTGGTTTTATCACACTTTATGAACCGTACGCGCAATGACACCCAAGCTACGCTAAAATTCATTCAGCAGCATTATTCAGGAAAAGTAGAAATAGCAACGGATATGGCTAGGTTTTAATGTGTTTTGAAATACGCTGATACGTTTGGCTTTTTATGGGTTTAAAGAAGATAATCTATCAGCCAGATGAACTATACCTGTTTAAATAAAAAGCCGCCGCATTCAATGATGCTTGGCGGCTTTGTATGTCACTGGGCACAACAAGGCCAGTAAGCAGCTTACTTAACGTGTTTATTATTCGCCTTCTTGCTGCCTAACTTGTTGTATTTCACTTTGCATTTCTTGGGCAATGGCTTGTACTTGCGGCATGATATCCCGCATGGCTTGCTGACCTGCCATCATAGAGTCTCGCATTACTAATGGCATTTTTTGGGTCATGCTCTTACCCACATCCGACTGATAAAATTCAATCAAGCCGTCGATCTCAGTCTGATTAAAATGAGTCAGGTAGACATTGATCATTGGCTCTTTGAATTGATCCCACGTCATATTTTCTTTGAGCAAGTTATCAATTTTCCCCATGTACTTTTCAAATGCGGGCCTTTCTTGCTCAGAAATATTCATTTGGCTCGCCATGTTGTTAAACATGCTACTCACCTGCCCTTGCATCGATTCCATGATTTTTGATACATCGGTTAACATCATCAGCTTTTCAACAGATTCGCGGCTTGCCGTAGACTCGGCATGTGCAGTAAAGGTAAAGCACGTCAGTGCTACCAGTAAAATTTTAAACTTCATTTTTAATCCTTTAGGTTTGAGAGCATTTTTTGAAGGCAAAATGTGTCACCCGCCTTCCACTTGAGGTATTCCTGATACTTATATTTTGCCATCAAGATAAAATAACCTTCGTCATATCAGTTGGTCATCTCAGCAAATAGCGGCCTCTAGCATAAACCATTTTTACCCCCTATGTTTAATTCACACTCAAAAAATATTTACTAAAGATGTATCAAAAATCACCCAGCGAATACGACAACCAAAAAATTTTTATATAGACATATATGGACGCTCCCGATATGTCCTGATTACTTTTTTTAGCATTCATCATTTATGACGGGCTCTGTAATGGCGTTAATTTACAGAAGCGTTTGTTCAAAATGAGCTTTTTTGTCTACCATAAAAAAAATCCGGTAAATAAGATTTACCGGATTTCGCTTAATGTATATGACTGATTAGCAATTCATTAGTTTAAAAACGCGCTGTGACCTTGGCGTGATAATAGCGGCCCATTACGTCGTAAACTTCAGGTACCGTATTGGCATTGTTCCATGAGTAGATATAAGGAGGCGTTTTATCGAACAAGTTGTCGATGCCTGCTGAAACCGACCATGTGTCATTCATAAAATATTGCCCAGCTATATCGTGATAGGTAACAGAACCCACAGTCTGCACTAAATCATATGCTGCGTAATAATCATCGGTCATACTACCGATATAACGCGCTTTGTAGCTTGCCGTCCAATCATCCTGACTGATTTTAATGCCTAAATTCGACTTCCACTTGGCAAATCCACCATTGGTTCCGTCAATTTTACCTGTATATTCTACTTCGTCCTCTGTGTATTCAAGCAAACGAGTGGCATCTAAATCTATGCCCCAATCAAATCCCATGGCTTCAAAAGCGTAAGTCACGTTCATATCAACGCCGCGTGTTTCAACCGTACCCACGTTCGTCAATGGTGACTCCATGTAATCAATATTGCCGGTGATTTCATTACGGGTGATGCTTAACACATCGCAGTAACTTGTTTCGCCAGCATAGCATTGATCCAAATAAGTCTGCGTTGAAATGCGAGATATAGCATTGCTCACTTCAATATTGAAGTAGTCAACCGTAGCCGAAAACCCTTCAATAAATTGCGGGTTGTACACCAAGCCTAGGGTAAAGGTATCGGCTTCTTCTGGGGTCAAATTGGCCACAGTGGTATAGGTGTTTTCAATTTGCCCATCGCTGTACACAAAGTTTGTATTGTTGATTTGCGCCGCACAGGTTTGATACAAAGTTGAGCTAGCATCGCCAGCGCCGTAACCTGAACATGGATCAGTTAAGTAATCGTACGAGCCCACATCACCGCCGTACAGCTCATCAACAGTTGGCGCGCGAAACGCAGTAGAGGCAACTCCGCGCAGCATCAAATCATCATTCACGTGCCAGCTCAGTCCCAATTTCCAGGTTGTATCAGAATCAAACGTACTGTAGTCAAACCAACGAATGGCCGCATCAACAGATAAGCTTTTCACTAGGGGCAAATCAGCTAATAAAGGCACAGCGAATTCAGCGTAGATTTGTGTAGTATCAAAGTCTCCTGATGTAGGATCTTGAGCAGAAGCGCTACCGTCTCCCGCAACCGTAACGGCATCTGGCTGATACCAACCTTTTTCTCGGCGATATTCAACGCCTGCAGCAAAACCAACAAAACCAGCCGGAAGCTCAAGTAAATCACCAGAAAGGTTAAGGTTTACGATGTTAAATTCATTACCGCCGCTGGCTTGATCCGTATAAGAAATATAGTCGATGGTGTCAGTTGACAACTCGCCTTCGTTGACAAACCAATCTTGGCACGGAATGCTTACGTCATTACAAATTGACGCGTCCATGGTGTTGTAGAGCTTGGTTAAGTTTATGTAGTTTGAAGAGCGATCGGTCGCATCGTTGCGCCCGTAAGAATAAGACACGTCCCAATCGTAGCCAGATCCAACATCCCATACACCTTGCGCCCCCAACACCACACGCAGTGTATCGGTCACCTGATCAAATACGCGATCCCCCACTTCTGTCATGCGTCGGCGCATAGAGGTAGCAGTACCAAATGGATTACCGGTTGCATCAGCAGTTAGTATGGCTTCAATAGGTGACGGCGCCATCTGTTGAGTTGATGTACGCTTGGTATACAATGATTCAAAGTATATTTGTGTATCTTCCGCGATATCGTAATTGGCATTGGCAAATAGCCCTACTCGCTGTTGCGGTGTATAAAGGTATGAGCTATCTGCATAATTGTACGCCTCGTATCCTTCTGACCAGTTCTTGTCACTGTCTAAGGTTCCCCATCCATCTCCGGAATTGTAATTCCCGCCAGGAATATAAGAGCTACCGCTTAGGCATGCTCCTGTGTCGTCGAGTTCGTTATCAGGACACGCTGAGAAACCGCGATTTCCCTGCATTGCGGTGCCACGGTCCACGTAGCTCAAGCCGATTACAAAGTTGCCTTTATCACTGCTGCCGCCTGTGACTAAGCTGATATCCCCAGTGTTCGCATCTCCTTGCGCCGAACCTGCGTAACCAACCGATAACTCGAGTCCTTCAAAATTGGTTTTGGTAATAATATTAACGACGCCAGCGACAGCATCAGAGCCATATACTGCGGATGCTCCGTCTTTAAGTACTTCAATGCGTTCAATTGCTGCCAGTGGTATCGTATTTAAGTCAACCGCTGAGTCTGCCCCTGTACCTGAATTCACCATTCTTCGGCCATTCACCAAAACTAAAGTCCGGCTAATGCCAAGTCCTCGTAAATTAATACGAGCAGCGCCGGCACCACCATTATTAGTGGCGGCTCCCGTTGCCATTCCGCTAGAAGCAGTGCTTTGCTGCAATACTTGCTCAACGGATGTAAAGCCGCCTAATGTTATGTCTTGTGCACTAATGATCGATACTGGGCTAGCCGATTCAAGATCCGTGCGCTTAATGCGAGAGCCTGTTATTTGAATTTTCTCAACTGACTTGGCTTGCTCATCAGATGTCTGCGCTGAAACAAAACCACTTGGTAATAGCATTGCGGAACTGGTGACAAGTAAAGAAAAGCGGATTGAACGCGCCAATAGGTTATTTTTAAACATTTTTAATTCCCTAAAGCACACCAACACTAAATAAATTTAATGAATGGGCTTTATTATTATTTTATTGGTTACATCGTGTGTAGATTTACTTATTTGGGGAGTACCCAAGCGCGGAATTAAGCACCGAGCATAAGAATGAATCAAATCAAAACGGGAAAAAAAGCCGCAATATTACAATAATTTACGCTTCACTTACTCAGGCATGACAGTCACTGACACTAACTTGCATAACCATGCAAAAAAGAATAGAAATTAGGCAGGTAAGAAAGAAGAAAAATAATTTTAGAATGTTATATCTAGGAGGACTTTAATTTCCCCCTCTTAAGAAAATAGAACATCTCGCTAGATAACCCTTTACACACAAAGGGCAAACAATACAATCACGAATTAAAAAGATAAGGCAATGAGTGTTGTTATTGTTTATTTTAAAAACTAGCCTGAAACAGACCAAATTAATAACATGCAATACAAATAGATAAAAATGCACTTTTTATGCACATTCTTTACGCGCAATTTACACTAATACTATGCATTTTATGGAGTGAGTTCGGCATAATACCCATCGACAGCGTAGTGAACTGTTATGTACCTCCCTGGTGCTAATAGCTGCTAGTTGATATCAACTAGCAGCCTTCTTTCTCTCATGCTTAAGCCAACCTACTCACTCCAAAAAGTCGATTAAAAACCTAAACATCATTCACAAAGTAAATATAAAATAACTAAATAGCACCCTAAATTTAGAACCAATAACCTCTTTCAACGTGCTACTAATAACCGGTCGTCGTGTGTTTGATATATACGACGTGCAAGATACATATTAAAAAGCCACAGAGGATAGTAAAAAGCGATACATCTCACACTCTTTTCGTCACCACGTAAAATATTCGTAAAGCAATAAGTGAACGAATACCAATCCGCATTAACAAACGGCCTCGTCAGAATGAGCCCAGCGGCTTTGATTAAAGTGTCGCGATGTACTAATGGTTTTTCTCTTTTAAATCGTGAGAACTTTCAAGTAGTGGGCGCTTCTAAATAGTGAGCGCTTTCAAATAGTGAGTTCGCAGCGTAAAAGCTACTGGGGCATTTCTGTCAGATGAGCTTCAAGGGGCGTCCCTTGTGTTTTAAGGCTTTGAAAAAGAACACTATTCATTCAGTCATGCGCTTTGTTTACGCCTTTAAACTCACGCTGAGTGCGCACTTATTAACGTGGAATGGTATAACGGGTAAATAACTCAATTTGTGTCAACTAAATATTCAAGCAGTTTTAATGTGGCTTTTTCATCTGGGCTGAAATACTTCGTTTTAGTGCGCTTAAGTTGCTTGCGAAAATAAGCCAAGGTTCTTCCACTTTCATAATGGAATATCACATTGGGATGAATATAGTTTGCACGGCACACCGCAGGCGTATTCCCTAGCTCACTCGCCACTTTCTTAACCGCTGCCAAAACATTACTTTGGCTGAGCTTTTGATCATTCGCAGGGCCAATTTGCTCAAGTGCAACAGCCATAAGCACAGTTCCCGCCCAGGTTCTAAAATCCTTCGCGCTAAAGTCCTCCCCCATCACCTGGGCAATATATTGGTTCAAATCCTGGGAGGTTACTTTTTTGCGCTCCCCCTCTGGTAACTTAATATCGAACAACTCATAACCTGTCATTTTCTCAAGTTGTGTTAACACCTTGGCCACGTGTTTATCGTCTACTTCTCTGTGTTGTTGCTGATGGCTTTTCCCTACGTAATCAAACTCCACGTGATTACCTGAAATATTCATATGTTTAACCCTTAACGTCGTAAGCCCGTAGGTTTCATTATCTTTGGTATAAGTGGGGTTACCAGGGCGAAAAAAAGCGTCATCGAGCATACGCGTCATGCAAGCCAGCACCACTTTTTCATCAATGGGTCGCTGAGTGATATGCTGCCCAGTGACGCGGCGCATAGTCGATAATGCTTTAGCGAAACGTAATATACGTTCAAATTTTTGCTCGCTCGCCCGCTCGGTCCATTTGGGGTTATAAATATATTGCTTGCGATTTTGTGCATCTCGGCCAACAGCAAATACCTTAGCGCTTCGATCGAGATCTATTTGCACCTCTTGCCATGCTGGCGGTATCGCTAGACTCTTCACCCAGCGTCTAATACCCTTATTTTTAACGGTTTTACCAGACGGATACTGGTAGGTAAACGTATCTCCGAAAGGTTTGCGAATGATAAAATTTTCCATTTCCCCCCCTAAGCCACAGGCGTTAATCTTGCGCAATTATTTTCTCGTTGAATACATTAATACCTTTTTTATCTCAAGTGAGTTCAGCGCTACTACTACTTTTTTTGTAAATAACTTTTTTGTGGGTAACAAATCCTTCCGTTTCCTACCAATAAATACGTATTCGAGCGTTAGCATATTCTCACCAGTGGTCCAAGCAAACGAAATGGGTTCACTTGACTCGGTAGAACAAACGCTCTACCCTGCCAGGTAGAATGAATACTCTACCTTAGTAAATATTGGAATTCGAACATGTTAAAAGCGCAAATTGCACAGCGTTTAGAAGCAGCATTTAGCCAGTATGGCTTCGCCGAAGCGAGTGTGTCTCAATTAAAGACCGCGTGTGATGTAAGTTTGCGCACACTATATAAACATTACCCTTCCAAGGAATTAATGATAGTGGCCGCCCTGAATCACAGACATCAACGCTATTTAACATTTTTATCAGCGCCATCAGTGAACAAGGGTGAAGCACGCATTCTAGCTATATTTGAAAGGCTCAATGATTGGATGAGTGAATTTGCTCCACACGGTTGCATGTCACTTAGTGCACTGGCTGCCTTTCCTGAGAATGAAGAAATAAAAACAGCCGTTGCAAAGCACAAAGACGATGTACGCATACTGCTAGGCGAGCAAGCGGCGCGGCCTGATTTAGCGACAGCGCTTTTCATACTGCATGAAGGCGTTTCAAGCGTTTGGCCCATTATGGGGTCCTCATCAATCGAATCAGCCAATGGCGTCATTAAACAGATAATGGAGCAAAGTAAAAATGCATAATACTTCAAGCACATCGAGCATTCCCAAACACATGAAAGGGGTACTATTAACAGGGCACGGTGGCCCAGAAATGCTTCAGTATAAGGAAGACATCCCGGTGCCCTCCCCTAAAGCTTATGAAGTACTTATACGAGTCAAGGCTGCAGGGGTTAACAATACAGATATCAATACACGAACAGCTTGGTACTCTAAAAGCGATGGCAGTGATACCGATGCGAGTTGGTCAGGCAGCGCCTTAACCTTCCCTTTTATACAAGGGGCGGATGTATGCGGTGAAATTGTTGCACTGGGAAGTGAAGTAACCAACAAGCGCATTGGTGAGCGGGTATTAATAGAGCCCTGCCTACAACACGTCAACGGCGAGAAACTAGAAACACCTTGGTACTTTGGCTCAGAGTGCAATGGCGGCTTTGCTGAGTATACAGTGGTTGATGCTCGCCATGCTGTGTGTATTAACAGTGAATTAAGCGATCTCGAATTAGCCACTTTCCCCTGCTCCTACTCGACAGCTGAAAACATGCTCACGCGTACTCAATTAGCCGCGAACGAACGCGTGTTGATCACAGGTGCATCTGGCGGTGTTGGCTCCGCAGCCATTCAATTGGCAAAAGCCCGTGGCGCTTATGTCATTGCCGTTACCAGCCCAACCAAAAAAGAGCAGCTATTGGCTTTAGGCGCTGATGAAGTCATTCACCGTGATGCTGACTTAACAGCAACACTTGGGGCAAATAGTGTTGACGTAGTAATTGATTTAGTGGCCGGCCCTACATGGCCTAAATTGCTCGACGTGCTTAAATGCCATGGCCGATACGCGGTTTCTGGTGCGATAGCCGGCCCTATCGTCGAACTAGACGTACGAACGCTTTATTTAAAAGATCTCAGTTTTTACGGCTGCACCATTCTTGAGCCTGAGGTGTTTCAAAACCTAATAAATTGTATTGAGCAGAAAAAGATTGCCCCTATCCTTGCCCAGTCATTCCCATTAAACGAGATAGGCCAAGCACAACAGACCTTCCTTGAGAAAAATCATGTTGGCAAAATAGTGTTGAGTATTGATTAACGTAAAAGCGAATTTCCCCTACGTAATACCAATCCGCATTAATAAGTGACCGCCTCAGAATGCGTCCAGCGGTTTTTG